>Ga0209573_1001596_pt1 | contig 33852 bp, 30 predicted proteins | sample TNRBio252014_DNA_FD_185870 | JGI IMG/M metagenome (GOLD analysis project Ga0209573, IMG submission 185870) | Wastewater treatment Type I Accumulibacter community from EBPR Bioreactor in Madison, WI, USA - TNR Reactor_6/25/2014_ DNA (SPAdes)... | ecosystem: Engineered > Bioreactor > EBPR >...
TGTCGGATCACTGGGCGGATTTGAGCTGGCCGGCGCGGATCGCCGACTATTTCTGGCATTTGACCCTGCCCGTCACCGCGATGGTCATTGGCGGCTTTGCCTCGCTGACCATGTTGACCAAGAATGCTTTTTTGGACGAGATTAACAAGCAATATGTCGTCACGGCCCGCGCCAAGGGCTTGAGCGAGCACCGCGTGTTGTACGGGCATGTGTTCCGCAACGCTATGCTGCTGGTCATCGCCGGCTTTCCAGCGACCCTGGTGAGCATGTTGTTCACCGGTTCGCTGCTGATCGAGGTGATCTTTTCGCTGGACGGGTTGGGCTTGTTGGGGTTTGAGGCGGTGGTGAAACGGGATTATCCGGTGATGTTCGGGACGCTGTACGTCTTCAGCCTGATCGGCCTGTTGCTGAATCTGATCAGCGATCTAACGTATCACCTGATTGATCCGCGCATTGATTTCGCGGCGCGGACGGGATGATTTCGATCACTGCCGCTGTGTCGCCGCTCATCTCCCAGCGCAGGTCGAAATCATACAGTTTCATGCCGTAGCAGCGCGGCGCGGCCTTCTCCCGCTCGTAAGCCGGACGTGGATCCTGGCACAGAATCTGGGTGATCAGTTCCCGCAAATCGCCATCCGGCCAGGCGGCGCAGAACGCCGCCGCAGAGGGACTGAACTCGACCGTGAGCGCAGATTCTGGCGCAGAAGGGGCAAAGCCGCTGGCCGCGTCGGGAATGCTGTCGGCATAGGGTACATAGGGCTTGATATCCAGCACCGGCGTTCCATCCATCAAGTCCACGCCCGCCAGATGCAGTACGACCCGGCCCAGAGCGATCTCTATCCGTTCCAACCGGACCGCTGACAAGCCAATCGGATTCGGCCGGAAGGGTGAGCGGGTAGCGAATACGCCTAGCCGTTGATTCCCGCCTAAACGGGGTGGACGCACGGTCGGCTGCCAGTGGCCCGCCGGTATCCCATGAAAGACGAAGATCAGCCACAGGTGGGAAAACCCCTCCAGCCCACGCACCGCCTCGGGCTGGTTATACGGCGACAGCAATTCCAACATCGCCCGAGCCTCCGACACTAATCCCGGTTGGCGGGGAACGCCGAACTTCTCTCGGAAGCAGGAACGAATCACGCCAATCGGCGTGAAAGGAAACATCTATAGCCACCCGGCTTTCTTCAGCGAGCGGTACAGTAACGAGCAAACTAACGCGACACTGCCCATCAAGACCGGATAGCCATACGGCCAGCGCAATTCCGGCATCACCGCGAAATTCATCCCATAGATGCTAAACACCATGGTGGGAATGGCCAGTAATGCCCCCCAACCCGCGAGCCGTTTGGTCGCCTCATTCTGATGAGCGGCGCTTAACGACAGGCTGATTTGCAAGGTCATGGCCAGTGTTTCCCGGAGGGTATCCACGGCCTCGTTGATCCGCAGGGCATGATCGTGGACATCGCGGAAATACGGACGAATATCGTCAGGGACTTGGGGGGTGAACACGTCAGTCAACAAATAGTTGCAGACTTCGGCCAGCGGGGCGGCGGCGCGACGCAGTTCGACCAGCTTGCGTTTGAGGTCGTACAAGTGGCCGATGTCGTCCTGACTGAAATCACCCCTGAAGAACCGCTCCTCCATCTCCTCAACAATATCTTCCAGGTCATCGAGGGTCGGGAAGTAGTTGTCCACTACGAAATCGAGTACCGCGTACAGCACGAATCCCGGCCCCTTGCGTAACAGGTCGGGATGGCTTTCACAACGGGCGCGCACCGCGGTATAGGGCAGCGAGGCGCCATGCCGCACCGTTACCAGGTAGCCCGGCCCGACAAACAGGTGGGTTTCGCCGAAATCCATTTGGCCCTCTTGCATCTGGACGGTTCTCAGCGCTACAAACAGACCGTCGCCGTACAACTCCACTTTAGGGCGCTGATGAGCGCGGTGCGTGTCCTCGGCGGCCAATTCGTGAAAGCCAAACAACGCTTGAACCCGCGCCACCAGGGCTTGATCGGGTTCGCGCAACTCCAGCCAAACGAAGGTATCCGCTTGCTCCCGCAACAACGGGATTTGCTCCAGGGTCATGTCCGGCAGTGGGTAGCCGTCAGCATAGGCAACGCAATGAACGATCATAGGATTCCCGGCCGCGGGAGTAGAAAGACTGGCGACGCTCAATGTGCATGTCGATGTAAGCGCGATTCGGGTCGGTACGGTTCCTCACGGTCATGCAAATGCATCCGGTATTCGACGAACCCGGAGCTGTCGTCGAAATGCAGAAAGGGATTACCAGCGATCTGTTCGGCCATCGAAGTGGTGGGAGTAATCCCGTAATTATGGCCGGGGCGGATCAGCGTATCGCCTGGCAGCCGCTCTCCCAATCGGCGCAGGCTTTGATACATCTGCTCTGGATCGCCGCCGCGCAGATCGCAGCGCCCGCAGCCGAACACGAATAAAGTATCGCCGGTCAGGATTTGTCCGCCCAACCGGTAGCAGGCTGAACCGGGCGTATGACCGGGCGTGTGCAGAATTTCAATGTCGGTTTCGCCCAGTTGGATGTGGTCGCCGCCCTCATGCAGGGTCGGTAGATCGAGATAACGGTCCCAGAACGCCGCTTCAGCGCGCAACAGGTGCAACTGGGCGTCGCTGGCGTCGAGGAGCGCCTCAACGCCGTTAATATGGTCGAAGTGACTGTGGGTGAGCAGAATATCGGTGATCCTTATTCCACGCTGTTGGGTTAGGGCCAGGATAGCCGGCGCGTCCCAGGCCGGATCGACCACCGCCGCACGGTCGGTGGCGTGATCATGGATCACATAGATAAAATTGCTCATGCGGCCCAATTCCAGGGCGTGGATCGTATGGCGCGGCGTGTCGGTCATGCTGCGGTCTCCATAGTCGTCAAATCAAATCGGTTATGAAGCGTGTAGACAGTATCGTTGGAACATTCTCGGCGCCGGCGACTCAGAATGGCGGATCGCTTTGATCACGGCAGCTTGGCTATGATCGAACCCCTTGGCCCTTTCCCCGCTGTTCAGAGGGATTTTTCATGCGTTTTAATCTCGATATCGATACCCGGAGAAACTTTATTAAAAGCTACGGCCCGGGCTGGATCAACGTCAATGAGCAGGAGATCCACCGCAGCGTTATCGTCGCCCCGGATCGACTGGTGACCGATTGGCCGCCGCAGACCTTCGCCGATTTAGAGGAAATGCATTTTGAAGCCATCCTCCAGTTGGAACCGGAAATCGTCTTGCTGGGCACCGGCGACCGTCAGCGGTTTCCACGCCCGAAGCTGACTCGGGCGCTACTGGAGCGCGGCGTCGGCGTGGAAGTGATGGATACGTCCGCCGCCTGCCGAACCTACAACATCATCATGATGGAAGATCGCCGAGTGGCGGCGGCTTTACTGATGATGGCGGATTAACGCCCCGATTCATCCTTCCCCTATCAGGGGGTTGGATGAATTCAGGCAGGGCAGTGATCGCCCGTCTACAGAAAATTCTGGGAAAATCCTTCATTTTCCAGAATCTTGCGCAACCGGCGCAGGGCGTCGATCTGGATCTGCCGCACCCGCTCGCGGGTCACGCCGATTTCGTTGCCGACTTGCTCTAAAGTCGCCTTTTCCACGCCGCCCAACCCGAAGCGCCGTTTCACCACCGTCCGTTGCTTATCGTTCAACTGGTCGAGCCAAGAATCCAGCTTTTCGTTCAAGTCGGCGTCTTGCAACAACTGCGAAGGGTCGGCGTTGTTGTCGTCAGGGATCGCATCCAGCAGCGAACGGTCTTCATCCTTGCCGATGGGAGTATCGACCGACGTGACCCGTTCGTTGAGCTGCAACATCCGCTTCACTTCCGCCACCGACTTGCCCATGGCCCGGGCGATCTCCTCGGTGCCGGGTTCGTGATCCAGGGTCTGCGTCAGTTGCCGGGCAGTACGAAGATAGCCGTTGATTTCCTTGATGATATGAATTGGCAGGCGGATCGTGCGGGTCTGGTTCATGAGCGCCCGTTCGATGGTTTGCCGAATCCACCAGGTTGCATAAGTCGAAAACCGGAAGCCGCGTTCAGGGTCAAACTTCTCGACAGCGTGGATCAGCCCCAAATTGCCTTCCTCGATCAGGTCGAGCAGGCTGAGGCCCCGGTTCATGTAGCGGCGGGCGATTTTGACTACCAACCGTAGATTGCTTTCGACCATCCGATTGCGAGCGGCGGCGTCGCCCTGAATCACTCGACGGGCGAAATAGACTTCCTCCTGAGCCGTTAGCAATGGAGAAAAGCCAATCTCGCTCAGATACATGCGGGTGGCGTCCAACTCTTCCAGAGTCACTTCCCGGGGAGCGGCAACGGGGGATGACCAAGAGGCGTCAGCCACCTCCTCCAGTCCTTCCCCCACGGCAGTGATCCCGTCTTCGGTCTCTTCCAGCTTGTCTTCATCCAGCAGGGGATCTTCCATGATCAGTTCATCGTCACACACGACTGCTTCTTGCAGACAGGCATTGATCCGTCGGGACATCGATAACCTCCAGACACGTTTCGCTTGGTGGAACTTCAGTATTGACGCTGGACCACGAACTGTCGGTGGGCGTCTTTGTTTATTTTTACTGATCGGTAGCGTCGGCATGAGCTGGACGGTGAGGTCTTGCCACCGTGCATTGTCGCCCACGCCAAAAAAATGGCGGATGATGTGAGTCCCTGCGCCGCACTAAAAACGCTTGGTAATAATAAGCTTTTCAAAACCAGCAAGTCTACTTTTATATGTAATCATTTTGAGACGATTTTCTGAATTACCCCCGATCAGTCCAAACTTATTCATCCAACCATTGGCTTAGCGCATTGACGACGCTGTGGCGGGTCAGGTCGACATGCAAGGGAGTGATCGAGATATAGCCGGTGCGCACAGCGTGAAAATCAGTGCCGGGACCGGCGTCCTGTTCGGGACCGGCCGGGCCAATCCAATAAATCGGCCGGCCCCGTGGATCGACGCTTTTAATCACCGGTTCGGCCTTGTGGCGATGACCCAACCGGGTAGCCTGGATACCGGCCAACTGTTCCCAGGGCCGGTCGGGGATATTTACATTGAGGATCGTGTCGGACGGCAAGGGCCGTTCCTGCAGGCGGCGCACCAGCCAGACCGCGATCCGGGCGGCGGTGGCGAAATGCTGGGGCTGGAACGAGGCTTGCGAGAGGGCGATAGCGGGCAGCCCCAGAAAACGGCCTTCCATCGCCGCCGCCACTGTGCCGGAATAGATGACGTCGTCGCCCATATTAGGGCCGGCGTTGATGCCGGAAACCACCATGTCCGGCTCCCGCTCCAATAAACCGGTAATGGCGACATGGACGCAGTCGGTGGGCGTCCCTTCAACACTGTAGACTTCATGGTCATGCCGGGTCACATACAAGGGATTTTTCAGGCTCAGCGAGTTGCTGGAGCCGCTGCGGTCGCGGTCGGGCGCAACGACGATCACCTCGGCCAGTTCGCGCAGGGCGTCGACGAGGCAGAGTAGTCCCGGCGCTTGGTAACCGTCATCATTACTGATCAAAATAAGCATGTTATCGATATCCTGTGGCTTGGCAGATTCTTTAATTTCAGCGAGGCGCTCATGAAGCGGCTGTTCACGCTCGATCCCAGGGATCGGGAGCTGTTCCGGCAAACCGTCGGCCCGGTCAAACCGTTGCACTGCGACCGGATCGATCCCGCGCCCGATCATCCCGCGCCGATTCCACGCTTTACGCTGGCCGACGAGCGTCAGGCGTTGACCGACATGATCTCGGACTATTTTGAACCGGCGGATCTGGATACCGGCGAGGAATTGTACTACCGCCGCGAAGGGGTGCAGCAGACCGTGTTGCGCAAACTGCGGCGTGGCCACTTCCAGGTCGGCGCGGCGCTGGATCTACATGGCATGACCGTCGCAGCAGCCAAGGAGGCGTTCACGACCTTCCTCCATCAGGCCCGCCGTGATGACCGTCATTGTGTGCGCATTATCCACGGCAAGGGCAAAGGCTCCCGTCACCGGGGACCGATTTTGAAGCAAAAGGTGAATTATTGGCTGCGCCAGCGCGACGAGGTGCTGGCGTTTTGCTCGGCGCGGGCGATAGATGGAGGAACAGGAGCGGTTTATGTGCTGTTGCGGCGAATATAGCCGTCGGAGCCGATTCAACCGCCCCGCCGCGAACCCGGCAATCCTTGAAGAAACGGCAGCCACTCGTTGAAAAAACGCACCGCTTCGGGGTCCTGCCTGAGTCCATCGATGACCTGCGCGCCAAAGGCTCCGCCGCCCATGGCGTAATAACCGAACGCGCCGCCGCCGATAGCGATGCCGCCAATAGCGCCGCCCCCTATCGCCAGTCCGCCGACCGCCAGTCCGCCGACCGCCAGTAATCCAACGCCAAGGCCGCCCATGCCGAATAACAGGCCCAGCGCCAGTCCACCCATCGCGATAACGCCCCGGGCAATGCCGCCGATGGCGATGATGCCGGTGGCGAAATCGCCAATCGCGATGACGCCGCGAGCATGTCCGCGCAACTCGCCTTTCTCGGGATCAGATCCCATGGCGATGTCATAGAGCGGCAGACCCCAGAGCGTTTTCGCCGAACGCCGCCGAACACCGCGATAAGGATAACCACGCTGTTTCAACACGGCCACTTCGCGTTCGAGCGTAGCGATGCGTTGCTTGAGTTGGGCGGTTTCATCCGATTGCATACGGAATGCCTCTGACAAGAGTTCCACTCAATTTTAAACGAATTGACCCGGTTGATGGCTGGAGAATCAGCCATAATTGCCGTGAAGTTGCTCAAACTACGAGGATTCAGCCATGCCCCTGAAGAACTCCGCGACCCAATACGGTTCAGTGACTCGCTTTCTGCACTGGTCGATGGTTTTGCTGTTCGTCTGGCAATACCTCAGCGCCGCCATCATGACTCATCTGGCCCGGGACAAAACGCTGTTAAGCCTGACTCAGGGTGATTACTACAACTGGCACAAGTCCATCGGTCTGGTGCTGCTGGCGTTGGCGCTGGCGCGGCTGATCTGGCGCAAGACCACGCCCTTGCCTGATTGGGCGCCCACGTTGACGCTCCCCGAACAGGCTTTCTCTCACTGGAATGAAGTCCGCTTGTATTGGTGCATGTTCTTGTTGCCCTTCAGCGGCTATCTATTTGTGATGGCGGGCGGTTTTGGCGTCAATCTATTTGGTCTGCACGAACTGCCCAACCCGATTGGCAAGCAGGGTTGGTTGGCGACCACGATGATGGCCGCGCATATCGTCCTAGGCTACGCCACAGTGATGTTCATCGCCTGGCATGTGGGCCTGGGCATTAAACATCACTGGTTCGACAAAGATGGTTTTCTGAACCGGATGTTGCCATTTCGGCGGCGCTGACCTTGCCAAATCGGTAATGTGAGACGCCCCATTCCTCGCCGTCGCGGTAGCCAAACAACTCCGCGCAGGCCATGAAAAACACCCGCCAGCGCTGAAACCAGCGTTTCGCCTCGTTAGAGCCGTAGGTTTTCCGGAATAGCGTCAGAATGGCTTCTCGATGTTGGTCCTGATTCACCAGCCAGGCTTCCAGCGTGCGCTGATAGTGGCGACCGTTGATATGCCAGTCCGCCTCCAAGTGAAGATCGCCCCGGAAGCGCGGCAATAAATCCCGCGAGGGCATCAAGCCGCCGGTGAAGAAATACCGCCCCATCCAGTTGTCCTCACCCTCGGTTTCAAAGGGATAGGCCAGTCGCCGGTGAGTGAAGATGTGAACGAACAGTTTGCCGCCAGGTTTCAACCAGGCGTGAATGCGTCCCATCAGTTCCTGATAATTGCGCATATGTTCGAACATTTCCACCGACAGCACCCGATCGAAACGGCGGTCGGTGGAAAACTCGTTCATGTCGGCGGTGATGACCTGCACGTTGCCAAACCCCCGTTCCCGGCAGCGCGCCTCGATAAACTCCCGTTGCGAAGTGGAATTCGACACCGCCACAATTCGCGAACCGGGATAAAACTCCGCCAACCACAGAGTCAGCGAACCCCAGCCGCAGCCCAGTTCCAGAATATCCTGATTAAACCCCAGTTCCGCCCGCTCACAAGTCAGCGCCAGCATGGCCGCCTCGGCGGTTTCCAGGTCTTTGACTTCCTCCGGCCACCAGCAGGAGCTGTATTTCAGGCGCGGCCCCAAGGTTTTCTGAAAAAAGCTGGCGGGGACTTCGTAATGTTGCGCATTGGCCGCCTGGGTCTGGAGCGCGATAGGACTGTGGCGCAGTTCAGCCTCCAGTCGGACCATCGCCGCCGCCCGCGTCTGATCATCGCTGGCTTCCGCGACCCGCAACCGCTCGGCCAGCAGGCGGCGGACGCCGATCCGGGTCAGCCAATCGGGGACCAGGCCCCGCTCCATAAGATCGATAGCATTCTTGAGCATCAGGGCGCTTCCTGTTTCGGGAACCAGGGGATGAAAGCGCTGGTCGTGCGTTGATAGGCGCGATAATCGTCGCCCCGGCTGGCCAGCGCCTGTTGTTCGGCGTAGGGAATGCCAGTGATTTTCAGCAGGGTGTAAAGCATCAACGCCGGTCCGAGCAGAGTCAGCCACCACTCTGGCGATCCCCAGGCCAGTAATGGATAACTCCACCAGTGCAGCCACTCGAAGAAATAGTTCGGATGGCGGGAATAGCGCCATAGTCCAGCCCGGCAAGTGCGGCCACGGTTGACCGGATTCGCCCGCCAGGCTGCCAGTTGTCGATCCGCCAGTGCTTCACCGCCGACGGCCAGCAGCCAGAGGGCGACGGCGACCAGTACAGCCAGTAGCGGTGGTCGTTCCGGGGTCAGGGCCACGATGAGAAAAGGGATAGCGAAGATGGCGGTGAGCAACGCCTGCGCCTGGAAGAAGCCGAGGAATTTGAGTTGGGTATATTCGCGCCAGTGAGCGCGCAGCCGTTGATAGCGCCCATCTTCCGGCTGACCGATCACCCGGTTCGCCAGCAGATAGCCAGCCAGTCGGAATGACCAGCCGCCCGCCATGATCGCCATGAGCATCCGCCGCAACGGATCGCCTTCCGCCAGCAGGGCGTAACCGATGGCCAGCAGTCCCAATCCAGCCGCCCAAGCCACATCGACTAGGCCAGCATCTGCTGTGCGACACTGCGCAACCCAGGCTGCCAGCATCAGCAGCGCCGCCAACGCCCAACCGGCAAGGAAGAGGTCAATATGAATCATAAACGCACTTCCCGCCGCTGGCGTGGTCTTGTTGAAAAGCCCTATTCATTGACCTGGAAATCTTCATGTTGCGTATCCCCGTCATTATCTGCGGAATCCTGCTCGGCCTGTTGGTAGCCACTATCCTGATCGCCAGTCAACACAGCCATGTCCTGGCTGGCCTGCGCTACATCATCAACGATCCCTGGGGCGTCGCGACCCTGATTGACCTCGGGATAGGTCTGCTGTTCATCGCCGTCTGGTTATGGCTGGTGGAGCCGGTGCGCTGGCGGGCCATCGCATGGATCATCGCCTTGTTCGTACTCGGCAACGTCGTCACGCTGGCTTATTTGCTGTGCCGGACGTGTCAAGTTCGGCATTGGTCGGAGCTGTTTCTGCCATCCCATCCCAGCGACCGGCGCTGATCAGTAGCAGCGGCATGGCCAGGGTCCAGACCCCGGCGACGGCCAGCAGGCTGGCTAGCGGATGTGCAAACGCCACTCCGCCCAGTTGCGCCCCGCCGTAATAGGCCAGCGGCCCGGCGATCATGCCCAGCAGCGCAGCCAGTCCCAGCCGCCCTTTCAGCCAGCGCAGCGATGCGTTAAACGTCGTGGCGAACAACATCCACATGGCGACCATCCAGTACGGAGCGAATTGCAGATGGAATTGCCCAGATGGAAATTGTAATAGACCCAGTCCCGTCAGCAGCGAATCCGCCGCCAATCCCAGTAGACCACTCAGTATGATCAGCGCGACTTCCTGGCGTGGCCGCGCCGCCCGATAAAGATGCAGCGCAATGACGACGGCGCCGACGGCGACGCCCAGCATGGGCCAGCCATAAGCCCCGCCGAGAACACAGGCGAACCAGCCGATTTGAAAAGCAATGAAGTTCAATAGCATGGCAGCCCCCACCCTCCTCGACCCAGGGAGAGCGTCTTGTTTAACCCAGCGCCAACGTCAGCGGCTCGCGCCGACACAGCGGCTTGGTAATCAGCACTTGCACCGTGCCGATGGCCCGTTCACGAAAACCGCCCTCGCAGTAGCACAAGTAATAGTCCCACATCCGGATAAAGGTCTCCGGGAAGCCCAGCGCCTGCACCCGATCCAGATTAGACAGAAAACGTTCCCGCCAGTGGCGCAGAGTGGTGGCGTAGTGGGCGCCGATGTCTTCCAGATGGAAAACCCGCAGATCGGTGGCGCGGGTCAGCGTTTCGGCGATGGCGGTGATCGATGGCAGGAAGCCGCCGGGGAAAATGTAGTGACGGATGAAATCGACCTCGCGCCGATACTGGTCGTACTTCTGATCGGCGATGGTGATGGCCTGCAACAGCATCATCCCGCACGGCTTGAGCAATTGCGCACAGGTGCGGAAATAGGTTTCCAGATGCCGTTCGCCAACCGCTTCGATCATTTCGATAGACACCAGCTTGTCGTAGTGACCGCGCAGGTCGCGGTAGTCCTGACAGAGCACGGTAATCCGCTCCTCCAGCCCCGCTTCCCGCACCCGCTCACAGGTCAGCCGATACTGTTCCTGAGAGATGGTGGTCGTCGTGACCCGACAGCCGTAATGTTGCGCGGCATAGAGCGCAAACCCGCCCCAACCGGAGCCGATTTCCAGCAGATGATCCCCCGGCTTCAGGTCCAGCTTGCGGCAGATACAGTCCAGCTTGGCGATGGACGCCTCGCGCAATCCGGCATCCGGGGTCGGAAAGATAGCGGAGGAGTACATCAGCGTCTCGTCCAGGAACAGCCGGTAGAACTCATTGCCGAGGTCATAGTGGGCGGCGATGTTGGCGCGACTGCCCCGCTGACTGTTGTCGCGGCGGGCGTATAACCAACGGAATAGCGGCATCATCAGCCGGGTCAGGCCCTTTTCCAGTTCCTGCAGGGCATTCTGGTTAATGACGAAGATCCGCACCAGGCTGGGCAGATCATCGCAGGACCACTCGCCCTCCATATAGCCCTCGCCGACGCCGATGCTGCCGCGCAAGGCCAGTCGCTGGTAGGCGTTGGGGTCATGGATGACCACGGTGGCGCGCAAGGAGCAGTCGGCGCTGACCTGACCGAATTGATGGGCGCCATCGGCGTCCACCACGGTCACGCAACCGTGCGTCAGCTTTTCCAGGCGCTGGAATACGGCGCGGCGCAGCCAACGCTCGCTCCAGTGCGGCGCGTTCGTGGACAATTCCAGAGGAGACGACAGCACCGATTCAGGGGACATAGCTTAATTCTCCGTGGGTTTGTCGGATGTCGGGGGATGAGAGAAAACCGGGATGCGTTTCAGAAACAGACGCAATGCCTCCCAGTAAATAGCGGCGACTATCTTGAGGGTCATGAACGGAAAACGAGCCAGCGCTCCGGCCAGGTTGCGGCCATCGAGCGGTCGGCGGCGCAGGCTGAGCGTGGCGTCGAGGATCCGCGACTGATTTTTATATACGCCCAGATGCACGGCCAGATGCGGCCCAGGCAGGATGGAATGCCAGTGATAGCGCAGATCCATGGGCATGAAGGGTGAAACGTGCATGGCTTTCTGAAATTCCACACGCTGGTTGCCACTGTTCTGATCGGCCACATCCAGCACATAGCCAATTTTCTCGCCCCAAGGCGTATTGCTGACCTCGGCGACCAGAAAATCCAGCGCCTCGCCATCGGGTCTGAAACAGTAATAGACGCTAATCGGATTCATGTAATAACCGAAATAGCGCAGATGGGTCAGCAGGAGGATCGGCCCCTGGGGACGGCGACCCGTTTGCTGCTCCGCCAGATCGCGCACATAGACGTCCAACGAAACATCAGGATCGCCGAAATGATCCTGGCGACGGAACCAGGCCAGCGCGGGCCGCCGGGCCGACCACAGCCACCGGTTCTTGAAAGCGGGTTCCAGTTCCGCCAGGTCGAGGTAGACCATGAATAAGCTATAGCGGAATTCATGCCGACGGGGAAAAAAGCGTCGGTGCCGGATATGGCCCACGTAAAGGCTGCTATGCAAGTAGATTCCCTCTTCTGAGCGCGAAAGGTTTGTCTAAAAATTTTGAACATTATTTGTACATGATTGTTGATCTTTGTACAAGACCTATTCAAAATTTTTCGCAGACCTGCCGAGGATGCGCGTATCCCAGTCTGGGTTACCCGTTCCCGGTAGATTTTCAACATCTAGGTTCGGAGCAGCGCCCTGGAATGCCTTTTGGGCATCCTCACCGTAACGGGTGGAGAGCTTTGAAGGAATTGAGGGCGTGAAAATCAGCCGGAACCGTTTGAGAAGAGAACTTGATGCCGCAGCTCGGAGGTCGAGGATCGTCAAGAAAAAACTTCGGCGCATAAGTAATGACCGGAACGGTCAGGCAAAGGGGTCATTCTATTCAATGAATTGTGGAAGCGCGGGTTCAAACCACCCCGGCACTGCGCGCTGCCCCTCCTTGAGTCAGGAGGAAAAATTCCACAGTTCAGACAGGATTGCTATATGCCCGGATCGTTCCCACGCCCGGCGCGGGAACGATCCGTTAAATCGCTTCAAACCACCTCGGCCAGCGCTGCCGCATACTGCTGCAAATCCGCCGCATTGCGGGTTTCCGTAGCACAGACCAACAGGGCGTCGCCCAGTTCGGGGTACTCGCCGCTCAGGTCGAAACCGCCGAGAATGCCGCATTCCAGCAATCTGTCCAACACCTCCCGGGCCGGGCGCGGCAACTGCAAAACCGCCTCGTGGAACACCGGACGATTGAACGCCCGACTCACGCCCGGAATCTGCGTCAACGCCTCTACCAGCGCTCGGACGTTGGCATGGCAAGTTGCGGCCACCTGCTCTAGTCCATGCGGGCCAAGCAATGACAAATACAAAGTCGCCGCCGTGACCATCAATCCCTGATTGGTGCAGATATTGGACGTGGCCTTGGAGCGGCGGATGTGCTGTTCGCGAGCCTGGAGCGTCAGGGTAAACCCCGATTTGCCGTCCAGATCGACCGTGCGTCCCACCAGCCGGCCCGGCATTTGCCGCACCAGTTCCTGCCGGCAACACAGAAACCCGAAATAGGGACCGCCCGAGGACAATGGCGCGCCCAGCGGCTGGCCATCGCCGCAAACAATGTCCGCGCCCAGCGCGCCCCATGCGCCCGGCGGTTGGAGAATCGCCAGCGCCGTCGGGTTGACCACCGCCACCGCCAGGGCATTTTGCTGATGCGCCCAGTCGGTTAACACATCCACATCCTCCAACACCCCGAAAAAGTTGGGCTGTGGGATAACCAGCGCCGCGAAATCCTGTCCAGCATACGGCGCCAGCGCCTCCACCGGGGTATGACCGCCCGCCGGATCGTAGGGCAGCTCCACCCATTCAATGCCCTGATTATGAACAATGGCATGGGCCGTCCGGCGATAGAACGGATGCAGGGCGCGGGGAATCAGCACCCGTTTCGATTTGGATTTGCGATTGGCGCGCACCGCCATTAACAACGCCTCGGCGAGCGCCGAGGCGCCGTCATACAACGAAGCATTGGACACCGTCATCCCGGTCAACCCGGCCATCAGGCTCTGATATTCATAGAGCACTTGCAATGTGCCCTGGCTGGCTTCCGGCTGATAGGGCGTGTAAGCGCTGTAGAATTCGCCGCGCCCGGCGATGTCCCAAACTGCCGACGGAATATGGTGTTCATAAGCGCCCGCGCCAAGAAAACAGAGCGGCTGTGGCTCCGCCGCCCGTTCCGTCATCAGCCGACTGACTTGCCCTTCGCTCAATGCTTCGGGCAGAGCGGGCAGTTCGCCAATCCGCAGCGCCGGCGGAATTTCATCGAACAGGTCATCCAGGGTCGAAACGCCAATGGCGGCCAACATGGCCCGGACATCGTCCGGCGTGTGGGGAATGAACGACATGGTCAAAGTCGCCTAGCCAGCCAGTTTGGCGTTAGTCAGCGAGCCGTCTTCATCTTCATCCTCATCGACGGCGATAGCCTCATAGGCGGCGGCGTCCAGCAAACCATCCAGCGACGCACTGGTCTTGATGCGCAGGATCCAGCCTTCGCCGTAAGGGTCTTCATTGATCAATTCCGGGTTATCCGCCAGCAGCTCGTTCACTTCGACGATCACGCCATCCACCGGGCTATAGACATCGGAAGCCGCCTTGACCGATTCGACCACCGCGCAGCTTTCAGCGGCGGTCACTACCCGACCCACTTCCGGCAGTTCGACGAACACCAGATCACCAAGCAAGTGCTGGGCGTGGTCCGTGATGCCCACGGCGACGATGCCATCCTCCTGGGGACGCGCCCATTCGTGGGTTTCGGCATAACGCAGTTCAATAGGAATGTTGCTGCTCATAGTCGGTTCCTCAACAAGGTTTGATCAGGATCATACAGTCGGGATAGGGTTCGTTCATTATTGGGGACGGGATATAAAAGGCGGTTTGACTACCTGCGCTGACAGGCGTTTGCCGCGCACATCGACCTGACAGCGATCACTGACGCCAGTGGTCACTCGCGCCAGGGCGATGCCCCGATTCAAGGTCGGCGAGAATGCGCCACTGGTCGTTACGCCGATTTCCCGGTCGCCGTCATAAACCGTTTGATGGCTGCGCAAGACGCCGCGCTCTTCCAGCGCCAGGCCGATGAAGGTTTGCGGGATGCCGGCAGCCCGTTGTTGCTCCAGCGCGGCTCGGCCAATGAAATCACGGTCCGGGGGTTGCCAGGCGACGGTCCAGCCCAGCCCGGAAACCAGTGGAGTAGTCGTTTCGTCCATGTCGCTGCCGTAGAGACTCATGCCAGCTTCCAGACGCAGCGTGTCGCGGGCGCCCAGACCACAAGGCGCGACGCCAGCGGCCAGCAACCGATCCCAGAACACGGGCGCGTCGGCGACTGGCGGCAGGATTTCCACGCCATCTTCGCCGGTGTAACCGGTGCGGGCGATGAACAACCCGTTACTCTCCACCGCGTGAAAACGCGGGCTGGCGCGCACCGCCGCCGCTGTTTCCGGGCCTACCACGGCATCCAGCTTCGCCAGCGCTTCCGGTCCTTGCACCGCCAGCATGGCCAGATCGTCGCGTTCTTGCCAGACGGCGCTGAAGCGCTCGGCGATGGGCGCAATCCAGGCTAGATCCTTGTCGCGGGTAGCGGCGTTCAGCACCAGCCGGTAGCCGCTTTCCCCTCGGTCGTAAACGATCAGATCGTCGATGACGCCGCCCGCTTCATTCAACAGGCAGGCATACAGCGCCTTGCCCGGGTAGAGCCGGGCGACGTCATTGGCCAGCAGATAACGCAGCAGAACACGGGTGGACGCGGGGTCGGGAAAGTCGACGATGGTCATGTGCGACACATCGAAGAGACCGGCAGCGTTGCGGACCCGATGGTGTTCCTGGAGCTGCGAACCATAGTGCAGCGGCATGTCCCAGCCGCCGAAATCCACCATCTTCGCCCCCAGGGCGAGGTGGCAGGCATAGAGAGGGGTGCGTTTGGCCATGCGGAGAAGTCCCAGTACGATGGATGCGCCCATGTTAGCCTGAAATCGCCCGGAAGGAGTACCTTGATAAACTCACCAAGCCAGTCCACGTCAATGCGGCATCCTCCCCTCCCCTGTCATGCTGTCGATTGCCCATCAATCCCCTCCTCCGCCAGGGAGAAGGGAACTTTCGTGGGGATCGTCAATACTCAGTTCCCCAAATTCTCCAATAACTTGCGCGCTTCATCCTGTTCTGGGAAAGTCGGAGCGCCCGCCAGCTTCGCCAATTCCTGTCGAGCGGCGTCCTTACGGCCCAGTTTGGCGTAGGCCGCCGCCAGGTGATAGCGGATCGAGGGCTGTTCCGGCAGCTTGTCCGCCGCCTTTTGCAAAAACTCCAACCCCCGCAATGCTTCATTGCGCTGCACCAGAATCCAGCCCAGGGTATCGGCTATTTCGGGATTATCTGGGGCCTTGTCATGCGCCCGCTCGGCGTAGCTCAGGGCGCGGGCGTCTCCCTTTTCATGATAGAACCAGGCCAGGTTATTCAGAATCACGCCATTATCCGGCAACTGTTCCGACAACTTCTCATACTCGGCAATAGCGTCGGGTTTGCGGTTCGACTCCTGCAAATACATCGCATACTGCAACCGCGCTCGGTTATCCTTCGGCTCACTGGTCAGCCATTGCTGCAACGTCGCCAGGGCCGGTTCGCGCTCGCCAGCCTGCCATTGGGCATTCGCCAGCCGCATGGCGGTCTGGCTATTCGGCGTCTTGGCGTAAGCCGCCTGATAAGCGGTCACCGCCGGCGCAAACTCCTTCTGCCGCAAGCGCAAATCCCCTTCCAGCACATGGCCGGTCACCTGATCCGGGTACAGAGCCTGAATGTTGCGGATCCCCTCCAGAGCGCCCGCGAATTGTTCGCTCTGCTGCTGTAACTGCACCTTGGCGACCAGCGCCGGCAGATAGTTGCCTTGAATCGCCAGCGCCTTGTCCAGCGATTCCGCCACCACTTTCATATCCTTGGCTGCGCTCTGCGCCATGGCCGCCAGATACCAGGGTTCCGGGGACTGCGGCAACAAAGTCGCCAGTTTTTGGAAGCTAACCACCGCATTCGCCGTCTCGCCATGGTTCGCCTGGATCAGTCCCAACGCCCGCGTCACCTGTGGATTGTTCGGTTGAGCCGCCGCCAGTTTCTTCACCGTCGTCAAGGTCTTATCCTTGTCGCCCCGGTTTGCGTATTCCTGAGCCAACGCCAAACCCACTTCAACTGAATTTGGCTGCCGGCTCCAGGCCTGTTCCAATAACCGTAATGATTCGTCGGTACGCCCGAGCAACGCCGCCAACCGCACCAGCGCCGCCAGATTGTCCGGGTTGCGCTCCAAGATTTGCCGATAGCGCAGTTGCGCGCCAGTCCGGTCGCCGGTCTTGGCCTCTAACCCAGCCAGGTTCATTTGCGCGGGTAAATAGTCCGGCTTCAGCTTCAACGCCTGCTCAAAGGCAGACCGCGCCGGGGCGTCCTCATTCCTGGCCAGATAAACGGCGCCCAGCAGATTGAACGCGCCGGGTTCGTTAGGCCGTTTTTCGGTCAGTCCCCGGGCGGCGGCGAGGGCTTTATCGAATTCCTTCTGCTGAAGATAGGCCTGCGCCAACAGGGTGTCCGCCTGTTGCAGGCCGTGATCCAGAGTCACCGCAGCGCTCGCGCCATCCGCGCCTTCCCGTTTCGCCAGCCGCTCATATTCAGCAATAGCTTCCTCCCGCCGGCCCAGGCGCTGCAATTCCGCCGCCAACCGGGTGCGCACCTGTACATCGTCCGGGTGAGCCGTCAGCCAGTCGCGCAGGGTCTTCAATGCCCCATCGCTATCACCGGTCACTTGCAAAGCGCCGGCCAGCATCAGCACGGTCTGGCTATCGGGCGTCTGGGCGTAGGCCGCCCGGTACGCCGTCAGCGCCTTGGCGAAATCCTTTTGCCGCACATATAAGTTGCCTTCCAGTCGTTCGCCGATGTTCAGATTGGGAAATTGTTTTTGCAGCGCCTTGGCGCCGGCCAGCGCTTCCTTGAATTTTTCCTGCTGCGCCTGTAGTTCAACCCGCGCCACCAGCGAAGGCAAGTAGTCGCCCTGAAGCGCCAACGCCTTGTCGATAGAGGTCGCCGCGTCCTTGAAATTCTGGGATCGGGCCTGGGTCAACGCGATCAGATGCCAGGGTTCCGGGGATTGCGGCTGCAATTCCGCCAGTTTGCGGAACGCCCTGACCGCATCATCGGGCCGGCCATCCGCCAGCAGCGCCAGACCGAGCGCCCGTTCCGCTGCGGGATGATTCGGATTGGCCGCTTCCAGCCCACGGGCGACGTTCGCCGCCTTCAGGTTCAATCCGGCGGCCTGGTATTGGCCAATCAGCGCCAAACCGGCTTCCAGCGAAGCCGGATTCTTATCCCAGGCCTGCTCCAGCCAACGCAGCGTCTGCTCAGTTCGTCCGGCTTGCTCAGCCAGTCCGGCCAGGCGCAGTAGCGCGCCGAGATTGCCCGGTTCCTTGGCGATGACTTTCTCATACAACGCTTGGGCGGCGCTGCGGTTGCCCGCCTTGAGTTCCAGCAACGCCAGATTCAGCGCTGGAGTGGTGAAATCCGGGTTCAGGCGCAGCGCCTTTTCCAATTCATTCCGGGCTTGGTCATCCTCGCCCTTGGCCAGATACGCGCCGCCGAGGAGATTATGGGCAATCGGATCGTCGGGCTTCTTTTTCACCAGTTCACTGGCTGCGGCGATGGCCTTGTCATAATCCTTCTGCTGTAGATAGGCCTGCACCAACAATAAATCGGCCTGTAACACATCCTGGCCAAGATCCACCAATCCTTGCAGTTCACGAACCGCCTCGTCCGCCTTGCCTTCGCCCAACCGCGACAGCGCCAGTTGGGTGCGGATATTAGCGGCGTCCGGGGCGATCTGGGTGGCTTTTTGCAGGTATTCCGATCCTTTGGCGTACTCGCGGTTTTGTAGATGAGCGCTGCCGAGCAGGGCCAGCAACTGGGCGTCGCTCGGTGCCTGAGCCAGCGCCGGGGTTAGCGTGTCGATGGCCGGGCGCGGCTTTTCAAGTTTAAGTTGGGTGGCGGCCAGCAGCAGTCGGGACGGCAGATAACCGGGCTGGCGGCTGACGAATGACGTCAAATACTGTTCCGCCAGCGCAAGGTTGCCCAATTCGTAGTTGATGGAGCCGAGCAGGAACAGGCTGCCCGGATGGTCCGGGGCTACTTTAAGTACTTGCAACAACGCATCCTGAGCCGCGACGAAATCCTTTTTCTGGAACAGAAGATTGCCGTGCAGATAGTTTGCCTCTGGCAGGTTCGGCTGACGCTTGCGCACCGCCTCAACATCGGCCAGCGCTTCCTCCTGCTTGCCTTGGCCGATCAGAATTCCCGCCCGCTCCAACAGGGCTGCCGCATTCTGGGGTTGCCGTTCCAGAATCTGCTGCAAAACTTTCAACGCGGCTGGATCATCGTTCTGTAACCGGTGCAACCGCAATTTGACAAACCGGGGACGGACATCGGCTGGATCGCGCTCGCTGGCCCGGGCAGCGAAAGCTTCCGCCTCGCTGTAGTTGCGGTTCACCAACGCCAGTTGGCTCATGCCCAGCAATGCATCAGAATTGTCCGGCTGCAACTCCAGCGCCCGATCGAAGCTGGTCTTGGCGGCGTCGGGTTGGCCCAGCCCCAGGGATGCGAGTCCATGCAGCGCCAACAGCATCCCCTGAAGCGCTGGGGGATCGCTCGTCTCTGGAGTCAGTTCCAAGACCTTTGGATTCTGGCCTTGCAAGAGATAGGCGCGCGCTAGCGGCAGTAACCAGGCGGCGCGCTCGGCGCCCAATTCGCGGGCGCGCTGCAATTCCTTCTCAGCCGGCGCACCGTTGCCGGTTTCTACATAGATTTGTCCCAGCAGTAGACGGGCGTCGCGGTTTTCCGGGTTCTTCTGGAGCGCGTTCTTGAGTTCAATCACGCTGGCCGACAATTCCTGCTTGGCCTGGTGATCTCTGGCTCGCTGGACATGTTCGATATCAGTGGTGCGATCACCGCAGCCCGCCAGACCCGTGACAACGCCGATTCCCAGACAACTGCCAAGCGCCAGGGCGCGCAATGGGAAAGCCGATAAGCGATAGCGAGATTGCATGGCGGACTCCATTTGCATTCAACAAAAACCGGGGAATGATCAATTGATATAGATAGCCAATAGTATCTCAATTATAGTGAAATTCCCTCTTATCTCTTTGCGTTCTTTCAGTTTGGTTTAATGTGCGCATCGTAGAGTGCCGTCCGAGGTCGCAACCGGAATATGCTGCACAGCCGCTAGCGACTTGACTGTTGTAACCTGAATCCACTTTACGGAGAGAATATCCATGATCGTTCGTCCATCGCTGTTCGCCGTCCTGGCCCTGACCGCTGCCGCTACTTTCACCATCCCCGCCATCGCTGCGGATACCGTTGCGCCAGCCGCCAGCCAAACAGCCGCCGCCAGCGCCATCACCAAGGAGCAGGCGGTCGAAATGGCGCTCAAGGCGCATCCTGGCGAAGTGACCAAAGCCTATGAGGATGGTCATAAAGGCAAGCAAACCTGGGAAGTCAAAATCAAGGGTGCTGATGGCAAGAAATGGAAGACGTATTACGAAATCTCGACTGGCGCACTGGTTGACGATAAAGAGGACAACTAATTCCTGAGTTCAACCCGGATGTGTGCAGCATCCGGGTTCACCGACTTTTCACAACGTTCCATGCAGGAATAAAAGCCTATGACCGATCATCGCGCTACCGAAATCACTATATGGGATCCCTGGGTCCGCCTGTTTCACTGGATACTGGTCGTCGCTTTCACGCTAGCCTATTTCACCCAGACCGGGCCGCTTGAGGATTGGCTGGAGAACAATATTGACGGCGCATGGCTGCAACTCATCCATGTCTGGTCCGGTTACACCGTTGCCGGGCTGATGATTTTCCGCCTGTTCTGGGGCTTTGCCGGACCGCGCTACGCTCGGTTCAGCGACTTTGTGCGTGGGCCGCGTGAAATCTTCATTTACACGAAAGAGGTCTTGATGCTGCGCGCTCCCCGCTACCTGGGCCACAATCCCGCTGGCGGAGCCATGATCATCGCTCTGTTGTTGAGTTTGACGATCACAGTCGCGGCTGGACTGATGCTGTACGGGGCTGACAAGGGGATGGGACCGCTGGCGGGCTTGCTCATGAACAGTAGCGATGGTTTCATCGAAGGCGTTGAGGAAATCCATGAATTTTTCGCCAACTTCACCCTGATCCTGGTGGTCGGACATTTGATCGGCGTCATTGGGGAAAGCCTGTTGCACCGTGAAAATCTCGCCCACGCCATGGTGACCGGACGCAAGCGGGCCTGAACGGGATTGCCCCCTAGAAATACACCGATGCGCCATCTGCTCCTGTTCGCAGCCGCCCTGATGCTGGCGGCGGTTTTGTTCGGTTCAGCCCATGCCGGGCGCGATCATGACGAAATCCGCCGCCTGCGCAGCGCTGGAAAAATCCTGTCGCTGGAAACCATCATTGACAGTCATCGCCGTCAGCATCCCGATGGACAATTGCTGGAGGCCGAACTGGAGCTGGAAGAGGGCCGCTACGTCTACGAACTCAAGTTCCTGGGCGACAACGGCGTGGTGCAGGAGTTTGAATATGACGCCCGCACCGGCGAGTTGCGGCATATCGAAGACAAAAGCCGGAAGAAGGATTAGCCATGCGCCTGTTGTTGGTCGAGGATGATGCGCTGTTGAGCGGCCGGTTGCGGGGTGAACTGGAACAGGCCGGTTTCGCCGTGGATGTGGCGGCGGACGGCGTGGATGCCGAGTTCATGGGCGGCAGCGAACCCTACGATGTGGTGATATTAGATCTGGGGCTGCCCGGTCGCTCCGGTCTGGATGTGCTGCGCCACTGGCGGAAAATGGGTATGCCGATGCCGGTGCTGATCCTGACCGCCCGCGATGCCTGGCATGAAAAAGTGGACGGTTTCAAAGCCGGCGCGGATGATTATTTGAGCAAACCGTTCCACACGGCGGAATTGATCGCCCGGTTGCAAGCGCTCTTGCGGCGCGGCGTCGCCCGCCCGCATGGGCCATTGCAGGTTGCGGGTTTGGAAATGGACGAGGATGCTCAAACAGCGCGGGTTCTCGCTACGGGTGAGACCTTCGCGTTGACGGGCGTCGAATTCCGTTTGCTGCGCTACTTCATGCGCCACCCCGGCCAGGTGCTGTCCAAAACCCGGCTGACTGAACATGTCTACGATTTCGACACTGAGCGCGACAGCAACGTGCTGGAGGTTTACATTAATCGATTGCGCCGCAAATTCGGCCATGCGCTGATCGCCACGCGCCGGGGTCAGGGCTATGTGTTCGGTGTTGACCCGGCATGACCTCACTGCAAGCCCGGCTCTCCGCCGGCTTGATCGCGGCGCTGGCTCTGTTGATGGTGCTGGCGGTCGCGGTCGGTGGATACTCGTTGCAACAGTTGGCGGAAAACTTCGTCGCCACCCGCCTGGAGCATGACCTGGAAACCCTGCTCGCCGCCCTGGAATTCGATCCTGCTGGTCAACCCCGGTTACCTGCTGAACGAATCAGCGCTTCCTTCCACCAGCCCTATTCGGGACACTATTACCAGATTGAAACACCCGGCGGCGAACTGTGCTCCCGTTCACTGTGGGATACCGACCTGGCGCTGCCGCTGCTGACCACCAACCGCGTGACCCGCAGTTTCATCACCGGCCCGCAAAACCAGCAACTGTTGCTGGTCGGACGCGCCTTCCGGGTTCGGGACCAGCCCGTCGCTATCGCTGTGACCGAGGACTTCACCCCGGTACGCCAGGGCATTCAATACCTGTTGCTGGAAATGACCGGAATCGCCCTGCTACTGTTCGGCGCCCTGCTGCTGTTCCAACGGCTGATCGTGCGGCGCAGTCTGGCTCCACTGGAACAACTGCGCGGTGAACTGCCCCGGTTGGCGCAGGGCGAGATTCCCCAACTGTCGGTCGATGCGCCCGATGAAGTGCGTCCGCTGGTCGCGGAATTGAACCGGTTGCTGGTCTTGCTCGACCAGCGCCAGCGGCGATCCCGGCACGCCCTCGGCAATCTGGCCCATGCTCTGAAAACGCCGCTCACCGTATTGACTCAGCTCGCTGAACAACCGCCATCTCCGGGCGACGCCCGATGGTGGCCCGACCTGCGCCAACAACTCCAGCACATCCGCGCCCTGACGGAACGCGAACTCAAGCGGGCGCGGATCGCTGGCGGCAGCGCGCCAGGGCAGAGGGTGTTGCTGGAACGGGAAATCGCCGATCTGGTGGACACCCTGGGACGTATCCATCGCGACCGGGATCTACGGTTTTCTATCCGGGTTCCAGTGGGCTGCATATTCCCCGGCGACCGTGATGATTTGCTGGAACTGTTGGGCAATTTGCTTGACAACGCCTGTCAGTGGGCGGCGAACACTGTGCGGTTGACGGCTGAACTGAATACGGCAGGTTTATCGCTGCGGGTGGAAGACGACGGGCCGGGTTGTCCCCCGGAACAACTGGAATGGCTACAGCGGCGCGGGATACGGATCGACGAATCCCGCGCTGGACACGGTCTGGGGCTGGCCATCGCCAGCGATATCGTCGAGCAGTACGGTGGAACACTCACTTTGGGCCGCTCCGCAGCGTTGGGCGGTTTTCTCGCTGAAGCGGCGATACCGCTGACGACCCTCTTCTAATACCCCTCAAACGTAAATTGCACTGAGCCAATGTCCAATGTATCGCCAGAGGCCAATGCCAACACTTCGTTGGTGGCCAGCCCGTGACAACCCACCCGCACTGAGCCTGACGCCGCCAGATTCTGAATCCAGTACATGCCATCGCGGAACAACAGTTCAGCATGATGAGGCTTCACATCCGGCGCGTTGAGGCGCAGACCGTCCTCTAGGGAACTGCCGATGGGCAACCACTTAGGCACATAGTAATGCACAATCTGTTGGCTAGCCTGGTCGTCGCGTTTGAAGCAGGCGTACAGCAGCGCACCTGGATTGCCAACCCCATTCAGTTCCGCCACTCGATCCTGCATGTGCGTGAGATGGAGGTAACGGTTGCGGAGATTCGCCCGCAAGGCGTTATTGTCCGCCTGCTGGTCGCGTTGACGCAGCACCTCGACCAAGTCCAGCAGGTAGCGGCCAAACCGGTCGCGGGGTTCCTGCGTATTCCAGTCCAGCGTCTTGCGCTCCCCCTTGCGCTCCCAGGCCAGGGACAGCTTCAGGCGGTACAGATCGCAAACATCCAGTACATCATCATCTTCCAGCATATCCCAACGCCCAGCTTCCAGCCGTTGGCCATTGCGTCCGGTGTAGGTATGCCCTTGATCGCTGACCGCCATCAGCGCCAGTTGATCGTCCAGGGCGCAGATGACGCAATGCAATCGGGAAATCCGGCTGTATTTGGCCACGAAGCCCAGGGTGAAGTCGCCAAAGCCCGTACCGGCTGCAGCGCTTTGCCGACCGAACACCATGAACGGGCGTGAAACCAGCTCAATGCGCGCTGGCGCCTGGATTTGGGCAGGCTGGGCCGTCAACAACAACGCCCGCGTCAGCGGCGTCCCGCGATTCAGCGTCTGCTCGTGAGTCGTGCGCAGATGGCGCGTCTGCTCGGGATGCTCTTCCAACTCCAGCGGCAGGGTGCAACTCAGCGCCCCACCTCCGCCCAGTAACCACGAACCGGCGTCCGGTTCGCTGGAAGCGCCTGGCCAAAAGTCGTCGTGCTGAGATTCAGCGCCAGCTGCTGTGGGTAAGCGATCCTGCCCGCCTCCGGTCAGGTTCAGGCGAATCTCCTGCCGGTTCCCATAAGCGGACCATTCGCCGCGATGGTCACACAGATGGAGCTCCAGCCACAGCGTGGCCTGGGCCAAGGTGTTGTGCAGATCCTGGTGGTTCAGAAATACCAGATGGGCGTCCCGACCGTCCAGCAACCGAACGGGCGACGCCTGTCCGTCATGGTCAAAAACCAGGTTGGGGCTGTACAGACGTAAGCGGATTTCCCGGTACAGCCACCAGGTCGGATTGATGAGCAGGGCGCAAAGAATCCCCTCGCGCTCCAATGCCGCCGGCGCTACTTTCGCCAGACTCACCAGTACCGGTTGCCGGGCTTCCTGTAACTGGGCGATCCGCTGTTCGCAGACTGCCCTCTGTCCTGGATCGCTGTCCTGCAACAACCGCAGATAATGGTCGAGAAAATACCGCAGCCCGTCCCGGACCCGAACTTCTTTACGATCCAGTTTGACGCCCAGGTCGGTCAGCAGATGGGTGAATTCACGCAACGCCGGCGACGGCGGGAGCGACTCAGCCTGAGCATCCGGCTCGCCAACCGGCGGCGTGACGGGCGCCAGTTCGTCCAGCAATTCTCTTTCGAATGCAGTCGCGGGTTCGGAATCCGGCGCCGCATTCGCATCAGTCTGTAGCGTTTCCTCAAGGTCGAAATCGAACCCCATGCCCAGATCGGGGAAATCCAGCTTGAAGCGGTCATCCGTCGCCGCGACCTCATTCCGCACGAGGGCGGGCGGCGCGGATGATTGGAGCGGTTTACTGAGAAAGCAGCTCTTGGCGGCCTCATCGACCAGCGCCGGCGTCAGTTCGCTCCCCAGTTCCAGACCGGCGAACAGCAGCATCGTATCGCACAGCATGGCAATGGCGCGCGGAATGCCCTGGCAGTATTGGGTCATGCGCTCGATCACCGCCGTCGAGGGTAATTCACCATTCCAGTGTTGAGCGGTTTCAAACTGATGGTGAACAAACGACACCGTCTCCTTGTCGTTCAACGGACCTAGGCGGCAGCGGGTCGTGATGCTGGTTTGGAGTCGATGCAGCGTGGGCTGACGCAGTTGGCCCTCAATATCCGGCAATCCGGTCAGCACGACTTGCAGGCGCTGGGCGGGGATCGCTGGCATCTCCACCAAATCATGCAGGCGACGCAACACCCCGATACGCAAATGATGGGCATCGTCAATCAGCAGGGCAATGATTTGGTTGCGGCGTGCGCCAGCGGCCAAGGCATCCAGCAGCAACCGGCTTTGTTGCCCGGTGTCCAAATGGTCAGCAGGCAATTCCAGGCTGGCACACAGGTAATTTAGGATATCGGGAAAATCAAGGCTGGCGTTGGTCAGCAGGACAAAGTGAATATCATCGGTCTCCGTCATGCAGCGACGCAGCAAAAGCGTTTTGCCGACGCCAGACTCCCCGGTCAACAGGATAATTCCCCGCCGCTCCCGAAGGCCATCCAGGATATCCGCGCAAGCAGCGTCAAACAGGGCGTTTCGATAAAAACGCCGAGGTTCCCTCGTTCTAAAAAGTGGATGGTCAAATTCGGTGTTGCTGATACGCATAACCCCTTCCCCCACCAGTCGCTTGCCTGCAAGTTTACACTCTTGCGCCTATCTCAACAGTTTCTCTTGGGTTCCGCGCATGGTTTCTTCAGGTTGTTATACTGACCAGCCTCCCGAATGGCGAACCGGTCGCCGCCGGTGGTTGATTCACCGGATTGTCATGCTGGCCGAGCGTTGGCTGGACCCGGAACTAACCGCTTTACTGTTTGCCGCACAGCTTTGCCTCCGTCTGGAACGGTTGGGGCCGACCTGTATCAAGTTGGGTCAGATCCTAGCGGAGCGCGAGGATATGTTACCGCATGCTACTACCGATGGGTTGAAATTTGTTCTATCAAGCATCGACTGTCACTTTTTTCAGTGATTCGCGATCTGATCGAAATGGAGCTTGGGCGGCCTTGAACGAAATTGTTTCTGCAAATTGAAGAACAGCCACTGGAATCGGCGGCGCTGGCGTAAATCCACTCCGTCCCGATAGCGCACGGGACTTGAACCGGAAATTCCCGGTCCGGCCCAATGTGTACTACTGTTCCTGGGTATCTGCGGTTAGCAAAGTCACTGGCGGATTCGCCAGAGTAAAAAAAGCGCTGAAGCGCTAAGGTGGAAGCATGCCCCATATCGTTATTCATCGTGATCATGAACTCACGCTTGAGCAGGCCCGCGCGGCGGCGGAAGCCCTGGCTGACCGATTGGCCGAGCGTTATGAAATCAGCCATCACTGGCAGGAGGATTCACTGCATTTCGAACGCTCCGGGGTCAGTGGGCAAATCGACCTGGAACCGGGCGTGATCCGGGTGAACGTGCGTCTGGGTTTTCTACTGGCGTCGCTGAAATCACTTTTGGAACAGGAGATTGAGCGGCAATTGGCAGAGATGCTGGATTCGGCTTAACCGCCTGCTTCCCCATTCAGATCCAACATGGAATTTCCAGGAATACGATTCGGTGTGTTTTAATCCAGAGAAAGGGACTTTTCTCCGCGATCCAGGAAGGACTGACCGAAGGATGTACACCGATGAATCGATCAATCCTTGGCGCTGCCTATCGCAGCGACCGCTCTTGCGCCTTCACCCTGTGGGCGCCCTTGCTGAAACAGGCGGCAGTTCATCTCATCGCGCCTGAGGACCGGCTGATTCCCATGACCCGCGACGAACGGGGTTACTGGCGAGCCGCCGTCACCGACATCGCACCCGGGGCGCTCTACTTCTACCAGTGGGACGGCGAGACCGACCGTCCTGATCCGGCTTCCCACAGCCAGCCGCAAGGCGTGCATGGCCCATCGCGAGTGGTGGATCACGCTTTCGCCTGGAGCGACGCCGGCTGGCGACCGCCGCCGCTGGAACAGTGGGTGATGTACGAGTTGCATGTCGGAACCTTCACCCCTGAAGGAACGTTCGACGCGATTATTCCCCGCCTGGCGGAATTGCGGGAACTGGGAGTAAACGCCTTGGAACTGCTGCCGGTCGCTCAATTCCCCGGCGAGCGCAACTGGGGCTACGACGGGGTCTATCCCTATGCGGCGCAAGACTCCTACGGCGGCGTCGAGGGGCTGAAGCGGCTGGTGGACGCCTGCCATCGCGAAGGTTTGGCGGTAATCATGGATGTGGTTTACAACCACCTCGGTCCCGAAGGCAATTACCTGTGGAGCCTGGGAACCTATTTCACCCCCAACTACCGCACCCCGTGGGGCGATGCGGTCAACTATGACGGCCCGCACAGCCCCGGCGTTCGCGAATATATGGTGGGCAACGCCCGCTACTGGTTCGAGACTTGCCATTGCGATGCGCTGCGACTGGACGCCGTTCACGCCATTTACGACTTCAGCGCCCGTCATATCCTGGCGGAATTGGCTGAAATCACTGCGGATTGTGGGCGACGCCTGGGACGACCCTTTCATCTCATCGCCGAAAGCGATCTCAACGATCCCCGGCTGATTCGCTCCCCAGCCAACGGCGGTTACGGGTTGGACGCGCAATGGAGCGATGATTTCCACCATGCCCTGCACACGGTGCTGACCGGGCAGCAGTACGGCTACTACGCGGATTTCGGCGCTCTCGAACAACTGGCGCAGGCCTATCATCGGCCCTTCGTCTACGCCGGGGACTATTCCCCGCACCGCCAGCGTTTTCACGGTGACGATCCCGGCGACTGTCTGGCGTTCCGGTTCGTGGCGTGCAGCCAGAATCATGATCAGGTCGGCAATCGGGCGCTGGGCGAACGGCTGTCTGGCCTGTTGCCGTTTCCGGCCTTGAAACTGGCGGCGGCGGCGGTGCTGTTGTCGCCCTACCTGCCGCTGCTGTTCATGGGTGAGGAATACGGTGAGCCGCGCCCATTCCTGTACTTTATTAGCCACAGTGACCTCGATCTGATCGAAAGCGTGCGAGAGGGCCGGAAACAGGAATTCGCGGCGTTCCATGCCGAGGGCGAGGCGCCCGATCCGCAGTCGGAACAAACGTTCGCTGACTCGAAACTGCAATGGGAATTGAGTAAAAAAGGCCGACATGGTCAATTGCGCGCGTTCTACGGCGAACTGTTGCGGTTGCGGCGGGAACTGCCCGCGCTGGCTCGACTGGACAACGCGAGTCTGACCGCAGCCGTGATTGCGCCGACCGTGCTGGAATTGCGGCGCTGGTGCGATGACAACCGAATCGTTGTCTGGATGAATTTTTCCGCCGAACCCGTCACGGTGACTGTTGATTTGGGTACTGGCGCATGGAGTCAGTTGCTGGACGCCGCTGATTCGACCTGGGGCGGCGACGGTTCCAATCTACCGGCGCAGTGGACTGATGGGAATCTGCCGAATGCGCTGATGCTGCCGGCTTATGCGGTGGTCGTTTACACCGCTGGAATGTTGAGCCGGCTTCCATAACCGGCTCAACGGGTTGGAAGCCCGTTCCACATTCTTTGTCTACTGCTGAAGGACACCGCATGATCGGCTTACTATTTGATCCCATTGCCGAAACTGAAGTACAGAGCACGCTTTTGCCCCTGCTGGCCGATCGTTCGGCGCAAGCCTCGCCTTATCGGTGCAGCGCGCTGCCGGACTGGCCAGAAGGGACGACCGTACTGACCTATCTCAATGACGACCAGTTTGCCGAATTCGCGCCGGAAGCCGTGGCCCGACAATGGTCGATCGGGTTGCTGCCGCATCCGGGGTTGATCCAGGCCCGACGCTGTTTTGGCGTGACCCGAAGGCTGGAAAATGCCTTGGATGATGCGTTGAAGGGCCAGGAGCAGTGCGTCGATCTGCTGTACTGTAACCACCGACCGGTTTTCAACTCGGTCGTCATTGGCAAAGCGTTCTCGCTGAGCAACGCCAGTGGTCAGACCCTCGGTTTTCGTAACCGATTCCAGCATTTTCTGCGTATCCTGAAATCGGGGTTTAGCGCATTGAGACTGGATCCCTACACGCTGACCACTGGCAAAGACAAGAGCCTGGCGACTGCCGCACTCGGGATCGTGATAGTGAAAGAGAGCGGCGCTTCGCTGTTATTCCGGCAAGTCGTTGATGATGGTGGCAGCAACGACGGAATGCTCCATGCGCTGATCCTGGCCCCGCGCAGCCGCATGGAGATATTGCGCTTCCTGCTGGCGGCGTTGTTCCTGGGCAGTCGGCGTAAAAAACTGCTGCCGTTCATGGGGTACATCAAGACGGCGGCGCTGAATGTCACCCGTTCCCAATCGCTGGATTATTGGCACGATGGCGTCTGGATCAGCGCCCGCCAACTGGAGTTGACGATCGCGCCCAAAGCCTTGCGTCTGCGACCGGGTCGGCATCTGGACCTGCGGGAGGAAGCGCCGCAGACCAAGGAGATTTACAAGGCGCAGGGCTTGCCGGTCGGCGAAGCGCGGATCGCGTTGACCAGTCAACATCTGCCCTGGCTGCACCGCGCCAGCGCCGAAGAATTCAAGGAACTGTATCTGGCGTTGCGCGACAACGCCCGCCTCTCCCCCACCTATTTGACGCTGATGGTGTTATCGACGCTGCTGGCCACTCTGGGCCTGTTCGCCAATTCCGCGCCAGTCATTATCGGAGCGATGATCCTGGCTCCGTTGATGGCCCCGATCATTTCGTTGGCGATGGCGTTAGTGCGCCAGGACCGCGAACTGCTCACGGACAGCTTCAAAACATTAATCCTGGGTCTGTTGCTGGCCTTGAGTTGCGGGGCGGCCATGACTTGGGTCATTCCCCTGCATTCGGTGACTGGGGAAATCGCGGCCCGCCTTAACCCGACTCTGCTCGATCTGGGCGTCGCGGTCATCTCGGGGATCGCCGGCGCTTATGCCCATGCCCGCGAGGAAGTCGCCCGCAGTCTAGCCGGGGTGGCGATTGCCGTCGCTTTAGTGCCGCCGCTCGCTGTTTCAGGCATCGGCATTGGCTGGGGCGAGTGGACCGTGTTTCGGGATTCGTTTCTGCTGTTCCTGACTAATCTGTTTGGCATCGTGCTGGCGGGCAACCTGACCTTTCTGCTGCTCGGGTTTGGCCCGTTTCGGCTGGCGCGCCGTGGATTATTGACGGCGCTGGCGCTGGTCGGGGTGGTCAGCCTGCCGTTGGGTGTGGGTTTCACCCGGATGGTCGAGCACAACGTGATCGTTCGCGCTTTGGAGGGTCAGATGATGGAAGGCGTGATTTTGCGCGAGGCGGCGGTGCTTCCCGGCGACCCCGTACAGGTGTCGGTGCGGCTACTGTCGTCCACGACCTTGGATGACACCGACGTGGAGCGGGTCAAACGAGCCGTTGAATCCCGGCTCGGTCGCCCGGTGATGCTGGAGGCTACTATTGCGATCATGCGCTAATTTCGTTGAAAACTCATGTTATCTAAAGCGCATTTCATCGGTGGAATGGGCTTTCTGCTGGTTTAACGGGTTGAAAGCCCGTTCCGCATTCTCTTCCTACTGCTGAGGGCCATCCCATGATGCGCATTCCTGTCGCCACCTATCGCCTGCAATTCACCCCGGATTTTGATTTTGATGCGGCTATAGCCGTCGCGTCCTATCTGGCTGAACTCGGCATCTCCGATCTCTATGCTTCGCCGATTCTCACGCCGCGCCGGGGCAGTCAACACGGTTATGATGTCGTCGATTGTCACGCCATCAATCCTGAACTGGGCGGCATGGAGCGGTTCGAGGCGCTCAGCCAGATACTGAAACAGCACGGTCTCGGCTGGGTGCAGGACATCGTCCCCAACCATATGTCTTTCGACAGCCAGAATCAGGTGCTGGTGGATGTGCTGGAGAACGGCCCGGATTCGCCTTACCACGATTTTTTCGACATCAACTGGAATCACCTTTACGAAGGCATTCGCGGTCGGGTTCTGGCGCCGTTTCTCGGCAAGTTCTATGGCGACTGTCTGGAAAGCGGCGAATTGCAATTGCGCTACAGCGAGCAGGGCTTTGCTGTTCACTATTACGAGTTCCGCTTCCCGATCCGCATCGAATCCTATTACCGAGTGATCAGCTACGATCTGGCCCGGTTGCGCAACCCGTTGGGCCGCAGCCACCCGCATTTCATCAAGTTGCTGGGCGGCCTCTACCTGCTCAAGTACATTCCCTCCGGCGAAGAGGGACAGGAACGCTATAACCAGATTTCTTTTATCAAGCAATTGTTATGGGAACTGTGGAACAGCGCTCCTGAAGTGCGTGCGTTTATCGAAGAAAATATTCGCATTTTCAACGGCGAGGTCGGTAACCCGGAAAGTTTCGATCTGCTCGACAGCCTGCTCGATGAGCAATTTTTCCGCCTGTCCTACTGGAAAGTGGGCAATGAAGAACTCAACTATCGGCGCTTTTTCACCATCAATGATCTGATTTCACTGCGGATTGAGGAAGAAAAAGTCTTTGAGTTCACTCACGAACTGATTTTGCAACTGGTCGCCGAAGGCAAAATTAGCGGTCTACGAATCGACCATATCGACGGTCTCTATGATCCGGCGCAGTATCTCCAGCGCTTGCGTGAACAGGCGCCCTATGTTTATCTGGTGGTAGAGAAGATTCTGGAACACGGCGAGGAATTACCGGTGAGTTGGCCGTGCCAGGGGACCAGCGGCTACGATTTTCTTGGCGCGGTCAATAGCCTGCTCTGTCAACCGGCGTCCGAGGCGGCCTTCACTGCCCTTTACCACTCGTTCATCGGCAACGCCACATCCTGTGAGACGCTGATCGACCGCAACAAGCGCATGATCGTGGACAAGCATCTGGCCGGCGATATTGACAACCTGGCCCATCTACTCAAGCGCATCTCCGAACGCTACCGTTACGCCAGCGACTTTACCCTGTATGGACTGCAAATGGCGCTGGTCGAGATTATGGTGCAGTTCCCGGTGTATCGCAGCTACATCGGCCGCGCCGGCGTCAGCCGCGCTGATCAGGGCTACATCGGTCAGATTATTGACCAGGCCCGACCTCATATCCCCGATTTTCGCAATGAACTGGAATTCATCAAACGCTTCCTGTGCCTGGAATTCGATGAACACATGGCGGCGGAGGACAAAGATCAGTGGTTGCATTTTGTCATGCGCCTGCAACAGTTCACCGGCCCGTTGATGGCCAAGGGCGTGGAAGACACGGTGTTCTATGTCTATAACCGCCTATTGTCGTTGAACGAAGTCGGCGCGGGACCCCTGCAGTTCGGCATCGATCTCGACCAGTTCCACGCTTTCAACCAACATCGCGTATCCTGCTGGCCCCATGCGATGAACGCCAGCGCAACCCACGATACCAAGCGTGGCGAGGATGTCCGCGCCCGGTTAAACGTGTTGTCGGAAATGCCGACGGAGTGGGAGTGCTGTATACAGGAGTGGCATGATATCAATCGGGAGCGCAAGGTCAGCGCCGGCGAGTGGGAAGCCCCCGGCAAGGACGATGAATATCTGCTGTATCAAACCCTGCTGGGGGCCTATCCCTTTGATCTGGCGGAATACCCGATCTTTATCGAACGGGTCAAGGCTTATCTGATCAAGGCGGTCCGCGAGGCGAAAGTCCACACCAACTGGTTGGAGCCGGATCGCCGCTACGAAGACGCGCTGCTCGCGTTTGCCGAGCAGGTGATGCAACCGGGTCAGGATAACCCCTTTCTTCAGGCGTTTCTGCCATTCCAGCGGCGAATTCAACATTACGGCATTCTCAATTCCCTGACTCAGACCCTGCTCAAAATGACCACGCCTGGCCTGCCCGATTTTTACCAGGGGACGGAACTCTGGGATTTAAGTCTGGTGGACCCGGATAATCGGCGACCGGTGGATTTTGAACGGCGTTGCGTGTTGCTCAAGGATCTGCAAGCTCGCGCCAGCGCTGGGATTTTGCAACTGATCACCGAGTTGCTCGCCGCGCCGGAGGATGGCCGGATCAAACTGTTTCTGATTTATCACGCCTTGCAGGCGCGAGGGGCGGAACGCGACCTGTTTCAGCATGGCGCTTATCAGAAATTGACGGTGATCGGCAGTCTCAAGGGGCATGTCGTCGCCTTTGCCCGGGAACTGGGCGAACGGCGGGCGCTCGTCATCGCGCCGCGCTTTCCCAGTGGTCTGGTCAAGGACGGTGAATACCCACTGGGCGAGGCAATTTGGCATGAAACCCGGGTGCTGCCGCCGACGGGTTCGCGCCTGCGCTGGCGCAATGTCCTGACCGGGCAGACGGTGCAAGGCGAAGAGGCGGTGTGGCTGCGCGAGGTGTTTCAACATTTCCCGGTCGCGCTGTTGATTAACGAACCGGGTTGACCGGGCGGCTATTTGTCGGGCGGCTCGCCCAAACCCTGAGCGCGACGCCGGGCGCGTTGCCGCAGTCGCGCCAGATACATCACTGGCCCGGACAAGCCATACAGCAGGAACCCGGCGAACAGCACTTTCGGGGGATCAATGGAAATGACCACC
>Ga0209573_1001597_pt1 | contig 33844 bp, 26 predicted proteins | sample TNRBio252014_DNA_FD_185870 | JGI IMG/M metagenome (GOLD analysis project Ga0209573, IMG submission 185870) | Wastewater treatment Type I Accumulibacter community from EBPR Bioreactor in Madison, WI, USA - TNR Reactor_6/25/2014_ DNA (SPAdes)... | ecosystem: Engineered > Bioreactor > EBPR >...
TCCTGGCGGGTCTTCTCGACGAACTTCGGCCCCAGGGCCTTGAAGGCCTCGAGCTGGCCTTCGTGGACCTGGAAGTACGGCACCAGGGTGCAGCAGGAATCGGTCTTGAACATCGATGTCTCCTTGACGGGGGGGGCGGGGTTTGGGCATCGGCACGGTCGCAAGGGCGATCGTGACCTCAGTCGGGCTTGATGGCCGCGCGCTTGATGATCGCGCTCCAGGTCTTCTGCTGGCCGGCGATGAAGGCCGCGAACTCCTCCGGCGGGCCGCCGCCGCCGAAGGCGCCGTCGCTGGTGAAGCGCTCGGTGACCGAGTTGCTCTTCAGCGCCTTCATCGACTCTTCCTGCAGCCGCTTGACGATGTCGCGCGGCGTGCCCGCGGGCACCAGGATGCCGTACCACTGCGAGGTCTCGAACTCCGGGTAGCCCATCTCGGCGACAGTGGGCACGTCGGGCAGCATGGGCAGGCGCCGCGCGGTGCCGACCGCGATCGCGCGCAGCTTGCCCGACTTGACATGCGGGATCAGCGCCGGCAGCCCGGCCGAGGTGGCCTGCGTGCGCCCGGCCAGCAGGTCGGTCAGCATCGGCCCGGTGCCGCGGTAGGGGATGTGCGTCATGAACATCCCGGTCACCATCTTCAGGTACTCCATCGCCAGGTGGCCGGCGCTGGCATTGCCCGCCGTGCCGTAGTCCAGCTTGCCGGGGTTCTTCCTGACGTGATCGACGAAGCTCCTGAAGTCCTTCGCCGGCACGTCGGGGTGGATGACGAACATGTTGGGCACGCGCGCCAGCATCGTCACCGGCAGGAAGTCCCGGTTCACGTCGTAGGCCAGGTTGTTGAAGATGTAGGGGTGCACGGCCAGCGAGCCGACGTGGCCCATGATCAGGGTGTGGCCGTCCGGCGCCGCCTTGGCCACCTCGGTCATCGCCGGCACGCCCGCGCCGCCGCCCTTGTTGTCGACGAACACCGTCTGGCCCAGCTGCCGGGTCAGCTCGTTGGCCACCGTGCGCGCCACGATCTCGCTGGTGCCGCCGGGCGCGAAGGGCACGACGAAGCGGATCGACTGCCGCGGCCAGCCGGCCTGGGCGCGCACGAGTGCCGGGGCGGCCAGCATCGAGGCGGCCAGCCAGTCGCGTCGGGAAATGCGGTTCATTCAGGTCTCCTGTCGTGGTCCGCGTCGGGCCGCGGTGCAAGCCCGCCGGCGCAGGCCCATGGGCCCATGTGCGCTCCGGGCCGCCCCAAGCACCCAGATCGGAGCCCCTTGGGACGAAGGCATTCCAGTGGGCACGCTGCAGCGGTGAGCGCACTGTAGCCGACGCCGCAGGGCCAGCCAGCGCTCAGCAGTTGAGCAGCGCCACGCCCATGACCAGCCTGCGGCGCAGAGTGATGGGCGGTGGTTGCCAGGCCCGGCCATCGACCTGCAGCGTGGGAAGCCGCAGCTCGACCGCCGCTGCGGCGTGCGTCTCGAGCCGGGTGGCCAGCCAGAACAGCCGCCCCGAGGGGCCGCTGGCGACGCTGCGCGTGGCGCCCACCAGCGGCATCTCCAGCCCTTGCTCGACGGGTCCGGCAAGCGCCTGCGGCGGCGGCCGCTGCAGCGGGCTGGCGACCCGCCCGACCGACAGGAACGTCGCCTGCGTGCGGTGCACGGGCCCCGCCACCTCCACCTTCAGCGGCCGCTGCGCGAAGCGGACGGTGACGCCGGCGGGCACTTCCAGCCTGAGTTCCAGCTCCAGGTCGCCGGCGGGCGAGGTCCCGTCCCGCTGCACCGCCGGCCGCGCCGAGACCTGCAGCTCGACATCGCCGGCGCTGACTGCCACGCCTTCGGGCACATGCCCGTTGAAGAGGCAGCTCGACGCCACCGTGCGCCCCCCCGGCGCGCTGGCCTCGACCACCTCGCGCGGCCAGGGCGCGCAGGCGGCCAGCCCGCCGCAGACCAGGGCGAGCACGAGTCCCGCCCGGAAGACCGGCCGCAGCGTCGGTTTTCTGGCCATCTGGTCGACTCTACCTGACAGACTCCCGTGGCTGACTTCACGCGGCCTGCCGCCTTGCGCCTCGAGCCCGCCTGCGCTCGTCCGATCCTTCGTCGTGCATGCGTCCTGATCTCGTCGTTCCGAAGGCCCGGGCCACCGGCGCCTGCGCCGGCTCGCGCCAGCCGCGTCGCGGCATGGGGGGCGCGCGGGCGGCCTGGATCGGCCTCCTTCTTGCCTGCAGCGCCCTGGGTCCTTCATGGGCGCTGGACGCCGAGACGCAGCGCCGCCTCGAGGCCGCGCGCGATGCGGCCGCGCGGCGTCCCGATGCCGGGCTGGCGGCCCTGGAGGCCTTGCGGGCGGTGCCGCAGCCGGGCGCCGGGCCGCCGCTGGCCTTGCGGCTGGCCATCGACGAGCTCGAGTGCCGCCTGCTGACCGACCTCGATGTCTCGAGGGCCTTGGCCGTTGCCGATGCCGGCCTGTCCGCCGCCGGGCCGCAGGCTGACGGCAACGCCCGCGACGCCTGGCTGCGCCTGCGCGCCTGTCGTGCCGGCATGCTGGCCGAGGCGGGCGAGGTGGCCGAAGCCCGGCGCGAGCTGCAGGCGCTGCATGCGGCGACGGCCGATGCACCGCAGTCCGCGGCTGCCGCGCTGGTCCATCTCGAACGCGGGGTCATGCGGTCCCGTGGCGGCGACTACGAAGCCGCGCAGTCCGACCTGCAGCGCGCCTGTCAGGTGCTGGACCGCACCGGCCCGCGGCGCGACCACCTGCTGTGCCTGAGCCAGCTGGCCGGCCACTACCGCCGGGTCGGCGACCACGAGGAGGCGCTGCGCCTGCTGCAGCCGCTGCGCGCAGCCGCAGGCCAGGCCGGAGAGACCTACGACGAGTCGATCTACCTCTACGGCATCGCCCGCACGCTGCAGGATCTGGCCCGCTGGGACGAGGCACTGCGCGCCTTCGAGCAGGCGCGCGCCGCCAACGTGGCGCTCGGCGACCGGCTGGGCATAGGCTATGCCGAGACGGCGCTGGCGGCCATCATGCTGAGCATGCAGCGGCCCGGCGACGCCTTGCCGCATGTGCAGCGCGCCCTGGCCCATGTGGACCGGTCGACCGACCCGCGGCTGGTCGACGAGCTGGTCATCACGCAGGCCCAGGCCCTGACGGCGACCGGGCAGGCCGCCCAGGCCTACCCGCTGCTGTCCGCCATGGCGGACTCGGTGCGCGCACGCGGCAGCCTGCCCATGCAGTTGCTGTGGCTGCGTGCGCGGGCCGACGCCGGCAGCGCGCTCGGCCAGTGGCGCCAGGCCTACCAGGACCTGGCCGCGGCGCAGCAGATCGAGTCCACGCTGCAGGTGCAGCGGCGCTCCGAGCAGGCGGCCCGGCTGCGCGCGCAGTTCAACCGCGCGCGGGACGGCGAGGAGCTGGCCATGCTGAGGCAGCTGCATGCGCAGGGCCAGGAACTGCGCCGGCTGCAGGCGGTGGCGCTCGGACTGGTCGCCGCGCTGCTGCTGGCGGCATTGACCCTGACCCTGCGCAAGGTCCTGCAGGCCCGGCGGCTGCAGTCGCTGGCCTCCACGGACGAGCTCACCGGCATCGCCAACCGCCGGGCCGTCATGGCCCGGCTGGACAGCGCCCTGGCGGCGCACAAGGGCCGTGGGGCGCCGCTGAGCCTGGCGATGATCGACGTCGACCACTTCAAGCGCATCAACGACACGCTGGGCCACGCCGTCGGCGACGAGGTGCTGCGCCACCTGGCCAGGGTGCTGGCGGGCGCGCTGCGCGACGGTGACCGACTGGGGCGCATAGGGGGCGAGGAATTCGTCGCCGTGCTGCAGGGCGCGGCGCAGGCCGATGCCCTGCAGGTGGCCGAGCGCATGCGCGCCGCCGTCGCACGCACGCCGCTGGCGCGCGCGCAAGGCGAGGTGGCGCTGACGATCAGCGTCGGGGTTGCCACGGCGGGTGCGGGCAGCGAGGCGGGCCGCCTGCTGGCCGCAGCCGACGCCGCGCTGTACCAGGCCAAGGCGCGCGGGCGAAACCGGGTCGAGACCTCCGAAGACGCACCGGCACCGGAGTCGGGGGACGGGCGCGGCACCTGAGCTGCGCTGCCTTCCTCGTCCGCATCGCGGGTGCCCCGGGTGCCGCCACGGGCAGATGGCCTGCGCGATGGCCTGCGCGATGGCCTGCGCGATGGCCTGCGCGATGGCCACTCGCCCGGCTGTGGCCGAGAATGACGGGCCGACCCGGTTCCCTGCGGCGCCGCCCGCGACGCCGGGGCCGGCCGCATCCTGCAGACTGGAGCCCCCATGCAAGCCATCGACCGCCTGGCCACTGCCTTGTCCATGCCCTTGCGGTGCGCCCAGCGGCGAGGAGACGCGCGGGTTGCGTGGGGCGCGCTGGCCTGGGCAGGGCCGTGGTGACGCCTTCTCCGGCGGGGCACCCGCCGGCCGCCGCGGCGGCCGCGGCGGCCGCGGAGGCGGCCGACCTGACCCAGCTGCTGCAGGCCTGGAAGGCCGGCGACAGTGGCGCTCTGGGCCACATCGTCGGCGCGCTGCAGGCCGAGTTCCTGCGCATGGCAGCGTCGCGACTGCGCGGCGCCGGCGAGCTGTCGCTGTCGCGCGCCGATGTCGTGCAGGAGGCCTTGCTGCGCCTCATGCGCGCCGACACGCGCTGGGTCGACCGCGCCCATTTCTTCGCCACCGTATCGCTGACCATGCGCAGCGTGCTGCGGGAACATGCCCGTGCCCGCCTGGCCAGCCGCCGCGACGGCGGCGAGCGCGTGACGCTCACACTCGACGGCGGCGGCCCCGCCGAGCCTTCCATGGCCGCCGACCTGCTGACCCTGGACGCGCTGTTGACCCAGCTCGCCGAACGCGACCCGCGGGCCGCCCAGGTCCTGGAGCTGACCTATTTCACCGGCCTGGACCGGGCGCAGGTCGCGGCGGTGTTAGGCCTGTCGGTGCCGACGGTCGACCGCGAACTGCGCTTTGCCCGTGCCTGGCTGCGCGACGCGCTGGGGCGCGAGCTCGAGGCGTGAAGGGCCGCGCAGGCGCACCATGGGCGACCCCCGGCATGACCGCGTCAAGCAGCTGTTCATGGGCGCGCTCGAGCAGCCCGACCCCGCGGACTGCGAGGACTGGCTGCGCCGCCAGGGCGCCGGCGAGCAGACCCTGGACCGCGTGCGCGCCCTGCTGCTGCAGAACAGCGAGACCTTGTCGGCCGCGCGGCCGGTGAACGGGCTGCTGGCCGAGCTGGTGAGCGAGGCCGACGAGCTGGTGCCCGGCGACAGGCTCGGACCCTGGCGGCTGCTCGAGCGGCTCGGCCAGGGCGGCATGGGGCAGGTCTTTCGCGCCGAGCGTGCCGACGGCCTGTACCAGCAGGAAGTGGCGCTGAAGCTGCTGCGCGGCCGCGCCGACGCCGGCGCCTTGCACCTGCTGGCCCACGAGCGGCAGATCCTGGCCGGGCTGAACCACCCGAACATCGCACGCCTGCTCGACGGCGGCACGACGCCGCTGGGACGACCCTACCTGGTGATGGAGCTGGTGCGCGGGCAGCGCGTCGACCAGTGGTGCAACGAGCGACGGCTGGACGCCGCGGCGCGCGTGCTGCTGTTCCGCCAGGTCTGCGAGGCGGTCGGCCAGGCGCACCGGCAGCTCGTGGTGCACTGCGACATCAAGCCGGCCAACGTGCTGGTGTCCGAGGAAGGCCGTGCGATGCTGCTGGACTTCGGCATCTCCCGCCTGCAGCACGACGCCGCGCAGGCCGGCAGCAGCCTGGGCCTCACGCCGCGCTACGCCAGCCCCGAGCAGATGCAGGGCGCGGCGTTGACGCCGGCGAGCGACATCTTCAGCCTCGGCCGTCTGCTGCAGGTCCTGCTGTCCGAACCCGCGGCGCAGGCCACGCTGCGCCCGACGCGCCGCCGCGAGCTGGCGGCCGTCGTCGCGCGCGCCAGCGCAGAGCACCCTGACGAGCGCTACCCGGACGTCGCCGCGCTGCGGGCAGACCTCGGGCGCTGGCAGCGGCTCGAGCCGCTGCAGGCCATGAACGGCGGCCTCGGCTATCGCGCCGCGCGGCTGGTGGTCCGGCGCTGGCCCTGGGTGCTTGCGGCGGCCAGCGTGGCCGGGCTGTCGGTGGCGTTCACGCTGCAGCTGGTGCACGAGCGTGACCGCGCGCGCGCCGCCGAGGCCACGGCCCAGCGCGAGGCGGCGGCCACGCGGCAGGTCAGCGAGCTGCTGGTCGGCCTGTTCGAAGGCGCCGACCCAGCCCAGGGCGGCCGCCCTGACCTGACCGCACGCGACATGGTCGACCGCGGGCGCGAGCGGGTCGGTGCGACGCTGGCCGCGCAGCCCGAGCTGCTGGCCCGGCTGCGCGCCGTGCTCGGGCAGGTCTATGCGCAGATGGGCCGCCCGCGCGAGGCGCAGCAGCTGTTCGAACAGGCGCTGCAATGGCTGCTGCAGCAGCCCCGGCCGGGCGAGCAGGCCGCGCTGTCCAGCCGGCTGGCGCTGTCACTGGCCAACAGCGGGCAGTCCTCGGCAGGCGAAGTGCACGCCCGGCGGGCACTGCAGCTGCGCCAGCCCGATCGCGAGCGCGACCCTGTGGCCTGGGCCGACGCCGCCGACACCCTGGGCTTCCTGCTGGTGGAGCTGACCCGGCATGCCGAGGCGCAGGCGCTGCTGGAGCAGGCGCTGGCCGAGCGCCGGCGCGCCCATGGCCATCACCACCCGCAGGTCGCCACGACGCTGCACCACCTGGGGCTGCTGCACACGGCAGCGCAGCGCCTGCCCGAAGGCGAGCGGGCGTTCCTCGAGGCGCTGGCGATCAAGCGGCGGGTGCTGCCGCCCGGGCACCCCAATCTGGCCAACAGCCAGGAATCGCTGGCCATGAACCTCGGCCGCCAGGGCCGGCGGTCCGAGGCCGAGGCGCTCTTGCGCGAGGTGGTCGTGCAGCGGCGCGCGCTGCTCGGTGGCGACTCTTCGCTGTTGTCGAACACGCTCAACGAGCTGGGCAATGTGCTGCAGGACAGCGGCAGGCTGGCGCCGGCGGTGGCCACCTACCGTGAGGCGCTGGCCATCACAGAGCGTGTCGAAGGCCGCCGCAGCATGAGCGCAGCCGTGCAGCTGAACAACCTGGCCAGCGCGCTGGAGGAAGGCGAGGACCCGGCCGCCGAGGCCGCCTTGCGCGAGTCGCTGGCCATCCGCCGCGCGCTGCAGCCGGCGGGCGACCTGTCGCTGGCGCGGGCGGAACACAACCTCGCGCGCTGGCTGCTGCGCGAAGGCCGCGCGGCCGAGGCGCAGCCCCTGCTGTCCAGCGCCCGTGCCGCCCGCGCCCGGCTCGCGGCGACCGCCAGGGAGCACCTGGACAGCGAGCTCCTGGCCGCCGAATTGCACCTGGTGCAGGGCCGGCACGCCGAGGCACAGGCGCTGCTCGAGGGCCTGCGCTGGCTGGACGGCGATCCGGCCCGAGCCGAGGCCTCCGGCGCAGCCGCAAGGGCACAGGTCCCCGCGCTGCAGCAGGCGAGGTGGCACCGCCTGCAAGGCCTGCTGGCCCTGTCGCACAAGCAAGGTGCGAGGGCCATGAAGGAAGCCGACCGCGCGCGCGCCGCGGCCCGGGCCGGGCTGCCCCCCCACCACCCGCTGCAGCGGCGGCTGGCACTGGACCATGTGCGTGCCCTGCTCGCCGCCGGCCAGACCGACACCGCAGGGCAGGAGTGGCGCGCCTTGCAGCCGGCGCTGGCAGGGCTGCCCTTGCGCGGACCCACCCGCCGCGAAGCGGCCCTCCTGGCCCGGCAAGGGGGGTGGAAATAGGGGAAAACCCCAGGGTCTGATTGGAAGCCCCAGCGGATCGCCATTGACAGGGCATCACCACCGATGTTGCGAGCCCTCCATGAGCGTCGACTTCCAACTCCCCGGCCTTCGCGGCATCGCCGCCTTCGCCCTGGCGGCCTGTGCGGCGCCGGTCATGGCGCTCGAGGCTCCGCTGCTGGCCGATACCACGCTGCAGACCCAGCCCTCGGTCAGCGCCGGGCCGCTGCCCGGGTCGGCCCAGACCCTGGCCGTCGGCAACGGCGCCGTCACCCTGCTGCGATTCGATCTGTCCACGCTGCCTGCGGGAGTGACCGCCGCGCAGCTGCGCAAGGCGACACTGCGCCTGTTCGTCAACCGCGTCGGCAGCCCGGGCGCGGTCGAAGTGATCGGTGTGCATACCGCCTGGGATGAAGCCGGCGCCTCCATGCAGGCCCCTCCGGCCACCTGGGGTGCGGGCAGTGGCGTGCGCGTGCCAGTCACGCGGGCGCAGCAGTTCGTGACCGCCGACCTGACGGCGCTGGTCAAGCAGTGGATAGGCAACCCGGCCCAGGCCCAGGGCCTGTGGGTGCAGCCTGCGCTCGACGCCGTGGGCACGGTGGCCTTCTTCGACAGCAAGGAGAACACCGGCACGTCACAGGTGGCCACGCTGGACCTGACGCTGGTCGACAGTGGGCCGCAAGGACCGCAGGGGCCGCAGGGGCCGCAGGGGCCGCAGGGACTGCAAGGGTCCACAGGAGCCACCGGGGCGACCGGACCGGCAGGAGCCACCGGGGCGACCGGAGCCACCGGCCCCGCCGGGCCCAAAGGGGCGACCGGGGCGACCGGGGCGACCGGCGCCCCCGGCGCCCAGGGCCCTGCAGGGCCGACCGGCGCGCAAGGACCTGCCGGGCCGACCGGGCCGGCAGGGCCCGCAGGGCCCGCAAGCCTCAAGAAGATCACGCGCATCGCAGGCATCGTCAACCGCTCCCTGATCCTCAATGGCGCGACCGGCGCGTACAAGTTCATCGGCCCCGTCGTGCCGATCACGGTCAGCAACCAGTACCCGGCCATCGCCGTCTCGCTGATGGCCACGGTGGGCAACCAGGCGGGCTACGGGCTGCAGGTCGCCGTGTGCTTGTACCGTGCCGGCAACAACGGGGTGCTCGACCTGATCAGCAGCCCGATGATGGTTCCGCTGACCCAGGGGCGCCAGCAGGCCGTCCACCTGAGCGCTTCGCTGATAGGCCACTACAACTCGGGAACCGACACCGTGGAGATCGGCCTGTGCGCTCGCCACATCGAATTGGCATCGCCGGTGATCGGCCGTTCCCTGGACCTCTCCACCGATGCCGACGGCTGGGCGATGATCATGCAGCCGGCGCAATGAAGAGGCCCCGAGCCCGCAGGGTGTGGCGCCGGCCGGGCGCGGCGCGGCGGGGCCGTCTCGGAGCCAGTTCTCGCCGCCGCGGCAACGCCGCGTGACTGCGGCGCCACCCCGCCCAGTGCGCTCAGCCCGGGATCTCCGGCTCGACCAGACGGGCCAGCTGCTCGAGCGATTCCTGCCAGCCCAGCACGCACATCTCGACCGGGATCAGCGCCGGGATGCCCTCCTGAACGACGCTCAACTCGGTGCCGCAGCTCACGGCCTGCAGCTGCACCGTGACCTGCATCTCGCCCGGCAGCCCGGGGTCGTCGAAGCGGTCGGTGTAGCGCAGCCGCTCGCCCGGCCGCAGCTCGAGATAGGTGCCGCCGAAGGAATGCGCGTGCCCGCTCGAGAAGTTGGTGAACGACATGTGGAACGAGCCGCCTTCGCGGGCGTCCATCTGGTGCACCTGGCAGGTGAAACCGTAGGGCGGCAGCCACTTGGCCAGGCCCTGCGGGTCGAGGAAGGCCTTGTAGACCTTGGCCGGGGGGGCGCGCAGGACGCGGTGGAAACGGACGGTACCGGTCATGGGGGCTCTCCTGTGGGTAGACGCGAAGGGAGGGCGAAGGGAGGGCGAAGGGAGGGCGAAGGGGGCGCAGCTTGGGCGCAGGGAGCGCCAGGGGGCGTCAGGGGGCGCATGCCGCGAGCGCTGCGCGCAGCCGCCGCAGCGCCGACGCCGGCGTGGTCAGCACCGGCAGGCCGCAGCGCGCGCCGACGACGGGCGCGGCACGCGCCAGGCTGAACTGCGCCAGCGCGATCAGGCCGCAGCCGCGCGCCGCCAGGCCGGCGGCGGCCTCGGCAACCCGCGCATCATGCTCGTCGGGGCGCCCGGCCTGCAAGGCGGCGAGCGCGCCTTCGGCCAGAGCCAGCTCCAGCGGGGCGTCGTCCGGGAACGACGCCGGCATCGCGGCCAGCGTCGGCGCGAAGCTGGCCACCAGCCCGATGCGCCCGCCAAGCGCGCGCGCCTGCAGCACCGCCTCGTCGACCATCGCCTCGTAGGGTTGCAGCACCGGCCGCGGCGCCAGGCGCCGCTTGACGGCATCGATGCAGGGCCCGAAGGCCGAGCAGGTGAACAGCAGCCCATCGGCCCCGCTGGCGACGGCGTAGTCGGCCAGGCGGTCGAAGCGAAGTTGCATGGCGGCATCCAGGCCGCCGCCGGCGGCGGCGGCGCGTGCCAGGTCGGCCGACAGGCTGTCGTCGAGCAGGTTCATTCGCAGCGCCTCGGGCCAGGCCTGGCGAAACTCGGCCTCGATGGGGGCCAGCGAATCGGCCAGCGCGTGGATCAGCGCGATGCGCGGCATGGCCTGGCGGTACGGGGGTGCGGGCCGGCCGCCGGTTCAGCGTGCGGCCGTTGCCGCCAGCCGCCGGCCCTGCGACCACCAGACCAGCCCGGCCAGCAGCAGCGCCGGCAGGTACAGCCAGTGCGCACTGGGGCGGTCGCTGGGCAGCTTCAGCTCGCGCACCTCGAAGCCCTGCTCGAAGCCGGCCTTGCGCGCCGGGCTGCCGAACTTGACCTGCGACACCGTCAGCTGCTCGCCCAGGCCGACCACCGTCAGCCCGGCGTCGCGCACCCGCTTGCGGCCGGCGGCCACGGCCTCCTCCGGGGTGCCGCCCGTCGCGCCGCTCGCCGCGGCAGGCGCCGCCGCGCCCAACGGCAAGGCGACGGTCTTGACGATGTCGCGCCCCTCCAGCGTGGTGCCGGCGATCACCATCACGACCCGCTCGCCGTCGCCCGCCCGGCCGGCCACCTCGAACAGCTGCGAGGCCGGCGCCGCGCGGTGTTCGGGGCCGACGAAGTCCATGAAGCCGTCGGGCCGGAACAGCAGCATCACCGCGAGCGCCAGCAGCGCGAACTCCCAGGCCGCCAGTCGCACGCGCAGCCAGTTCATGGTCAGCGCGGTGAACAGCAGCATGGCCAGCGTGCTGGCCAGCACCACCACCACCAGGTCCGGTCCGCCGGTCACGTCGACCAGCAGCAGCGTCGGGTTGAAGATCCAGATGAACGGCAGGATCACCGTGCGCAGCGCGTAGACGCTGCCCTGGATGCCGGTCCGGATGGCGTCCTCGCCGCTGATCGCCGCCGCCGCGAAGGTGGCCAGGCCCACCGGCGGCGTGATGTCGCCCATGATCCCGTAGTAGAAGACGAACAGGTGCACCGCGATCAGCGGGATGATGAGCCCGCTCTGCGCGCCGAGCTCGACCACCACCGGCGCCATCAGCGTGGCCACCAGCACGTAGTTGGCCGTCGTCGGCACGCCCAGGCCCAGCACCAGGCAGACGAAGGCGATGAACAGCAGCATCACGATGACGTTGCCCTGGCTGACGAACTCGACGAACTCGGTCATGCGCAGGCCCAGCCCGGTCAGCGTGATGCCGCCGACGATGATGCCGGCGGTGGCGGTGGCGACGCCGATGCCGGTCATGTTGCGGCTGCCGTCGATGAGGCCGCCGACCACCTCGTCCAGGCCTTGCCGCCACGCCGTGCCCAGCGGCTGGCGGCGCAGCAGCCGGATCGCCGGCCGCTGCGTGAGCATCAGCGCCAGCAGCACCACGATGGCCCAGAAGGCCGACAGCGCGGGCGACAGCTCGCGCACCATCAGGCACCAGATCAGCGTGCCTATGGGCAGCAGGAAGTGCAGCCCGGCGCGCACCGTGGGCCAGGTCTCGAGCGCCTGCGGGCGTTCGATGTCGATGTCCTCCGGCAGGTCGGGGCAGGCCGCCGCCTGCTGCAGTGCCACCGCGTACAGGGCCGTCACCACCACGGCCGTCACCCAGGGTGCGGCGGCGCCCAGCGCGGCGTCGACGAAGCTCAGCAGGTAGTACAGCAGGCCGACGACCAGCACCGAGCCGCTCAGGCCCAGGCCGAAGCGCAGCAGCTTGTCCTGCAGCGGCCGTGGGGCACGCGCCACGATGGGCTGCATGCCCAGCTTGAGCGCCTCCAGGTGCACGATGTAGAGCAGCCCGATGTAGCTCAGCGTGGCCGGCAGGATGGCGTGCTTGACGATCTCGGCGTAGCTGATGCCGACGTACTCGACCATCAGGAAGGCAGCCGCGCCCATCACCGGCGGCATGATCTGGCCGTTGACCGAGCTCATGGTCTCGATCGCGCCGGCCTTGACGCCGCCGTAGCCGGCCTTCTTCATCAGCGGGATGGTGAAGATGCCGCCGCTGACCACGTTGCTGACCGAGCTGCCGCTGATCATGCCGTTGAGCGCCGAGCTGACCACCGCCACCTTGGCCGGACCGCCTCGCAGGTGCCCGAGCGCCGCGAAGCTGACCTGCATCATGTAGTTGCCGCCACCGGCGCGGTCCAGCAGCGAGCCGAACAGCACGTAGACGAAGATCGCGCCGGTGCTCACGCCCAGCGCGATGCCGTACACGCCCTCGGTGGTCAGCCACAGGTGCGAGAGCAGCCGGTTCAGCGACGCGCCCTTGTGCTGCAGCACCTCCGGCATCCAGGGCCCGAGCATCGCGTAGGCGATGAACAGCAGCGCCAGCGCCGCCATCGGCCAGCCGACGGCGCGCCGCGTGGCCTCGAGCAGCAGCAGCAGCCCGGCACAGGCGACGACGATGTCCTGCGTGGTCGGCTGCCCCGGGCGCGTCGCCAGCTCGCCGTAGGCCAGCAGCAGGTAGCCACCGGACAGCGCGCCGGCCAGGGCCAGCACGAGGTCGGTGGCCGGCACGCGGTCACGCGGCGACGCGGCACGCGCCGGCCAGGCCATGAAGGCCAGGAACAGTGCAAAGGCCAGGTGCAGCGAACGCGCCTCGGTGTCGTTGAGGATGCCGAACCCCAGGGCAAAGGGCAGCGGCGACGCGTACCAGAGCTGGAACAGCGCCCAGGCCATGGAGACACCGAAGATCGTCAGGCCGGCCGCGCCACGCGCCTGGCGCGCGCCGGTGTCGGCCTTGGCGACGAGTTCCTGCAGCGCCTGAGGCGCCTTCTCGAGGTCGGTGGCCAAGGCGCTCTACTTGATCCAGCCCTTTTCCTTGTAGTAGCGGGCGGCGCCCTCGTGCAGCGGTGCCGACAGGCCGTCCTTGACCATGTTCTGCGGGTTCAGGTGGGCCAGCGCGGGGTGCAGCTTCTTGAACTCGTCGAAGTTGTCGAACACCGCCTTGACGACCTGGTAGACGGTGTCGGCCGGCGCCTTGGACGACGCCACCACGGTGGCCAGCACGCCGTAGGTCGGCGTCGCCTGCGGGTTGTTCGGGTACAGGCCGGCCGGAATCGTGGCCTTGGCGTAGTAGGGCTTGTCGGCCACCAGCTTGTCGACCGCAGGACCGCTCAGCGACACCAGCTGCGCGCCGCACGAGGTCGTCGGGTCCTGGATGTTGGCGCTCGGGTGGCCGACCGCGTAGTAGAAGCCGTCGATCTTGCCGTCGCACAGCGCCGGGCCATGCTCGTCGGCCTTGAGCTCGGAGGCGAGCGAGAAGTCGCCCAGCTTCCAGCCCATCGCGGCCAGCATCTCCTCCATCGACGCGCGCGTGCCGCTGCCGGGGTTGCCGACGTTGAAGCGCTTGCCCTTGAAGTCGGCAAAGGACTTGACGCCGGCGTCCTTGCGCGCGACCACCGTGAACGGCTCGGGGTGCACCGAGAACACCGCGCGCAGGTCGCCGAAGGCGCCGTCCTTGAACTGCGCCACGCCCTTGGTGGCGTTGTAGTGCACGTCGCTCTGCGCGAAGCCGAGGTCGAGCTCGCCGGCCTTGATGGTGTTGATGTTGAACACCGAGCCGCCGGTCGATTCGACCGAGCAGCGGATGCCGTGCCTGGCGCGGTCCTTGTTGACCAGCCGGCAGATTGCGCCGCCGGCCGCGTAGTACACGCCGGTGACGCCACCGGTGCCGATGGTGACGAACTTCTGCTGCGCGAAGGCGGCCGGCGCGCACAGCAGGGCCAGGGCGGCGGCCGCGGACAGGGTCAGGGACTTCTTCATGGGCAAGGCTCCAGAGGGATCGACGGGTGACGGGGACCCGGTCTCGACTGGCCGGGGCCCGTCGATTCGGCCAGGCCGCAGGCGGTCAGCGCGGCAGCACGGCCTCGACAGCGCCGGCCAGCTTGTCGACCAGTTCCTCGAGCTGGGCGACGCTACAGGTGAACGGGGGGGCGAGCAATACGTGGTCGCCCTGTGCGCCGTCGACGGTGCCGCCCATCGGGTAGCACAGCAGGCCGCGCCGCATCGCCTCGGCCTTGATGCGCGCATGCGTGCGGTCGGCGGCGGGCAGCGTGGCCTTGGTCGCGCGGTCGGCCACCAGCTCGACGCCACGGAACAGGCCGCGGCCGCGCAGGTCGCCGACCCTGGGGTGGTCGCCCAGGCGCTGCTCGAGCAGGGCCTGCAGGCGCTCGCCGTCGGCGCGCACCTTGGGCAGCAGCGGTCGGATCTCGCGCTGCACCGCCAGCGCCGCCGCGCAGGCCACCGGGTGGCCCAGGTAGGTGTGGCCATGCTGGAAGAAGCCGCTGCCCTGGCGCAGGGCCTCGACGATGGCGGTCGACACCAGCAGGGCGCCGATCGGCTGGTAGCCCGCGCCCAGCCCCTTGGCCACGACCTCGATGTCCGGTCGCACGCCGTCCTGCTCGCAGGCATGCAGCGTGCCGGTGCGGCCCATGCCGCACATCACCTCGTCCAGGATCAGCAGCACACCATGGCGGTCGCAGATCTCGCGGATGCGCGTGAAGTAGCCCGCCGGCGCCGCCACCGCGCCCAGCGTCGCGCCGACCACCGGCTCGGCGATGAACGCCGCCACGCGGCCGGCCCCCAGGCGCAGGATCTCGGCCTCCAGCTCGTCGGCCATGCGCAGTCCGTAGGCCGCGGACGATTCGTCGGCGCGCCGGCCGCGGTATTCGTGGCACTCGCCGATGTGGCTCATCTCGATGAGCAGCGGCGCGAACTGCGCGCGCCGCCAGCGGTTGCCCCCGGCGGACAGCGCGCCCAGGGTATTGCCGTGGTAGCTCTGCCAGCGCGCGATGACATGGCTCCTGCCCGGCTGCCCGCATTCGGCGTGGAACTGCACGGCCAGCTTCAGCGCCGCCTCCACGCCCTCGCTGCCGCCGCTGACGAAGTACACGCTGCCCAGCCCCGGCGGCGCGTGAGCGACCAGATCGTCGGCCAGCGCCTCGGCCGGCTCGCTGGTGAAGAAGCTGGTGTGCGCGAACTCGAGCTGCCGCACCTGCTGCTGCACCGCGGCCACCACCGCCGGGTGCCCATGGCCCAGGCAGGACACCGCCGCGCCGCCGCTGCCGTCGAGGTAGCGCCGGCCCTCGCGGTCGATCAGGTAGGGCCCGTCGCCGGCCACGGCGACCGGATAGTCCTGCCGCAGGTGGCGGTGGAAGACATGGCTGGCGGCGGCGGGAATGGGCATGGGGAGGCTCCGTCGGTGGGGGGCTCGGAGGCCCGCAGTGTAGGCAGTGCCGCGAGGCGGCTGCCCGTGACCCCCTCGTCGCGGGCGGCCACGCCACGAGGCGCCGGGCGGGCACCCCGCGGGCCGTTCCCGTGCCGCCGTGACAGCAGGTCTGCATATGTATGCAACGCTTGATCCGGACGCCGCAGACGGCACGGCAGGGCACCGAAGCCAGACCACCACTCCCAACAGGCCACGTGACATCGGGTTTTCACGACTGGCGTGGCAGTGGCGGCTTGCCATGATTGCATACGTAGTCATCTCCGCTTCCTCTTCCTGCATCTCCTGCATCTCTTGCATCTCCTGCCCCCCATGCCGGCACTGCCTCCCGCCATGCCCCTGCTGCGCCGTCTGGCCCGCCTCGCTGCTGCCCTGCCCTGCGCCCTGGCGCTGGCAGCGCCAGGCGCCGCGCGTGCCCAGGCGCTGCAGGCCCCGCCGGCGGTCGAGGACCTGCGCCACGCCCTCTTCGACGCCGAGTGGCAGCCGGTGCGGGCGCTGCGCGACGAGCCCGCCTACACGGCACGGCTGGTGGGCTACCGGTCGGCCGGGCTCAGCGTGCGGGCCATGGTGGCCACGCCGCGCCAGCCGGCACCGCCGTCCGGCTACCCGGTGCTGGTGGCGTGTCGCGGCTTCCACCCCCAGCCGTCCCGCTACGGCATCGGCGCCGACGGTGTCGATGCCCGCCCGGGCGACTACTACCGCCGCATCCCGGCGCTGTACGCCGCCCGGGGCTTCGTCGTCCTGGTGCCCGACTACCGCGGCCACAGCGACTCCGAAGGCGCGGCCTACACCGGGCGGCGGGACTCCTCGGCCTTCTACGCGCACGATGTGCTCGCCGCGCTGCCCGGCCTGCGTCGCTTGCCGGGCGTCGACCTGGGCCGGGTCTACCTGTGGGGGCATTCGCTGGGCGCCGAAGTGGCACTGAGGGTGCTGCTGGCCAGCGAGCTTTTTGCCGCTGCCACGCTGTGGTCCAGCGTCGACAGCAGTGGCCTGGCGCCGCAGCTGGACCCCTTGCAGCACCTCGGGCAGCTGGGCGTTGCGGTCCTCGTCCATCACGCCAGGGGCGATGCCACCACGCCGCACTCGAACTCCGAAAGGCTGGCCGCCGCCCTGGCGCGACACGGCCGGCTGCAGCAGTTCCACAGCTACGCCGGCGAGCAGCACCTGTTCGAGGGCGAAGCCCTCGAACTCGCGGTCGACCGCGACACCTCGTTCCTGCTGTCACGGCCTTCGCGCCCCGCCGCCCCGGCTGCCCGCTCATGAGCCGCGAGCCCACCGGCCCTTCGCGGCCGCCCGCCCAGTCGGCCAACGCCGTTGACCGGCTGCAGGGCCGCGGCGCACGGCCCGAGCAAGCGGCGCTGACGCGCGACAACGACCTGGCGCGCACGGCCGACACGCGGCGCGTGGTCGAGTCCATGGTCGACGCCCTCAACGACCACGAGATCGACGGCATGGGCCGCTGGTTCCACGCCGACTTCCGCTGGATGGGCAATGCCGGATGCGGCACCAAGCGCGGCTTGCGGGAGTTCCAGGACAACTGGCAACGCCCGTTCCAGGCCGCCTTCAGCGACAAGGTCTGCATCGACGAAGCCCGGCTGGCCGAAGGCGAGTGGATGGCCGCCTTCGGCCGCCAGCTGGCCACGCACTCCGGCGAGTTCATGGGCATCGCCCCCACCGGCCGCCGTGTCGAGATCCGGTACATGGACTTCTGGCACGTGCGCGGCGGCAGGATTGCCGACAACTGGGTCATGGTCGACTTCGCGCATGTGATGCGCCAGCTCGGCGTCGATCCTTTCGCGGGCCAGGGCTGGGAAGCCTTCGACGAAGGCCGGCGCGTGCCGCCGCGGCCGACCCCCGCACCGCCTCCCGCCCAGGACTGAGGCCCGCCATGCCGCTGGAACTGCCACGCACACCGTCGCTGCGGCTGGACGGCCGTCGTGCCCTGGTTGCCGGCGCCGGACGCGGCATCGGCGCGGCGGCGGCCGCCGCCCTGGCCGATGCGGGCGCCGAAGTCACGCTGGCCGCGCGCTCGCGCGCCGAGCTCGACGCCGTGGCCGGCGCCATCGCGGCGCGCGGTGGCCGCGCGGCGGTGCTGCCGCTGGACGTCACCGACGCGCAGGCTGTGCGCGCGTCGATCGCCGAGGCCGGGCCGTTCGAGATCCTGGTCAACAGCGCCGGCGGCAACCGGCCGGCGACGCTGGTGGACACGCCCGATGCCGACATCGACGGGCTGCTGGCCTTGAACGTGCGCGCCTCGCTGCTGCTGGCACGCGAGGTCTCCAGGGGCCTGATCCTGTCAGGGCGCGGCGGCTCGCTGATCACCGTGTCGTCGCAGATGGGTCATGTCGGCGGGCCGCGCCGGAGCGTCTACTGCGCGACCAAGCATGCGGTGGAGGGCATGACCAAGGCGCTGGCCTGGGAGCTCGGGCCGCACGGCATCCGCGTCAACACGCTGTGCCCGACCTTCATCGAGACCGACATGACGCGGCCGATGCTGGCCGACCCGGCCTTCCGCGAGTTCACCCTCTCGCGCATCGCGCTCGGCCGCCTGGGGCGGCTGCAGGACATCATGGGGGCGGTGCTGTTCCTGGCCGGCGACGCCTCTGCGCTGGTGACCGGGAGCGCACTGATGGTCGACGGTGGCTGGACGGCGGCATGATCGCGGCCATGAAATCCTCCGTCACCTCGTTCGACGTCGCGCGCCTGGCGCAGGTGTCGCAGTCCGCGGTCAGCCGCACCTTCACCCCCGGGGCCAGCGTCTCGGAGGCCACGCGTGAACGCGTGCTGGCGGCCGCCAGCAAGCTGGGCTACCGGCCCAACGCGCATGCGCGCAGCCTGATCACCGGGCGCTCGCGCATCGTCGGCCTGGTGCTGTCCTACCTGGAGAACCTCTTCTATCCGGTGGCCCTGCAGCGGCTGGCCGAGCGCCTGCAGAGCGATGGCTACCACGTGCTGCTGTTCGTCAACGACAACCCCAATGCCGACGACCTGGTGACCGAGCTGCTGCAGTACCACGTCGACGGCATCGTGCTCGCGGCAACCACGCTGTCGTCGGCGCTGGCGCGCAGCTGCGCCGACGCGGACATCCCGGTCGTGCTGTTCAACCGCGTGATGGCCTCGGGCGGCGGCGGCTCGGTCAGCTCGGTTCGCTCCGACAACGTCGCCGGTGGCCGGCTGCTCGCGCGCCACCTGGTCGAGTGCGGATGCAGGCGCATCGCCTTCATCGCCGGCAACGAGGAGTCCTCCACCAACCTCGAGCGCGAGCGCGGCTTCCGCGAAGGCCTGGCGGAGGCCGGCCAGCACATCTGGGCGCGCGCCACCGGCAACTACGACTTCGAGCAGGCCAAGATGGCCGCGCGGCAGATCTTCTCCACCGCGGGCGAGCGGCCCGATGCGGTGTTCGTCGCCAGCGACCACATGGCCTTTGCCGTCATGGACACGCTGCGCGGCGAGCTGGGCCTGCGCGTGCCCGGCGACGTGGCCGTGGTGGGCTACGACAACGTGCCGCAGGCCGACTGGGGTGCCTACCGGCTGACCACGGTGGAGCAGCCCGTGGTGCCGATGATCGAGGCCACCGTGCGCCTGCTGCAGCAGCACATCGGCAGGGGCAGCCGGCACGAGGTCGAGAACGTGGTCGTGCCGGTGCAGCTGATGGTGCGCGAGTCCACGGGCAAGCCGGCGGCCCGCCCCACCAGGGCGCGTGGCGCCAGCCGGCGCGCCGGCTGACGCCGCGGTCGGGAAGGGTGATTCGACGATGAAGGGTTTCGACGCCGAATTCCGGGACCTCGACCACTACATACGCGTCATCACCGACCGCATCTGGGAAGGTCGGCGGCTCGACGACATCCGCCGCTACTACGGCGAGCGCTGTGCCGTGGAGACGCCTTCGAGCGTGAGCATCGGAATCGAACCGGTGATCGAGGGCACACGTGCCACGCTGGCTGCCTTTCCCGACCGCCGGCTGCTGGCCGAGGACGTGATCGCCTCCGGCGACGAGAGCACGGGTTTTCTGTCTTCGCACCGCATCGCCAGCCCGATGACGCATGCCGGGCCCGGCGCCTTCGGCGCCGCCAGCGGCCGGCCCCTGTTCGTGCGCACGATCGCCGACTGCGTATGCCTGGACAACCGCATCGTGCACGAATGGCTGGTGCGCGACCAGGCGGCGATCGCGCGCCAGATCGGCAGCCACGAACGTGACCTGGCTGCCGCCTGGCTGGCACAGCGCGGCGGCTGGCACAAGCCGCTCATGCCGCCGCCGCCCTTGCCCTATCGCTCCTTCGACGACCCGCACCCGCTGGCCCGGCGCCACGCCCGGGTGCTGCAGGCACAGTGGCTGGACGACAGCGCGGCGGCAGACCAGGCCCTGCAGGCATGGGCAGCCGACGGGGTGATCGCCGCGCTGCCCGGTGGCCAGGCCGCCGTCGGCGTTGCCGCCCTGCAGCGCTTCTGGCGCGGGCTGACCGGTGCTCTGCGTGCCGACAGCGTGGCCATCGAGCACCTGGTGCGCAACCCGCGCCCCGGTCGTGCCGACGCGGTCGCGATGCGATGGCGCGTGCAGGCCCGGCACGAGGGCGAGGGCCGGTACGGCAAGCCTGGTGGCGGCCCGGTGGAGGTTCTGGGCATCAGCCATGCCGAGCTCGAAGGCGAACGCGTGGTGCGCGAGTGGCACCTGATCGACGACGTGGCGCTGTGGATGCAGGTGCTGGCGGCGCAGCCGGCCGCGATACCGGCCGCGATACCGGTCGCCCGGCACTGAAGGATCCTCATGGCCCGCATCGAACTGCTCGGCATCAGCAAGCGCTGGGGCGACACCACGGCGGTGATGCCGCTGACGCTGGACATCGGCGACGGCGAGTTCCTCGTGCTGCTGGGGCCTTCGGGTTGCGGCAAGACGACCACCATGCGGATGGTGGCCGGCCTGGAGGACCCGAGTGCCGGCGAGATCCGCATCGGCGGCCGTCGCGTCAACGAACTCGAGCCCAAGGACCGGGATGTCGCGATGGTGTTCCAGAGCTACGGCCTGTACCCGCACATGACGGTGCGCGAGAACATCGCCTTCCCGCTGAAGATCCGCGGCAGGCCGCAGGCCGAGATCGCGCCGGCGGTGGCGCAGGCCGCCGCGCGCGTGGAGCTCGGTGACTACCTCGAAAGCCGGCCCCGGGAGCTCTCCGGCGGCCAGCGGCAGCGCGTCGCGCTGGCGCGCGCCATCGTGCGCCAGCCAGCCGCCTTCCTGATGGACGAACCGCTGTCCAACCTGGACGCCAAGCTGCGCGTGAGCATGCGCGCTCATCTGAAGCACCTTCACCACGAGCTCGGCGTGACGACGATCTATGTCACGCACGACCAGATCGAGGCGATGACGCTGGCCGACCGCGTGGTCGTGATGAGCCGCGCCCAGGTGCAGCAGATCGCCACGCCCGAAGTCATCTACAACGACCCCGCCAACCTGTTCGTCGCCGGCTTCGTCGGCACGCCAGCGATGAACCTGATCGATGGCGAGCTGCGCGCAGGGGTGTTCGCCGCCGAGGGCGTGCGCGTCCCCGGCTTCGGTCATGCCGACCGGCGCGAGGTGGTGCTGGGCGTGCGCGCCGAGGACCTGCAGTTGCAGCCGCCGGGCGGCGCGCTCGACTGCGCAGGGGACAGCGGCCGCGTCGTCGGCCGAGTCTTCGCCGTCGAGTTGACCGGCGAGTCGACACTGGTCACTGTCCAGGCCGGCGGCGCACGCATCGTGGCCCGCGGCGACAAGGCCTTCCGGGCCGGCGTGGGCAGCACCCTGGCGATGGCGGCGAGCGCAGTGCGCTGCCACCTGTTCGACCGCGCGAGCGGCGAGCGGCTGCGCCTGGCGGACTGATCATGGGCCTGCGACGCCGGGACGCCCTCGCCGCGCTGGTCGCGGCACCGGCCGCGGCGCGGGCTGCCGACCCGGCCTGCGGCCGGCTCGGCCTGCAGGGCCAGGTCGACCTCGTGGCCAATGCCTTTCCGGCCATGCAGCACCTGGCGGCCCGGGCCGAGCAATGCCGCTCACGGGAGTTCAAGGTCAGCGTCAAGCTCACGCCCCAGGTGCAGAACGAGACCGAGCTGGCCTTCGCGTCGGCCGGCCGCTCGCCCTTCGATGCGGCCGTGGTCTCCCAGGGCGTGTTCAGCAACCTGTACAGCCGGAACCAGCTGTACCCCATGACCGAGCTGGTGCAGCGCCACCGGGAGCGCTACGCCCTGGAGGAGCGCATGCTGGTGCGTGTGGACCGTGAGGTGATGGCCATCGCCTTCATGCAGAACACGCAGCACCTGTACTACCGGGCCGACCTGTTCGAACGCCATGGACTGGCGGTGCCCTCCAGCTACCCCGAGATGCTGGACTGCGCCAGGCGGCTGGCGGCCCGCGAGCCGGGCATCGCGCACCCGATCGCGCAGACCTTCTCCAAGGGCTGGGACCTGGCCACCGAGTTCACCAACCTGCTGCCCAGCCTGGGGGGGCGCTTCTTCGAGCCGGCGAGCGCGGAGCCGGCCTTCCAGGGCGCCGCCGGCGTCGAGGCCGTGGAGTTGCTGCGCGCGATGCTGCCCTACATGAGCCCCAATGCGCTGGCCTCGAACTCCGACGATGTCATGAACCAGCTCCAGCAGGGCCGCGCCGCGATGGGTGTGCTGTGGGCCAGCCGTGCGGCGCGCATGGACGACCCCGCGGCCTCGCGGGTGGTCGGCAGGATCGCCTTCGCCGCAGCGCCGTCTGCACGCCCCGGTGGGCGCAGCGCATCGCACCTGTGGTGGGACGGCGTGGCCATGCCGCGCAACGGCCGCGGCAACCGCGAGGCCGTCTTTCACGTGCTGATGCACATGCTCGGTCCCGACGCGGTGGCACAGGGCAATGCGCTGGCCATCTGGGTGCGCTCCAACTACCAGCCGGGCCGCGCCGGCGTGGGCGTTCGGCTGGCCCACCAGGCGGGCGCCCCGGTGTGGCCGGGCGAGCCTTTCTTCAGCCTGGCGCACAACCAGCTCGGCCGCACCCTGCCCGACGCGCTGACCGGCGTGCGCAGCGCGGCCGCCGTGCTGGCCGACGCGGCCGCGGCCTACCGTGTCTCGGCGGTGGAGAAGGGCTACATCCGCGGCACCAGGACGTCTGCGTGAAGCGCGCCTCCTTCCTGCGCTTCTCGGCGCCGTCGATCGCGCTGATGCTGCTGCTGCTGGCACTGCCGATGGCGATGACGCTGTGGCTGTCCGTGCGCACCTGCACGCCCGAGCTCGAGCTCGTGACGGTGGAGGTGACGGGACCCTTCGCCCCACAGCAGGTCATCACGCAACGGCAGACGCTGGATGCCGCCGGGCGCCCGGTCGAGCGCTGCGGGTTCGTCGGCCTCGAGTACTACCGCAAGGTGCTGGGCCTTGACAGGACCGCTGCGCGCGAGGCGGCCGACGCGGCGCCCGCGGCCAAGGGCACGGCTGCCGCCGCCGGGGATGCCGAAGGCACGCACAACGAGTTCCTGTCGGCGCTCGGCTTCACCTTGTTCTACACGCTGACCACCACGCCCTTCGTGCTGGCCGGTGGCCTGGCGCTGGCATTGGCGATGAACGGCGTGAGCCGGCGCTTGCGCGGGGCCTTCATCGCCGCATCGCTGCTGCCCTTCATCATCACGCCGGTGGTCGGCGCACTGGCCATCAAGTGGCTGTTCCGCGACAACGGGCTGGTCTCGTCCCTGCTGGCCGAGGTGGGCGTGCAGATCTTCTGGATGGCCCAGGCCTGGTCGGCGCGGCTGCTCATCGTCGTCTACGGCATCTGGCATGTGCTGCCCTTCGCCTTCATCGTGTTCTACGCCGGCCTGCAGGGCGTGCCGCAGGACTCGCTCGAAGCCGCCACGCTGGACGGCGCCAGCCGCTGGCAGAAGCTGCGCTACGTGACGCTGCCGCATCTGGCCCCGCTGGTCGTGTTCGTCACCCTGATCCATCTGATGGATGCCTACCGCGTGTTCGAACCCGTGCTGGTGCTCACCAAGGGCGCCTTCACCGGCAGCGTGCAGTACCTCACCTACACCCTGCTGCTCGAGGAGAACAACCCGTACAAGGCGAGCGCCGCGGCCGTGCTGACGCTGCTCGGCATCGCGGTGCTGCTGGTCCCGCTGTTGCGGCGCACCTGGCGCGAACAACGCGGAGGCCCGGGGTGAACCGGCGCTCCGTGCTGTCCCGCTGGGCGCTGCACCTGGGCGTCGGCCTGTGGTTGCTGGTCGCCGCGCTGCCGGTGCTGTGGGCCGCGGTGATCTCGCTGCGGACCTACGTGGACGCCTTTGCCTCGCCGCTGTTGTGGTGGGCGCCCGTGACGCTGGAGAACTACTCCCGCCTGTGGCTGGAGCAGGGCTTCGCACGCCACTTCTGGAACACCGTGCTCGTCACCGCCAGCGTGGTGACGCTTTCGCTGGGCGTCGGCTGCCTGGCCGGCTACGCCTTCAGCCGTTACCGCGGTGCCCTGGGCTTCTGGCTGTTGCTGATGGCGCTGGCCTTCCGGGCCATACCCCATTCCACCTTGCTGCCCAGCTTCTTCACGATGTTCGACGCCCTGGGCATCCGCAATACGACCCTTGCACTGGTGCTGGTGCTGGTGGCCATCAACCAGCCGTTCACGATCTGGATGCTGCGCTCGTTCTTCATGCACATCCCGGCCGAACTCGACGAGGCTGCGCAGGTGGACGGCTGCAGCCGCGCGCAGGCGTTCCGCCGCGTCATCGTGCCGGTGATGTGGCCCGGCATCGTGACCACGGGCCTGTTCAGCTTCCTGCTTGCCTACAACGACTTCCTGCTCTCCAGCGCACTCACCAATGCCGAGCAGATGACCATGCCGGCGGCCATTGCCAACAGCATCAACGCGGAGAGCGAAGCGCTGCTGATGCAGGGCATCGCCGGCGCGGTGAGCATCACGCTGCCGCTCATCGTGCTGGTCGTGGTCTTCCAGCGCCAGATCGTCTCCGGCCTGACGCAGGGTGCCGTCAAGGGCTGAACGCATCGCTCACCGACCCGCCCGCCATCGCCATGTTCGACCTCGAGCTCAACCAGGCCCACAAGCATGCCGTGCACTCGATGTGGCAGGCCCTGGATGCCGAACCCGCAGCCCGGGCCGGCACGGCACTGCGCCGCTGCTGCGTGGCAGCGCTGCGCTGGCATGGCCCGGATCCGCTGCTCGGGCTGGAAGGCATCGACGCCTTCGTCTCGGGATTCTGGGCGCCGCTGAAGGCCGCCCTGCCCGACCTGGTGCGCCACACCTGGATCCTGCATGGCGGCCCGTCGAACGGCCGGCGCGACGGCGACTGGCGCAGGGACGGCCGCCACTGGGTAGGCGGCACCGGGGTCTTCGCCGGCACCTTTGCGCACGACTTCCTGGGCCTGCCGGCGAGCGGCACGCCGGTCTCCCTGCGCTGGGGCGAGTTCCACCGGTTCGAAGGCGGCCGCATCGTCGAGACCTTCTGCCTGCTGGACCTTCCGGACCTCATGGAGCAGGCCGGCCGGCCGCTGCTGCCGCCCTGCCGGGGCGTGCCGGGCCTGTACCCGCCGCCACGTGCCCTGGACGGTGTGCTGCTGGCGGCCCAGCCCGAAGCGCACAGCCGCCAAAGCCTCGAGCATGTCCATCGCTTCATCTTTTCCGGGCTCAACCGCTTCGACCGCCATGACCTGGCCAGCATGGGCATGGCGCGCTGGTTCCACCCGCAGGTGAAGTGGTACGGCCCGGGCGGCATCGGCGCCTGCCTGGACCTTGCGGCCTTCGAACGTGACCATCAGCGCCCCTGGTTGGCCGCCTACCCGGACCGCAAGGTGCAGGACCTGGACGCCTTGATCGCCGAAGGCGCCTACAGCGGTGGCCCTGGCTGGGCCGGTGTGGTCGCCACGCATACCGGCCCCTACCTGGACCAGCCGGCCAGCGGGCGCCGCGTGCGCTTCAACGGCATGGACTGGTGGAAGCGCGAAGGCGACCAGTATGTCGAGAACTGGGTCTTCGTGGACATGATCCACCTGTTCCGGCAGTTCGGCGTGGACCTGCTCGCGCGGGCACGGGCGGCCGGCACCGGCCAGGCGTGACCGGCCCGGCCCCGGCGGGCTCCGGCCCGGTCGCCGAAGCCGCCCGCGCCATGGCATCGGGGCCGGGTTTTCCACGCTTGCCACTTCCCGGTGGCTTGATTTATCGTTTGATGCATACGTATGCAGCTTGCTCAAGGAGTGCACTCCCGCTTGCTCCTGCGACCGATCTTGCATGCGTGTGCTCGTTCATGACCTGGAGTCCCTCATGCGCACGACCTGGCCTCGTTTCACTCTGCACTCGGTCGCCGCTGCGGCGGCGGCCTGCCTGGGGGCGCCCGTGTCGGCGCAGGAGAGCCCTGCCACCCAGGAGGTGATGGTCACCGCCACCAAGCGCAGCGAGGGCCTCTCCAAGATCCCGGTGGCGGTCTCGGCCATCTCCGGCGAAGACCTGCAGGAGCGTGGCATCACGGACGTGCTGTCCCTGGACAAGGCCATCCCCGGCCTCAAGATCGCCAACGGCGGCAACGACCCCTCGGCCATCCTTCGCGGGGCCGGCACGGCCGGCACCACCGACATCGCGGTGCCGTTCTACGTCAACGGGGTCTACCGGCCGCGCTCGGGCCAGGGGCTGGCGAGCTACCTGGACGTCGAGCGCGTCGAAGTGCTTCGTGGTCCGCAGGGCACGCTGTTCGGGCGCAACACCTTCGGCGGCCTGATCAACGTGGTCTCCAGGGCGCCCGACCCCAAGGCCAACGACTTCGGCGCCGCGCTGACCGTGGGCGACTACGCGCGGCGCAAGCTGGAGGGCTTCGTCAACGTTTCGCTGGGCTCGCAGCTCGCGCTGCGCGTGACGGCGTCCGACGAGAAGCGGGACCCTTTCGTCAGGAACACCTTCAACCCCGAGGCCGGCCTCAAGGATGCCGACAACACCTACGCGCGTGCGCAGCTGCTCTTCAAGCCGTCGAGCACCCTGAGCTTCAACCTGACCGCCACCCACTGGCGCGATACCGCCAACGGCAACGCCGACTACCAGTACAAGTGCCTGGGCATCCCGGTGAATGCGGCGACGCAGAAGTTCGACGGCGTCACCGGCTTCGTCGACCCCCGCTGCGGCACGCGCACCGGCTGGGACGGTGGCCGTTCGCAGGCCGGCAACATCGCCAACGGGGACGGTGCCGTCGATCCCGATCCGTACAAGGTGGCGTTCGACTTCAAGCCGCAGCGAGAGATCGCCGAGGACTCGGTGTCGCTGCGCATGGACTGGCAGGTGGCCAACCACAGCCTGGCCGTGACGGCCGCCCGCTTCGACTATCGCGAGCTGCGTCTGACCGACACCGACGTGTCGCCCAAGCCGGCGCTGGTGGCCGGGCAGCTCACGCACTCCAAGGCCGAAAGCCTGGAGATCACCTTGAATTCCCTGGCCAGCGGGCCCTTGCGCTACACGCTGGGCGCCTACCTGTTCGACGACACCCAGCCGGGCGGCAACAACAGCGCCTTCCTCTGGGGCTACACCTACAGCAGCCCGCAGAAGCCGGCCTGGGCGAGCTGGCTCTACCAGGGCAACGGGGGCACCAAGAGCACGGCCCTCTACGGCCAGGCCAGCTATGCCCTGACCGACAAGCTCACCGCCGCGGTGGGCCTGCGCAAGAGCAAGGATGCGCGGCGGTCGTTCACGCTCAACGTGGTGCAGTCCTCCCGCAACGACCCGCTGCCCAGCTATGCCGGCAGCCCCAGGGTCAACAACGGGGACGACACCCACACCGACTGGCGGGCGAGCGTGCAGTACCAGCTCGACAAGGACACGATGGTCTACGCCTCGGGGTCGACGGGCTACATTGCCGGCGCCGTGCAGGCGGTGACGCAGACGCTGCTGGAACCGCAGACCAACGAGACCCTCGAGCTGGGCGCCAAAACCACGCTGCTCGGCGGACGGCTCAAGCTCAATGCAGCGCTGTACAAGGCCGACTACACCGGGCTCACGACGACGGTGTTCGTCACCCAGGGGGCGGCAGGCACCATCCTGGCCCAGCAGGTTCCCGGCGGCAGCACCACGGCCACCGGCCTCGAGCTGGAGGCCAAGTGGGCCTTCAACGACAAGCTCAACCTCTCGCTCGCCCTGGCCTCGGCGCGCACGGAGTTCAAGAAGTTCAGCGTCGCCAACAACCTGGGCACCGCCGGCAGCGACTTCATCGCCCCCAACGGACAGGGGTGGTTCATCATGGACGGCAAGAAGACGGCCTTCTCGCCCGACCTCACGCTGAGCCTGGGCGCCAGCTACTACATCGACCTCGGCCGGAACGGCTCGCTGGTCCCTTCCGGCTGGCTCAGCTACAGCAGCCGCTACCGGGCCACCAACGCGCCCTACTTCTGGAGCGTGCAGCCGGCCTACACGACCCTGGACATGGCCCTCACCTGGACGTCGGCGGACGGCAAGTGGAGCGCGCGCGGCTTCGTCAACAATGCGACCAACGAAGCCATACTGACCAGCGCAGCCGTGTTCAGCCGCGGGCGCGCGTTCGCCGACTACAGCTCCCCCCGGAACATGGGGCTGCGTGTCGCCTACAACTTCTAGTGCCCGCAGACCCCTGAGCGACGACACCCTCCGACAGACGCTTCTGCACGCCTGGGAGCGCCACCAGCAAGGCCACCTGGCGGACGCCGAGCAAGGCTACCGCGCCGTGCTCGACGCCGACCCGCGCAATGTGCATGCGCTCAACCTGCTCGGCGTCCTGTGCATAGGCAGCGGCCGGGCTGCCGAAGCCGCCACACTGATACAGGCCGCGCTGCAGGAAGACGACGAGGACGCCGAGCCCCACGCCAACCTGGCGCTCGCGCTGAAGGACCTGGGCCGGCTGGACGAGGCGGCGCAGGCGCTGGAGCGGTCGCTGGCCAGGTCGCCGCACAACCCGGTCGCGCTGAACAACCTGGGCAACGTCCACGCCGAGCGCCAGCGGCTTGACGAAGCTGTCTCCTGCTTCCGCGCGGCGCTGCGGGTCGACCCGGATCATGGTCCGGCGCTCGTCAATCTGTCGGCAGCCCTGCTGGCGCGCGGTCAGTGGGTGGGCGCGCAGGCCGCGGCCGAACGGGCCCGGGAGCTGGACCCGATGGGCGCGGCGCCGAACAGCGCACTCGGCGACCTGTGGTTGAAGCGCGGCCGGCACGACGCGGCGGCCACCTGCTTCCGGCAGGCCCTGCGCGCCGACCCCGGCCATGCCGATGCACGCCTGGGCCTGTCGGCCGCGCTGAAGGAACTCGGCGAGGTACAGGCAGCAGAGGACCTGCTGCGCCAGCAGGTGGCCGAGGCACCCGGCCACGCCGCCGCCTGGAACAGCCTGGGCGTGCTGTTCGAGCAACGCGGTGACAAGGAGGGCGCGGCCGCGGCCTTCCGCCGCGCGCTGGCTGCCTCGCCGCGCTATGCCAATGCCTACTACCAACTCGCGCAGCTCGAAAGCGAGGCCCTGCGCGAGCCGGAACTGCAAGCCCTGCGCGCCCTGTATCGCGAACCCGGGCTGCACGACGGCCTGCGGGCGCCGCTGGCCTTCGCGCTGGCCTGCGTGCACGAAAGGGCCGGCGAGCACCCGCGGGCGCTCGAGTACCTGCACGTCGGACAGGCCATCAAGGCGCGCGAGAACCCCTACGACGACGAGCGGGTGCTGGAGTACCACCGCCGTCTGGCGTCGGCCTTCCCCGACTCCCTTGCCGCCCCCGACGCCCCCTGCGCCGCCACCGCGGCAGGCCCGCAGCCCTTGTTCGTGCTCGGCATGCCGCGCTCGGGCACCTCGCTGGCCGAGCAGGTCCTGGCCAGTCATCCGCAGGTTGCCGGGGCGGGCGAGATGAGCCTGATGGAAGACACCGTGAACGAAGCTTCGCGGCGGGCCGGCCTGCCCTTCCCCGAGTGCATGGCGCGGCTCGATGCCGCCGCGCTGTCCCGCCTGGGGGACCACTACCGCAGCCGCCTGCTGGCGCGGGCCAGCGCGGCGCGCTGGGTGGTCGACAAGACGCCCATGAACTTCCAGTATGTCGGACTGATCGCCCGCCTGCTGCCGCATGCCCGCATCGTGTACTGCGTGCGCGAGCCCATGGACAACTGCCTGTCCATCTACAAGCTGCCCTTCGAGAGCGAGCACGCGTACGCGCACGACCTGAGGTCGCTGGGCCGCTACTGGCGGCACCACGAATCGCTGATGGCGCACTGGGCGGCGGTGGTGCCGGGCCGGCTTCTGACCCTGCGCTACGAGGACATGGTGGCCGATCTGGGCGCGCAGGTGCAGCGGCTGGTCGAGTTCCTCGGCCTGCCGCCCGAGCAGGAGATGCTGCATTTCCACCGCACCCGGCGGCTGGTCAAGACACCCAGCGCCAGCCAGGTCAGAAGGCCGCTCTACGGCAGTTCGGTGCAGCTTTGGAGACGTTATGGCGAGGGCCTGGCGCCACTGGCCGAGGCATTGGGCGCTTCGTCCGCAGGCCCGCCTTGAGCCGGTAGGCGCATGCCCCGTGCCGGGCGGCCTCGAGATGACTCAGAACAGACCCGTGATGCGCCCCGACTCGTCGACATCGATGCGGATCGCCGAGGGCTCGCGCGGCAGGCCGGGCATGGTCATCACGTCGCCGCAGACGACGACGACGAACTGCGCACCCGCGGCCAGCCTGACCTCGCGGATGTTGAGCACGTGCCCGCTGGGCGCGCCGCGCAGCTGCGGGTCGGTGGAGAAGGACATCTGCGTCTTCGCGATGCACACCGGGTAGTGGCCGTAGCCGTCGGCCTGCAGCTCGCGCAACCGCGCGCGCACGGCACTGTCGGCAGTGATCTCGCTGGCGCCGTAGATCGTCGTCGCCACCTTCCGGACCTTGTCCCACAAGGAGTCGCTGTCGGCGTAGAGCAGGCCCAGCGGCGGCGTCGCGCCGCCCAGGCTGCCCATCACGGCGCGCGCCAGGTCCTCGGCGCCGGCCCCGCCTTCGGCCCAATGGCGCGCAACGACCAGCGGCACGCCGAGCGCCGTCACCTCGCGCTGCAGCCACTCGACCTCCGCCGGGCTGTCGGCGGCGAAGTGGTTCAGCGCCACCACGCAGGGCAGGCCATAGTGCTCGCGCACGTTGTGCAGGTGCCGCCGCAGGTTGGCCATGCCCTTGGTCAGCGCAGCCAGGTCCTCGCGCCCGAGCTCGCCCACGGCCACGCCGCCGTGGAACTTGAGTGCGCGCAGTGTCGCCACCAGCACCAGCGCGTCGGGCGCCAGTCCCGACAGGCGGCACTTGATGTCGATGAACTTCTCGGCGCCCAGGTCGGCGCCGAAGCCGGCTTCGGTCACCACCACGTCGGCCAGCTGCAGCCCGGCCCGCGTGGCGATCACGGAATTGCAGCCATGCGCGATGTTGCCGAACGGCCCGCCGTGGATCAGCGCCGGGTTGTTCTCCAGCGTCTGCACCAGGTTGGGCTGCAAGGCATCGCGCAGCAAGGCGGCCATCGCGCCATCGGCACCCAGGTCGCGCGCCCGCACGGGCTTGCGCTCGCGCGTCCAGGCCACGACCATCCCACCCAGGCGCTGCTTGAGGTCCTGCAGCGACGAGGCCAGGCAGAAGATCGCCATCACCTCGGAGGCGACCACGATGTCGAAACCGTCCTGCCGCGGGTAGCCGTTGCCCGGCCCGCCCAGGCCCACGGTGACCTGGCGCAGGGCGCGGTCGTTCATGTCCAGCACGCGCTTCCAGGCAATGCGACGCACGTCGATGTCCAGCGTGTTGCCGTGGTGCACATGGTTGTCGATCAGCGCCGCAAGCAGGTTGTGCGCCGCCGCGATGGCGTGGAAGTCGCCCGTGAAGTGCAGGTTGATGTCCTCCATGGGCACCACCTGCGCGTAGCCGCCGCCGGCGGCGCCGCCCTTCATGCCGAACACCGGCCCGAGCGAGGGTTCGCGCAGGCACACCAAGGCACGCTGGCCGATGCGGTTGAGCGCGTCACCCAGGCCCACCGTGGTGGTGGTCTTGCCCTCGCCCGCCGGCGTCGGGCTGATGGCCGACACCAGCACCAGCCTGGCCTGCGCCCGCCGCGCCTGCGTGCCCAACCAGGCCAGCGAGATCTTGGCCTTGGTGCGGCCGTAGGGTTCGACGGCGTGCTCGGGGATGCCCAGCTTCGCGGCGATCCGGGCGATGGGCAGCAGTTGTGCGCGCTGCGCGATCTCGATGTCGGTGGGCATGTGGGGGTGGCGTTGTCGCGGCCGGACGATCAGGCCATTCTGCGTGAAACTGGCGGCCGCAAGTGACGGGCCTCGACGCGCACAGGCCAGCGTGGCACATCGGCCTGCGACACCGGCCCGCAGGCCAGGTCCAGGGCTCTGCGGATCGCACGGCGGCGGTTGACCCAGGCACGCGTTCCGAGCAGCTTGCACACCGCCGCCGTGACCGCTTCGGGACCTGCCTCGCGCAGCTGGTCCAGCGAGCAGAAGCCGGCACGCTCGAGACGCTCGACCACGCGCGGGCCGATGCCCCGCGTGCCCAGCAGGGTACGCAGGTCCTGGCCGGCGAAGCCTGCGGCCGGACCGGGCGTGCGGTCGGCGTCCAGGGTCGGCGCGCCACCAGCGCGGTCGCCACCAGCGCGGTCGCCACCGCGCGCCTCGGCATCGGGAAAGGCGCATCGGGCCACCGGCATCACCCGCTTCAGTCGCGCAATGCGGCCAACAGGTCCACGTCCATCTGCAGCAGCAGATGCGGCAGGTCGATCAGCACCCAGTTCTCGGTCAGCCATCGACCGTCGCACCGCCACCAGTCGGCCACGCGCATGGCGACGCGCCGCCCGCTGGCCGGCACGCCGAGGTAGTCGCCGGCATGCGTGGCGCTCACGCTGGGCCAGCCTGTCGATGCGACGTAGGGCCCCTCGGCAAGGCGGGTCCGGTGGCCCACACCCTTGCGGTCGGGAAAGGCGTGCAGGAAGGGCTTCTGGTGGTGGCGCTGGAAGCCGTCCACGCCGCGCGTGGTGCCGATGCCGCATGGCCCGTACCACATCATCTGCGGGTGCCAGAAGCGCTCCATGCCCATCGACGCCAGGTTCACGCCGTCGAAGTCGAACAGGCCGCGGAACATGGCCAGCGTGCGCTGCATGCTCAGTGCTCCGCGGGCCGGGTCGCTGGCCTCGAGCAGCAGGCCGTCGTGCGCAGCCGGGCCGGGCACCAGCCAGTCGAGACCGCGGCTGGCGGGCAGCAGGGGCCGGCCCGCCTGGCGGGCCAGGTCCGCGATGTCCAGCAGCACGCGCGCCTCGGTGACCTGGCCGCTGCGACCGTCGGCCGCGGGCTGCCAGCGGTAGAACTCGCCGAAGCGCAGCACCGCCGGTTCGCCGGTGGCCGGAATGCCCAGCCAGGGCTGCCTGAACGTGCCGATGTAGTGCCCCATCGCGGTGGCCCACCAGCCCTCGCCGCGGACCTCCGGCGGCGAGTGGCCGACCTCGCCTTCCGGCGGGCTCTGCCAGAAGCCCGCGAAGAAGAGGTCGGTGCGCCGCTCGAGCCCGGCCCACGAGGCCTGCAGCGGCCCGTATAAGCCTTCGATCACGGCCCGCGGTCCCCTGAGCACCTCGATCGGGTGCACCACGTGCCAGTCGGCGTCGGCGGCCACCTGCGCGCTCAGGGCGCCGGCCATGTCGGGGCCGGGCATACGCTGGACGAGGCGCCAGACATCGGCCTTGCAGGCGGCCAGCAGCGAAGCGGAATCGACGGCGTTCAAGGCACCCTCCGTGGGCAGGTCTGTCGACGAGCGAGGCATCATGCGCGAACGGCCGGCGGGACGGCGATCCTATCGGGCCGCGCGGCACATGGGCGCGCAGGGGCCGGGCACGCCCGGCCCGCCGCGCATCAGAAGTCCACGCCCAGCTTGAGGCCCCAGGTCCGGGGGTTGTTGTAGTTGGCCTGGATCGACGCCGTCGGCACGTTGGCCTCGCCCGCGGAGAAGATCACCGAGCGGGTCAGCACCTGCCGGTTGGTCGCGTTCTCGACGAAGCCGGTCAGCGTGATGCCCTTCTTCTCGTGGCGCCAGGCCAGCCGCAGGTCCACGGTCGTGAAGGCCTTCTGGTCGGAGCCCGGCAGGTTGTAGTCGAAGCTCCAGTACTTGCCGGTGTGGGCGAGCTGGACAGACGGTGTGGCGTGGCTGTCGGGCCCGGTGGCGAACTGCATGCCGGCGTGCAGCGTCGCCGTCACCTTGGGCGACAGCGCGGGCTTCCAGCCGCGCAGCTGCAGGGCCGGCGTACCGCCGGCGGCGACGATCTGCTGGGCGGTGCGCGTCACGTCCTGCCGCCCCTCGTAGTTGCCGAT
>Ga0209573_1001599_pt1 | contig 33825 bp, 28 predicted proteins | sample TNRBio252014_DNA_FD_185870 | JGI IMG/M metagenome (GOLD analysis project Ga0209573, IMG submission 185870) | Wastewater treatment Type I Accumulibacter community from EBPR Bioreactor in Madison, WI, USA - TNR Reactor_6/25/2014_ DNA (SPAdes)... | ecosystem: Engineered > Bioreactor > EBPR >...
AGAATGTGATTATTGAAGCAAAAAGCAAAGCTACTGAGCAAGCAGAATTTCAAGCCCAGCAACTTAGATACATAATTGGTTCAATTTATAATCCTGTAGAATTAGATCCTTATTCACAACTTAAGCATGATCTATTTATAAGCGGTAAGCTCAATCAACCATGTCAAACTTGTGGTACTATTACCCAAGCCAATCCACCTCCAACAACTCAAGAATTAGCTGCTATAGGCTGGGCAGGCTTGGGTGGTAAAGTGGCAATGTCTCGTGCTCCAACACCTCAGCCAATGCCGATTCGTAACTTAAGTTATGCCAACATTCGGGTTACTCATAAGGGAATTGCAGTGGTTGAAAGGCATTTAAGTAGATTTGAAAATGATCCTGGAAATGCAATTATGGTTAATCGTTTAAAAGCGATTGCTTCGGGTAAATTACAGATTACAGAACACGATAAAGCCTATTATAGTCACGAACTGCGTGAGTATGTTAGGTACAGAAATGCTGGTTGGGAATCAGGTCAACCACAAGGAAAAACTGATGGGCTAAATAATTCGTTTATTTTTTGGCAAGAACATCACTACAATACCCTAAAAGATTACAACATCGACCCCAAAAATTCAGAAAGACTACTTTATCATCCAGAAACGGATCGCTAAACTTTAATTATGCTTGAAATAGAAAAAAAAGTTCTACAGTTTCTATACCATAGAAATAATGAACACAGAAGTCATGCGTCATTCATCGATAGAAAATTTCCCGAACTAAGAATAGAATTCTCTGATTCAGAGGGAGATCGAAATATGCCGTATAAATATGATCCACAACGAGACAAATTAGGCCAACTGCTTATAAGACTTGAGAACTTAGGATATGTAACGTTTGGTGATGGAGCATTTGTAACCCTGACGGATCTTGGTAAAGGTTTTGTTGAAGATTTAACCTTTACCCAAGAATAATATTTTAAATACAAAATAATGTGTATTAGATTCTGATGACCACAACCTAACGGACATCTTTATGGTCATCTACACATTGCTGACCTGCAATATGCTGATTGGAAGAAAAAATACCCTCGCCAAATAAACGAGGGCTAACGACTGATTACACTCCATACCTAAACGAAAGGGTGTTATACCCCAACTCGTGGAATTGGGCTTCAGTATCCGGAAGAAATAAAGCGAATTGTTCTCCGATTTTGACCCCGATATATTCTTTCCCTTCCTCATGAAATCGACGGTGCGCGCCACACAGGTCAGTAAAAGAATCATAGAAACGATCTTCCGCTTGTGCCAGTAGTTCGCTTGGAAGGGGTTGTTGTGTGTCAGTATCTTTAGCAAGATACTCTTCCGCATTTTCAAGTTGTTCCATATTTTGAGCTTAGGTTTTCTAAACGTGCCACCGATACGGAAAAACGGAGTAAAAGCAAGTCACAAAAAAACGCACGTTAAACCGTGCGTTTAGATGATTATTCGGTACATTCGATCAAGGTTTGCAAACCAAATCCAGCTAACCATACATTGTTGGTGGTTTCCCGTATGGTCCCGACGAGTAAGCCTGTAATGGCATTGAGTCGTTCGGGGGAAACTCTATACATTCAATAAACCGGGCTTTTGGAGACTAAGGATTAGCGATTAAAAGACAACACTGACAAAACTTGTCCTATCTGTTGCAAAACAAAATAATGAATAAAGGATTTTGCATTAGTTGCCTTCGACATACTTTTTGAAGTTATCTAAAATGGTTTGCCAGCCGTTTTGTTGTAGTTCAACAGAATTGATGTTTTCAGCGTCAAAGGTTTCCATTACTTGTGTCTGACCTGCTAATTCTTCAAAGGTAACCGTTACCCGTCGTTCATCAGCCAGGACGTAAGCAATTTTCTTTTGATCTATAATATCCTCGTAAATACCTTCAAAATCAAAACTCATCTTCCCGTCTTTAGAAGCCATTGTTGAACTGAACTTCCCCCCTATTATGAGGTTGTTTTCCGCTTTTGGGCAATGCCAATCATCAGACGCAAAATTCCATTCGGTAATGTGTTCCGGGTTTGTCCAATACTCCCAAACTTTTTGAGGGGTGCATAAACAAGAGTTTCAACCGTGATTTTTGTGAAGTTCATTTATTTATAGGTTGTAAATGATCGCATTCCTGATAGTAATGACCTTACATTCCTACCAGGAATCCAATCGATTATTTAGAAAGTTTCCAAAGATGCGAAAAAAGCCTGTTAAAATACCCCATTTTGCCAATCATTCCATCTGAAAAGTATAATATCAATCTGTTTGAATTCCATTTCCCCCTATCTTTACGTCGGTTTTTGAATTTATCAAGCATGAAATACTTTTTCGGTCTCTTAGTTGCGCTTTTTTCGTGGGTTTCGTTGGCTTATGCTCAGACGGGTGGGTGTGGTACGGTGGTTACTCCGGAGGTTGTTGCCTTGGAAAAATTATTCCAAAAGCAACTAAAAGAACGGATTAACCCTTTTTCCAATGAACCGGTTGTGCTATCCTTAACCGCACATTTATTGCATGACAATAACGGATACGGAGGTTTGAGCGAAAGCCAACTTATTCCCGCCCTCGAAAAACTCAATCGGGATTACCAGCCGGTCGGAATCCGATTTGCTTATTGCATCAAACACATTAATAATTATTCACTTTTGCATTTCGGAGGCTGGGATAGTGAAGATGAACGAACATTTATTAAACAATACAACGTCCCCAATTCCCTCAATATTTACTTTGTAAATGTTGCTAACCTTTGCGGGTATGCCTATTTTCCGACTCCTTCTTTAGCGAAAAATCAGCAACATCTGGTCATTATGAATGTGGATTGTGCTTTAAATGGTTCTACGTTAAGCCATGAAGTCGGGCATTTTTTCTTTCTATATCATACCCATGAGACCGCTTTCGGTGCTGAATACGTGAACGAAACTAATTGTAATACCGCAGGCGACCTGCTTTGTGATACCCCTGCTGACCCGGGTTTAAGTTACTCAACCGTTACATCGGATTGCCGTTATGTAGGTAACCAACGCGATCCGAATGGGATGAGTTATACCCCGCAGATTAATAATTTCATGTCCTATTCGGTAAAGGAATGCCGAAACCTCTTTACCCCCGATCAGTACCAACGCATCCGTTTCGGCTACGATACCTACCGTACGTACCTTTTAACTGATCAACAAAGTTCGGGAACATCTTATTCCCAAACCGACACGCTAACCATTTGTGCGGGGCAAAGTATCCTTCTGACTGCTCCGAAAGGTATTTCCTATCAATGGGAGACGGGAGAAACACGCCAAAGTGTGGAAGTATATCCCGAAGTAACAACGACCTACCGCGTGCGATCTGAACAAGCGGACGGTTGTCCGTTTACTCAAACGTGGGTCGTTCAAGTGGTTAATAAAATTAAAGTTTCTCAAAATAAAGCTACCATTTGTCCGGGTTCGAGTGCAATTTTGACGGCGACAGGCGGGACGGACTACGTTTGGCAACCGTCGGAGGGCTTAGACCGCACCGTTGGGGCGAGCGTCAAGGCTTCCCCGACCCGAACGATTACTTATACGGTACGTGCGAAAGTCGGCACTTGTTCTTTCTCCGATACCTTGAGGATTCTAGTGGAAAATCCCCCTGTTCGTTTATCGTTAATAGAAGCGGTTATCTGTCGAGGTAATTCAGTTCAAGTGAATGCTTCGGGCTGGGCTCGTTACGAGTGGCAACCGCAAAATAGTGTTCATTTATCTCAAAACGGGGCGGTGGCGAGCCTATCCCCGACCGTTACGACGACCTACACCGTGCGCGGTCTCAAAGAGGATTGCAGTAACACAGCTGCCGTTACGGTAACTGTAAAGAAGACAAAACTCACTGTTACCCCTGTCGATACCTTGGTTTGTTACGGAGAACGAATCACCTTGCGGGCATCTGGCGGACAAAACTACCGTTGGAGTCCTACCGATGCACTTCCGAATCCAACCGATTCCATCATCACGGTTACGGCTTATAGAAACATGCAATACATTGTTTCCGAACGCGATACAGCTTGTTTTCAGTTGGCAATTGTAACCATTAATTTATATGAACCCTTTATAACAAAAGTAAATCACAAACCTGTTTCTACCCCTAATGCCTCCGACGGCGAGATTGTTGTTCATGTGAATGGAGGAACACGACCATACTTATATTCCATTAATGGAGAGGATTTTCAAAGTGATTCCGTGTTTAGAAGCTTGAAAGCGGGGGTGCAACAGGTAACATTACAAGATGCCAATGGTTGTACAAAAAATATTTATAACTTCATCCCAATACAAAGTGGATGCAATCAACATGATTTCCAATGGACGAAAAGTGCGGGGAGACAAGGTAAGGCTCAAGGAGAGGCGATCAGCACGGATGCTGAAGGGAATATATATATTACAGGATACTTTCAAGGTACTGCAGATTTCGGGAACTTTGGTTTAAGTAGCAAAGGATCTAACGATATATTTATAACCAAATACGACCCCAATGGCAATTGCTTGTGGGCAATAAGTGCAGGTGGAGATGATGATGATCAAGTAAAGGCAATCAGTACAGATGCTGAAGGAAATGTATATATTACAGGATTCTTTAGAGGTACTACAAATTTCGAGGACTTTAGTTTAAGTTGTAAAGGACGTTTCGATATATTTATAGCCAAATATGATCCGAATGGTATTTGCTTGTGGGCAAAAAGAGCAGGGGGATCATTGAATGATTATGCATATGGGATCATCACCGATGCCAAAGGACATGTATCCATTACAGGAAACTTTGAAGATATCGCCGATTTTGGGGATTTTAGTTTAAGTAGTAAAAGTCGGTCCAATATATTTATAGCCCAATACGACCTGAACGGTATCTGCTTGTGGGCGAAAAGGGCTGGGGGGGGAAATGGGGGAAATTATCATTCTGGATATGCGATCAGCACGGATGCTGAAGGGAATGCATATATTACAGGATATTATTCAGCTACCACCGATTTTGGGAACTTTAACTTAAGCAATAAAGGATTTAACGATATTTTTATAGCCAAATACGACCCCAAGGGCAATTGCTTGTGGGCGAAAAGTGCAGGTGGAAAAGGCCCTGATATTGGAAACGGAATTAGTACGGACTCCGAAGGTTATATGTATATAATTGGAACCTTTTCGACTACTGCGGATTTCGGAGACTTTAATTTAAGCGGTAAAGGACAAGAAAATATATTTATAGCCAAATACGACTCGAATGGTATCTGCTTGTGGGCGAAAAGCATTGGTGGAACAAATAAACAAGGTGCAACCAAGATTACAACGGACTTCGAGGGTTATGTATATATTACAGGATATTATTCAGGTACTGCAGATTTTGGAGACTTTAGTTTAAAAAGTAAGGGAAGTTTCGATATATTTATTACCAAATACGATCCGAACGGCACTTGCTTGTGGGCGAAAAGTGTGGGGGGAGGATTGGAAGATCGCGGCTACGGAATAAGAACTGATATCGAAGGGAATGTATATATTACAGGATACTTTAAAAAAACCGCGAATTTTGGTCAAGATACTTTAATAAGCAGAGGTAGTAACGACATTTTCCTCACTAAACTCTCCTGCTCCGGCGACACGGTAGCTCAGACCTGCACCCTCACCGCGACCGCTGGCAGTGGGGTGAGCGTCGGTTGCGACGGGGCAGGGGTGCGCTTGCAGGGGTCGGTGAGCGGGTCGGGGGCGACGCACGAGTGGTTGCCCGCCGACGGTCTCGACAACCCGCAGAGCCTCACGCCCACCGCCCGCCCCCGCCAAACCACGACCTACACACTCGTCGCCCGCCGGGACACCTGCACCGCCACAGCCGAAGTAACCGTCTCCGTGCCGAAGATGACCGCCTTCCGCCTTGATAATCAACGACTTTCCTACTGCGCGGGGGACAGTTCCACCGTGCAAATCCTCGACGGGGACAGCCTCACCTTCGATTGGACACCCAAACAAGGGTTGGAATTTCGCCCGCCGAACCGCCTCGTTGCCACCGCTCGTGAGACCTCCGTCTGGCAGATTTATGGCAAACGGGACGGTTTCTGCCCCTTCATTACCGAACTGACGGCGACCGTTCACCCCAAACCTGAATTAACGTTAAATTCGCAAGCCTCCACCGGCACGAATGACGGCAAAATCACCGCCACCGCGACCGACGGAACGCCTCCCTATCAATATTCCTTGAACGGCAGCCCTTTTAATAATAATAACATTTTTGTTAATCTTTCCGAAGCTACTTATACCATCCGCGTCCAAGATGCTAAAGGTTGTGAAAATTTGGAAAAAATTTCAGTCGAAAATTGCACTAAATTAACAGTTGACGCGGGGACGAATGCTACGTTGTGTATCGGTCAGTCGGTTAAACTGAATGCCAGCCTTTCCGACACGACGAATGATTATGCAATCATTTGGTCGCCCACACTCGGATTGAATGATGCCAATATCTTGAATCCAACGGCAAATCCGCTCCAAACGACGACTTATACGTTATTGGTTAGTGGTGCGAACGGTTGCACAGCAGTTGATTCCGTAAAAATAATTATTCTTAACGTACCGACCGTTAACGCCGGTGAAGATTTGGTTGTTTGTGCCGGTAATTCGGTTCAACTGTCGGCTACTTCAACGGGAACTACTTACCAATGGTCGCCCGTAACCGGGTTGGATAATCCAAATATCTTGAATCCAACTGCAACCCCTGCAAAAACAACGGTCTATACGTTAACGGTTAGTAATGGTTCGTGTGAAACGTATGATGAGGTAGTCGTTAGTGTTCCTTTGATAAATTTACCAAATCGTATTAGTCTTTGTCAAAAAGAGTCAACGATTTTAAATGCCGGAATTGCGAATGCAGACAGCTATCGTTGGATACCCGCTGAAGGCTTAAATAATCCTAATATAGCTACCCCGACTGCTACCCCCAATCGCACCATTACCTATACTTTGACCATTCAACAAGGAAATTGTACGCTAACAGACAGTATAACCGTTAAAATAATGCAAGCGGAGGCTTCACCGAATGTTACCATTTGTCAAAATAATTTGGTGCAACTGTGGGCAAAAGGCGGGATTCGGTACAGTTGGACACCTGTAACGGGATTGGATGATCCTAAGTCTCCCGCACCGATTGCAACGCCAAGCCAAACAACGACCTATACGGTTGAAGTTACGGATGAATATCTGTGTTCGGATGCAAAAACGGTAGTTGTGGGAGTGTTAACAGGTAAGGCAAGTCCTAAAATTTCATTGGAAAGTATTAATAATGTTTCGTGTTCGGGTTGCTTTGATGGATCAATATCTGTTCAATCATCAGAAGGACTTGCTCCGTATGAATATTCTTTAGATAACGGTGTGTACCGGCGTGAATCTATTTTTAACAAAATAGGTATGGGTATTTATCGGGTTCAAGTCAAAGATGCAAACGGTTGTACCGATGATACTTTGGTGCAAGTGGGCATCAACCCGACGGCTTGTGATGCGCCGAAAGACCTCAAAATCAAGTCGAATCGCGGTTTTGTTACACTTACTTGGTCGGCTGTTCCGAACGCAGAAGCCTATGAAATTACATTCCGAAAAGAAAATGAGGCTTGGCAGACGGTTTTTGCGACGACAAATTCGGTGGAATTGCGTCTTTTAGATGATAACGTAAATTATCAAGTTTATGTTAAATGTTGGTGTCCGAATCAGACTTTTAGCCCCCACAGCGATACGCTAACGTTCACGCAAAAGACCTGCGAACTGAAGATGTATCTCTCCATGACTCCCGTTACTTGTACCGGTGTAGCGAACGGAACAATTCGTGTAGATTCCGTCTCGGGTGAGAATGAACCTTTCTTGTATTCAATCAACAAAGGATCGTATCGCACCGAAGGCGTTTTTCGGAATTTAAGTGCGGAATTGTATCACATTACAGTATTATCTTCGGAAGGTTGTTTGGCATCGGATAGCATTACCGTTAGTGAGGAGCTGATAACTATCCCGCAACCAACGATTACGGCGCGAAAAGATACCTTATGGTGCAATGAGAATTTGAACTATCAAACGTATCAATGGTTTCGGAATGGTTCATCGGTGAGTCCGGCAACCGTTAATAATTATTTCCCAACGAATCGGATCAACGGCGACTATGATGTGCGGATTGTTACATCAGACGGTTGTATCCTGCGTTCGGATAAATTCAAGTATGAATATTCGGGTGTATGGGGCAATGTAACCGATGAACACATTGCTATTTATCCTAATCCCTTCACGGAAACCACGACGCTCCGCTATCATTTAGATACACCTTCATCGGTTACTATTGAGGTCTATAATGCTTCGGGAGCGTTGATTTTCAGCAGAAAAACCTCCCAAAACGCCGGCACGCAAGAAGAAAATATCACTTTAACCGAACAAGCATCGGGCATTTATTTCTTACGGATTGGCATCGGAGAACAGCAGTGGAGGAGCAGTTTAATCAAAGAATAATGTACGCAACGTCTCTCTAAGAGGCTTTGTTTGTATTATTCTTGGTAGTGTTTCCAAGTGATGTTCATTGGAGACATAGAACCGTCAACTAAGTTCCGAAATCAGTACAGATCAATGATTCAATTTGAAGAAAGCAAGATTCAAGAGATAGTTTTGCATCGGATCACATCTGAAGTAGAAACTTCCGTTTTTGCAGATGCTCCTATAACTTTTGCGGATAAGATAGAGGAGTATATTTTGAAGAAAATATTTCTTCATCCTTTCTTAACGCATACGGATACTTCCGAATTTGACCATGAGATCAGGATCGACCTCAATGTTTTGTTCAATCTTTCCCGGCGGATTTATCAAAATGAAGACTTCATGGATACTTCCCGACAAATAGCCCGGCACCTGATCGCATCATCACAACACCCTAAAATAAAAGATGGCGATCTGTTTATCGTAAAGTTTAAGTATCTGGTTGTGGGGAACAGTTATTTTGAAGGATTGGGCTTATTCAAATTTAAGTATAAAGATGATTTCCTCGAAACTTCATGGAATGAAAATAATCAGGTTGATTTGAGTTTCAGAAAAGGAATCGGAAATAAAAAACCCTCCAAATCGTGTTTGATCATTTTTACAGACGAACCTTATACTATTTTGATCGTTGAAGGTAAGAACGATACGGATTATTGGCAACAAGACTTTATCAAACACCGCCCGAAACATGATCACATTAATCAAACGAAGGACTTTTTAGCCCTGACGAAAACATATGTTACCACTCAGATTTCAAATGAATTTGAGGTAACTAAAGCCGATGAAATTGACTTATTAAATCGATCCATTGATTATTTCAAGCAGCACGACAAATTTGATAAACAGGAATTTGAAGCGGAAGTCTTAGGTGAAAGTCAGGTGATCGAATCCTTTCGGAAATTTGAAGCAAGCTACAAACAAGAAGGCGGTCCGGACTTGTCCGATAACTTTGATATTTCCTCCATCGTTGTGAAAAAGCAGTCTAAGGTTTTTAACCCGGTGCTGAAATTAGATAATAACTTTCAAATCCAGATACTGGGAAGCAGGGAGCTGATAGAACAAGGGGTTGACGCGGATGGAAGGAAATATTATAAGCTCTATTACGAGAGAGAATCTTAGCTAATATCGATTTGAAGAAAAAAATCTCCCCAATAATACCAAATTTAACCGCTAATTGCCCAATTTGTTTCTGAAAAGTATTGATAATCAGGCTTTTTTTCTGATAATCGGTATAATTAACTAATGAATTTGGTATAAGTGAGGGACAACTAATCCATTCCCCCCATACTTGAAAGAAAGAGTATTATATCCCAACTCATGGAATTGGTCTTCAGTTTCCGGAGGAAATAAACCGAATTCCTCTCCGATTTTGACCCCGATGTAACTCTTTCCTTCGTCATAATACCGACGGTGCGCTCCGCACAATTCTCTAAACGAATCGTAGAAACGATCTTCCGCTTGTTCCAAGAGTTCGGCCGGAAGGGGTTGTTGTTTGCCCATATCTTTGTCGAGATACGCTTCCGCATTTTCAAGTTGTTCCATATTTTGAGCTTAGATTTTCTAAACGTGCCACCGATACGGAAAAACCGAGTAAAAGCAAGTCGCAAAAAAAACGCACGTTAAACCGTGCGTAGAGATGATTACTCGGTACATTCGATCAGGGTTTGTAATCCAAACCCTGCAAGCCAGACGTTGTTGGTGGTTTCCCGCACATTGCCGACGAGTAAGCCTGTAATGGCGTTGAGACGTTCGGGGGAAATATCCCCTTTCTCTTGATACAGCCGGGCAATGGCAGTGGCTATCTCCTTCCGATTTTCAACGATGAACTCTTTGAGGGAGTCGCTTTTCGCTTTCAGCCTTGCGATAGCCGGCACGTTAGACGCTACGGTCTGATAGACCAAAGCAATGAATATACCTTCTTCGATTGGGGTGTTTGGACTTCGTTTCATGTGATCAACCAATTGGTGGTGACACAGATAGGGAAGCGGAGGGTGGATGCAAGTCAAAAATGGTCTTGTATTGATGAAACAAAAAGTTGTACTAAGATTGATTTACCTATTCCCAAACAGTTATGATTAAAGAAAAAATCATATGCCCTATGAGCAGAAAACCAGCGATTGAGGACGATCAGTACATTGAATTTTATGAAAACAACCCGAACATGATTCATTTTGACCCGCCTTTGACAATCAATGATTTTAAGGCACTTTTAGAAAAAAATCTGCATCCCCAAGGAACTCAAGTTTTCCCGTTGCAATAGCACCGGGATAGCTTATACGATAGGCGTTGTTTTATTCATGACCTCACACTTACATGACGATCCAAGAGAAAATCGTTGCGCTGGCGGATACTTATGCTCAAAAATTGAAACAAAAAATGGATCAACGTGTGGTGGAAATGGAAACCGACGATCAATCCCATTATCTATTGTATCAGGTTTTAGGGATCAGCACGAAAGAAGGTCAGTTGATTGATGTCTATCAAAACAAAGGACGTTTTCTTTATAAATATGTCGGCTCATTCTTGGAAGAAGCGACCTTGCTTTGTTTCGAGGAAAAGTTTGAACAGGCGCAGAGGAAAGTCAAAATCCCCAATCAAACGGGATCAAGACCCAAGACATTTGAGATTGATTGTTTGGTAGATCATCAGGCTTATGAAATCAAGCGAAGGGATGCGACTACTGACGGAGATCACATCACCAAGGAACATACGAGGGTGCAAAGCATCAAAAATAGCGGTTACACCCCCATTCGCATCATGTTTTATTACCCCAACAGAACGCAGGCGATCAGGATACAGGAAACCCTGCAAACGGTGTATGCCGGAGTCGAAGGACAATATTATTTTGGAAACGCCGCTCGGGAATTCGTGAAAACCGAAACAGGTGTGGACTTGCTCGGGATATTGGAATCCATTGCCCGTGAGCAATGAAGCGACTAAAAGATTTATTTTTCCAAAAATGACATGCTGATTCAGGGAGATTGTCTGAAGGAATTATCACAAATAGGAGCGAATTCGGTGGATTTAATCTATTTAGACCCGCCGTTTTTTAGCCAGAAGACGCAAAAACTGACCACGAAGGATGGGCTGAAAACCTATGCTTTTGAAGATACGTGGGATAATATACAAGCCTACAAGAATTATATTCAGGAGAGATTACAGGAGTGCAGAGCTGTTTTGAAGGATACAGGAAGTCTCTTTCTACATTGCGACAGATCGGCATCTCATCATTTGAGACTGGCTCTGGACGAAGTTTTTGGGGCGGAACATTTTCAAAGTGAGATCATCCGATCCTACAGAAGGCGGTCGAATGCGAAAAAGGGTTTGTTGAATGCGCATCAGGTGATCTTTTTTTACAGTAAAACGGCTGATTTCAAATTCAACCCGACCTATACGGATTATTCCCCGACGACGAATCTGGATCAAATTTTCCAGAAGAGGGCGAGGGATGCTCAGGGTAAAACGATCTACAAAACATCGGAGACGGGCGAAACCGAACTCATGGAATCTAAGAAAGGGGTACCGCTTTCCGACCTTTGGGAAATCCCGTATCTGAATCCGAAAGCGAAAGAAAGAGTGGGCTACCCGACCCAGAAGCCGATTTTGCTCTTGGAAAGGATCATCGAATTGGTGACGGATGAAGGGGATATGGTTTTAGACCCTTTTTGCGGGAGCGGGACGACTTTGGTGGCGGCGAAGTTGCTCCAAAGAAAATACATCGGGATCGATCAATCGCAGGCTGCGATTGAATTAAGCGTGCAAAGATTAGCGCATCCGATCAAAAGCGAATCGGAACTGCTGAAAAGAGGGAAAGGGGCTTATCTGAACCAAGACCCGCAAACGGGAGCAATCTTAGCCGATCGGGGGATTATTCCGGTACAGAGAAACAGAGGAATCGACGGATTTTTGAAGGGAAAGGATCATTTTAAGCCGATTCCGGTGAGGATACAAAAGGCGGAAGAGACCTTGGAACAAGCCGTTCAATGTCTCACCCAAGCCTGTCAAAGGAACGGTTATCAGAAAAAAATCCTGATTACTACCAACAAGCATAAGAATTTATTTCATCATAATTGCATTGATTCGGAAGTGATTATCGTGGAAGATTACAATCAATTTTCGCTCCTCAAGGCGAGTTTGTAAAGTTGTTATGTGTTGGTGACAATCCGTTGGGGATTAGAGAACTATGAAGATGACTTTTTCTATTTGGTGGGGGCACACAAAGGGAAGCTGAGGGCGGGTGCAAGTCTAAGAATCGTATGGTATGGATGCCAACCGATTTAATCGGCGATTGAAGGCCTTGATAGGACGACAACCAGGGAAACCAATCCCACCAATAATCCCGAATAAATTCATAGGCACGCTTCACCGAATCGCTAAAACCTTGGGCTAAAGCGAATAAATAACAGTTTATCAGTTATTCATCCGTAAATTTTGGGCAATTATTCGGGCTGAAACGCATACATTCTGCGAAAAGATCGCTATTTTTGTCTGCGCAAATGTAAAAGTATATCCCGACGAATTGGGTTTCTTTCGATTTCACACATTAAAGCTACTCAACTTGTTTACATCTGCAAAATAAAAGGAATCCCAACCCTTGATTCGCGTTATGAGTAGTAAAAAAGAATATATCCCCATTTTTGTAGGTTCTACTTATTCAGATTTGATAGATTATCGAAAATCTGTAGAGGGAGTTTTACATAAAATGAAAACAATAGTTAATGGGATGGAGTATTTTGGCTCTAAGCCAGGAACACCACTTGAAGAATGTTTAAAGGCTGTTAGGGATTCAAAAATTTACATTGGTCTATTTGCAATGAGATATGGTTCAATTGAACCGAATAATGATAAATCATTTACTCACTTAGAATACTTGGAAGCACAACGATTAAAATTACCTTCATTAATTTATATTTTTGACGAAGAAAAACAAACGATACTCTATAAAAATATAGATACAGGTGAAAAAGCAAAGAAATTAAAGGAATTAAAAGAAGAACTTAAGAATAATTTTATGGTCAGTTTTTTTACAACACCTGAAGATTTAGCTACTAAAATCTCACAAGATCTTCCTCCTGTACTTCAAAATATTGGTGTAATATTCAAAGATGATGATCTTGAAACTCAAAACGTTAAAGAATTAATAAGTAAATTTATGCTTCGACCTAAGAAATATGCTGGCTCTGAAATTATTGTAAAAGGGATAGTTGATTCTGAGGCAGAAATACCTTTTTCTTCTGATATTAATACCTTAAGCTTAACTTTAGGAGACACGATCCGTATTAAAATAAAAACAGATTTTCATGAACATTTTTGGTTGTTTGCAGAAGGCAATATGGCTGATGAGATAGAAAAGTACCATAGAGGAGACTCATTAATACTAAAATTAGTATTTTTATTTGGAGAAACAGATGATTTTGATTGGACAGATGAAGGTGGTATTCACAAAAGAGGTGTTTTAACAGGTTTTAAAATAACAGAAATCAGAACCGGTGCAAACTAGCTCTGCCTAACTTAATGCGCGAAGGGTTGTAGCCCTTGTCCTCTGTAAGCTGAATCGTGCTTTCAGTCATATTTTCCAGCGGCCAACTTATCCGCTTGGTTCGCCATCAGTTGGCGATCAATCAAGAGAAACTATTCACTATGCCGGTTCATAATCAACAACAGCGTATCTGGGTTGTTTAAATCTAAGTCCGATAGAACGCTTCGAATGGTGAGATTGTTTTCACTCATGGGTGTTAACTGTTTAATTTTTTACAAAGTTAGTCCCAGACACCCCAGAGTGGATTTGTTTTTCAACTAACTTTAGAGGCTGTTCAAAAATGAAAACTTCCTTGTGAATAACCCAAAAGAGGCGGTATTTTGGGCTTTTTTTATGTCAAGAACCGCCGCTATCCGCAAATTTATAGAAATAATCATAAGAGCTTGTCCCAAATTTAGTTGAAACTATCCACAGTGGGGTGCTGTGGACTAACTTTGTAAAACAACAAACACCCCATGGGACAAACGAAAAAAGGCACCCGGTCGGTTCTGTCAGAACTGGATTTAACGAATTTGGATTTGATGCTGTTGATTGTGCATCGGCATACGGAATTAATGTTGCTGTTGGCACAGGAAATTATGTCGCGTAATGCCTGTGAGTTGGCTGGCGAAAAGTATGACCGACATTCGGGTTCTGATTACCAGCGACACGGGTACAATCCGACGCATATTAAAGTGGGATCGGAAAAAATGAAGACGGAAGTTCCGCGTTTGCGCCACAAGACAAACAATGAATGTACCGATCTTGGAACAATTGCAAAACATCCCCGCCCCCAACGATGATTTACTGAAACAAATGATGGCGGGTATCTCCATGCGCGATTACGAAGGGGTCGTGGGGCATTTGACCGATACTTTTGGGACAAGTAAATCCAGTCTTTCGCGGGAATTTATTGAGCAATCGACCGCTGCCTTGGAAGCTTTTGAAAGGCGTTTATACGACGACATTTATGTGGCGATGTTTGTGGACGGCAAGTATTTGGCGGGGAGTCAAATCTTGATTGCGGTGGGCGTAACCACCGAGGGACAGAAGAAAATTCTGGGATTTAAGGAAAGTAAGAGCGAACATTCGGAAAGCATCGCCGAATTATTCCGGGATATTCTGGAACGGGGCTTTAAGTATGACACCGGGTTTTTATTAATCGCCGACGGCGGAAAGGGTTGGCACAAGGCTGCCCGGGACGTTTTCGGCAACGCCGTGGTGATCCAGCGTTGTCAGGTTCATAAAATCCGTAATGTGTTGAGTTATTTGTCAAAGGTGGATCAGAAAGATATTGAAGAACGCTTAAAAGTGGCTTTTCGCATCGACGATTACCATGAAGCCAAGTCCGCGCTCCAAAAACTGGCGGATGAAATCGAACCGATGAATCGGAATGCAGCACAGTCGCTTCGGGGCGGGTTGGAGGAAACGCTAACGCTCCATCGTTTGAACATTCCACCTTTGCTACGCATTTCTTTTGCCACCACCAACCCGATCGAAAGCATTAACGCCGAACTCGCCCGCCGGCTCAACCGCGTCAAACGCTACCGAGACTCACCCCAAAAGCAACGTTGGGTCGCCGTTTCCCTCGCCGAACAAGAAAAACACTTAGGTAAAGTCCGAAATCACACCCAAATACCCCTACTCCAAGCCGCTATCCAAAAAGAAGTATTAGCTTTGAAATCTAAAACTTAATTATCAATCATCCCACATATGCCCCACACTATTTTCAACTAAGATTGGGACAGGCTCGAAATAATCTGGTTTGAAATCTTCAAACGGAAGCGCAAATACGATTTTTGGGAAATCTGGGAAGCGATTTGCTATCTGGTGAAAACGGGTTGTCAATGGCGGATGCTGACGAAATATTATCCGCCTTGGAACGTTGTTTATCACTATTTCAGCAAGCTTCGGGATGAAGGCTGGTTAGAACAATTGAATGATGCTTTGGTCGTTGAGCTGCGCAAACGCGCTAATCACCCCAACGACCCGTCTTATGTTATTATTGACAGTCAAACCAATCGCTCAGATGCTTTTGTAAGCGAGGAGGTGGGTTATGATGGAGGCAAGAAAATGAAGGGTCGCAAACGCCACATAGCCGTTGATTCTCAGGGATTTTTAATCGCACTTTTAGTTCACAGTACCGGCATTCAAGACCGCAAAGGCTTTCGGGAATTATTAGTGGATATTAAAAGTAAATTTCCGGCAACCAAAATCGTTTACGTGGATGGCGGTTATGCCGGACCGATCGCGGAAAAGATTGCTCAAGAATTGGGATTTGAACTCCGAGTCGTCAAACGAAAACCCGATCAGGAAGGCTTTGAAGTCTTGAACAAAAGATGGGTCGTTGAGCGAACCTTCGGTTGGTTCCGTCATTTCCGAAGACTCAACCGCGAATATAAACATACTATCGCTTCTGCGATCGCTACCGTTCAATGTGCCTCAATCGCCATAATGCTCAACAGATTATAATTTTTGAACAGCCTCTGAAAAATTCACTGATGCACTGCTTAAACTTTTTCGGAGGAGCGATAAAACTACTTATTGTTTTTCGGTTTCCATTAGGGTCCCGAATTATAAGGTCGTGAAGATTTTGCAAATCTTTCTGATGGTTTATTCCTGTCCTGTAGGTAAAACCTAAGAAACCCGAGAAAGGTACAGTAGTTGGGGAACTGGCAGCTGCTTGAGCACCTAATTCTCCTTCAAGTTGTATAAGCTTAGGTATCTCTTTCAATGATACACCACTTGGTTGAATATCAGGAAATTTGAAAGAGGGAGCTATTTGTGTATATGCATTAGATACCCTAAGACAAATAGTTATAAAGCCGACTATCTTAACTAATTGGAGGAAATTCATGTAAATGTAGTTGAATTTGGATCAAAAGTAATCTGAACTTTATCTAAAAATCTAATCTGATTTAACTTATTAACATTATTTATAGAAAATTTTGATAAACTATGCAGTAAAAATACTTAACTTGTCTGAACGGTTACGTAGTTTTACGCAATCAGGGAAGTAGTATCATGATTGCAAATTTACCCCAGTTTTCCTTCCCTTGATAAATTTTTTAACCGTATTCCTAGGCACATCAAAGAGCCCCCAACTCAGCTTTTTTTCTAATTTTGTTTATGCTTCATTCCAATAGTTATGCAAATCAGAGTCATTTTCTCCATTCTTGCTCTTTTCTTCGTATTCAATATTCTAAAGGCTCAGCCCTTAAATTGGGAAAGCTGTTGTGTCAGCGGAGGAGGGGCTAATTTTTCCCCGGCTATCAATCCTTATGACAGTAAAAATTTATACCTCTCCAGCGATGTTGCGGGTTTATTTGTAACTGATAATCAAGGAATTAGCTGGACTAACGTAGATTATCGTCAGGTGCGCGGTAATCATCCGTCGGAAGTACAGTTCACTTCAGACCCGAAAGTACTATATGTGATTAGTTATAAAAATTTTAGTGCCTATCCTGCCCGAAGTGATGACGGCGGTAAAACGTGGAGGCATCTGACCAATATGCCCGAAAACAGTGAAGTCTATTATCTTTTTGCCGATCCTCACAGTACGGAACGGTTCATTGTAGGTTTTTATACTTCCTTTTATTTGAGTGAAGACGGCGGAAAGACTTACCAACTGCTTTATCGCCATGATAACCCAAAAACGGGTTTGCATCTTGCCGGGGTTTATTGGTTCAAGGAGGGGAGTTTTTATTGCGCCACCGGTGCCGGCTTATTTCGCGGGACGAATGCAAACGATGTAGCCCTCGTAAGCAATTTGGGCGAAATACCGGATAACGAGGGATTTATGAGTTTTACCGGTGGAGCCGTTCTTGACGGTATTCCTCGATTTTATGCCATCACTTATGAAAAAAGCCAACTTTACGCAGGCATTTGGGGAAATGATGTCCTCAACTTCAAAGCCGCTTACACTTCGCGTTTTGGGCGGGAAGGTGAATTATCCTGGATCAAAACAAGTACTTCCTTAAGTCCCGATTTCAAACCTACGTATGTGGACATGGCACAGAATCAACAGGATACCGTTTATATGGCGGGAGGTAACGCCCGGACCGGTCGCCCGCTGGTTCTTAAAACAACAGATGGAGGTATTTCGTGGCAGGAGGTTATGCGTACCCAACAAAATGAGAACACGAACGTAGGATGGTGTGGGGATGGAGGCGGTTTCCGATGGTATTGGGGAGGAAATGCGCTGGGATTCTCGGTTTCTCCCACCGATGCTAAAGTCGCCTTTTACACTAACTGGGGTTTTGCAGAACTGACCACCGACGGAGGCGAAACATGGAACTCGCTTTACGTCTTCCCGGAAGAACGTTCTCCCAAAGGTACATTGGTAGACCTTGCGAAAGCGCGGTATCGTAGTAATGGATTGGATATTACCGGTTGTTGGGATATTGCTTGGGCTGATTCTTCCCATCTCATCGCCGGTTTTACGGATATTCAAGGGATTCATAGCCAAGACGGTGGTCAAAGCTGGGGCTTTTATGATGGCTATCAAGATATAACCCTCAATACCCAGTATAATATCATCAAGCATAGTTCCACCGGCAAATTATTCGCCTCCTCCTCCGAAGCGCATGATATGTACCAATCCTGGTGGCTTACTGACCCACAGATCAATAATAAAAAAGGTCGTGTCTTGGTTTCTGAGGATAAAGGATTAAGTTGGAAAGTAGTGCATAATTTCGGCAATCCCTGTGTTTACATTGCTTGGGATACTAAAAAAGCCAACAAAATGTACGCCATGATCGCCAGCAGCGAAAAAGGCGGTGTTTATGTCTGTGAGGACATCCTCGCTACACCCGACCAATGGACGCAACTACCTACCCCTCCACGCACGGAAGGACATCCTTATATTATTCGGGTTCTAAAGGACGGTACTTTGGTTTGTACCTATTCCGGTCGCCGGTTGAATAACAAGTTTACGGCTTCCTCCGGCGTTTTTGTCAGTACCAACGGGGGGCAAACGTGGGAAGACCGCAGCGACCCTTTCATGAAATATTGGACGAAAGATATTGTTATCGACCCGCATGACGTAAACGAAAATACTTGGTATGTAGGCGTTTTTAGCGGTTGGGGCGGAACCGGTAATAATATGGGCGGGCTCTATCGTAGTAAAGACAGAGGTACTACCTGGCATCGGTTGGTTACGGATTTGACTTCATTATTCGTGGAATCCTGTACTTTTCACCCGCAAGACCCGAACATTCTTTATGTAACCACAGACGGGCAGGGCATTCTGTACAGTACAGCTATTCGGTCGGAAACACCTGCGTTCCAAATATTAGATCATTTTCCGTTCCCTAAAACGAATCGGATCTATTTCAATCCATACCATACCGATGAAGTGTGGGTAGCCACTTATGGTAACGGGATCAAGATGGGACGCGTTCAACCTACGGGGATACTTGAATTAACTGCTCCGAAAACATCGGCAGCGGTTATTTATCCCAATCCTGCTCAAAATGAGTGTACGGTTACTTATCATTCCCCGCAAGGAAGTTCTGCAACGGTTAAAATCCATAACTCTGTCGGAGCAGAAATAGGTACTTGGAGTCTGAAAGAAGATGGAGTAACCTTAAACACATCCCAATGGGCTGAAGGGATTTACAGGGTATTGTTTAACGCACCTGACGGTACTTCACATACCCAAAATTTAATGATTATCCGATAAACTCGTCATCGTACCCTATTGAAAATTGAAATTTTGTTTATCCGGTTATATATTGATTAGACAGAAACGCCTCTTTAAGGGGCGTTTGTCATGCTTTGGGTAAATTGAGTATCTCCCGCACGCGATCTTCCGTGATGCGACAGAGTCTGGCGATTTTAGCCAAAGTCATATCGCCATCGGCGTACATCTCATGGACTAACTCCACTAATTTTTTTTCTTCGCCTTCCCGAATTCCTTCAACTTTACCGTCGTTGAAGAGGAATGTTTTAGTCTTATCAAAGTGTAATGACATACGGTTTGCTTTGTCTTTGATGATTTGATTGAGATCGCGGAGTTCCCCGAGCGTATCTAAAATACTAATATAATCCGCTAAACGTTCCGTGTCAAGCACTAATTCGCGCAAACGGATTAAAATTTCTTCGACCAAACGTTCCGAAGATTCGGCGGCGCATAAAATTGCCAAAACAACGACTTCCGGTACATCGGTATGGATAAAATCATCCGCCGGTAATTCCTTCAGATCAATCACTTCGATGCGATAACTGTGCCAGCCGTCCTGATATTCAATGGGGTCATAGTTCGCCCGATCCCTACCGAGATGTAAAACATATTGATTGGGGAAAATACCGAAATGAAAAAAGTAGGGCGTTCCGTAAACGACACAACGTTTCAACAGATCATTACTCGCTTGGGATTGCAATTCGACCTGCAAAAACTGCCCTGTTTTGAGGTTTCTGACCATGAAATCCGCCCGCCTGTGAATGGTTAGGGGATTTTCGTTGGGTTCGGCAACCCATTCGAGCGGGTCGGAGGGTTCTATATGAATCAGCAAACGCAACAAGGTAGGAATTGCCTTGCCCAGCAATTCCTTGGTTCGGGTGTCGAAGGGGGTGGAATCTGAAAAACCGTAGTCCATGAGCGCAAATTTACCCCAATTTTCTTGTTTCGACGAATGCATGTCAACAACCCAACAACCTTCAATGGCGGAGTAACCCAATTTTTCTGTAACAACGGCTTAATATCCGCTTCTTCTACGCAAAGTTTGTCGTTTTCGTTCAAACGTCCTTTCGGGCGAGCAAGTCAGTTTCCTCAAGTTTATTTATGGAACAGATCAGTTTTAAGCATTGTTTCATTATTATGAAAACCATTTTTTTACTAATTTTGCTCTGTTATTAAGAGACGTACACGTACATTACTATTCGTCTTCAAAGACCAGAATTATTTGTATAGTGTCTTGTTCGAGAAGTTTTAATTAGCTACTAACATAATAGCAACAGAATAAATGACAAATATTAGATTAAATATATTACCCATAACTGAAGCAAGGTTTTCTTTTAAGGTATTCAGAAAGCTAAAAGGTGAAAATGATATAAAAGAAGATAGTGTATATCAATATCTGATTCCTATTGATACTGATCTCAAAGAACGAAGAGAATATTTAGTTTCTTTTGAATCTAAAGTTGGGTTTGAGAATTACTTAGTTTATTCAGACTATGCGATTGGACTTACCAATCGTTTTTTATTAAAAGAACTACTAAACACGTTAGCGATAAATGATATTCCGCTTTCGTTTGAAGTCAAAAAACGATTTCCTGAAGAACAGGTTGAATTTACCCTTTATGAATACCAACAAGGAAAGCAAATAATAGTATTATCCCCTTTTTATTTAGAAGAACAAAAACGGTTTGGTTTTATTATTGATTTCAGGTTTTCAAAAAACAAAGACTTACCTTTTAATAAAGATATGCAGGTTTTGAGTTTAAGCCTTGATAAACAAGGTCGTAGTAATAAAAATTATTACACAGATAAATTCAAATTGATCCAGAATTTTTTAGACAAATGTTATGAAAAAATTCAGACTCTCGGTACTAACCATAATAATCAAATTCATATAGAAAGGAATTTAATAGAGACTCCTGTGTTTTTGTTAAATAAAAAGGAGTATGTTTTTAGTAATAAACGCACTGCAAATTCACAATTTCAAGGAATTAGGAATTATGGGCCTCTTCAAAAAGTCGAAAAGGAAGTATTTTTTGCATTTATCTTTGAAGATCGTTTTAAGTCATTTGCAAATGAATTGTATTTAAGCTTAACTGGTAAATCAAATCCAGGAACCTTTCCCGGATTTGAACAAATGTTTGGAGTGCAAATCAATACAACTAATGTAAAACAGGTTAAAATTGAAGGTTACTCAAATGATGAATTATATAAAATAGTTCATCAAGTAAAAGCATTACAAGACTCTGAACCAAATAAAAAAGTAATAGGTATTTATATAGAAGATTGTCCTTTTGATGAAAATGACCCTGTATCTTCAAATTATTACTATTTTCTAAAATATAATTTTATAAAAAATAACCTTGCTTTACAAGTTGTAAATTACCGAAAATTAGGAGAACGTAATTCACTAAAATGGGCTACATCAAACCTTGCATTAGCTATGTTTGCTAAGATGGGAGGGATTCCATGGACTGTGAAATCAAGTAATAACAATTGCCTGATTCTTGGGGTTGGCAGTTGTCATAAAGTTAATAAAGAAAGTAGGCGTATTACGAAGTACTTTGCTTATACTGTTTGTTTGGATTCAAGTGGCCTATACAGAACGCTTGAGATTTTGGCTGATGAAAACTCGGAAGAAAGCTACTTAGAAAATCTAAAAAACAATCTGGTAAGATTGCTTCGTAACGACAGAATGGAAAGTTATAAAACATGTGTTTTACACTTACCATTCAAAATAAAACAGAAAGAGATAATGGCCATTTCAGAAGCAATCCGACAAATAAACAATATGGAATTTGTCGCACTCAAGATAAATCTGGATAATAAATATTTCGGTTATAGTTTTCATAATTCACTTGTTCCCTACGAAAGTAGTTTTGTTAAATTATCTAAAAATGAATATTTAGTGTGGTTTGAAGGATTGCTCTATGGAAAGGAAGTCGTTGACAAAAGACTATCAAATCCTGTTCATATTCAGTTCCTGAATTTAAGCAATCAAACAAACTTTGATGAAAGAAAATATTTACAAGATGTGTTAAACCTATCGGGAGCAAACTGGAGAGGATTTAACGCTAAATCAATTCCAATTTCAATTTACTACTCACAGATTATTACAAAATATACAGAAGCATTTGAAAGAATTGCAGGCTATGAAAGAAATGCTATTTCAAATGACAAACCTTGGTTTTTATAAACAATTAGATGGAAATAAAAGGCGAAAATTTATTATTTTTATTAGGAGCCGGAGCAAGTGTTGATGCAGGTATCCCTATTTCGAATCAAATGGTAGCCAATATAGAAGAATTGATAATAAATTCAGAAGATTGGAAGCCATATAAAGACCTATACTTTTATCTTAAGAGTAGTATTAACTATTCAGATGGAATTTTAGGGAAATTCAATGAGCTTTTTAATGTCGAAAGGCTTCTCATTGTCATTACAGAAATTGAGAAAAGAGAAAGCAACATTATGTATCCGTTTATTGGAACATGGAACATTCGTTTGCTTGATTTAGCAGGGAATAATTTTGAGAATATCAAGAAGTTCCACAAACTTATCCGGAAACAATTAAACGAATGGGTTGGACTAAGGAGCTATGATAAGGCAAATTATTATCAATCGTTTGATTCTCTTTCGACAGATATTGCTAGTCTGATTAAAGTTTTTACGCTTAATTATGATTTATGTTTTGAGAATATAGTTGGTAGAGAAAAAATTATTGAACTAGGTTTTACGAAGTCCACAAACGAATGGCATCAATCTAATTTTGAAAATATCGAAGGTAAACATTATAACCTTTACAAGCTTCATGGCTCAATAGACTGGTATTTATCTAATGAAAAATTATTCAAAAGTCAAAAAATTGAAGCAGAACCTGAATTGATATTTGGTATTCAGCACAAGATGACTTCCGTTGATCCTTACTTTTATTATTCATCTGTTTTAAGAAGTTCTTGTTTTGAAGAAGTAAAGATAATTGTAATCATTGGGTATTCTTATGCCGATGATTATGTAAACATAATTTTCAGTCAAGCATTAAATTCGAGGAGTGAGTTAAGAATAATTAATGTTGCGCCATTATTTGGGAAAAACGAAGAGAAAGAAAAAGAGCTTATTTGCCGAAGACTAAATTTAAAAAATAAAGACCAGCTCATTAATATTGATAAAACAGCAAATGATTTTATGATAAATATTATGAATAAGGAGTTTTTTGAAACTAAAATTGCTGAACCAGAAGGAGTTCCTTTCAACTGATCTCCAGAAACTTCGGTAATGATTCTGAAGTAATGATAAAATAGCCACAAGCCGGTTTCGGATATAATTTTGTGTGTGAAAAAAGCAAATGATATTTGTTTGTCATACTTGTGGGGCAGCAAATTAGTCAAAAACGGCTTTCGTTATAGGCACTAATGTTTAAAATGTAAAGCGTGCGACAGGCAATTCATTCTTGAAAAACAGCCTGTTTGGCTCAGTGAGGTAATGAAACAACAGCTATAAATAAGTTTGTTGGGATGTAATTCTTTGCATTCAATTAGTCGTATTTTTCGATTCAGCTTAAGCCGGGAGTATCGCTTTATGTTAGAACATTTAGAACAGATAAAACCAGACATTACTTTGAAACACTACCCCCAAAATTATGCTTAGTTATCGTCAATAAATATTAATATATAATCAATTTACTTCTGTTGCTCTCAACTGGTTAGCAACGTGGTCTAACAAAATATTTATTAATTGATCAATAGTAAGTACTCCCCCATCGTTTCTTATAAACTCAATAGGCAAAGTGTATGAGTTATTTATAAAAAACATATTGAAACCAAGTGCTACCGTTAATCCACTAACTTCTTCAATAATAACACTTTCGATAGTGCGAACACGCTGAATTGCCCAATCTATTCGTGTATTTAAATTAGGGTGTGTGTTTCCATCTACAATACTTGATCTTAAAATAAGAAAAGAAGTAAGCGGAAGAATGTGTGATAAAGTCAAGAAACGACTCCTTTCATCTTCAGTCATAGTAGGGAAATCATTTTGAATTAATTGACTTAGTCGTATGGATGCAAAATCATCTGCCTCGCGTTCATTATTAGGGGTGGAGCCAGTATGGTTTAAGATTACATGACCAATTTCGTGGTATATTATTCCAATGATTGCATAAAGAAATAATCCATTCACATTTGCTACATAGTCACGTGAATCTAATGGATTAGGTAATGCGTTTGACTCTAACTCGGAATAATTTCCATTTAACGAAGAACAGTATCTAAGAAGACTATCTGCTGTCCTTAGATTATTTGTACTTTGAAGATTAATTGGTCCTTGAAATATGCTGTTATTATTCCTTGCAGGTAACAGAATTCCTTCTTCTACAATCACCCATATAGCCCAAATGTAAGCCCACAAGAAACTCATAAACGATTCGTGTATATATATAATGTCACTTGATCGCTTACCACTATTTATGTCAAAAATTGTCCGAACGAAAGGAGTATTTAATCTATTATCCATGAGGTCTTCAACCAAATGAAGCCTAATATTACGGTTAGTATTGATTCTGGAAAATAACTGAAATATCATTCCCCCAAGTTGCCGATTTATCATCAGAAGAAACTAATTACTTTGTATTCATGCAAATTAGAAAACGATTATCCTCTAATGCAATAACTTTTCTCAATTTAGGTAGAAATACGTTATATATTTGATCTTTTTTACGTATTTCTACTTAAGTAATGATGAAAATTTTATATATTTTCTCTCCCCAATTTCCTTATTTCGACGAATTTGCTGACGGTATTCCTATGTACGTCAAACAGCCTCCCGATAGCGGCATAACTCAACTTTTTCGCTAACAACTGCTGAACATCCGCTTCCTTGCCTGAGAGCTTGGTGTGTTGATTCAAACGTCCCTTCGGGCGACCGAGAATTTTTCACTCCGCTTTCTTTCTGGCAAGAGCTTCACGCGTACGTCGGGAGATGAGCTCACGTTCCAGTTCAGCGGATAAGCCGAAGGCAAATGCCAAGACCTTTGCATTGAGGTTGTTTCCCAGTTCGTATCATTCCTTTACACTGAATAATTGCACCTCTTTTTGCATCAGTAAGTTAAGCAAACTCATGATTTCCAAGAGGTTACGCCCGATGCGTGAGAGTTCGGTAACTAACAAAATATCTCCCTTTTGCATTTTTTCGAGGGATCAACCGAGCTTACGTTCATTGACTTTAGTAGTTCCCGAGATCGTTTCCTCGATCCATTCGTCTACCAACAACTTCTTTTCATTCGTAAAGTTAAGTATCTCGAAGCGTTGGTTACTTAAAGTCTGTAAATCTGTTGACACTCTGAGATAAGCATACACCGTCATGGTTTTTCGGGGTTACGGCTAAAAAAGGTAGCTATTACCTTTTTTACATACGAAAACTGTCTTGAAAAAACAAGGCTAAAAGTGTCGGTTTTGGGTGGTAGAAAAGGGACGTTTATTCATTATTTGCAAATGTGATAAATATCCTCAAATATATTGACGTTTATTGTAATCTTTCCCTGATTTCGTTGATGGTCAACCTCTCATGGGTTTGCAAACTCCTGATTTTCTTTACTTTTTCGATGCAATCGGGATGATACAAGGCATACCCGCCCGGCGAATACCCCTCGACCGGAAGCAATCCTTCCTGCGTTCGAAACCTGATGGCAGAGACCGTTTCCCCGCATTGTTTCGCCAAAGCACCGATCTGAAGCCGTTTTTCCGGCTTTGACGGCGCAGTGATTGGGGCTTGTTTCAAGCAGAGATCAAGAGACTTTTCGATGGCTTTTCGCATGAACAGATAATAGGGTTCGGAATTGCCTCCGGTTTGTGCTTCCTCTAAAACTTTTAGGTAAGCTAACCTATCCTCCGGTGCGATGACCGTTACGGGATAACCGGCTGACAGCAAAACTCGGTTAAAAAGCAGCCTGGCGGTTCTGCCGTTACCATCAATGAAGGGATGAATCGTAACTAATCTGTAGTGCAGTTCGGCTGCGACCCGTTCCGGTGCTTGATCGGTTTGTTGCAGCCGAAGGATGAGTTCGGACATGAGTTGCGGGACTTTCAGCGCGTTGGGGAGGATGGTTTTACTGCCGAGAATCCTGACGGGATCACGTCTGTACACCCCTGTATTTTTATCATCTATTCCCTTGAGTATCTGTTGGTGCAGGTGGAGGATGTCCGCTTCCGTGATTTGACGGTGATTTTGGGGGTGCGTCAAAACCCGTTCCAAAGCCTGGGCATGGTTGGTGGCTTCGGTGAGTTCGCGGAGTTGTTTGCCGGGAACAGCGATCCCTTTTTCAAGCACTAATGCGGTTTCCTGCCTGCTCAAGGTGTTTCCCTCGATGGCATTGGAGGTGTAGGTGAGTTCCACTTTCAACCGTTCGTGCAGGTTTTGGGCGAAATCGGGATGCTGACAGAGATAGTCTTGGACTTGTTGCTTTTTCGCATGAAGACGAACGAGTATTTTTTGATTCATGTTGAGTGATAAGTGTAAAGTATTACTTGATGGTTTAAGGATTTTGAATAGCTTTTCAAGATAAAATGTTGATTTCGGTATATTTTAGTATATTGTAGTATAATATTTATGCCATAATACAGTTACATGATATCTATTGCCGAAAGATTGACGAAAAGACTGATGTTGCCTGCCGCTGAACTGCTTCCCCTGCTTCAGACCATCGGTGAAATCAATGTCCTGAATAACGAATTTCGCCGTTCGGAACAACTCACTCCGCAAACTTTGGGCAGATTGTCGCGTTCGATTCTGGTCACTTCGGCGGGAGCGTCGAACCGTATCGAAGGAAATCAACTGACGGATGAACAGGTGGATCAACTATACCAAAACAAGCGTATCCAAAAATTTCGCACGAGAGATGAGCAGGAAGTTGTTGGGTATCTGGAAGTACTGGAATTGATTTTCTCGTCTTTTGATCACATGATTTTTTCCGAAGGTTTAATCTTGCAGTTGCATCAACAGATGCTGGAGCATAGCGATAAGGACAGTGGGCAAAGAGGGAAATACAAATTCGGTCCGAACAGGGTCGAAGCCAGAGATGAAACAGGGACACTAATCAAAGTGATTTTTGACCCGACAGAGCCTCGGTTGACCCCACATGAAATGCGGGAATTGATCACCCGAACCCAAGAACAACTCAGGCAATCGATTTTCCCTCCCCTGCTGGTGATCGCTAATTTTGTATTTGAGTTTCTGGCGATTCATCCCTTTCAGGACGGGAACGGGAGGTTGAGCAGGTTGTTGACGCAGTTATTAATGCTCCAACAGGGGTATGGATTTACAGCCTATGCCTCGCACGAATCGGTCATCGAATCGGAGAAAATCGCTTATTATCAGGCGTTAAACAAGACACAAGTGAGTCGAAAAACGGATTCCGAAAATATGATCCCGTGGTTGGATTTTTTCCTTGGGGTGATTCGTCAGCAGGGCTTGAAGGCGATTTCCATTGGAACGCAGAATCAGATCGAAGCCTATTTGAGTCCCAGACAGTTGAACATCCGACGTTTATTGCAGTCGGAAAGACAGGCAACCCGCAAACGATTGTCGGAACAAAGCGGGATTCCCTACGATACGGTCGGGCAGATTTTACAGAAATTAGTAAAGATGGGGAAGATTGAGAAACGCGGTTCGACGAGAGGGACTGTTTATCAATTGATTGGGTAGTTTGGCGTTAATCGTTCTCTTTTAATAGGTGGCATCACTGTGTTTTGGGCTGCCCGATACAATTTCTCGTAAGCAGGGTCGGTACGGGGTACGACTATGAAACGACCGTTTTGAAAATCGCCGGAAATTTTTTTTCTTCCCTGATTTCTTGAGAGGTTGGTTGATAGGAATCCTGCATTCGGTTTTAGGTTCATGGTAAAATAGGTACTGCGCGATACGCCGGTATTAAGTTTTCTTTCGGTAGTGGGACGAATTGCACGCCGTTCATGAGTTGAGCGAGGCGAAGCGGTCGGACATCCAAACGGTGGTGATCGTAAAAAGCAGGGCAACACATCGTTTCTCCTCGATGGGTACTTTTTTGACAGATGAAAAAGCAGAGGTACTTTCCTTATAAAAGCAACTCCTCGACTTAACAATAGATGATTTTTGTATTAAAATGAAAAAATGCTTGATTTTTTATATATAATATATATGATATGTAAAATAAAAAACTATCAGAATGAAAGAAACTATGCTTACTTCAAGCCTCTCTCGAACAGTTGTGTTCGTAACTTTTCGATTTTGCGTATCCGCTATAATATTAATAGCGTGTTTCTGCATTATTCCTTTGCTCTCAATTAATGAACTTCCTTTCTTTTTCATTAATGATTGGAAAAGTATTGTTTATTTCTTAACTTTATATTCATGGATTTATTTCGTGGAAGTAAGAGTTTCGAAAGTATACACAAAAGAGGATAACAATAAAAAGGATGAAGCTGCTTTCCTTATTGGCTTCACTAGTCTCTGTGCGTGTATTGCGGGATTTTTTTATCTATTACTTCTAAAGCATATACCAGAGCTATCGCCTAAAGATGAATCTTGGTGGATGTTTTTGAGCTCGATAGGAATACTAGAAGCTTTCTGGATTATTATTCTGGTCAAAATCCGGCTTCCTGAACACGGAGAATAACAACAATAATCCGTCAAATATGTAGGCGGATTTTTTTTAATTTATCAATCCATTTTTTATAATTTTCAATAAAATTAGAAATTATAAAAATTAATGCTGTCGTTATTATTAATTTAAGAAAGTCTTCATAAGTCTGTGATCTCCAGTAATGAAGACTAATGAATAATTTAATGTTTTGAATAATTAAATTCCCACTACCTTCAGTATAAATTGATGAGGCTAAATTTATTAAGATAAATGATAGAATCGGATTAGAGATTTTAAATATCCTCCTGAAAGTAACCTTTTCTTTTCTCATCAATGAACGAGAAAGGCGAAAAATAATTAGTATTAAATAAGTCATTACTGCCAGTATTAGACTGTAATTATAAGTATTCATTTTATTTATATTTAATGAGTGTGATTTACTTGATTCAAGTATATGTTCGTATAAATTGTATCTAATTTTAGCTAAACTATCCTGATAATCTATATACAATTTAGAATATTTTTCCGGGTTTATGACTGAAAGAAAATAAAGAATGTCAGTTTGACTTACTAAATTCTTATCTTTTGTATGTTTTTGATAAACTGTATTAAGGTATTTATGAGCCGAATCCATATTATTAGTATAAAAATATGATTTCCCTATTAGGGAGTAGAGAAAGTAAAATTTACGTTCACGATAAAATTTTTCAGATAAAAGTTGCTTGCCTAAATATATTACTGAATCATAATCATTAAAAAGGATGAATTTTTTATATACGGGAATTATTTTATTCATGTGTAAATATTCTTTATGTGTTGTATTTATTAAGGAATCGAAGAGGCTGATATATTTCTTTTCCTTGCTTGTTAATAATATTGATAAGCAGTTATAAACAAATTTTGTATTATTTGTTTTCTTGCTTAATAAAAAGCATTTATAATAATAATTCATTGCTTTTTGATCTGCATTCAAATAATGATATCTTTGTCCCAACTCAAAGTAAATATAGACAAGTAGTTCATTTTTGGAAGAATCAGTTTCAAACTTATATCCTTTCATTTTGTTGTATTTTATGGTGTCTATTGATGATATTAAATTATTTATATCATCAAAAAAGCTACTCGTATCTGAATCGTAATATAAATGATCAAAATGATCATAGTTGAATTTTTTATATAGAATGAAAAAGTCTTTACTCCGTACATTCTCTTGTTGAGAAAAAATCTTTTGACAGTATAAAGTTTTCTTTAGAACGGAGTTGTATATATTTTTATTTATAAAATAAAATTCTTTCGAAAAGGAATGAGAATTAATTAACCAAGGTTCAATGATAATGGCGATAGAATCGCTTGACAAGTCTCCACCATCAAAATTACTCTTGATTAACTCTAAATTATCTAATACCAAATCAATCCGCTGAAGGTAAAGCTCAATTATTTTACGCGAATTGAGTTGTTTAGTCTGGTACGCAATTTTAATACAGTTTTGCCCAAGTCTATAATTAAGCAATAGAGTAGGACTCTTGTGATATTTATTAATCAAAAAATCATATTTTTTATTGTAAGAATTAAAAGCCGAATCACTGGATAAATAGGAAGGAAGCACTGGAAATAGCTGAATCGTATTATTATGTTTATATTCGTTTGGGGTTGTTAAGTTGGTGGCAAAATTGTCATATGCGACAGTTAAGAAAACCAAAATGATGTAATAATACTTAGAAAACAAGATTCTTTTTAAAAAGAATAAGAGATAAGTGGTTTGCATATTACTAAAAGCAAAAGAAATTTAGTTATAGTTCAGGATAACATTTGATGGATGATGAAAATTATCAAACTAATTTTACATCACCAAAAATAATAGAAATATTTTTACGAACAATCAATGTACTCTGCTTACACATTAATTTATTCTTCCATTCCTAAATTAGAAACGTTCGCTTTAACTCATTAGAGATTCCTAAGAGTCTCGTGTGTCATAGTTTGCCAATTTTGCTCACCAGCATTTGCGTTAGTTCTGCAAGTTACAAATAGAGCATTTGCTTCGGGATTATTAATAACCGTCAAAAACAATCCATTGATAAAAGATTCCAGTCTTACTTGAAGGACTCTTCGCCAAGCATTAGTAATGCTGCTTATAGTAATCTCATTAAGACCATCATCAATCAAATTCAAATGATCGAGGTTATTAGGATCAAATAAGCGAACCCAGGTATTTCTAACCGTACATTCACAATCAGAACAACGTGTAAAACCAAGATTCTCAAGTGTTTGAATAGCATCTTGACTAAGCGTGACTTGTAGAGAATTTAATATTTTATCCATCTCTGCACTAGAGACTTCCAATGAACTATCTTGTCGTAAGGCGTTTATCCTTTCTATAAATTCCTCAGACAGCCTTATCCTAACTCTACTGGTAACATCGTAGGTCAAGACTAAAAAATATTGCTCCATAGAGAGGTTGTTTCAAATAAGAATCCATAATAATGATTTTTCCTTGCTGCAAAAATATACACGCATATCCATCATACAACAGTAATACACATTCTTCGTAAAAATACGCAATTCAATTGGGGGTATTTTAAGTATTTCTACTTAAGTAATGAATAAAATTTTATTGATTCCGGTGATTATTCAGAAACAATGCCACCTCCTATATTTAACAGAGCACTGTTTTTTTAAGCAATGATGCTATTCCCTCTGAGTGAAATATTTAAATAGAAAGATCAATAATAGATTCTTAAAAAAGCATCCGGAAACCGGACGCTAATATTCTTCGGCAAACATAATGGTAAAATAATTGTACTCCTGTTTTTGGGTTTCGGTGTAACCGTCGCCCTTCAACATTTCAGATGAAAGGTTATCGATAACAAAGATTTTTTGTCCCGAATCCGAATGGATAAAGACTTGTAAATAGTCTGCTCCGTCATTTTCCGCGACCCGTTGCCGGATTTGGCTTATCATGTTTTCCAAATCGGTTTCCGGAACGGCTTCTTTGACGGCTTTGGTAACAAAACACCCGCCTTCAAAGCGATAGGTGCCGGACTGTTCTTGGGATTGGATTTCCCATTTTCCCTGATTTTGAGGGACAAATTCGACGGTATTCAACATCACTGCGACCCGAAGCGGCAGGATCGCTTTTTGATAGCGGTCGAAAAAGTTCCGGCAACAGATGTGCGCTCCAATTTCGGTCGCTTTATGGCAAATGAAGAATTGATCTTCTCTTAAGCAGGTTTGAATGATCTCTGCTGCCCGTTCATCGGAAACGATTCGGGAAGGACTGAACAAGCATTGGTTGCAAGGGGTTTGATAGACTTTCATAAATAGTAAAAAATGAATGTGGGACACCATAAACAAGTACAGTTGGGAAAGCAAGCGAAAATCGGACTTGCTTTCAACCATCAGAAAGCTATGTTGCGGACACATAAATTAATGTATCATGGAACAAGCAAACAATGCCGACCGTCGGTTCACGTCCTTTTTACAGGCGTTGGAACGGATCAGCGAACGTTACGGAGTGCTCATTCAAAGCGTCGGCGGGGTAAGCATCTTAAATGATGAGGAGTTAGAGCGTTTATGTCGGGTCTTTTATATCGATGATCCGACATCCGGTGATCTGTTGTATCGGATCGGCTATTGGGAAGAAATCCCTTGAATATCAACCTTCGGCACATCTTGCCGGAGGTTTTTTTCGACTTGCAATCGGCCCAGCCAATGTGCAAGACACACAGGCCGAAACCAATTTTCGGTGGTTGAAAAATGCAAGATTATGAAGGACTGTATGTACGGGCGAAAGCATCCGGGCTGTTGCCGGTGTGGGTCAGCATCGCCACACCGGAAGCCCGAGCGTCCCTGATGACCCTGTCCGATTGGGAAAATGTGTTGAAACTGACCCGAAAAAAGGAAGAGCTTTACCCGATCGTCTTAAAAGGTTTGCTCGAAGCCTTTTCGGACTTTGGTCAGGGAGCGGCTTTGTGGCGGAATTTTGAATTCGCCCCGAATGTCCGCGAAGCCATTGGCGAAAAATGGCTGACGTTGGCGGTAACACCGGCGCAATTGCGGGAACTGATCGACCGTTTGTGCTATTTTCCGGCCTTGAAAAGTCGGGCGATTGATCGCTGGTTGTCGTTGAAAGTGAGCGATGAAAGGGTCTGGCTCGCTTTCGCGCTGGCAGTTGGGACGCATCCGGCAGCGGCGGCGCAGGTGCAGGAACTGCCCCGAACACCGGATTTAGCTTTGGTTTTGTGGTTGATGGGTGATGCTATACAACAGGAACAGGCGTTGACGTGGTTACGGGAACAAGTGAAAGATTTTAAGACTTGGGAACGGCTCGTGGCTTACGTAGTGGACACGACAGCGCAATTCCGTTGGTATGAACCCATGCTGGAATTAGTTTCGACCGGGGACGAATGCCGGCGGTTGTTTGCTTTGGCGAAACGGCGGTGGTCGCGGAAACTCTTACGGAAGTTAGCGGAACATTTGGACACGGTAGCGGACGTTTGTTTTTT
>Ga0209573_1001600_pt1 | contig 33813 bp, 20 predicted proteins | sample TNRBio252014_DNA_FD_185870 | JGI IMG/M metagenome (GOLD analysis project Ga0209573, IMG submission 185870) | Wastewater treatment Type I Accumulibacter community from EBPR Bioreactor in Madison, WI, USA - TNR Reactor_6/25/2014_ DNA (SPAdes)... | ecosystem: Engineered > Bioreactor > EBPR >...
AGAGATCAACGCCCGCCGAAAACAACTGTCTGACGAAGGTATTATCCCGGTTAACCTGCGCGTAAAAAGCAAAGACGGCACCTCGGAGCAACTCATTTATCCCTATGCGGTTATCTTTTACAAAGGCAGGCAACACGTAATCAATTTACTCGAAAATGAAATCCCGGGGGTGCCCAAAGAGGTGATCCTCAATAATTCGATAGGCCTGTTGGAATATAAGCTGGCCAATGCTATCCAAAAACTGCAAAGCGCGCAGCGACCTGTGGTGATGTATACCACCGGCCACGGCGAATTGCAGGAACTGGAGACCGCCGATCTCGACAAAAACCTTCGCCAGTTCTATGAGGTGGGGCGCATTCATCTCGATAGCGTGGTTAGTATAGGCACGGAAGCCGCTGCACTGATCATCGCCAAACCCCGCTACGCTTTTTCTGAAAAGGACAATTTCAAGTTAGACCAATACGTGATGAACGGCGGCAAGGTACTGTGGTTGCTCGATTGGCTGCGCGTCGACCTCGATAGCCTTCGCGGACGGGAGCAGTATTTTCCTACGGAATATCCTCTCAACCTGGGAGATCTGCTCTTTAATTACGGCGTACGTATACAGCCCAACCTGGTACTCGATTACCAATGTTCAAGAATTCCGCTAGCTACCGGTTTTGCCGGTAATGCCCCCCAGTTCGATTATTTTAAATATCCCTATCACGTAGTAGTAACCCCCAACTCCAAACACCCGGTGGCGAAAAACATGGGCGCCCTCAATTTATTGTATCCCCATACGATCGATACGTCTGTTGTAACCAAAACGCCCGTACAAAAAACGGTGTTGTTGACCTCTTCGAATAATTCGATGTTTCAATACCTGCCGATAGGCATGGATTTTGAGTTTTTGCGGTACGACCTGCAACCCGAAAAGTTTGACAAGGGGCCTCAGCCGCTGGCCGTATTGCTGGAGGGCGAATTTCCATCGATGTACGAAAACCGCCTGTCGGCTGAAATGCTGGCCAACCTGCAAAAGCTGAAAATGGAGTACAAACCATTGAGTACGCCCACGCGAATGATTGTGGTTTCTGACGGCGATATCGCCAGAAACAAAGTAAATTGGCGCGATGAGTCGTTCAGCCCGCTTGGCTATAATGAATTTGAAAAATACCAGTTTGCCAATAAAGATTTTCTCATCAATGCCATAGAGTACCTTCTCGACGAAAACGGGGTGATCGAAGCCCGGGGGAAGGAAGTAAAATTGAGGTTGCTGGATACGGCGAAAGCTTCAGCTGAAAAAACTAAATGGCAGGTTGTTAATATTTTGGTCCCATTAGTGTTTATGGGTCTTTTTGGCGTATTTTACCACTGGAGAAGAAAGCGCAAGTACGCAAAATAGATAAAGCTATGAATAGAACTTTGTTCCTGTTTGTCGCCTTCCTTATCCTTGGAGCAGGCGTAGTAGCCTGGTATCTTTCCAGGCAAGACGATAAAACCTCTTTGCTGGCCGCCGAACGCAGCTTTGCAGTAAAAGACACCGCCGGCATCTACCGCATTTTTATTGCCGACCGCAAGGGCGGCCAAACCAATCTGGAGCGCAAAAACGGTTATTGGCTGTTTGATGGCAAATACAAGGCCCGTCCTACCGCGGTAAACAACCTGCTGGATGCCATCAGCCGAACGGAAGTGAAGTACAAGCCACCCCGCGCCGCCGTACCCGCTATGGTGAAAAGTCTGGCTACTGAAGGCCTTAAAGTTGAGCTATACGACAAGCGCGGCGATTTGATCAAGTCGTTTTATGTGGGCGGCGCTACCAGCGACGAGCGGGGCACGTACATGATGAATGCCGATGCCGAAGAGCCCTATGTGACGCAACTGGCCGGCTGGGAAGGCAACCTGCGCTTCCGTTATAATCTTGTCGGTGAAGACTGGCGCGATCGCACGGTTATTGCCTTTGAACCGGAAGATATCGCGGCGGTAAGTGTGGAGTATCCCAAGCAACGCAACAAATCATTCCGGCTACAACGCGAGGGCAATGGTTTTTCGGTACTGCCTTTTTATGAGATAAATGCCCAAAGCGGCAGACCTGTCAGTAAAGGCACAGCAGAAGCCTACCTGGTGGGCTTTAAAAGCCTGGTAGCTGAAGGATTTGAAAACAAATTGCCCCAGCGCGATTCTATTTCAAGACTGATCCCATTTAGCGTCATTACGGTAAAAGATAAGACAGGCAAAGAATCCACCGTCAGGTTTTACCCTGTCTTTTACGAGGATGGCATTGACCCCAAGACCGGACAACAACTGCCCGCGCCTGCTGTTGAACGGTATTACGCCGATTGCAACGGCCAGGATTTTATGATGGTGCAGCATCGGGTATTCGGAAAAGTATTCTGGGCGTACGACGCTTTTTTTGAATAGCATTTTATTACCAAAAAACAAGGCAACAGTTTAGCTAAACCCAATCGCTAAACTGTTACAAAACAGGTGAAAACAATGAAACAGCCACATTTCCTGCTCGCAGGAATGTTGCCGGGGCTATTGATATGGCTCTGCACATTCCCTCCCCTTCTGCCCTGGGGTTTTTTCGGACACCGGCTCATCAACAAAATGGCCGTGTTTACCTTACCCCCCGAAATGATTACCGGCTTTAAACCCCATTTGGAATACCTCTCCGATCACGCCGTCGATCCCGATAAACGACGATATGCTACCCATTTTGAGGCGGTGCGCCACTATATCGACCTCGACCATTGGGGCGACAATCCCTTCGATTCTCTGCCCCGCGATTGGACACGAGCGCTGGTTTTGAATACGCATTATGAAATTTATACAAAAATAGGAGATACTCTCGAGCTGTTTGTCGCCCCGGGAACTACTCCCGATTCAGATAGTATCAGGTTGGAATTAATGGCAAATGGCAAGCTGATGCAAGATTTCTTAATACCCACAGAAGTTTACCGTGCATTTGTCATCGAACACGTACGAAATGCCTATTATGAAGAACAGCGGCTCATTTCCTGTGCAGCATGGCGCAAATTACCCGGCATGGAAGGTTTTCCCCTTGATTGTGAGTCGGGTATTGCCTTGGAGCCATTTTCTGTACACGGCATGTTACCGTACTTCCTGCCCCAAATCCAATACCAGCTCTCCGAGGCTTTTCGCCTGCGCCAATCCACCCGAATTTTGCGACTGTCGGCAGAGATAGGCCATTACATCGCCGACGCCCATGTGCCCTTGCATACTACAAAAAACTACAACGGGCAGTTGAGCGGACAAACGGGTATCCACGCATTTTGGGAAAGCCGTTTGCCAGAATTATACGCGATAGATCAATACAATTTTTTTGTGGGTAAAGCTACATATGTTAATGATATACAGGATTTTTACTGGGATATCGTGCAACAAAGCCACTTGCTGGTCGACAGTGTGCTCCGGCTTGAAAAGCAACTCAGCACCGTGTATCCCAGCGATGCGCAATCTTGCTTTGAAGAAAGGTTGGGCCTTATCGTTCGCACGCCTTGTACCGATTATGCCCAAGCCTACCATAAGGCCCTCAACGGCATGGTGGAGCGGCGAATGCGGGCGGCCATACAGGCGATTGGCTCGGCATGGCTAACCGCTTGGGTTGATGCAGGCCAGCCCGACCTGTCGATTTTTAAAAATAAATCGGGGTCAGCTCAACAAAGCGATACCGTGGCAGTATTGAACGAACAAAACCTGCCGGTTCGCAGCTTGCGGGTCAGGCCGCATGAAGAATGACGGCCTACTTGCGTTTGGCGCTTAGTTGGGCGTCTACGGCGGCAAGCGAGGCCATATTCACAATCTCCCTTACCGAGCAGTCGATAGGCACTACGTGAATCGGCTTTTTGAGTCCCATCAGAATGGGGCCGATAACCTCAGCGCCGCCGATTTCCTGCATGAGTTTGTAGGCAATATTTCCGGAGTTTAAGTCGGGAAAAATAAGGGTGTTGACTTCCTTGCCATGCAATTTGCTGAAAGGAAAAATGCGTTCGCGGACATCCGCGTTCAAAGCACTGTTAGCCTGCATCTCACCGTCGACAATCAGATCGGGGTACTTTTTGTGAAGTATTTTAACGGCTTCCCGGACCATTACGGCGCTATCGGTGTCGGGTACGGAACCGAAATTGGAATAAGACAACATAGCAATGACCGGCTCGATATTAAACTTGCGCACCTCAGAGGCCGTAAGCAAAGCGGTTTGAGCCAGCGACTCGGCGGTATGTTGAAGCGTAACCGTCGTATCGGCGAAAAAGAAGGGGCCTTTTTTGGTCATAATAACATACATACCTGCAATCTTGTCAATCCCGTCTTTTTTGCCCACAATCCGGAGGGCGGGGGCAATCGTATCGCCGTACCTGCTGGCAATACCCGAGATAAACGCATCTGCTTCGCCGGTTTCCACCATCATGATACCGAAGTGGTTGGAATTGTACATCAGTTCGTAGGCCGAATTTTGGGTTAAGCCCTTGCGCTGCCGTTTTTTCCAGAAAATATCGGCGTATCGCTTGCGTCGTTCGCTTTCTTCTTGCGAGTGAATATCAACGATTTGCATCTCTGACAGATCCAAACCGGCGGACTGGGCAATCTCGAGCATAGCGCTTTTGTCGCCGACCAGGATTGGGCGGGCAATTCCTTCGTGCAATACTTCTTGAGCAGCTTTCAGCATTTTAAAATTATTAGCTTCCGCAAAAACGATATTCATCATTTGTTGCTTGGCTTTTTGCATAATCTCGCGCTGCAGCTTGTTGTCTAGCCCAAGTCTTTTCGACAGTTCGTATTTATACTGATCCCAATCCTTGATCGGTTTCTGGGCCACGCCCGAGTCCATGGCTGCTTTTGCCACAGCGGGTGCTATCGTGGAAATCAGGCGGGTATCTAGCGGTTTGGGCAGGATGTAATTTTTGCCAAAGGTAAGATTTGTCACATTATAAGCCATATTCACCGATTCGGGCACATCCTCTTTGGCCAGGCTGGCAAGTGCCCTTACGGCGGCGATTTTCATTTCCTCGTTGATTCGCTTTGCCCGCACATCCAGCGCTCCCCTGAAAATAAAAGGAAATCCCAGTACATTATTCACCTGATTGGGATAATCGGAGCGGCCTGTAGCCATGATAATATCCTTGCGGGCAGCCATGGCATCTTCGTAAGTTATTTCGGGGTCGGGGTTGGCCATTGCAAAAACGATGCAGTTGGGCGCCATTGATTGTACCATTTTTTTGGAAACGATATTGCCTTTCGACAAGCCGAAAAACACATCAGCCCCGCTCATCGCTTCTTCGAGCGTGTGCACATTTCTTTTGGTGGCAAAATATCGTTTTGACTCGTTGAGGTCCGTCCGGCTTTCGTGTAAAACACCCTTGGTATCGAGCATAATGACGTTCTCCAGCTTCGCTCCCAGCGTAATGAGCAGCTTGGTACAGGCCACGGCAGAGGCGCCGGCGCCATTGACAACGATGACAACATCCTCCAGCTTTTTGTTGCTAAGCTCCAAAGCGTTGAGTATACCTGCTGAAGAAATAATTGCCGTGCCGTGCTGGTCGTCGTGCATCACGGGTATGTTCAGTTCTTCTACCAGTCTCCTTTCGATTTCAAAACACTCGGGAGCTTTGATATCCTCTAGATTGATACCGCCGAAAGTAGGAGAGATCTGTTTGACGGTTTCTACAAATATGTCTATGTCTTTAGTAGAAATTTCAATATCAAACACATCTACGTCGGCAAAGATCTTAAAGAGCAACCCTTTGCCCTCCATGACGGGTTTTCCGGCTTCGGCGCCGATATCACCCAAGCCCAATACAGCCGTACCGTTGGAGATAACCGCTACCAGGTTTCCTTTGGCAGTATATTTGTATACATCCTCCACGTTTTTTTCAATAGCCAGGCAAGGAACGGCGACGCCGGGGGAGTAAGCCAAAGACAAATCGCGTTGCGTGCTATAGGGTTTGGTGGGTACTACTTCGATTTTTCCAGGACGGCCGTTGAAGTGATAATCCAGGGCGTCTTGATCTTTTATTTTTGCCATGACAATAATATTTTGAGGGGGCTAAAGTTAAGAAAATTATCTTGCGAAAGGTAAATAATCCTTGTCTCAGATTGCTATCTTTGGCAAATGAAAAGGCTATATGGCTTGATCGGGTTTCCCTTATCTCATTCCTTCTCTAAGCGCTATTTTACAGAAAAGTTTGTGCGCGAGAACCTTACGGAATGCAGTTACGAACTTTTTCCACTCGATAGCGTCAAGCTATTGCCTGAGTTGTTGAACCAGCATCCGGATTTGTATGGTTTTAATGTGACTATTCCCTACAAGCAGGCAGTTTTACCCTATTTAGACGAGTTAGATCCCGATGCGAAAAAAGTCGGCGCGGTCAACACTGTTGTTATCGATCGCAATTCGCGCTTGGTAGGCTACAATACGGATGTGATCGGGTTCCGGCAATCCCTTGTCCAGGCACGTGATAACTACCACCGGGCATTGGTATTGGGTAGCGGTGGCGCAAGTAAAGCAGTCACTTTTGTACTGGATGAAAAGCAGATCCCCTATACCTTGGTGTCTCGCCAGGAAGGCGATAAGCGGATAATCTACAGCGACGTAAATAAGGATATTATATCTAATTGTGACTTGATTATTAATACCACTCCTTTGGGTATGTATCCGGAAGTAGACAGCTATCCGCCCATTCCTTATCATTTTATCACAGAAAAGCATTTACTTTACGACCTTGTTTACAACCCCCCGCAAACTTTGTTTATGATCAGGGGAAAAGCGCATGGCGCCGAGGTACAAAATGGACTGGAAATGTTGTATCTTCAAGCCGAAGCCGCGTGGGCGCTCTGGAACCCCGATAAACATTAATAATGAAACGTTCTGTTCAGCCTATACCAAAAAATTTAACCAAATTAGAAGCAATGGCTAAGTCTATCCAAGCTGCTAACCAACAACCCGTAGTTGATTTTCAAAATACCGAGATCGCCTTCGCAGGCAAATCGGAGAAAGAACTCAGAAAAGCAGCGCGTTTGTTCGGCGTCATGAATAACCACTGGTTGGTGGGCGTTGGCGCCAAACTGGGCATTACGGCTATCAAGATGCACCTGCCCTTCGTCGAATCAATGGTCAAAAGTACCATCTTTGAACAATTCTGCGGCGGTACTACTTTGCTGGAATGCCAGAAAACTGTGCACAGGCTGTACGAGCAAAAAGCGCTTACTATCCTGGATTATGGTGCGGAAGCCAAAGAGTCAGAGGCCGATTTTAACCACACCATGAATGAAACAATCCGCGCTATCGAATTTGCCGCCCATGAAGAGGCAATCGTTATGCTTAGCAGTAAAATTACCGGCATGGCTCGCTTCGGCCTCCTTGAATTAATCTCTCAAGGAGGAGAACTCACCTCTGAACTCCGCATAGAGTATAGAAATGTGCTGAAGCGCATTGATGCCGTTTGTTATACGGCAAGCCAGAAAGGAATGTCCGTTTCCTTTGACGCAGAAGAAAGCTGGATTCAAAATGCCATAGATCATTTGGTAAATATTATGATGCGCAGATACAACAAGGATAGGGTAGTAGTGTATAATACCTACCAGTTGTATCGCACCGACCGCCTGCAATACATTATTGATTCTTTCAACCAGGCGCAAAGAGGCCAATATTTACTTGGCGCAAAACTGGTAAGAGGAGCTTATATGGAGCGCGAAAGAGCGCGGGCCGAGCATATGGGATATCCTTCGCCCATCCAGGTAAATAAAGATGCTACCGACGATGCTTATAATATGGCACTTCGCTTTTGTATCGACAATTATGAGCATATCTCAGTATGCAACGCTACTCACAATGCAGAAAGTAGCCTACTGATGGCGCAACTCATAGATCAGAAGGGAATTGCACGCAATCACCCCCACCTGTTGTTCAGCCAATTATTGGGTATGAGCGATAATATTACCTTTAATTTGTCGCACGCAGGCTTCAATGCTGCCAAATATGTGCCCTACGGACCTGTAAAAGACGTGGTGCCTTATCTCATCAGGCGCGCAGAGGAAAATTCTTCCGTAACCGGCGATATGAGCAGGGAATATCAACTCGTGCAAAAGGAAATGAAACGAAGAGGACTGGCCTGACGTTTTATGATTTTAACAATTGGAAAGAATTAATATCAATTAATCTTCTATATTTGTAATTCCTAACCCAATAATCAACCCTGGTGTTGTCAAAATTCAACCGCTTTTATTACGCTAACACGCTATGAGGAAGCAGTTCGCATCATGCGACTGATCTATAATCCCGTTGGATGTATCCTGGCATATTGAAATATTCCAAGGATGACAAAAACCGATTTTGCGATGTGGCGTAAGATTCCCTCTTTGCTTAGCTTATTATTTTGTTGGTGTGGTTTGGTGCAAGGACAATCGCCTTCCGATTGTGCCGGCGCTATAGTGATTTGCAGCGACGGCCCTGTAGCTTTTAATCCAAGCAGTATCGATTTCGACGATTATAGCAATACCGATAACGACCCGGGGTGTTTGCTTACTTTCGAAAACCAGAGTGTCTGGTATTATTTTGAATTCAGAGACGATATGCCGCCCAACAGCATCATAGAATTTTTGATTAACCCCAATGGAGGTTTTGGAGAAGACTATGACTTTGCTATTTACGGCCCCAATGTGGCTTGCGATAGCCTGGGCGAACCCGTACGATGCTCTTTTGCCAATTTTTTATGCACGGAATGCCCGTTTACCGGCCTCGGCAACGGCGCAACTGATACTTCGGAAGGCGCTGAAGGCGAAGACGGCTTTGTAGCTCCGATGATGGTGCAGCCGGGACAAGGCTTCTTCATGATCCTTGATAACTGGTACGGTTCCTCCACCGGCTTTGAACTTACCTGGGGCGGTTCGGCGGCGCCTTTTCTTAACTGCCTGGCCGACCCGGCTTGCAGCAATTTTTCCGTCGTAGGCGGTCCCGATATTCAGCTTTGCGCAATAGATACGTCGCTGACCTTATCGGCTTCGACAACGGGGTTCGGCCCCGGTACTCTTTATTCCTGGACTTCGGTCAACGGTTTGGATGCTTTGCTCGACGATACGCAGGTGCCGAACCCTACGCTTCAGCTTTTCGATACCCTTTCGGGCAATTATATGCTCCGCATCACGGCTCAGCGAAATAATTGTATCGAAACAGATACTATTGCGGTGGCTATTACAGCGGCGCCTTCAATAGCTATCTTAGGTGATACGATTGCTTGTGCTAATAGCACGGTTACTCTTGACGCAGGCCCGGGTTATGCCGGCTACCAGTGGTCTAACGACAGCACTTCGCAAAATATTAGCGTGTTGGCAGGGCTTTCTTATTCGGTGACGATTACGGATGCCAACGGCTGTAAGAATAGCGACAGTATACTGGTGTCAACCTATGCGGTGGCCGATCCCGTTATTCAGGGCAGCGCCCAATTGTGCGAAAATAGCAGTAGTACCCTGTCAGCGCCCCCCGGGTTTGTAGCCTGGAGTTGGTCAACCGGCCTCTCTGACTCTACTATCGTCATTTCCTCAGCAGCCGATTATAGTCTCACTGTGACTGATGCTAACGGCTGCCAGTACGCAGATACACTTGCCGTAGCGGTGGCGCCGCTTCCTCAACCGGCTATATCTGGAAGTCTTGCTTTTTGTGAAAATGGGCAAACGACTCTCGATGCAGGGCCCGGGTTTGCCGGATATTCGTGGACGGGTGGCACAACCCTGTCTCAATTACAGGTGGATTTGCCCGGCTTATATGCCGTAACTGTCATTGACGCCAATGGCTGCCAGGGCTCAGATACCGTCGATGTGGCTACCTGGCCCCTGCCTGTGCCGCAAATCGACGGCGCTTTGACCTATTGTGCTGATAGCAGTACTTCGCTTTCGGTAAACGGCAGTTTTCAATCATATCTCTGGTCGACTTCTGAAACCGGCAGCGCTATTGTGTTTTCAGGAGCCGGACAGGTAGGCGTGACCGTCAGCGATGCCAATGGTTGCGAAGGACAAGCCACTGTAAACATAGCGCAATTGTCTTTGCCGCAAATCAATTTAGCCGCCAACGCGGCATTCTGCCCAGGCGGCTCTACCCAACTTGACGCCGGCCCAGGTTTTTCAAACTACCAATGGACAGGAGGCCTGCCGCAACAAACTATCACTGTCAATACCCCCGGCACTTATAGCGTGACTGTCACCGATGCCAATGGTTGCTCAGCTGCCGACAGCATTGGCGTGAGTGAATTAGCTCCCCCAGTTGTCCAAATTACGGGCCCGCAGGGGTTGTGCCCAGGAGCTTCAACCACGCTTACCACAGATAACCCGTTTGTAGATTATAACTGGACGCCGGGAGGCAATGGCAATTCTCTTTTTATTGACCAACCCGGATTGTATAGCGTCATGGTGACAGATGCCAACGGCTGTACGGCACAAGATGACATCCAAATCTCTTCTTTTCAAGCGCCGCAGGTTAGTATTCAGGGTAATTTAAAAATTTGCGCGAATAGCACAACCATCCTCAATGCCGGCGCCGGCTTTTCTGCATACAACTGGACGGGAGCGGTCAACTCTCCTACACTTGTAGTCGGTATGCCAGGCAATTATAGCGTGACTGTCACCGATGCCAATGGCTGCTCGGCTTCGGCAGGCGTGGATGTGGTAGGCCACCAGGTTTCTCCTCCTCCAGTACCGCTCCATACTGACATCTGCCAGGGGGAAACAGCTTTTTTTGACGCCGGCACAGCTTATATTAGTTACGAATGGCCTGATGGGTCAATGGGAGCTTCTTACAGCACCAGTCTGCCGGGTAATTACGCCCTGACAGTCGTGGATACAGCCAATTGTTCGCTAACAGTGCCTTTTAATGTAGAACAAAATGCTTTGCCCAATATCAATATCGTTGCACCTGCTTCCCTGTGCGAAAACGACAGCACTATATTACTCGCTGATGCAATTTACCCTATGTATATATGGTCAACAGGGGAGTTTTCTGCGAGTATCGTGATCAATACGCCGGGAGATTACTCGCTGACTGTGGAAGATGCCAACGGTTGCAGAAACCAGGCCACTGCCACGATCATGGCCTTTTCTACGCCGATGGTGGATTTGTCGGGACAAACTTCTTTCTGTGAAGGGACGAGTACGGTATTGCAGGCCACACCGGGATTTTTGCAGTATAACTGGAACGGCAACGGGAATACCAATAGCATGCAAATTACGGTAGATGCACCGGGATTAGTCGAGCTGACCGTCACTGATGTCAATGGTTGCCAGGCTTCTACATCTTCGCAGGTTACTTCGTTAGCAGCGCCAGATGTGGTAATTACCGGTGATAGTTTCTTATGTGCAGGGGCTACCGCTTTGCTGCTGGCAGAAGGTGATTTTTCAGTGGTCTCCTGGAATGGGAATATAGTGTCAAACCCCTTGCAAATCAACCAACCCGGCACCTACCAGGCTATCGCTACGGGCTCTAATGGATGTACGGCGACAGAAGAAATCACCGTAGAGCAGGTTTCCTTACCCGGTTCGCAGGCCGGCCCCGACGAAAACATAGATTGCCAGCAAAACTCGGTTCAAATCGGGGATTTACCCGGGACAGGTAGTCAAAACTGGATTTTTTCCTGGCAGGGCCCGGGTATTACGGCATCAAACAGCGCACTGCCGCAACCCGAAGTGAACGTTGCCGGATTGTATACCTTGGTAGTCACCGATTCAGTTAGTGGTTGCCTCTCCCTTCCTGATACGGTGATGATTGAGGATATAAGGGATTATCCTGTGGTGCAGATTGCTGTCAGCGATACCATCAACTGTAATACCTTAACTGCAAATATCAATAGCCTCGGATCATCAGGGGGAAGTGGGTTTGTTTATCAATGGCTCGACGCCAATGCCCAGCCCATTGCGAATGAAAATGCCCCATCCTTGCAGGTAAATACTCCCGGCCAGTTTGCGTTAAGCATACTAAATACACTCAACCATTGTGCGGATACTGCTGATGTAGAGGTTATTGCAGACTTTCAATACCCGGTTGTTGACGCAGGTATTAGTCAAATGCTCAATTGCTACAATTCCTTTGTACAACTAAGCGGAACTATCAGCAATTCCGGAATTCCGGTGAATACGTTTGAAATCAATTGGTCGACCCCCACCGGCCATATTGTATCGGGGGCGCAATCGCTTAACCCGGCGGTGAATAGCTCCGGTATTTATACTTTATTTGTCACAAATACATCAACCGGCTGCAGTTCGTTGGATAGCGTAGTTGTGGCTACTGATACCATTGCGCCAGTTGCAGAAGTAGCCGATCCGTTTTTGTCTATCAACTGCCTCACTTCCAACGTCACCCTGACTGCTTCGCCGGAATCGGTGGGGGTAGGCTTGGAAACTACGTGGACGAACTCGTTGGGACAGCCCGTTAGCTCGACGGTTAGCCAACCCGGCATATATATTCTGCAGGTAACCAACATACAGAATGGTTGCAGTAGTTCTGACCAGGTGTTGGTTAGTTTATCGGATAATATTCCGCGGGCAGAAGAAATACAAGTATTATCCCCGAAGTGTTACGGCGAAGCCACCGGTGTGATACAAATCGTAAGAATACAAGGCGGACAACCTCCTTACCAATATTACGTAGATGATGCTTTATTTGATGGCCAGTCCGGGCTTAACAACCTTTCTGCCGGCATATACGATTTGGAAATCATTGACGTAAGCGGTTGCCGGTGGGATACGGCTATTATCGTTCAACCAGGCACCGATCCGCAGATTGAACTTGGGGATGACCGATACGTACCCTTGGGAGAATCAACAGATATTGAAGTCCAACTCAACATACCGGATGACGCCGTTTCCAGTCAATTCCTGCTCAGCAGCGATACATTACTCTGTGTGGATTGCCGGGAGTACACGCTTTCTCCCTGGCGAACAACAGCAGTAGTGGGCGAGGTAGTGGATACCAATGGTTGCATTGCAAGGGATGTGGTCTATATTTATGTAGATCAAAGGCGAAGGGTATATATTCCCAATGCATTTACGCCCAATGGGGATGGCATAAACGATCGCTTCTATATTTTTGGCGACAGCGATGTCAAATTGATCAAGTCTTTGACCATACACCATCGCTGGGGCGGCAAGGCATTTGAAGTTTATAACATACCTCCGAATAATCCTGCCTTTGGATGGGACGGCTACAACCTGGGTAGGCCGCACAACACGAGTGTGTTCGTGTATATGGCTGAAATCGAATTTATTGACGGCAGTGTTGAATTATTTGAAGGCGATATAACGCTCCTCTATTAGATTTTTTACAAATTCTTTACGGCGAGCTGCATGCGTTTATGTTACTGCAATGCGGCTTTGAGCGATATTTTATCTATTTTTTACCTTTTTTGTTTTTTTTCATTTTGTTTAACACCCCTTCATTTAAAATTTGCAGTTAAATTTGTGTGAATTTTGCCAATTTGCATTGGCATACTTACCCCATTATCCCCTCAATATTCCGGCAAATTGCTGAATGGCTACTTTCTTTTTATTGTTAACATCATGTATATTGTTTTGGAAAACAAACAACAACTATGAATATTCGAAAATCTACACCTCTGTTATTATGTTGGTTTTTACCGTTGTTTGCCCTTGCTCAAGGACCCGACTGTAACCAGGCCGGCGTTATATGCTCGAGTGGAGCTATAGATTTTAACCCTTCAGGGCCTGGGGTAAACGACTTTACCAATCCCAACAATAACGATGGTTGCCTTACCGGAGAACACCAATCGGTATGGTATTATTTTGCCTTTCAGCCCACCATGCCGCCTAATAGTGTGATTGAGTTTGTCATCAATCCCAATGCAGGCCCTGGGCAGGACTATGACTTTGCCATTTTCGGACCTAATGTGGACTGCGATGCGCTGGGCTCACCCATCAGGTGCTCTTATGCCGGCTCGGCGTGTGGTTTTTGTCCACAGACTGGCTTGGGAATGGGTACATCAGATGTATCGGAAGGCGCCGGCGGCGATGGCTTTGTGTCGGCTATGACGGTACAACCCGGTCAGGGGTTTTACTTGTTAATCGATAATTTTATTAGCTCCTCTAGTGGCTTTTCGCTAAACTGGTCGGGTTCCGCTGCGCCTTTTTTGGATTGCACCGTAAACCCCAACTGCGACTTGTTTACGGATGCCGGCCCTAATATGACGGTTTGTGTCGGCGCTGCGCCTTTCCAGCTTCAGGGAAGCTCTCCCGGTGCGATCAATTCTCCTACTTATAGCTGGACCGGCACTAATGGCGGCGCCAATTTCTTGAGCAATCCATTTATTTTGAACCCAACGGTTTTATTGCCGCCGAACTTTACCGGTTCGATCACCTATACTTTGACCGTTAACGATGACCCCTGTATAGAGACGGATGCAGTTACTATTACCGTATCTAATCCGCCATCTGTCAATATTACCGGCGACTTGACGATATGTCAGGGCCAGACAACTATTTTATCTGCTGTTGGAGTGGGTATAACGAGTTATCAGTGGAGTAACGGCCCTACTACACAAACTAATGCTGTAAATGCAACAGGAACATATTCGGTAACGGTAACCAATGCCAGCGGATGTACAGCCACCGCTACGGTAAATGTAACCCCCGAACCAGGGCCTACACCGGTTATTTCCGGCGACTTTGACGTTTGTGTCGGCGGAGCCGCCGTTATCAGCGCCGGATTCGGGTGGGCAAGTTATATGTGGTCAAACGGCTCGAATACCATGGCTACGGTTGTCAATTTGCCAGGCACTTATAGCGTGACAATAACTAATGCGCTCGGATGTATCGGTACGGCTTCTGTGAACGTATTCCCGGAACCGCCCCCTGTTGTCAATATCACTCAGAATACGCCGCTTTGTAGCGGCGGTAGCTCCATATTGAGCGCAACGGCGGGTTTCGCCGGTTATCAATGGTCCACTAATGCCATTTCTCCTTCTATAAGCGTCTCAACTCCTGGCACTTATGCTGTTACGGTTGTTACCGCTGCCGGATGTCAGGGTACTAACCAGATTACTATTAATCCGGCGCCAAGTCCGTCTCCCTCGATATCCGGTACTTTGAGTATATGTCCTGGCAGTAGTACTACCTTATCCGTGCCCGGCAATTTTACTTCCTATGCATGGTCTAATCTGGCCACTACGAGTAGTATTAGCGTAAGCACACCGGGAACCTATTCGGTGACGGTTACTAATGCAAGCAATTGCCAGGGAGTAGCCAGTGTAATGGTCACGCAAAACGCACCGCCGGCGCCTACAATAACGGGAGATCTGGATATCTGCCCGGGACAATCGACTACGCTGAATGCCGGGGCTGGTTTTGCCTCCTATGCCTGGTCAAATAATACAAATGGCCAAACGCTTACTACCAGTACGCCTGGTATTTATACCGTCACGGTGACAGGCGCCAATGGCTGCACGGGCACAAATACCGTTACGGTAAGCGCCATTCAGGCGCCCACTCCAACGATAACAGGCGATCTGAATATTTGTCCGGGAGAACCCGGTACGTTAAGTGTGGGCAGTTTCAACAGCTACCTGTGGTCAACCGGTGCCACAACAGGGTCAATTTCTGTTTCTTCGCCGGGAGATATTGGTGTGACTGTAACAGATGCCACTGGTTGCCAGGGTAGCGATACGGTTACAGTGGCTGAATATACCGGACCTACCCCGACGATTAGCGGCGCCTTGCAAATCTGTCAAACAACAGGCTCTACCATATTGAGTGTCGATGGCACTTATTCGTCCTATTTATGGTCAAATAATCTCACTACGGATTCTATAACGGTATCTGCAACCGGTACTTATAGCGTTACCGTGACCGATGTCAACGGGTGCGAAGGAACAGCTTCCACAAGCGTAAGCAATTTCCCTGTGCCCGCTCCAACAATAACTGGCGATCTAGCCATCTGTCAGGGAGAAACCACCACACTTGGCGTTTCACCTGCATTTAGCTCCTACTTGTGGTCGACCAGCGCCACGACAAGTACGATAACGCCTACTAGCAGTGGCACGTATAGTGTAACTGTCACGGATGCTAATGGGTGTAGCGGTCAGACATCTGCTAGTTTAGCGGTAAATAACTTGCCTGTCGTAAATATTACCGGCGATAGCGGTATTTGCCAGGGTGAATCCTCTACGCTCAATGCAGGAAGCGGGTTTACCAGCTATTCCTGGTCAAATGCGGGCAACAGCCAAACTATTTCGGTGAATTCAGCCGGCACATTTAGCGTGACCGTGACCGATGCAAATGGCTGTTCGAATACGGATGATTTTGACGTGACTTTGTTTGCTCCACCCACCGTGGATATTACAGGCGAACTGACCTATTGTATAGGCGGAGAAACCACGCTATCGGGCACACCCGGATTTTCTTCTTATTTGTGGTCAAATAATGCAGCTACGCCGAGTCTGACTGTTACAACACCAGGAACATATGGGCTTACCGTGACGGATACAAATGGCTGTACGGCCTCCCAATCTGTTGATGTAGAGCAGCTTACTGAACTTATGCCTAATATTACCGGCGCCCTTGCCATATGCCCGGGGGATAATACTACCCTCAGTGTGGGTACGGGGTTTGCCAGCTATGCCTGGTCGAATAGCGGCTCTTCTTCTCAAATTACCGTTTCTACACCAGGTACGTACAGCGTGACGGTCACCGACTCCTTCGGATGTTCGGGGGATGCAAGTGTCAATGTGAGCCAGTTTGTCGCTCCAAGCCCCCAAATCAACGGCAGCTTGTCTTTTTGTACTAATACCTCTACCGTTTTGAGCGTCCCGGGTAGTTATTCGACGTACTCATGGTCGAATAATGATAGCAATTCTCAAATTACGGTTACAACCCCCGGCAATTATGGAGTGACAGTCACCGACGCCAACGGCTGTGAAGGTTCTGCGGGCGTTACGGTAAGTGCTTTGGCGTTGCCAACCCCGGTGATTACGGGAGCGTTTAATTTTTGCCCCGGCACGTCGACGACTTTGTCTGTCAGCGGCAACTATAACTCGTACAGCTGGTCAACCAACCAGAATACTCCTACGGTAACTACTTCTTCGCCGGGTAATTATGCCGTTACCGTAACGGATGCCAACGGTTGTGTGGGCAGCGACGATGCTTTATTGGCTAATTTCCCGACTTCTGTACCGACTATTGCCGGCGCTACCCAGTTCTGCCCGGGCACCAATTCCACATTGAGCGTACAAGGCACATTTGCTAATTATGCATGGTCTAATAGCCAGAATACACCTTCCGTTACAATCAATACACCAGGTAATTATGCCGTTACCGTAACGGATGCCAATGGCTGTGTGACTTCAAATAGTGTTAATACTTCTTTGTTTACCGTTACGCCGCCAGTAATCAGCGGTCCCACCGAATTTTGTTCGGAGCAGAGCATTTTACTGGATGCAGGTCCGGGTTACACGCTCTATAACTGGTCAAATAACAGCTCAAGCCAGTCTATTACCGTTGTGGATGGTGGAGATTACAGCGTGACGGCAACAGATGTGAATGGCTGCGTTAGTTCCGCCACGGTAGGTATTGTCGAAAATGATTTACCCGCGGTAACTATCGGAGGATCTTCTACTTTCTGTATCGGTGGGTTTACTACGCTCAACGCAGGAGGTTCTTATAATACGTACCAATGGTCAAATAATACCAGCGACCCCACTCTGGTGGTCAATACGCCAGGACAATACAGCCTTACTGTGACAGACGCCAATGGTTGCAGTGGGTCTGCTTCACTAAATGTCATCCAGGCTACCGAGCTTTCACCGGTAGTTACAGGTGCTTTGTCCTATTGCGAAAACGGTTCAACTACGCTTAGCGTGGGTATCGGATTTGCAACCTATTTGTGGTCTACAGGCGCTAATACGCCGGATATCACGGTGAATACGCCCGGCAGTTACTCCGTCTCCGTCTCCGATGCCAGCGGATGTAACGGCGATACGCAAGTGATGGTGGTTGAAAATGCCCTGCCGACGCCTACGATTGGAGGAGTTCCCTCTTTCTGCGAAGGCGCCTCCACTTCACTGGATGCCGGCAGCGGATACGACGATTACGTATGGTCTACGGGTTCGCTGAACCCACAGATTACCGTACTTGCACCGGGGGCTTATAGCGTGACGGTCACTGATTTTAACGGCTGTTCGGCTTCCGCCAACGTAGTGGTAGTTGAAAACCAATTGCCCGATTTTGACATCTCGGGACAGACTTTCTTCTGCGTAGGTAGCGCTACCACGCTTTCCGCAACGCCCGGTTTTTCAGCCTACCAATGGTCGAATGGCGACCTCGATGCGGCCACTGATATTAGCCAGGGAGGATCTTATGCACTGACGGTGACGAATAGTTTTGGTTGTACTGATGTACAGTCTATTTTTATCGAACCCATCGCCCTTCCCGTTGCCGACGCAGGCGTCAATTCGGTGTTGGATTGCAACAACAGCAGCGTTATTTTGGGTGGAACGGGTTCAGACACTGGCGCACAGTATATTTATAACTGGAGCGGACCCGGCATCAACGCCAATAATGGTTCGCAGGTTAATCCCGTCGTATTCCAGGCGGGCAATTATGTCCTTATTGTAGTAGATACGGTGCATCAATGTCAGTCTTTATCATCGACAACGGGCGTGACCGACCTTACGCAAGAACCTGTCGCGGTTGTAGCGGCCACTGCCGAATTGACATGTACAGTTAATACGGTTACTATATCCGGTGCAGGTTCTGCCACAGGGTCTACCATCAGCTACCAGTGGTTCGACGCATTGGGCAACCCGGTGCCGGGAGCTACCGGAATTAATATCACGGCTACCATACCCCAGTCATTTACGCTGGAAGTAACGGATAATTCGACGGGCTGCTCCAATACGGCAAGCGCACTGGTCATTGAAGACCGCGATATTCCAACTGCCGAAGCCGGCTTGCCTCAATTGATCAACTGCTACTTCCCCAGTGTCACACTTGATGGAAGCTCCTCTTCCGGGGGCCCTGAATACCTTTATACCTGGACGAATTCGGCAGGGCAGGTGATTTATTCGGGCAATAACCCCTATGTGTCGGTTAACCAGCCCGGTTCCTATTCTTTAAATGTGGTCAATCTGGATAATGGTTGTGAAGAAGATGACCTGGTAGAAGTGACAAGGGATGTTACCCCGCCTGTAGCCAATGCCGGCGCCGACCAGGAACTCAACTGCGTAGCCCCGCAAGTGATGCTCGACGGCTCGTCCTCTTCTGCCGGCCCCGAATTTACCTACGAATGGCAGGTGGCTTTTCTACAGGAGCCTTATGCTACTGCGACCCTTGTCCAGACTGATCAGCCAGGCCTTTATACCTTAGTAGTGACCAATATCGATAACGGCTGTACCGCTTCCGATCAGGTTTTTGTCGACTTGAATACCAACAGGCCTACTGATGCCACGATGGCGGTGGACGGCCCCACTTGTTTTGGCGATCAGGATGGTAGTATTGTTGTACAAGAGATTATTGGCGGCCAATCGCCATTTTTATACAATGTCAACGGGGCAGGTTTCGTAAGCCAAAGCGCATTCCCACAGCTTGGCGCAGGCGTTTATGAAATTGTCGTCCAGGATGCTACCGGCTGTGAATACGAAACAGTAGTGACGATACCAGAGGGCAACGATCTGGTTTTAGACCTGGGCGAAGACCAATACATCGATCTGGGCGAGGATGCCGGCTTGCAGGCTACTATTAACATAGACCCCTCCCAAGTGGTGCAATTCCAGTGGGGTGATAACGAATTTTTCGATTGCCTCGATTGCTTCGAACAGCAGATTACTCCCTTTCAGACCGTCACTTTTAGCGGAACTTTGGTGGATATCAATGGCTGTACAACTACGGATCGCGTAACGGTTTACGTGGATAAGACGCGTAACATTTTTGTGCCCAGCGCCTTCTCGCCCAATGGAGACGGCATCAACGACCGCCTGATGGTCTTTGCCGATCAGGACGTGGCCGTAGTCAAATCTTTCCTCGTCTTCAACAGATGGGGGGAAACGGTATTTGAAGTATACAACTTCCAGCCCAACGATCCGGCTTATGGCTGGGACGGCAATTTCCGCTCCAGACCCTACAATGCTAATGTATTGGTGTGGTATGTCGAAGTGGAATTCATCGACGGCGAAGTGGTGCTATTCAAAGGCGACGTAACGCTGATGCGGTAAAAGTGAGAGGGAGAGAGTGTGTGAATAAAAAAAACACTCCCTCCCTCTCACACTCACATCTCTGTTATTACCAGGAAATCTCGCTGCAGGGGGTCGAGATGAAGAAGTAAGGTGTCAAAAAAAGAACTTCCGTATTTGGCGTAATATGCGCTAAAATTATCGTGGCGCTCTTGCAATCCGTTTCCCGGAAAAAATTTCTCCCGCAGGTTCCTGATTTGCTGTATAGCCGTGTCGTGGCGCTGCTTTTCAGCCCTAACAAGACGGCCCTCCAACTGTTCCACTACTTTTAATTGCTTGGCGTGTTCAGCCATCACTGCCGCAGGTAGCGTGGGGTCTATCTGTTGCGCTTTTTGACGGATGGATTCAAACAGCGAAAAAAGCTGGCTTTTCTCCGCTTCCAGGTTGAGTTCGGTCTCGGATTGGGCAGCCACATACCGCTTGATGAGCAGTTCCGTATCTTCAAACAGATCGGTAACCTGTAGTCCCAGTTTTTCGAGGCGCTGTGCGCTGTTTTTGTCGAGCCAGAGCACCGAATTCCTGCGCACCAATACAGGGAACGGCAATCCGAATAATTCGAACTGCGATTTGCGCTCCAGCCAGTAAGCCAATTCGCCCCCCCCACCCACATAGGCCAGATTGGGCAAAATAAGCTCCTGGAAAATGGGCCGCATAATTACATTGGGACTAAATCGCTCGGGGTGGGCCTGTAATTCGGCCAGTATAGCTTCTTCGGAAAAGGTCAAGTTGGTATTCAATACAGTGTAGAGCCCATTTTCAAATACAATGCGCTCGCGGGACTGCTCGCCCAGGTAAAAAAAGTTGATCTCGCGGGCGTGCGCTTGTCCGGAGAACCCCGCCGCCTCTAATGCCGCCGCCGTTTGATCAACTAGCGCTTTAGATGGGCGTTCCAGCAACTCGCGCCGGATGAAGGGGACAAAAGCGCGTTTGAGCGCTGGTTTGTTGGGATCTAACACGACAAGGCCATATGCCTTAAACAGGCCGTGGACCAGGTAAGTCGTGGCATCGCTGTATCGTTCGTGGCGGGTGTAGCTCTCCTCAAACAACTTGAACAACTCGGCAGCATGGCCGGAGGCGCCCAATATGCCTTGCAGTTCATCCAGCACCGCCCGCATCGAATGGGTTTTCATCTTTCCGACTGACCCCGTCTCGCCGCTTTCCCACGCCAGTTTTTTGCCATAAATATGCGTATGGTTGACTTCCTCAAAATCGTGGTCTTCGCCGCTGTTGATAAATACCGGTACAAAATGGTAAGCAGGGTAGGCCGCCTTTAATTGCCGGGCTAAGTGAATGGTGGATATTATTTTATAAATATAATACAAAGGCCCGGTGAACAAACTCGGCTGATGGGCCGTAGTAACCGTAAAAGTATGCGGATCGGACAGACTGTTTACATTTTGCAAAACCAATTCGCTATCGGGCAATCCGGCGTACTGCTTGCGCAATTCGTCTACAAGCAACGATCTGTCGGTGGGATGTTTTAGCCTCTCGGCAATAGCTTGCTCAAAACCGGCGATCGTCATATCGTGGGCGTAAAAAGGCCTGAGCCGGGCATCAGCGCTTGCGTAAGCTTTATCTTTTAGAGAAAGTTGAGGAACCTGCGAGTACGGGAGGCGTATGATCTGCATAGTAGGGTAGGGCAACTGCCATTAATGAATGAATGATAATAGCTTTGAATATGCAAACATAAATGCCTGAAAGTGTAATTTAGTTTTAAACGTCTCCCATTAATTCATCTCCGGATCACATAGTGATGTTTGTCACTTTATACTCCGATGATAACAGCTATCTTTCGCACCGCATGTAATAACGGATAACCATGACTACAAAGAATACCTTTTTCAGTCTGATAATCATTGTTTTTTTATCATTCACTTTGCAGGCTCAAACGCCTTTTTTGGTTAATATTCAAGCTGTCAATTTATCCCAAACGCCTGCCATCCAATCTTTTGCACACGCAGAATGGGAAGGCAAATGGCTGCTACTGGGCGGCCGCATCGATGGACTTCACCGCCGGCAACCCTTTGCTTCATTTGCCGCCGAAGGCAACAATACCCAGATATATGTGGTCGATGTGGCGGCAGGACAGGTCTGGCAACGCCCGGTGACCGAACTGCCAACCGGGTTGCAGGAGCAACTGCAATCCAGTAACATGGAACACTTCCAGCACCTCGATACGCTGTACCTCATTGGAGGTTATGCCTATAGCGCTTCTGCCGGTGATCATATTACGTTCCCGTATCTGACAGCTGTTCATGTGCCTGCTCTGATACAAGCGATCATCCAGGGACAACCGATCGCGGGCCATTTTCAGCAATTGCAGGACGACCGGATGGCCGTCACCGGCGGCGAACTGGGCCGCATCGGCGATGTGTTTTATCTGGTGGGTGGTCAGTTGTTCAACGGTCGTTACAACCCCATGGGCCCCGATCACGGGCCTGGTTTCGAACAGGTCTATACCAATGCCGTGAGCCGCTTTCGCATCTCTTCCTCGCAAGGACAATTAGCCGTTTCGGATTACGAAACCTGGTTTGATGAAGCCAACCTGCACCGCCGCGATTACAACTTGGCGCCCCAGATTTTTCCCGGCGGTCAAATGGGGTATACCGCCTTTTCCGGCGTTTTTCAGCACAACCAAGATCTCCCTTTTCTGAATACAGTCGATATTACGCCAGCAGGGTATACGGTCAATAATGATTTTGTACAATACCTCAGCCATTACCACAGCGCTAAGGCGCCCCTGTACGAAACGGCAAATCAGACGATGCATACCCTGTTTTTCGGAGGCATCAGTCAGTTTTATTTTAATGAAAACGGACAAATGACAGAAGACCCCGATGTGCCTTTTGTGCGCACCATCAGCTGCGTATCCCGTGATGCTAACGGCCAAATGCTCGAAACCCGCATGCCTGTTGATATGCCGGGATTGTTGGGCGCCGGCGCTGCATTTATCCAGGCAGATAACACCCCCGTGCTGACTAACGGTATTATTAACCTGGATGCCATACCCGCCGACCAGCCTATGCTTGTGGGTTATGTGGTAGGGGGCATCAGCAGCACCCAGCCCAATGTGTTCTGGCTCAACGGCGATGATCTGAGCAATGCCAGCGGATCCATACTTGGCGTTTATCTCACAAAAACAACGGCAACAGGGGTGAAACCCATCCAGGGAGGAAATCCGCTGACCCTCGAATTGATACCCAATCCGGCCCAACAAGAGGTAAAAGTCAAATTCGGCGCTCCTATCAAAGGAACGGCCTTTTTTTATGTACAGGATTCCACCGGTAGGATTATTCGTACCTTTGACGCTGAGGTAGAAGAGCACGGCGTATACACTACGGCCATGGTGCTTGACGACCTGCCCAAAGGTTTGTATTACATGCATATCACGGTAGGTCACTATACCCGAAGCCAAAAATTATTAATCGAATAATAATCTGCAAGCTTGTCGTCTTTTAAAGCCAGCGCGATTTGGGAAATTGGGCAGGATGAGGTATTCCTGGACGTTAGAACGCCTGCCGAATACGAGCGCGGGCACATCCCCCGCGCCTTGAATCTCCCTCTTTTCAGCAACGAAGAACGCGCTGAAGTAGGCACGCTCTACAAGCAGGTTAATCCGGAAGTTGCATTCTTAAAAGGCCTCGAATTTGCCGGCGCCAAAATGCGCTGGTATGTCGAAGAGGCTTTGAGACTGGCGCCTGCCAAAAAAGTGCGATTGCACTGCTGGCGGGGCGGGCAACGCAGCGGCAGCCTGGCCTGGCTGCTCCGTCAGGCCGGCTTCGAGGTGCTTACCCTGGAGGGAGGTTATAAGGCTTACAGGCAGCATATCCTGGAGAAAATGGCCGCGCCCTGGCACCAACTGGTCATTTTGGGGGGGTATACTGGCTCCGGCAAGACAGGCATATTGCAAGCCATTCAGTCGGCAGGCGAATACGTGGTCGATCTCGAAGCGCTGGCCCACCACAAAGGTTCTTCTTTTGGCGCGCTTGGCGAACAACCGCAACCCACCATCGAACAATTTGAAAACGACCTCTTCGAAGCCCTGCGTAAAATACCCGCCGGCGCCAGACTTTGGCTGGAAGACGAGAGCCGGTCGATCGGAAAAGTATACCTGCCCGACGGTTTATGGCAACTCATGTGCCAAACGCCAATCATCAAAATAGAAGTCCCCTTGCGGCGCAGGGTGCAACAATTGGTGGAAGGCTACGCCGCTTATCCCAAAACAGATTTAATAGAAGCCTTTACCCGCCTGCAGAAAAGGCTGGGCGGCCAACACCTCAAAGCGGCAATTGAAGCGCTTGACGCCGACGATTATGCCCAGGCTGCCGAAATAGCGCTTGTATATTATGATAAAGCCTATCAGCATTCTTTAGACCGCAAAACGCGCTGCCCGCTTGTCCTGCCGCACCAGGTAGAAGACCAATCGGCTGAAGAAATCGCCGCAGAATTGATTGATTTGGCCAACAGCCGGATTTCTTGCTAAATTTGCCCCCCAAACTCGAAGTATCAATGGATATGTCCACTTACAATTTGACCCAATACAGCCACGGCGCTGGCTGCGGTTGCAAAATTTCACCAAAAGTACTGGATGCGATCCTCAAAAACCAGTCGGAAAAGCTGTTTTATCCCAGTTTGCTGGTAGGCAATGAAGAACGCGACGACGCCGCCGTGCTGGAACTCGGCGACGGTACGGCCGTGGTGAGTACCACCGATTTTTTTATGCCCATAGTCGATGACCCCGAAGATTTTGGCCGCATCGCCTCTGTAAATGCCATTAGCGATGTATACGCTATGGGCGGCACTCCCATCCTGGCTATCGCGATCCTGGGCTGGCCTATCAACCAGATCCCTGCGGAAGTAGCCAACCTGGTGGTGGAGGGCAGCCGAAAAGCCTGCGCAGAAGCCGGCATTCCACTCGCCGGCGGACATAGCATCGATAGCCCGGAGCCTATTTTCGGACTGGCCGTTACCGGCAGGCTCGATGTAGCTAATCTGAAAAAAAACGGCGGCGCCACCCCCGGCTGCTCGCTGTTCCTGACCAAACCCCTGGGCGTAGGCATCCTCACCACCGCCCAGAAGAAGGGAAAACTTCTGTCCGAACACCACGTCCTGGCCCGCAATTCGATGGTGAAGCTGAATAAGATCGGCGAGATTTTCGGCCGCCTGCCCTACGTGAAAGCGATGACCGACGTAACCGGATTCGGCCTGCTTGGCCACCTCTCGGAGATGTGTGAAGCCAGTGGAGTTAGCGCAGAAGTGGATTTTGAAAAGGTGCCCGTGCTCGATAGGGCGATTATTTCGCATTATTTACGCGAAAATTGCGTGCCCGGCGGCACACACCGCAACTGGGATAGCTACGGCCACAAAATAGGCCCCCTCGGCGACGATCAGCGTCACCTGCTCTGCGACCCCCAAACCAGCGGCGGCTTATTAGTAGCTGTGGAAGATGATTTTATCCGCGAATTTCTGGCTGTTACCAAGGATGCCGGCTACGACCTGACCAGCTTCGGCCGCATCACCCCCCGCAAAGATTCCCTGGTCATTATAAAATAAACAAAGCAGTTCGCACAGTCGCACAGTCATAAAGTCGCACAGTCGTAAAGTCGTACAGTCGCACAGTCGTTAAGTCGCACAGTCGTTAAGTCGCAAAGTCGCACATTCGTAAAGTCGTACAGTCATAAAGTCGTACAGTCGCAAAGTCGTACAGTCGCAAAGTCGCACAGTCCCTATTCCACAAACTCCCCGGCCCCATAGCGGATCACCACGGGTTCTCCTGTTGTGCAATCCACGAGCGTAGAGGGCACATTGCCACATATCCCGCCGTCAATCACCACATCGACCTGCTTGCCGAAATCCTGATAAATATCCTCAGGGTCCGTGAAATATTCGAGTATCTCGTCGTCCGATTTGAGCGAGGTGGTGAGCAGCGGACGCCCCAACTCCTCTACCAGTGCGCGCACGATGGGATTGCCCGGTATGCGGATACCCACCGTGTTTTTTTTGTTTTTCAGCAATTTGGGCACGCTGTTGTTGGCTTTAAATACAAAAGTAAAGGGACCTGGCAGGTGCTTTTTTAATAACCGAAAAATCTGATTATCAATGGGCATAGTGTAATCTGACAACTGACTGAAATCCTTGCAGATAAAGGTCAGCATCGCCTTGGCGGGGTCGAGCCCGCGCAGTTGGCAAATTTTGGCTATCGCTTTTTGATTGGTGATATCGCAACCCAGCGCATATACCGTATCTGTGGGGTAGATGATAACACCTCCGGCCTTCAGAATCTCTACTACTTGCAATATCTTGCGCTGATCGGGATTCGTGGCGTTGATTTCTAGCAGCATGGCGAAAAATTATTCATCAAAATCGTCTTCGTCAAAGAGATCGTCGTTGAGCATATCGGCCAGCAAATCGCGGAAAGTGAAACTTGCCTCCAGCATGCCTTTATTGATGACATTAAAAGCCGCCAGTCCGTGCAAAACGAGTTCCATGTAAATATACGCCTCGTCGCCGCTAATTTTGAGTGTGGACTCTACTAATTTTTTCAACCCGGACACGCCATCGAGCGCTTTGTGAAATTCTTTGTCGCTGGAATCATTGAGCAACTCTATGCTGTTGCCACCTGAAAACCAGGATCTTATTACGCCATATGGGTCTCTTTCCTGACCTTTTTTCAGCTTGTCGGGATTGGGGAAATGCGTCAAAAATGATTTTTTGATGGCTTCCTGAAGCAGCGCGATGGCCACGTTGTAGGGGCCTTCCTGCTCGCCTTCGTACACGAGTTCTACCTTGCCCGTAATTGCCGGCACCACGCCCCAGAAGTCGATGATACGCGCCTGGGTTTTGGTTTCGCCGTTTAGCAACATGCGGCGTTCGGCGGTGCTCACCAGGTTTTCATACCCCGAAATGCTGAGTCGCGCGGATACGCCGCTTTTGGCGTCTACGTATTCGCTTTCGCGCGCCTCAAACGCGACCTGCTCCAATAAGATTTGCACTACATCCGGTACTTGTACAAGGTGCTGGCCGTGCGCCAGTTTGGCTTCCTGGCTGGTGATATGCCGGGCTATTTCTATTGTTTTGGGATAGTGGGTGAGAATCTGGCTCTCGATTCTGTCCTTAAGTGGCGTGATAATGCTACCCCGGTTGGTATAATCTTCCGGGTTGGCAGTAAACAAAAACTGTATATCCAGCGGAAGCCGGAGCTTGAAACCCCTGATCTGAATATCGCCCTCCTGCAAAATATTGAATAGCGACACTTGAATCCTGGCCTGCAAGTCGGGCAATTCGTTGATTACAAAGATACTGCGATGCGCGCGGGGTACGAGTCCGAAGTGGATGACGCGCTCGTCGGAGTAGGGGAGTTTCATCGTGGCGGCCTTGATGGGGTCTACATCGCCGATCAGGTCGGCCACGCTCACATCGGGGGTGGCCAGTTTTTCTACGTAGCGCTCGTCGCGGTGCAGCCATTCTATGGGCGTATCGTCGCCGTGTTCGGCAATCAGGTCCTTAGCGTGGCGGGAAATAGGGTGGAGGGGGTCGTCGTTGAGTTCGCTGCCGGCCACGATGGGAATGTATTCGTCGAGCAGGTGGATCAACAGGCGGGCTATCCGGGTTTTTGCCTGCCCGCGAAGCCCCAACAGCAATATGTTGTGCCGCGACAACACCGCGCGCTCCACATCGGGCAATACCGTGTCGTCAAAGCCGATGATGCCGTCGAAGATCTTTTCTTTGCGCTGCAGTTTTTGAATCAAATTGGCCCGCATTTCATCTTTGATTGATTGCGGGCGGTAACCGCTTGCCCTCAGTTGCCCGAGTGTGGAAGGTCGATTTATAGACATTGCGATACGTGAAATTGAGTCGTGTAAATCCATTAAACGTCTAAGCGACTCGTTAGTTTGGAAAAAAATAAGGTTAATTGGTCGAAACTTATCGGTATGTATCTGTTGTATTAATGTACTTTTGGGCAATTAACCTAATTTGAAAATATGAAAAAAATAATGCTTGCCCTGGTTTCAGGGATATTGATGTTTGGACTCACCGCTTGTTTTGATATTGTTGAAGAAGTACATCTTGAACGCAACGGCTCAGGAAAATACGCTATCAACGTAGATATGAGTTCTATGTTCAAAGATCCTTTTATGAAGGGCATGATGGCTGAGTCGCTCCAACAGGGAGGGGCTGAGGCCGATATGGAAAAAGACACCATGATATACTTCAAAGACGAGCCCAAACTGGCAGATTTGGACGCCAAAGATCGCAAGGTACTGGAGAAACTGACGATGCACATGGTCATGAGCGAGTCTCAAGAAAAAATGTTGATCCAAATGGAATTCCCTTTCAGCAATGTGTCTGAGATAGCTCAACTGACAAAGGCGCTCAAGAATATGGATACCGGCGGTGGCATGGGAGGTTTTATGGGCAGCGGCGGTATGATGACGCCAGGTGGCGAAGCGGCTTTCGAACTCTCAAAAGGCAAATTGAAGCGCCTGCCGATGCCGGCTGCTGAGAAATTGGAAGAAGACGAGAATATGGCTTTTATGAAAATGTTCCTGGAATCAGCTAATTATAAAACTATCTACCACCTGCCGGGAAAAGTGAAAAAAGCTTCTTTTTCTAATGCCGAAGTGGACGGAAGCACGGTTACGGTCACACATTCCTTACTTGAATTGATGGAAGGCAAAGCCAAACTCGACGGTGAAATCAAATTTAAGCAATAGCCATGTTTGATAAAATTCTTCGCGCAGTGCAGGAAGCCTCCGATACGCTTCGCGAGCAGGCCGGCTCTTTGGGCGATAATGCCAAAGAAAAAAGCTACCAGCTCATCGATGACTGGCTCCAGGTTTTTCCAAAGCTGGAAGTGTACGGGCTTGAGATTACCAGCCTTGCCCTGGGTGTAGCCATCAGTCCTTCGCTGGAAGTAGAACTCAAAGGCAAACACGAACAGTTTACGACCGATTACGTGCAGAAAATTTTGGATGAAAACCGCTCCAGTGCAGCCATTACTTCTGTGTTTACTACGATAAAAACGACATATGCGCTTCATCGTAAAATTTATGCCACGCTGAAGGAACCATTAATCGTCAAAATCCGTATCAAACTATCACCGGAGATTAAGGTTTATATTGGCGAGCCTATTATTCAGTAATGTCTTTTGAATGAATTTTTTGCTGGCGGACATAGAGCGCGTTTTCCCCGAAACGGATTTGCTGCGCAGCGAACTGCTGCTCGATGAAAACCGGATATTACGCCTCGTGGAAATAGATAGACACCTCTGGGTGGCTGCCGTCGAAACCGACCGCTTGTACGAGGTGGAGGTGAAGATCACGCCGCGCAAAGTCACGGCCGCTTCCTGCGATTGTGCCGTTTTTCGCGAAAAAGGCGTGTGCGAACACCTCGGCGCGGTTTTGCTTCGGCTGCGGAGGCAACTGGCAGACAAAAGCCTTCAGCAAGCCCCGCCGCCGAAGCAAAAAACGGGTAAGTTGACTATTGCTACGATTCTGGAGCAAATAGAACAAAAGGAATTACTCGATTTCCTCAAAGCCTATGCCCGCCATAACCGCCATTTCACGATTGCCATAAAAGCCAGGTTTGCTTCAGAAGTAGACGCCGGCAGCGACGGCGAAAAATATGCCGAATTGCTGGACAGCGCTATTTCCGACGCCAGGCGCCCCGACCGCACGTTTACCCGCAGGGGTATACAGAAAATTGATAAGGTACTTGCCAATCTCCATCAACGGCTCGACGAACTGCTCGCCAAACAATGGTATGCAGAAGCTTTTGAACTCGCGCAGCGTTTGGTGGAAAAAGTCACGCCCGTATTGCGTAAAACGGAGCACGGCGAGTTGATACAACCGCACCTCACGCATCTGTTTAAGCTCCTCAAACGACTGCTGGACTTGCCGCTCCCGCCCGCTCTTGCCGACCGCGCCTGGGAGTATTGCCTCGAAGAGAGCAAAAAACTCGTGTACAGAAATACGGGTATCGATAAGTACTTTTTCTCCCTTTTGCTGCAGATGGCCAACAGCGAATCGCGATTCACGATTTTGCTGGCTTATTTTGACGAGCTTTTAGACCGATATTACTGGGAGAAAAGGGATTTATCGCACCTTATCCTCGCCAAACTCGATCTGCTCGATAAAGCCGGCCGACTCGACGATATCGACCAGCTTTTGCACAGTCACTCGCTGGATGCCGCCGATATTCTGTATTTCGCGCTGGCTAAAGGCCGCCAGGAAAAAAACTATCGCCGCGTAAAGCAAATCGCACTACAGGCGCTAAAAAGGTTTGACGACCCCCTCAAGCGCCTCGATATGGAAAAGGTGCTGCTGGAAGTGGCGGTCACCGAAAACAATATGCCTGATATCATCCGCTGGGCTTCCCGGGTTTTCCTGGATAGCGCCGATAAGCGCTACCTGGAACAGGCAAAAAACGCAGCAGGCATCACCTGGCCGCAAGTGAGGTTGTCGCTACTGCAGGAAATCGGCGATTGGCCCGAAGGCGCCCGCAAACAAGCTGCCCTGGCTTTTTGTTATGCCGATGCCCGCCAGCTCGACCTCTTGCTTGAATTGCTGCGCCGCAACCGATCCCTCGAATTGCTCCAGGAGTTTGACCATCTACTCCTTCCAGATTACGCTGCTGAGGTGAAGTCGATGTACAAAGAATGGCTTCATCTATACCTGAAAGACCACCTGGGCCGAAAAACCTCCCGGAATATCCGCCAATTGATCGAACACGTGATTGCTATCGGAGGCACGGAAATTGCTAATATGCTCGTCGAGGAGTTTACAAAGGCTTATCCCGAACGCCATACCCTGATCGAGGAATTATACGCCCTATCTCAACCCGAATAAGACTATGAAACTGGAAATGTGGGTCATAGGAAAAACTAACGCGCGTTACCTCGAAGAAGGCATCGAATTATATGAAAAGCGGGTTAAAAAATACCTGCCTTTTGAAATACAGGTGCTGCCGGATATAAAAAACGCAGGCGTTTTGTCAGCCCTCCAACTTAAAGATAAGGAAGGCGAAATGGTAATAAGCCGGCTGAAAAAAGACGATTTTTTGATCCTGCTCGATGAAAAAGGACAGCAGTATACTTCAGAACAACTGGCCCAACAGCTCGACCAATGGCTAATGATGTCGGTAAAACGACTGGTTTTATTGGTTGGCGGCGCTTATGGGTTTTCCGATGAGGTTTACGCCAAAGCCCAGGCTAAGCTGGCGCTGTCTAAAATGACTTTCTCGCATCAGATGGTGCGTTTGTTTTTATTGGAACAACTTTACCGCGCGATGAGTATATTGCGCAATGAACCTTATCACAATGCCTGACCGGCTATTTGTTGCACCCAATCCGTAGAACTATGAGTATGACCCTTGTGCTCGTAATTATGACTGCGCTTATTTCTATGCAGTCGTTCAGCAACCCCGAAATGAGGGCTAAGTTGCTCTTTGCGCCCGCCACGATGAAACGCTCGGGGCAGTGGTATCGCTTCCTTACCAGCGGGTTTATCCACGCCGATTGGGGGCATCTGTTGATCAATATGTTTGTGTTGTACCAATTCGGCGAGGTGGCGGAAAGCGTTTTCGGCTCACTGTTCGGGCCGCTATACGGGCGACTGATTTTTCTGTTTTTTTATTTGAGCGCTGTCGTGGTAGCTTCTTTCCCTTCCTATATTCGCCATCAGGATAATTACGGTTATGCTGCGCTGGGCGCCTCGGGGGCGACTTCCGCACTTGTTTTTTTGTATATCATCCTCGATCCCTGGCAGTGGTTTTTGTTTCCCCCGCTACCTGCGCTGATTTTTGGCGTGGCTTATCTGTTCTATTCTTCGTACATGGATAGACGCGGCACCGACCATATCGGCCACTACGAACACTTTTGGGGCGCGGTGTATGGCGTGGTGTTTACACTGCTGACTTTTGTGTTGTTTAAACCCTTTATGCTGAGTTATTTTCTCGGGAAATTACTCGAAGGTCCCGGGCCTTTTGGCATGTAAATCAATAATGTCTATCGTTTATGAAGGTTTATGAGGGTTTATCCCTTTTGGAACCTACAACTTACAACTTACAACCTAAACAGGTATTATCATGTTCTTTATCCTGTCAAAGGTGTTGGTTTTTCTCATCAAACCGATTACCTGGATAGCTATTGCTTTGCTGGGGGCTGTTTTTATTAAAAATGAAAAATGGCGACGGCGTAGTCTATACACTGCAGTCGGCTTGTTTTTCTTTTTTAGCAATCACTTTATTTGCAACCAGGTTTATAAATGGTGGGAACCCAATGGCATACAGGTAGAATCTATAACCCAACCCTACGATATCGGCATTTTGCTCGGCGGTTATTCCAATTCCAGCCTTTCCGAAAGCCACGGCTTGCACAATCTAAGCGAAAGGGGAAACCGTTTTGCCAATGCACTGGAACTATACCGCAGGGGGAAAATCAAAAAGATCATGCTCAGCGGCGGCTCGGGCAACTTGTATAATCAAGCCTACTCCGAAGCGGAAGAAGTCAAAGCCTTTCTATTGCAATTGGGAACCCCTTCTGCCGATATTATCATTGAACCCGATTCGCGCAATACCTGGGAGACCGCCCTTTTTTCTAAAAAAATACTCGACGCCGAATACCCCGACGCTTCCTGCCTGCTCATTACTTCCGCCTGGAATATGCAAAGGGCAAAAGGTTGTTTTGATAAAGTGGGCATCAAGCCAGACGCCTATCCGGTCGATTTTATCAGCGAAAACGACCGCCTCGACCCCGAATTTTGGCTGTTTCCCGAAAAACTGTGCTTTTACCGCTGGGAATTGCTGATCAAAGAGTGGGTGGGCTGTCTAGCTTACGCAATAAAAGGGTATTTGTAGGAATTTGGTTATAGGTTGTAAGTTGTAGGTATTATAAAAATGAAAATATGGAAAATCCCTGGCAAACAATTGACAACCAAGAAGTATACCGCAATCCCTGGATACACGTCACACATCGCCAGGTGATAAACCCCGCCGGCAATCCCGGCATATACGGCGTGGTGCATTTCCACAACCTGGCCATCGGCGTAGTACCGCTCGATGAGGAAGGCTATACCTGGCTGGTAGGCCAATATCGCTACACGCTCAATCAATACAGCTGGGAAATCCCCGAAGGCGGCTGCCCCTTGGGCACCTCCCCGCTGGAAACTGCCAAAAGGGAATTACTGGAAGAAACCGGCATCAGCGCCCAAAAATGGACGAAACTACTCGATTTTCATACCTCGAATTCCGTGACCGACGAAGCCGGCACGGTTTTCCTCGCCCAGGATCTCAGCTTCGGCGATTCCGCACCCGAAGACACGGAAGATATTACGGTAAGAAAGGTGAAATTCTCAGAAGCCCTAGCCATGGTCCTCGACGGCCGCATCACCGACGCCCTGTCAATTATGGCCCTCTTCCGGGTGAAATTGTGGATGGAGGAACAGGAGTAGACGACTGTACGACTTTACGACTGTACTGGACTTTGGACGGATAAAGCGGCTCCTGAAGCTGGTACAGGATAAAGGCGGGTCAAAGTTATGATAAAAGGGGTTGAAAGTCCACGATCTAAGGAGGAATAGGCACGCTTTGGGACTTTTTTTTG
>Ga0209573_1001602_pt1 | contig 33800 bp, 52 predicted proteins | sample TNRBio252014_DNA_FD_185870 | JGI IMG/M metagenome (GOLD analysis project Ga0209573, IMG submission 185870) | Wastewater treatment Type I Accumulibacter community from EBPR Bioreactor in Madison, WI, USA - TNR Reactor_6/25/2014_ DNA (SPAdes)... | ecosystem: Engineered > Bioreactor > EBPR >...
CAGCCCGACGACCGTCACTTTCCGGAGCGAGGACCCTTTGGGTCGGAGCAGCGGGCGTAGTAGGGAGATCGTCGCCGAAGCGGGGAAAGACTGGGAGGGCGTCAGCCCGACGACCGTCACTTTCCGGCGCGAGGACGGCCAGGTCTGCCGCAGCCGTCGGAGCAGTGGGCGTATTCATCTGCTGGATTGCCGCGCGCAGATCTTCGCTGGCCTTGGTGAGTGCGGCCAGCGCCAGCAGGACGGCGGGGCCGGCGTCATCCGGGGCCTGCGCATCCGGGGGCGGCGATTGCTCCAGCTCGAGAGGGGCGTCCATGGGCTACCAGTTGTGCGTACTGCTGACGATCACTGTCAACCAGTGGGGCAGCGTGGTCATGCTGGCGGGTGTCTTGGCGACAAACGTAGGCTTGATCACGACTTCCCCGTCGTGCGCCTGGTGGGCGCTGGGCACGACATCCCACAGGCCTGTCATGTTGATCGACAGGTAGCGGCTGGAGGAGCCGGCGATTTGTAGCTGCAGGTTCTGGTAGGTGCGGGCGTCGGCCCTGACTTTGATCTGGGCGTAGGTGGTGGCGCTGGTGCGTATCACTGGTCGGAACTGACAGGACGGTTCGGTGTACTTCAATCCGCTCCAAGCCAGCGCGCCATCGGTCAGGCACCACAGCGGTTCGATGCCGGTGTTGACCGTCCACTTCCAATCTAGCAATGCGCAGGAGAAGGCCGTCAAGCCTTCAAGGTCGTCGCCTTCTGCCGGGCCGCTGGTAGTCGCGTCGCCATAGCTGAGCGTGCCCATGGCGGCGTTGATCATCTCCATCGTCGCTGGCAGGTTGACCGAAGCGAACGCGAAACCTGCGCCGCTGTTGTCGTCGTACGTAGTGCCGAAGAGCTGCGCCTTGAGCTGCACGGCCTTGGTTTCGAGACTCCCGGTGAGTGTCAAGCTCTTGACGTACAGGTCTTTGAGTTTGACCGCTGGGCCGGTGCCGCCAATGGCCGTACCGACAGTTCCGACCAGGGCGGTCAGCGGTTTGGGTGTGGCGATGGCGGCCGGGTTGACCCAGTAGGTGTGCACGTAGGGCCCAGCGCCTGTGGCTGCGACGTCGACGAAGCCGGAGTTGAGCAGCACGGGCAAGGTCTCGAAGAAGGCGGTTCCTTCGAGCACCATGGTTGTTTCATAGGCGACATCGGCGACGATGGTCTGCGGCGTCCAGGTGCCTGAGTCGTAGCGCGCTGTGTGGCGCTGGCGGCGGTCTTCGTAGGCTCCCAGGAACGGCGCGTGAATAGTGGGTGCGACGGCTGTGCCAAAGGCGCTCTGCAGGCCGAGCTGGGTCTTGTTGAAGTTGATTGATGCCATAGGGGGTGCTCCTAACAAGCGGTGATGCGAACGTCGATCTCGAAGTGCCAGCCAAAGCGGTCCATGCTGTTGACGACCCAGGGGCCATACCCCACGATGCGCACGGCCTCGATGGTGTCGACTGCGCCGGCCAGGTCGAGCGAGGTCCACAGGGCGGCCGGCACGTCGTCGCCGTAGTCGATCAGCTTGGCGCTATCGCGCGGCGTGTCTTTGTGTGTGACCGTGATCCACAACAGCAAGGTGATGGGGTTGTAGATCAGGAGGCCGCTTGAGTAGTTGACCTGGCCGCGGCCGGCCATGCAAATGGCGACGGGTTCGGCTTGGGCGATGCTGTCGGGCGGGTCGATGGGCGCGTGCCGGATCCCAGGCAGCGTGAGCATGACCGTTTGCACGGCTGCAATGGCGGAGGCAATGCCTTTGGTCATGTCTGCGCTCTCACGTAGGGCGCCAGCAGGTCGAACACGTCCGGATCGTTCTTGTCGAAGATGCGCAGATCGCCGGCGCGCTTGAGGCCGGCGACGCCAAAGGGCGCATCCTTGCGCTTGTACAGCCGAGCTCCCCACAAGAGCGCCGCCTCGCGCACGGTGGCCGGCACGGCGGGCCAGCCAAAGCGGGCCACGACTCGCACAGACAGGGAGGCCAGCGGAAAGGTGTACGCGCCGCCTGGCGCGACCAGCACCCAGTCATAGGGCCGGCTGTAGTTGAGTGCGTTGGCTGGGGCCAGGTCGTAATCGGCGGTGGCCCAGGCGGTGGCGTAGGTGCGATCTTGCTCTTCGTCGGTGGCCAGGCTGGTTAAGCTGACGAACGGGTCCAGAAAGACAGCCTCGGCGCGCGTGGCGGTGTAGAGGCGGGTGGTGTCGGCTGCTTCCAGGTAGAACGACTGGAAGCAATGCCGATCAATCGCGCGTGAAACGCCTTCAAGCAGCGCGCCGAGGCTGGCGTCGTCGTCGCTGTCCGTGATGCCGAGCCGGGCCTTGAGGGCGGGAACGGTGGTGTAGAGGTTGGTGTTGACCGGGGGAAGGGAGATTGTCATGCCAGTGTCACCGTTTCCGTGCCTGTTTGGTGGCTGCCGATAGTCAGCCGCAGGTAGTGCGTGCCGGCTACGTCCGAGTAGACCGTGAACGCGCCCAGGCTGTTGGTGTGCGTCGTGCTGACGATGTTGGTAAAGGCCGTGTCCGTCGCCAGCTCCACAAACACGCCGTCGAGCAGGTTGCCGCTGCCATCGTCTACGGTGTTGCTGTAGGAGTAGGTGCCAGAGCCGCCCGCCGCCTCAATCAACCCCGGCAGCGTCGTCCCCGTATCCAGCAAAATCGCCTGCGCAGTCGCCTCCAGCGCCAGCGTCGATCCGTCCAACCCATCCAACCCGCTCAAATCCGGCGCTGGCAATCCCTTCACCATTGTCACATTAACAGCAGGAACGTCGCTCGCCTGATCGAACACGCTCGGATTGTCTGCGCTGATCCTGATTGCACCGTTGACGGACGTATCACCCGCCAGGCCGTCAATGTACACGTCGATTACGTCAGTGGCTTTCACGTCCAACTCCATCGACATGAACTGAATGACGGCCACACCAGCCGCAGCCGGGCAGGTCGTCTTTGGCAGCACAACAGCCGCCGTGCCCGTGCCAAGCCACTGGTGCTGCAAGTAGATCACATAATCACCGTTGCCAGCCGCATTGGTGAGTTTGACGGTGATCTTTACCTTCGCCGCCGCCGCCGCCGTGAACGTATAGACACTGGCAGCGGTGGCTATGTTTTTGCTGCTAAACGTCGTGTCAACTGTCCACGAGGGGTGCGTAAGAGCCATACATCACCGTCCTATGCCGCTGCTACCGTAGTAGCGTCCACCAGATCGCGCAGCGCCGAACGCACTTCAGCCGCCGTTGTCATCCATGCCGCTTCGCCGTTCCACCATGCGATGATCCCGGCCCACCTGTCAGATAGCGCCTGCGCCTGTGCCGTGTTGAGCGTGCCAAAGTTGGCTTGCATGGTCGCCGCGCTCACGCCGATGCTGTTGGCCCGCAGGCCGTCCAGCCTGTCTAGCGTTGCCAGCCCGCTGCTGATCTGCCGGATAGCCGATAGCGCCTCCTGGCCGGTCTGGTTGTTTGCGTAGATGTAAACGATGTCTGCCATGAGTGTCGTTGTCTCCTATGTCGTGAATTGCGAATACGCCAGCCCTGCGCCGCCGTTGTGCCAAGCCGCGATGTCGTCAGTGCTCAGCACGCGCCGCCAAAACGCAGTTGGCCCGATCAGGCCGTCGAAATTACGGCCCGGTGAATTGCCCAACTTAAACAATGACTCAGTTGTCTTTGTCCGCATTGCTCCGGTCAGCGCCGCTGCGTTCAGGGGCATGCCGCCGTTCACGCTGATCGACAACACACGGGATGCGTCGTCATAGCGCACGACGTAGCTCGTCCATGTGTTCAGCGCCAGATTGCTGCTCCACGAAATTTGGCGCTCGACTGTGGCCGAGTAAATTGTAACATTCAGCGGTGCCGGGTCGCCGATCACGCGCAGCCAGTAGCAAGTTCTGGCGTCAAATGACGCCTGGAACAGCGACCGGCCGTTGGCTGCGTAGCTGGTCATGTAGAGCCAGCCTGCCACCGAAAATGGCGTGTCATTGTATTCCAACAGCGCATGATTGGTTGCAGAGTGGAGTTGCGTGGACGCTGCCAGATACTGTCGTGCCCCGGCGTATACATGGCCTATGCCAGTCGTGGGCGAAGAAGCGGAGGGCAATAGCGTGTATCCATTCGTGTGTGCGTCATACAATGTCCCGCTCGCCTCGTTGCCCGGCCAATACGCAATCAGCGCGTTCAGCAGCCCGTTGCCAGCCGCAGCCGCAGCCGCACGCCGGTCGAACGTGGCGCTGAATAGTCGCTGGAAGATGGGTGCAAATGCCATGAGTTTCCTTCTGCTAACGTCTCGTCACTGAAGTCTTACGACCACACCACGGTACAGCTCGGCGCGGTTCCTGTCAACACCGCATGGATCCCGCGCGCTGCCGCCTGCCCGCCTGGGGGCGCCCAAGGGACCGTGGTCGCGGCTGCCGCCTTGAGCACGGCCAGGACCGTGCCGCTGTTGGTCGTGTTGTCGTAGATCGTCGCCGTGGCCGCGTCGCTGCCGCCCGACAAGAGGACGGCCACAAGGGAGCCGGGGCCGGTGCGGATGGTGGCTGTTGATGCGGTGGTGGTGGATGCGTGCATGGTGTGCTCCTAGGTGAGGGTTTGCCCTGGACGTTTGCGCGCGAACGTCCAGGGCTGTTCAGAGCTTCAAGGCGCGCTGCTCAAGGGTATCGGTTACGCGGCTGCTTCCGCCGCGGCCAGGGTGGTCCCGGCGATGCGGATGGCTTGCCAGGTGGTGGCGCTGGTGCAGACGGCAATTACCATGCTGTTGGCCGCGATGGCGCTTTCAGCGTTGGCTCCGGCGCCGCCGTTGATTGCCACGCTGGCCGGCGCACTGCTGCGCAGTTCGTAGCCCGTTGCGCCGTTGGCCAGGATCACGATGGCGCCCGGTGTGGGCGCGGGTAGGATGACGATCTTGTCGGCGTTGTCGCTGGTGACGGTGACGAATTGGATCATACCCGCGTCGGCGATCGCTGCGGCTGGGGTGCCGGCGTCGGCGGTCACGGCGGCGGTAGGGTAGGTTAACTGCCCGTCCAGATTGCCGTCTACGTTGCCAGTCAGGTTGCCGGCCAGCGCTGTGGCAACGAGGCTCGAAAAGTTGGTGTCAGCCATGGTGGTGTGTCCTTCGCTAGGCCGGGGCGTCCGCCCGTGCAAACGTCCCGGCCGGCGTGGCGCTGCGCGCGGGCTTAGCCTTCGAGGAACGTCAGGTTGATCGCGACGTTCGAAGCGCTGGCGTGGGTGAAGGTCAGCAGGACGACGGTGTCTTTGGCGATGTGCGGGCACTCGGCGGTGTCCGGGTTCAGGTCGCCGTCGAAGTCGCCCCGGTCCTTGGTGACAACGGTGTTGTTGGCGCCGGGGGTGAAGGACTTGATGTAGCCGTCTGCATCGGCCGGCGTGCCGATAGTCAGCGCGCTGCTGACGTTGGCCGTGCCAATGGTGTCGACGCGGATCAGGGTGGCGTCGATGGGCATCACGTAGCGGTAGATCGCGTTGGCCGAGAGCGTGCCGTGCGTGTGGAAGTTGACGTTGAACAGGTTGCCTTGCATGGTGATAACCTCGTAGGTGCTAAGGGTTGTGTGTGTCGCTGTGGTGGCCGCTGCGGGCTAGGTGACGTTGCGCTTGCCGATGCCGCGCCACGTCGCCACGCCTGCCGCCCACCAGTCTTTTACCTTGACGGGCAGCGTGTCGTTGGTGAACACGAGGCCGGCCAGCGGGCTGACCACGGCCTGCAGGGTGGGCATGGGGTGCACGCGTCCGCCCGGCGACTCCAGGTAGCTCATCATGATGACCGGGTGCACGTTGGGGTCAGTCAGATAGGCCCAGTCGTTGACGTCGGTCCAGTCGGGCACCACGATCGGCACAGGCCGGTCGAAGTACGGGTTGTTGCCGGCGTAGGGGTTGACGTCGTTGTTGCCGGTGCCAGGGAAGCCGCCCGGGCCGGCGCCGTAGCCGAAGGCGACCAGGGCCGCGTCGAGCAGATCGCCGGGGATCAGGGCATACTTGGGATACAGACCCAAGCGCTTGCCACTGCCCAACTGCGCCATCTTGAAACACTCCAGGCGCGCGGCCTGCCAGGCGGCCAGGGAGAAGGCGGTGGTTTGCAGGTTGGAGCCGTGGGCGCTGTTGAACAGGGCGGTGCTGTCGTCGTCCAGGGTGGGGCCTACGCCCGAGTTGACGGTGAAGATCGCAGCGATGGCGGCCGAGCGGGTGCGCACGGCGGCGGCGGCCAGCTCGCGCGGGATGGCCTGCATCCGCTGCAGGTCGTTCTTGCGCCACATCTCCTCGGTGACGCCGATGTACCCGCCCTTCTTCACGAAGCTGTCCGTCTCGCCGCTGTCGGCGACACTCAGCTCGGTGTAGGCTGCGCCTTCGGCCACGGTCGGCAGGTTGCCGACTCCGCCGAAGGTGATCCACTCCATGTTGTGGCCGGTGCCGTCGTTGGGGGTGACGATGGTGATGGCCTCGAACCATCGGTACGCGACGAGCGCATCCCACTGGTTGACGATGACCTTGTTCATCGCGTTGACTGCCAGGTCGGCCAGCGTGGTCGTGCTGGCGGCGGCGAACTGGGCGCGCTCGGCGTGCACCCGGTGCGTCCACTCCCAGTCGCCCGTAAAGGCGTGGTAGAAGTTGCGCGGGGTGCGCATCTGCGGCTCAGGCAGCGCCGCGCCCGGCGCGCCGAACATCCAGTCAACGATCTGCTGGGCCTGGTCCTGCGAGTTGGCCATCTGGCCAGCCGTCAAGGGCTGGGGGCGGGGCGTGTCGAAGCCGGTGATAGCCTGACGCGCGGCCAACTGCTCCAGCTGGGCGCGCACGGCCTGCAACTCGGCGACGATATCGACGGGGGCCGAAGCGGGTGGGGCTGCGGCCTGGGGGGGTGCAGGGGCCGGCGTGGTGTCGTTCTCCGGCTCCGCGACGGGTGTTACAGGTGCGGACATAGGAACCTCCTGAATGGTGGGGTTTGCCGGGATAGGGCCGGCCTGGGCAAGGATACGCTCGAAGCGCGCGCCGTCCGAGGCCGGGCGGCACACGATATCGACAGAGGAAACGGCATGGAACGCGGTCACGGGTCGCGCTGCGCTGGCCGGGTCGGGCTCGCCAACGGTGACCCAGCAGTCAGCTGACAGGCCAACGTCGAGGGCTGGCGCGCCGTTGGCCTGGTCGGCGATGACTTCGTCAATCACGCGCTGCAGCCAGTCGGCGGCCGGGGTGCTTTTCAACACCAGCGTGCCCGTGATGGCCTGGGCGGTGGGGTCGTAGGCGACGCCTTCGAACAGGCCGGCCAGGCGCTCCAGGTTGGTCCAGAAGCCGTGGTCAACGAAGGCCTCGACGTTGGCGAACTTGGCGGCGTCGCGCTCCAGCACGCTGGCTGCAACGTGCAGGCCGTGGCCGCGCAGCTCACCAGCCGCCAGCAGGGTGCAGCGGTAGCGGCGGTTGGCGCCAGCGGCCAGGGCCAGGGGCTGGGGAGCGGAGAAAAGGAACTGTTGCATGGGTGTTGCCTCCACAGGCTCCAGGGTGCATAAGCATCCTGGGTGAGCGGGCCAGAGGCCGGCCCAGTCGATCAGTGTGCGGATCTGGCCGGCGTAGCCTGCGCAGATCCCACAGGGGCGCTCACCGCTGGCGTTCCAGACATAGAGCTGGTCATCCATCGGTGTCCGGCTCCGGCGCAGGCGGCGCGGTCTTGGGGATCACTCCGTTGGTTGCGCCCAGTAAGGTGTCGATCTCGTCCGGGTCAAGGATCTCGCCGGCGAAGCGCATGGCCATTTCCACGGTGCGGCGGTGCAGGTCGTCGGTCAGCTCGATGCCGGCCGCGCTCAGTTGGTTGCGCAGCTCGGCTAGCATCATGACCACGTCCTTGCCAGCCGTGGCCAGCATTGTGTTGTCGGCCGGCATGATCTCAGGCAGGGCCAGGGTGAAGTCGAACGGCGTGCAGATGCGCGGTGGGCGGGGCTGGGTGGTGCGCCAGTGGTTGTAAGCGTGCAGCGTTAGGTCGATCAGGATGCGGCTGAAGGCCTGTTGGCGCTGGCGGTAGTGGCGTGCGGTGACGTCGTTTTGCGCCTCGGCGGTGGCCAGGTTGGTGCCGTCCGCCTCGCTCAGCATGTGCAGCGGCACGCCTGCGCCAGTGGCCACCATGTAGCGCATCGCCTTGCCGTCGGCCGAGGCCTCGCCGGCAGCGACGCGCGGGAATTTGATGTCCCATTCTTCGCCCTCGTCGTGGACGATGATCGAGCCAGGTTCAGGCGGGCGCGCGTACTGCGTCTTCTTGTCCTGCACCTTGTTGGCGGGCACCTTGACAAACCACAGCCAGACGCGGCTGGCCCAGTTGATGCGCACGCGATCCTCAAGCCAGCGCGTGTAATGCTTGAGCCAGACGAGGATCGGGGCCAGGTCCGACTCGCCGCGCGTGCAGCCGACTGGGCGATTGACCGCATAGTGCAGCATCAACTGTGGGGCGGTGTTGGCGTCGGGGGCAAAAGGGCCGGTCCACCAGGTTCCGCTGGGGTTGTCGTACTCTAGGCGGTGATAGCCGGTTTCGCTCTCGTAGTCGCCTGGCAGCCAGCGGATGCCGTCGATCTCCGAGGCGGGCACCATGCGCACGTAGCTCATGCCGTCGGCCGCGCGGTTCAGGACAGGGAATAGCTCGCCGGTGCGCGTCAACTCGTCGCACCAGGGGATCAGGCGGGCCGGCATGTCGTTGAGCGGGTGCCACCAGAAGGCATTGATGAAGCGCTGCAAGGGGCCATAGTCGCTGCCCAGCGTGATGCCGTCCGCGACCACGTAGGCGCTGGTCAGCTCCACGACGCGGCGCGCCAGCGGGTTTTTGCGCCAGGCCTCCAGGGCGTCCGTGAATTGCTGTAGCAACTCGGGCCAAGTGGTGTCGAGCGGGGTGGCGTTGAGGCTGCTCCAGCCGGGTGCGTCGTCCACGGTGGCAGTGACGCCAAACAGCGCGCGCCGCGCGGCCGGCGAGATGCGCAGCACAAAGCGGGCCAGCGGGTTGAGCGTGGCCTTGATTTCCTCGTAGCGCTGTTGGGCAAGCAGGTCGCTCATGTGGTGATCCTCTGGCGGCTGGCCAGCTCAGCCAGGAAGGCGTCGAGGTCGTCCAGGCTGGCGGCTGCGTCGCGCGCTTCGAGGGGGTCGGCTCCGTGGCGTGTAGCTTCGTTGGCGATCCAGGTTTGCAATCCCCTGAGCATGGCTTGGGCTTCGGCCGGGGTGACGTGTCTGGTAAGGTCGTAGGTTGGCATGGGTACGGTCCAGATCTCGACAGGAGAAATAGGGAGGTCAAGCAGCGTTACCATCCAGTGCTATCCTCCAGCGGGTCGTAGGCGTCGATGACGGCGCTCTTGGCTTGGCCCCACGGCTGGCTGTCGATGACGCTGGCTAGCGCCGCGCTGAGCACCCAGTCGTCGTGCACCAGGTCGCCGGTGGCAGGATCCCGGGTGCCATCGGGCACGCTCCAGCGCAAGGTGTTGTGCTCGCGCGCTTCGTAGGTGACAAACTCGAGTTGGTGGAAGAACTCGGCCTTGTCGGCGTCGTCGCCAGTGTGGTCCTTCAGCCGGCCGGTTTCCACCAGGGCGATCAGATCCCAGCCAAGCTGTGACTTGGTGACGCTGGAGAAGATGAACGGGATCAGCCGGCCGGGCGGCATGGCGCTGACCAGGAAGGACGCGAGGCCTTCGCCCACGCCAGTGGCGTCGATCACGGTGTACAGTGGTTGCCAGTGGTCGATCTGGGCACGGAGCTGGCCGTACAGGTTGCGGTGTGGCACGTTGGTCCAGCCCTTGCGCGCGACGATGCGGTAACTGGGCTTCGCGATCAGCTCGTCGGCCACGGTGGCGAGGTCGATCTCGACCACGGTCAGACTGGTGCTGTCCCGCCCGGTCTTGGTCATCTCGCCGATCTCCTGCGTTGCCGCCTCGTCCGCGCCGGCGACGTCGATCAGCAGGGCGTAAAGGTGGCCAGGCTGGGGGGTGGTCTGGGGGGCGTGTTGGCCTTGCAGCAGCGCGCGCCGGGCGGGTGGGAACATGCCGCCTTCGGCGTCGATCTCTTCGCTGTAATACTGGGTGCGGATCAGGGGATGGTTGCGGCCCAGCTTGGCCACCTGGCCGGCGACGAACTTCTTGTAAGCCGGCACGACTGTGCCCACGTCGTCGGCCGTGAGCACAAAAGTGCGGCGGATCCCGTCGCGCTTCTCGGCGTCCCTGGCTGCGCGCAGCTCCCTGGCCAGCAGGGTGCGGCTGGTCCAGGCCGTACCCCAGAAAACCTGGGTCGCGTTGGTGGACGCGGCCATGGGGGCGAAATCCTTGTCCCACTTGGCCGGCGTGACGTCCTGGGCCTCGTCGCATTGCAGCAGCGTCTTGGCCGTGGCGCCCACTACGTTGGCTCCGGGTTCGCCGCTGAAGAAATAGCAGCGCGACGCGCCAGGCTGACCAGGCTCCCCGACTTCGAAGATGCGACCCTCACGCTTTCTGAACCTGTCCTTGGTCAGCAGGTTTTCCCCAAGCACGCGCTCTAGCCGGCGCATTGCGTTGAGGCTTTGCGGCTGCCAAGTGGGTGACGCTTTGACGATCTCGCCGTGTAGTTGGCTGGTGAGCATGAGCAGGTAGGCTTCGACGTGTCCTTGCAACTCGTTTTTGCCTGACTGGCGCGGGAACATGACCACGAACGTCAGGCCGCGCTTACTGACGACTGACTCCACGATCGCTTGGGCCACGGGCAATTGATAACTGCGCAGCGTGACGTGGCCGGCATGTTCGGCGAACAGGCCGACATCTCGCATAATCGCTTTGATGGTCTCGACAAGGTACATGCATCAGATCAATCCCCACTCTTCGGCTATGTTGCGTAGAGCGGCGTCGAGGCTGGAGTTCCAGCCAGGCGTTTGGCAGGTACGGTTTAGCGCGCAGTCGGCGCAATCTGCCTGGTACTGGCGCAGCCTGCGCAAGGTCTGGCCCAAATTGTTGACCAGCGCGGTGGCCTGCTGGACTTCAGCCAGCAGGCGGCAGGTTCCCAGCGGCGCGCTGGGGGCGGTGGCTAGCATAGTTGCAACTCCCTGGCGACGGCCGTCAATGCCTCGCCGATGGCGCGCGCCGTGTCGTTGGAGGAGTGCGGCGATATCATTTTCTTGGTGCGCAGCAAGGTCGCTAATGTGGTGGAGGACTGGGATAGCTTGTCGAGCAGGTCAGCGGCCATCTGGTAGCTGGGGTCTTCTTTGTCAGCCAGCTCCATCAGGCGCCGCGTCTGGACTCGCATGATGTGGATCTCGTCGTCAATGCCGTCTGTCATCATGGTCTCGAGATCGCGCAGCTCTAGGTCCGTGATTAGCTTGGAGTAGTAGCCGGTCTTGCTGGCGTTCTGGTTGCCTGGCTGGCCGCCGCGCTTCTTTGGTGGATCGGCTGGGGCGGCGGCTTTGGGGGCGGACTTTGACGGCGGCTTGCGGCGGGGTGTGGTTGCGGCCGCGGTCTGGGCATTGGCGTTGGCCAGGTAGACGTAGGTGCGGTTGTGGCCGGGCTTGCTGCGCTCGTATGCCTTGCGAGGGTCCTTGGTGTGCGCGAGTTGGGCGGCGAAGAGTGCGCCGGTGGCTGCGGCCTGGGCGTCAGGCAGATCGGCGATGGTGGCCACGACGCTGGCCGGGGTGCTGTCCACGATCTGGGCGGCCAGGTGGATCGACTCGCACGTGTTGAGCATGACCGTGTTGGCGCCACTGGCGGAGATGTAGGTGATCAGTTTGCCGGCGTCGAGGTGGTCGTCGCTCAGCAGCACCCCGTCACGGTTGCCGTGGGTGCAGATCCACAGCAGTTCAAAGCCACCAGGGGCCACGGCCTGGGCCAGGTCGCGCTCGGTGATCTTCCCCTGCAGGAGCACGCTGCCGATGTGCGCATTGGCAACGGTCGCAGCCTCGGCGGCGACGTCGGGTAAATTGGGGTGATGGGGTGCGAGGATCAGCGCGCGCATGGCCTGATGTTGAACGAGAAGGCGGCCCGCTTGAACGGATGTTCGTTTTCATCATACCACGAAAAAGCGGAGGATGCAAGTATAAGCAAGAATAGTGTGTACTTATAGTGTGTACTTGGGCGGGGCGGGGGTGTTTGCGCGCGAACGGTCGGGGGCTGAACGAGGGACAAAAAAAAGCCCCGCCGCCAGGTAAACGCTGTGCGTTTAGCCTGGTCGGCGGGGCAGGTGGTGGCGGGGTGTTACCAGTTCAGCCACTCGTCCAGATCCGTGTCAGGATCTAGCATCAGGCTGGCGATTTCGTGCGCCGCGCTGCTGGCGCTGGCTTCGGTCAACCGGCCGGCCACAGTGCTTGCAATCTCGGCCTTTAGTTCGTCGATCTGGCGTTCCAACTCGGCGATGGCCGGGGCGACTGCGAGGCCTACGTCAATCCAGAGATCAGTAGCCAGTTCGCAGGCTGCAACCATCTCCGTGAAGTAATCGTCTTCTTCGGTCTCTTCCGCGCGGCACAAGCTTGCCTGCTTGCTCAGCGCTTCTGGCCAGGTCTCGGCCTGGCGAAAGCTGCGGGCGATCTCGGCTTGTCGCTCGCGTCGGCGGCGCTCGTCGCTCTCCCAGCGTGCTTCCTGTTGGCGGCGGTTGTATTCCTCCAGCTCGGCGGCGCGCTCGCGGTAGTAGCGGGCGTCGTCCTGGGCCTGGCGCAGCTGCTTGCGGTCGTCTCCTGAGAGCGGCATGTCAATCCTCCTCCGCCTGCTCGGCGGGCTCCAGTGTGGCGGCTATGGCGTAGTGTTCGCGCCACAGCCGGTCAATCGCTACGGCCAGCACTTCGGCTTGGGTGCCGTAGACTTCTCTCAGGTCGTCCAGCTTGGATCTGGTTGCGGCCGAGATGCGGGCGTTGGTTTGGGTCTTGGGCATGGTGCGCTCCTGTGGCCGGATGCTTGCGCAGAGCCGGCCCGGTGGGTGGGGTTACTCGTAATCGTAAGCAGTCTCATCAGCGATCATCTGCTTCCAGGTTTCGTAACTGAAGCGTGCGATTTCCTTCGTCGGCTCGATCCTATAGCCGTCATAAATCTCTGCTAGAATGTGACCCTTCAGTACCACGACCTCGCCGGGGCGGCTGGCATTGTAAGCGCCTTCAGCGCCGCCGAAGCGACTAACCGATCCTGAGACACACAAGCCGCCGACTTCATCTTCCATTTCATCGCCGCCATCAGCGCTGGTGTAGTTCTGCATATCCTCGAAACTGATGCCTGCGTCCTGTAGTCTAAAGAAGTTCATGATGTTCTCCTTGTTGCTGTGGGCCGTGGCCCGTGGTTGTGTTCGATGGGAGGAGTATAGCACAACGCTATACAACTGTCAAATTCGGTGCATCACCGCGCGCAGCCGGCCGGACTGCCACACTTGCAACTGCGGCGAGTGCAGGTGTCAGCCCGGCCGGCGCGGTGGTCGATCAGAATGCGGGAATGGGGTCGTCGTCGTTGGCCACGGTCTCGGTGTAGCCGGGCTGGCTGCGGTCGTAGATCTCCTGGATCGCGTCCTCGAAGCTGCCGCCGTGCTGCTGCAGGATATCCTTCGCATACTCGCGGCCGGCGCCCAGTGCGGCGCTGCCCAGCCAGAATGTCGAAACCCAGTCAACTTCTCCGGTGCCCTTCTTCCGGCTCACCCACGGCTCGCGGGGCGGCCACAGGCTGACCGCACTGGTTGCGGGGGCGGTTGCGGCAACTGGTTGCACTGCCGGCTGGGCGGTTGCGGCAACTGGTTGCACTGCCGGCTGGGCGGTTGCGGCTGCCGGCTCGAGCTCCGGGGCGGCGGTGGCAGGCGGTTGCGCACTGGTTGCGGGGGCGGTTGCGGCGCTGGTTGCGGGCGGGCGGGCGGTTTTTGGCTGGTTCTGGGGCGGCGGTGCGATGCGCAGTACGACTTGATCGCGGAAGGTGTCGAGCTTGATCGCGATGGTCTTGCCTACCAGGTCGGCCGGCGTGGTGGCGCCGTAGCGCGCCAGGGTTTCGGTGTCCGCGCGGCTGGTGACCAGGTAGGGCTTGTGTCCGGCCAGCCAGAGCGCCAGGCGCTGTTCTTTGGGCTGGCTGGGCTGCGGTTTCACTTCTTCGATGGTGACCTTGGTCAGCCGGCCGGTGATCATGTTCTTGCCGGCGTCGGTCAAGTCCTTGGGTTTCATCCACTTGTGCGGGAAGAGCTGGTCGAGCGGCGTGTTGGGGGTGATCATGGTAGCAGGTCCTTTCGGGTCGGGTAGCCGGCCGGGCTCGCGGTCAGTCCGGCCGGCTCGGGTTGGGTTCAGTCGGTGACGTGCACGGCCGGCAGCTCTGCCGCTGCGGCTTTCAGCCAGTCGATTGTTTCATCCAGCTTGCCCTGGGCGCCGGCCAGCATCTCGGCGACGAGCGGGTCAGGGTCGGCTCGCAGCCAGCGGTCAATGCGGGCGCGCTCGGCGTTGGTCAGGGACCATATCATGGTCTCGAGTTCGCTGTATAGGGTGAAGGTCATGGTTTCCTCCGTGCGATGCGGTGTGCGCGCGCTTCATCCTCGCTCCTCCACGCGCGCTTGCGATCGGCGTATTCCTCCGGCGTCTCAGCCGGCGCGAGGCGGACATATTCCCAGTTGCGCCCGTCATCCGTCTGCCCAGCCCCAGCCACGCGCACGCGCGGCTTGCAGGCCTTGACGCGGTAGGTCTCCAGGCTCCAGCCGGGCGGCAACTGGCGGACGGGCTCGCGCCAGCCGGCGCCATCGTTTACGCTGACGATCATGGCGTCAGGATCGGCCAGCGCCGCGCGGCCGCGGTGCTGGCTCTCGATGATAAACTCGATGTGGCCAGGTGTCAGGGTCTGGCTTTGCCTGACAATGAGCGGGTTGGTATGGGGCGGCGTCGGCATGGCTCCTCCTATCTCACACGGTGCCACAGACCGTCAGGCTCCAGGCGATAGCGCGGGTAAGGCGTGGAGATCCTGCCGGCGTAGGCGGGCGGGTTTGCCTGGCTCCAGGTGGCATTGATGTCCAGGCGGTAGCCGTAATCCTCGACCAGGCTGGCAATGCCGGCGTCGGTGTAGGTGTAGGGCCAGGCGTCGCAGTCCTGCGCTGCGGCCAGGGCGGCAAACTCTCGCGCGCGGGCTGCGCGGGCGGCGTCGATCAGGCGGGCGGTTTCGGTGTTCATGGTTGCGGGTCCTCCAAGGCTGGCCAGCCGCGCCCAGGTGCGGCGCGGCTGGCGGGTGGGTTTATTCCTGCAGGCTGTCCAGGTAGGCGGCCAGGGCGGCGTCTTCGCGGGTCTTCGCTTCGGCCAGCTTCAGGTGGCGGGCGACCTGCGCAGCCTGCCAGGCGTCGAGCTGCTTCTGGGTGCCGCGATAGAGCGGATACGGACAATCTTCGGTGTGCCAGTAGCCTGGCTGTGCGCCACACATGCAGATGTTCATGGTTGCGGTTCCTTCAAGGCTGGCCAGCCGCGCCCACGGGCGGCGCGGCTGGCGGTGGGCTATTCCTCCACTTCGATCACCAGACGGCCAGGCGTCGAGGTGTCAACGACAACACGCGCACCAGGCGCAAAGCCTGCGGCGTGCAGCCATTTCCCGGCCAGGTGCAGGGTCGGCTTTCAGTCGAAACTGGCATCAGTTACGCGGAGGTGACGGGCGGTGGGTTGCGGTTTCATGGCGTCAGGTCCTTTCGGTGTTGGGGTTGGATCGGGATAAGTGCAGCCAGCCGCGCGGGGTGATCATTCCCGCGCGGTTGGCGATGACTGCGGCCACGCGCTGCCGGCGCTGCCGTGGCTGGGGGCCGTTCTCTTCAACGAGTGATGAACCATCGGACATACAGAACGGTCAAGAGCATTTAGGTTCCTGGGCTTGACTCGCACCTGTCCGCTTATGTATGCGGGTGCGCTGCCGGGCCTTGCGTTCTCGCCATTCCTTGGCTTCCGTTTCCAGTCCCGAACGTTACGGGTCGAGGAGGAGGAGCGCTTGCAGGCTGCTACGCGGTGCCGATGTGGCTCGCATTACCGGGCATAACTCGCGGGGGCTATTGAGTACGCCAGGGGAAAACTCCGAAACCGGGCGGGTTTCGGGGCTTTCCCCTGACGGCCACGCGCGGGCGTGGCTCAGGGGCTGGGGGTTGGTTTTCGCTTCGCCGTCTGCCTGGAGTTTCAGCTCCTCCGCATTCGCTGGCCTATCGTAGCGCTCAGGTCCGGTGTCTCTTGGCTGGCGGGTCGGTATTCGGTTGTGGTCTCGCTGCCGCTTACGCTTCCAGTTTATCACGAATTAGCTTACTCTGCTATACGATCACCCTACGATCACCCTACGATCTAGTACGAGTTTTTTACAGCACAAACAGGGAGGGCGGCGGGGGCGGGGGCGGGCCAGGCGGAACCGAGGACGACCAGCGAGACCGAGCCGGCGCGGGGCCAGACCGGCCACACCAGCCGCACCACAGCCAGGGCGACGCCGCGCCAGACGACGCCAGCACCAAGCCGCGCGCGCCACAGGAGCACGGCGCAGACCAGACCGGCCGCGGGGCCAGGCGCACAAGCGCCACCCCACCCGACGAGGGAGGGGCAGCGCAGGAGGGACAGCGAGGGACGCAAGAGGAGGAGCAAGCCACAAGCGCACCTCAGGAGACCGCCGCCAGGGGGCGAGGCAAGCCAACAGAACCGAGCGCAGCCACCAGCCCGCGCAGCCCACCGGAGACCGGCCAGGCGACGCCAGCGCCAACAGGCAGCCGCGACGACGGCCAGGCCACCGGGCAGGACACAGACCACACGCCGGCGCACACCGGGCGCACCACCACCGAGCGGCCAGCAGCGCGCGCAGCGCGACGGGCGAACCGAGCCGCCGAGGGGAAGGAGCCGAAGCGGGCGACCAGCACCACGGCCGCGCCAGACCGGCCAGGCCGAACGCACACCGAGGACAGCGCGCCGCACGAGAACGCGACGAACGCAGCAGAGCGGGGGGAGAAGGGAGAAGGAGAGACAAGAGCCACAGCACACCTCCGGGGAGAGAAGGGCGGGCGGGGCCAGGCAGCCCCACCCGCAAGGGAAGACAACCGCAGGCTAGAAGGGCAACCCAGCCGCCAACCGGCCAGCCGGCACGAGGGCGAACCAACCGCCAGCCGCCGAGGGAGAGGCAAACGACCAGCGCCGGGCCAGCGAACAACCGCGCGGCAGGCCGAGCACCGCCAGAAGACCACGACGGCGCAGGGAAGACCACGACGGCGCAACCACAACAAAGCGGACAGGCAAGCCACAAACCGGGGAGGCGCAGCCAGGGAGCGCAGAGCCGGGCAGGACCAGGGCGACAAGGCCAGCGCCAGCAGCGGAGCGGGCGACAGCCGCCGCGCGGGCCAGCGCGCCAGGACCGAAGCAAGCCAGGACAAACAAGCCAGCCGGGCCCGAGACGCCACCAGGGAAGGGGGCAAGGCCAGGGCAAGCGCCAGACAAGGCCCACGCAGCAACGCGAGGGGAGCAAGGTAAGGAAAGAGCAGGAGAAGAAGAAACAGCCACAGCACACCTCCGAGAGAAACAACCGCCAGGGTGACCCGCCGCCGCCCGTTACACTCCCATTATACCACAGAATTAGCGTATTGTCCCCTACGAACACCCTACGAACACCCTACGACTTAGCGCCGCACAAGCACACGCAGGGAGGGACGGCACAGAAGGGGGGACAGCACGAAAAGAGGGGCGGGCACGAAAAGGCGCGAGGACAAGGGAGACGTGGGGGGAGGCGGGGGTTTGCCGGGGGGTTCGGGGGGCGGCCTGGGGATCGCCGGCAAGTGCCCCAAAGAGCGCCCCCGACCGGCGACGCCCGGGGAAGCCGGCGCGACGAGGCCGACCAGGGAAAGACGGCCGAGGCACAGAAGCACAGCCAGGCAGCGCGCGGGCAAAAAGGGACACAAACCCCAAGGAAAGGACGCGCCTTGATTGACATAAAACCCGCTCCCCTTTCTGGGAACTGTATCTGGAATGATTGATCGTGGCGGACACAAATCGCGAACAACGCGCCCGTAGGAACTGACCCTGTTGATAGAATGTCTCGTGAGCTCCGACGAGAAATCTCCCTGCAACAACCGAGTCGCCGGGCGGAATGGCAATTGAATATGACTACTCTCGCGGGCGAAGCATTGCATGACCGGCTTGCACGCGCCATTGCAAGGGTGATGAGATTTCCGCATGTTTACGTTTGCGTTGCCAGTTTTCTGGTAAAACGCGGTGTGGCGGCATGCTCAGCAAAGCAAGCTGCCTTGTCTGGAGTGCCTTCAAAAGGGAAACGAACCAAAACGAATACGCAACTTCCGCGCGCTTTCCCTCCCTTGCTGCGTGACGTTCCCGAAGCGCCAGGTCGATGCCCATTCCAGATCCCAGTTCAATTTCCGCTTTCCTTGGCTCTGGCTCCGCTTCCGGCTCCGCTTCCGGGCTGGTTGTGGTTTGGGTTGGATCGGATGCGCGACAAGGTGGCCTGCTCTCCGGGCCTGGAGATCATCGCCCTGCTTGGCCCGTCAAGCGAAGGCGGCGGGCGCAGACGCAGCCAAAGCGCGACAAGCTGGCCTACTCTCCGGGTCTGGAGATCATCGCGCTGCTTGGCCCGTCAAGCGAAGGCGGCGGGCGCAGACGCAGCCAAAACGCGACGGACTCGCCACACTCGCCCACCCCTGCCCCAGACGCGTCAACATCGGCGACATCCTGGGCGCGCGTCCCTGCGCAGCGCCTGGCCGGCGACGCGACCACCGTCCAGCCGGCGCGTCCATGGCGTCGAGCGAGCAGGAGCACCGTGGGACTGGCCTTTGTCGTCTGGCCTGCTCAGCGCGCGTCAAGTCACCAGATACGGCGACAGCCGCCGCCCTTGCTCTGCGGGCGGTTTCCGGGGCGCGTCTATTCCTCGAAGGCTGCGGTTTGCCCAATGAGCTGCCTGGCTTTCTCTCGTCATTTGACAATTAGCGTATTGTGGGCTATGCTCCCCGCAAAGGAGATCACGCCATGGCCACCACCAACACCAAGCCCAAGCGCATGCGCAAAGCCGTCGAAACGTTCGAAGTCGAGACCGTCTCCCTGCGCCCCATCGCCATTGAGGATCCGGAGCGCGCCCTGGTCGAAGCCAGCGCCGCGGCCGATCTACTTCAGGTCACGCGCGCCACGATGACGGGCTACATGGATCGCGGCACGCTCACCACCGTGCGGCGATCGGGGTCGACGCGGCGCTGGTTGTTGCGCGACGAAGTCAACGCGTTGGCCGCGCTACGTGGCACGCCAGCCGGCCCAGGCGTGGCGCTGTGAGGCGCAAAAGAACGTGCGTGCTAGATAGGACGTAAAAACGCTCCAGAACGGTTTCTGGAGCGTTTTTGCTTGCGGCGCCGGCCACGGAGCTGAACTGTTGTCGAGCGGGCGTGTCTTCCCCACGCGGCCCACAACAGTCCAACCGCGCGGCCGGCTACTGCACCAGGTCAGCTGCGCCGCGCGGCGCCGGCAGCGACATAGCCAGGCAGCGTTTGCTATCGATGCAGGCCCAGGTTTCGATCTCGACCTCGTCCGGCATGAAGGCCGGCGTGGTATCGGTCGCGGTCAGCGTGACGACTACCGGCCAGACCGGCTGGCCCATCTGGCGGCAGAAGAAGCAGGCGTGAGCGGTGGTCGAAGAGGCGGGGTTGGTGACGTGCGGACGGGGCGGGGTGGTGGTGGGTGCGTTCATGGTTACGTCCATGGCTGGCGCTGGAGAATGGCTTTGGTGTTGACCCAGAGTGTTTCAGTGCGCGGTTGGGCGCCGTCAGCTCTGGATTGGCGCTGTTCTGACGTCCAATCTTGGTACAGGTCGCTGTAGAGCTGGCATGAGTAGCCGCTCAGGACAACCATGCCGCGCACCGATCGCAGAACGGCAGCCAGTTCGCGGTGCTGGTCGTCGGTCATTTCGTGGCGATAGGTTTGGCCGGCGTTGCGTGCATTGCGGGTCTCGAAGACATACGGAGGATCAACATAGAACAGCACGTCAGGCCCGTCGTATTGCTGGATCACGTCGAGGGCCGGCCGGTGCTCGATCACCACGCCGCGCAGCCGTTCGGCGGCGGCGTCCAGGGTGGCCGGGTAGGCGCGCCAGTCGTCTGCCGGCGTCGTGTATTGCCTGGCGACATTGCCGCGAAAGCCGGTCCCGTAGGGCCGCATAGCGCCCGTGCTGTACCCCATGCCGGCGCGCACCAGTGTGCGGCGGGCCTGCTCCACGGGATCGCCGGCCAGGATGGCGCTTTCCTCAAACTCCTCTCGCGCGTACGGTGTCAGGCTGACCAGGCGGGTCAGCTCTCTGGCCTGGCTGGGATTGCGCAGCACGCGGAAGAGGTTGACGATTTCGCCGTCGAGGTCGTTGTAGACTTCGGCATAGCTGCGGGCTTTGCGCAGCAGTACGCTGGCCGCTCCGCCATAGGGCTCGACATAGACGCGGTGGGCAGGGAAGTGGCTGATGATCCAGGGAGCGAGGCGGATTTTTCCGCCATGGTAGCGCATCAGTGACCTGGTGATCACTCCAATGCCTCCTTGACCCAGGCGTGTGTCCGGCCGTCCTTCTGTCCGTAGACTCGCGCGATGGTCTTGTTCATGCTGCCCGTCTCTTCGTAGATCGCCTGGATCAGCCGGCATTCGTCATCGGTCGCCGGCCGGCGCGGCAGCAGCGGCCCGGTCGTCAGGATCGGCTCCAGCGGCGGCAAGGGCTCGTCATCCCAGGGGCTGGAGGCGTTGACGTGGTTGTCTTCCCAGGAGCGGCCCAGCGGCGGCAGCTCCTCCACGTTGCGCGCCAGCGGATCAAAGGATGGCCGGGGGCGGGCCGTCGATAAGGGTGCGCGGTCCTCGGCTGGGTCTGGCGCAAAAGGGCCCATGCGACCGGGTAGGGGCTGGTTGGGCGCTTGGTAGATGCCTTCGGCGTCGAAGATCGAGTGGTGGAACTGGTCAACGAACTGCGGCGGTCGTGGGGTTTGCGTGCGAACAGGCTCAGGGGTCGTGACAGTCGATGCGGCCGGTTCCTCGACGGTTTCGAGCATGGCGGGCTTGGCTGCGGGTGCGGCTGCGGCCTGGCGCGGCTTGCGGCCCTTGGCCAGCAGCAGCAGTTGCCAGTAGCCGGCAGCGCAGCCGGCTGTGACCAGCGCCACCATGGCCAGCAGGATAGGCCGGTCAGGGAGGGAGGAATGCCAGAGCACAAGGATCAGCAGGGCTGCGGTTCCTGCGCCGGCGATGAAGGTGCGGAGGTAGGTGGTCATGGTTGCGTCTCGTGTTGGCGGTTGGGTGTTGTTAAAAATGCGTTATTACAGGGAAATAGGCGGTTGGTCATCCTCCGCTGGTGGCGCTGGCAGTGGCATAAAATGCGTCACAGTCCCGTCGATGGGATAGTAATCATAGTCGCCATTCTCGACGCGCTCGTACCATCCTGCTGGCAGGTAGTATTCACCAGTGGCTTCGTCGTAGTCTCCAGAATCGTCATCATCTCCGTCGTACATCACGGTTTTGATGCCCACGTGAACAGCCCGAACAGTCCGTCGCTTGCCGTGGCGCGTCAGATAACACACCAGGCCAGTTTGGTTCCGGGGTGCGGCGCTCGCGTCGATCCATGCTGCGTTGTCCATCGTTCGTATTTCCTTTCCGTATGCTAACAACGAGTTAGCTGCGATTGGTGACGGCCGTCTCGTGCGCCACGCGCATGATTTCGGCAAGCTGTCCCTGCGCCGTCGCGCCCAGCTCCAGCCAGCGTTGTTCTGTCGGTCGCGCGCCGGCTGTTTCGATCAGCACCCGGCCGTCGGCGATGATCCAGACGGTCAGGTCGCCGGCCAGGCGGTGGAGCTGGCTTTGGCAGATGGGGCAGATAAGGGGCGGTTGGTTGGTCACGTGTCGAGCTCCAGGGTCAATTGTACGGGTGTGTCGTCGGGCGTGTCGTTGTCCAGGATCTTCGTGTCGACTCCGCACCAGTCGCAGGCGGTGCAGTCGAACAGTTGATCGAGAAAGTAGCCATGCTGCGCCGGTGGGCCAATCTTGCGCAGCCGGCCGGCGCAGCGAGGGCAGCGGGTCATCGTTCGCGGGTGGCGTCATACAGGAAACAGAACAGCAAGGGGTAATACTTCCACATGCGATACCCAGGCTTGTCCTGCCAGCAGGCGCAGACGCGCTTGCCGGTGCTTAGCGTTTCTGGCACGCAGCTTATGGTCACGCTGGCCGGCGCTGGCGTGTAGAGCAGCGGGCCGGCCTCGGCGCTGGCGTCGTCGGGTAGCACGAGCGCAGCGATTGCTAACAGCAGGGCCAGCAGGGCGAGGATGATCAGCACGCGCACGGTGCGGCTGAGGGCGCTGAAGCGGCGGTCCAGCTCGTAGATGCGTTGGGCGTTGGTGCGTAGGTCGTAGGTGGGCGGGGTCATGGGGTTGCTCCTGCGTAGGCCATGATCCAGATCACAGCCAAGAAGATCAGCAGTCCGGTGGTGTCAGGCTCCGACTTGCCGCGCTTGCCCCTCAGCACCTCGGCCACATCGCGCTGTGTTGCCGCGCGGGTGTTGTTCCAGCCTTGTCCGCGCTGGGCCGGGAAGACGGCATCCAGCAGCAGGGCGGCGGCGGCGAGGGCCAAGAGCAGGGGCAAGTCGGTGTCGGTCATGGCGTTGTGTTGTGGAAGCGGATCAGGGTTCGGATGGCGGCGGGTGCGATGCGGTCCACGTCGGCCGGAGCGACCTCGAGAAAGCGGGCCAGGTCGGTGCGCTCGAAGGGCTCGTGCCGCGCGTCCAGCATCCAGACGCGAATGGTTGCAGCCAGCACACGGAACCAGACGTAGTCGTCAGTTGTCATGGCTTGTGCTCCAGGATGCGGGCCGCGCGGCGCAGGCCATCGGTCCGGCTGTGGCTGCCAAACAGGACGTCGTTGAGCGGCACCACGTCAAGGATCTCGCCGTCCTGCAAGACGACGGTGGTGGGCTGGCCGGCGACGACGGGCAGGAGCGGCCAGCGGGCGGGTGAGGGGTTGGGGGTTAGGGTTGGCATGGTTGGGGTTCCTTGTCTCAGTAGTCCAGGGCTTGCTCGGTGAAGACCAGGCCGGCGTTGCCGCGCTGCGCCAGCTTGTGATACCACCACTTGTCAAAGCTAGCGGCCATCGGCGCCGCCTCGCCCTTGGTCACGCCGGCGCGAATGAATGCGGCCGGGTTGCGGATTTCGTATTCCGTATCGGGCGATGCGACGTAGCTGGCCCAGTGCGCCACGGTTTTGGCCGGATGCTCCTGCACAAAACTCCTTGGGTTGTGGAATTGCGGCGCAGCGATCAGTAAGCATTCAAGGGCAAGATCTTGCTCCGAGGTCAAACCATCAGCAGCAGCAGCACTATGGCTGTTGGCGGATGGCTTAGGAACGAGGCGCGTTCTGCTTACGCGCGCATGCTGCTGCTGATGGTTCTTAGATGACGGTTGATATGATGGTTCACCCTGATGGTTCTCTGATGGTTCGGGTGATGCTGGCATCACGGGTGGGGTGATGCTGGCATCAGGGGTAGGGGTGATGCCAGCATCACGGGTAGGGGTGATGCCAGCATCACGGGTGATGCTGGCATCACGGGTGACGCCAGCATCACGGGTGACGCCATGGCCGGCCTTGACGACGTAGCGATTGCGCCGGCCTGGGCTGCGGCGGATCTCCAGGTAGCCGGTGGCTTCGAGCGCGCGCAGATGTTCCATGGCGTTGCGCGGTGCGACTCGCGCGCGCTGGGCCAACCGCTCGATCGACGGCCAGCATTCGCCGGCGTCGTTGGCGTGGTCGGCCAGGCAAAGCAGGATGTTCAGTCGCGTGCCGGTCAAGGCCGGGTCTTCGTTGTCCCAGATTTGGGACATGAGTTTGATTGACATGGCGTTCTCTGCGTTGAGTTGTGTACTCGGCGGCGCGTCAGTCCCAGTCGGCGCGCGCCAGATCATCCTCGATCGGATCGTCGCCCAGTCGGCGGCGCTTGCTGTCAGGTTTCGGGCCGCGAGGTCTGCGCTCGGCGGGGGCGCTGTGGCCGTTCAAGGGCGCGGTGACAGGCGCGACCAGGGCGGCGGGCATGGGCACGGTCTCGAGTTCGCAGCTGGTGGCGACCAGGTGGATCAGCGCGCGCCGTAGGAGGTCGATGGCCTGGGCGGGATCGCAGTGGATGGCGGCGTAGGAGATGGGTTTGCCGGGCGCGAGCTGGATGAGCAGCAGGGCGGGATCGTTGGCGGTGGGAATGGTTGCGGTGGTGATGGGGGTCATGGGAAGCTCCTTTAGTGGTTGACGATCTGGCAGACGGCCATGGGTTAGACGAGCCAGCGCGAGCCGGCGCGGGTGGACTTGCACTAGCAGACGGGCTGGCCGATGCGGTTGGGTCTGACCTGGCACGCCAGGGCGGCCCGGCCAGGGGCGGGCAGGTGCAGGGCGAGCAGCAGGGCGACGATGACGAGGTTTTGCATAGGGGTTTGCTCCGATGGTCTGATAACACTAATTCGCGTGATCATTCGTCCAGCCATTTGTACGGGTCGCCGCCGCCGCGCATCTCGATGTTCTCAAGATCGGCCAGCGCCCGTTCCTGCCTGGCCTCCTCGGCTTGGCTCTCCAGCGCCTCCAGTTGCTTCGCAATTTGCTGTATCAGCTCTAGTTCCAAATCTAGCCGTTCGTTGAGATAGTTCTTCTCACCTTGCAATTCGGTGCGCATCGCGCGTTCCTTGACGGCGTTCTCTAGCGCCGCCAACTGCCGGGCGTGCTCGCCAAACGTCTCGGCATCCTTCTCTTGGCGGCGCTCGACGGTTGCCAGCCGTTCTGCCAGCGTGATAGTGGTGATGCGTTTGATGAGGCGCGCGGCAAAGCGTTCGATCCCGGCTTGGCGGGCTTCGATGTCATCGAGGCGTTGCTCGATCTCTCGGTAGCTGTGGTTGTCGGTGGACAGTGAAATTTCGATCTTGGAAATGGGTTGGCTAGGCATGGGTTAGTTTCCTCTCGCTAGAACAAATGTTTCACGTGAAACATTGGGCCGGCCGGGTCAGTCCTCCACTACGCCGCGGAGGGGTAGGAACTCGGCAAGTGCAGGACTGTCCGGGCCGGCCGGCGGTCTATGCCGTGTAGGTCGTGCCTTCGGCGTCGTAGTCGTCGGTCAACAGGAAGCCGTGCCGTCCGTTGGCGCGTGGCGCGCGCTGGACGCCCGGCCGGTTGGCCAGCCAGGTCAACGGGTCGATGATCACCGGGTGCGCGTCGGTCTCGGCCGGCTCGTGCGCCAGGTCGCTGATGATCTCCAAGAGGTCTGCCCACTCGATGATCTCCAGGCGCTGATCCACCCAGACGCGCAGGTCTTTCTGGGTGACCACGACGAGTTGATCCGCAACGGGGAACTCGACCGACCAGGTTTCTTTTTCGTAGCGAAGTGTTGGGGTTTGGGGTTGCATAGTGCGTTTCTCCGTGGTAAACTAAGGGTGGGATTGGTTCCGTCTTCCTCCGGCAAATCGGGCGCCTTCGTTGGCGTCCGATTTGTTATTCCAGCAGGGTCGCTGCAACAAGGCCAACGGCGCAGGCAATGAGGAAGGTGGTGATTACGCGGTTGACATCGCCGTGGCTTTGGCGGTCTTCCCGCCAGGCCAGCAGCGTAGCGACGAGCAGGGCCAGGGCGGGCAAGGTTTCGTTCATGGGCAACTCCAGTTTGCGGGGCGTGATGATCTGTGTTATCATCGCGGCGGTGTAGGAAAAGAGAAGACAGTCGCCTAGGGTGCCACCTCTACGACGGTCAGCCAGTTGGGTCCTGATTTGGGCGCATCTGGTTGGTCGTCGTTTTGTTTTGCCGATCAACCAGGAGAGGAGTGAAGACGGATGGATTTCGAGGAATATCTCGATGATCTGCGCGCGCAAGGGCGCAGTATCGAGACGGTGAAGCAATACCGCTGGCACCTGGGGCAATGGCTCTTGTGGTGCCAGGAGGCGGGGGTGCAGGATCTCGCCGGCCTGGATCGGGCGCTGCTGCGGCGTTGGGCTGCGTCAGTGCAAGATCGCTGGGCGCCAGCCACCGCGCGCACGGCCGTCGTGACGGTCAAGGGCTTTCTCAGATGGGCCGGCAGCGAAGGGCTGTGTGCGCCCAAGCTGAGCGAGACGTTAAAGACCCCCAGAAGAAGCAGAAGGATCCAGCGGGCGGCGCGCGTCGATGAGATCGCGGTGATGCTTTCTCAGTGCGGCGCTGATGCGGTCGGGGTGCGCAATGCGGCCATGCTCAGCCTGGCCTTCGACAGTCTACTGCGTGTCAGCGAGCTGTGCAGCCTGCGGGTGCAGGATGTGGACCTGACCAGGTTGGCGGTGCTCGTGATGGGTAAAGGGGGCAAGCAGCGGGTCGTCAGGTTCGGCGCTGACACAGGCCAGCGCTTGGCGGCGTGGCTGCGGGTGCGCGGTCGCTACGCCGTGGGTGACGCGCTCTTCGTCGGGGTGGGAGGCAGCAAACCAGGGGAAGCGATGACGCGCGGCGGGGTGCGCTGCATCATTGGCAAACTGGCGGACCGGGCCGGCGTTGACCATCTCTCGCCCCATGCGCTGCGGCGGGGTGGGGCGGTAGCCATGATCGAGGCCGGCGCGCCGTCGCGGCTGGTGCAGATCCACGGGGGATGGGACGATATCAGCATGCTGGAATGGTACACGCAGCAGGCTGATGCGGCCAAAGGTTTCGATCGCTGGAGCCCGGTCAACGGGGTGGGGAAGGGTGATAAATCCGACGCGTGAACTCTAGATTTACGCGTCGAGGCGCGTATTCCCTAGGTTCAGGGTTCGAGCCCCTGGCGGCTCACTGCTCCACCCGAGGAGGGTTCTCGTTAGCGCGAGAACAGGGGAGTGGGGTTGGTTCTTTCCGTGCTGTGTAGTTGTTAAGGAGCGGCTGAAACGGGAAGGGCCACAAGACGGCGCGCGCTGGTACGCGCGCCGTCTTACTTTTCTGCCGGCGCGCTGTCGGCGCTGGCTTCGGCAACGTATTCGTGTAGCTTCTTGACGACGGCGTCGGTCATGGTCTCGCCGCGCAGGGCGCAGGCGGCCTTGAACTGGCCATGTAGCGAGGTGGGTAGCTTGATGTTGAAGCGGACAGTTGTCTTCTGGGCCATTGTGGTGTATCCTTCCTGGGCGTGATGATATCATCACAGGCGGCAAGTTGTCAAATCCTGAAATGGAGGTGTTGGCCATGGGTCGTGGGATGCAAAAACGCAAGCAATACGAAGCCGGCCAGTGGATGGCCTGGCCGGTGGTGGTGGTCGTGGCGCTGACCGTGTTGGTGTTGCTGCTGGACTGGCTAGGACTGCTGTAAGACACTCTCGTGCAGCCAGACGACCAGGACACCCAGCACCCAGTCGCCCTCTTTGGCCTGCACGGTCATCAGCTCTACGTTGGCCGGGATCACCGCAACGGATGCGCCGCTGGTGCTGGGCGCGGCGCGTCCGTTGCATTGCACGGCGGTGCGCATGGGGGTCATAGCGATGCGGGGAGCGCTCATGGGCAGGCTGCGGCCATGGTCATCAGGGCGTCGATCTGGGGCTGGAGCACGACGATGTTGTAGCCGAAGATGGCCAGCACAGCGACGACGAAGGCGATGATCGCGGAGATCAGGGCGGAGGTTTGGTCTTTGCTCATGGGGTTATCTCCTGGCGTCGAAGGTGTAGCACTCTACGCCAACCCAGCCATGCAGGCCTTGCGTGATCTGGACGGTTGCCCAGGGCGGGCATTCGTTTTTCCAAAGCGGATCGGGGTAGCCGGCCAGCGCTGCGCTGGTCAACAGAGCCAGCACGAGCAACAGAGCCAGGGCGATTGTGATGCGTCGTTTCATGGTGGTCTCCTATGGCGTTGGGGTAGGCAGTAGCAGACTCCACTTGCTGCCGATCATGACCTGGTCGACGCTGTCCGGGCCAGGCGTGCTCAGGGCGTTGGGTGTGGGTGTGGTGTCGTTGTCCCACAGGCCGAAGGTGTAGCCGATCTGTGAGCCAGGCAGGATGGCGCCCCACAGGGAACTGAACGGGATGCGCAGCTCAAAGCGCCAGTTGCTGGCCGGCGTTGTGCGCGCTACGGCCGTTGCGCCAGCGATGGGCCGGTTGTAGCTCAGCGCCAGGCCGGCCGGGTTGACAAAGACGTCGTGATCATCCTGGCCTGGCCGGGTGATGCCATCGTTCAGGCCGTCGATCAGGATCTGCGCCGCGTCGCCGACAGCTATCTCGCCGGCGCCATTGATCACGACGCTGTCCGTGATCACGCCAGCCACGAGCAGATCCGTGCCAGAGCAGGCAACCCAGTAGGCGGCCGACAGGTCGGCGGCGCTGGGCGTTGCGGCCGGCGCGAGATAGCGGGCAAAGGTTGGGTTGAGATACATCGGCGTCGCGGCTGTCCAGTCGGCCAGACTGCCGTCGACGGTGACGGCCAGGGGTGCGCAGGCGACGGCCGCAGCGGTCGGCGTTGCGGTTGGCGTGGTGGTGGCCGTGGGCGTGGCCGTGGGTGTGGCCGTGGGCGTGCGCGTGGGCGTGGCTGTGTTGGTGGCTGTTGGTGTGGGCGTTGGCGTCGCCGTGGGTCCGCCCGGCGTCCAGGTCGGCGTAACGGTCGGCGTGCGCGTGGCGGTCGGCGTAGGCGTGGCTGTCCAGAAGGGTGTCGGGGCGGCGGTGCTATCGCGCAGCAGCACGAAGGCATTCATAGCCGGGATGGTCAGATTGCCGCTGACCGCTGCGCCGTTGTTGTGTGTCAGCGCGCCTGACGGGCTATAGATTTTCTTCCAACCCGATCCGATGGCCACGGTTTGCGCCGTGGTCTTTGGGTTGACCACGACCAGGCCGTTAGTGAACTCGCGCCACCACACATAGTCACTGATCGTGTCCCAGTCCGCTGCCAGCCGCTGGCGCAAGGTCTGGCGCGTCGTGATCGTCTCGGCCTCCATCAGTGGGCAACCGAGGTAGCCCGTTGCCGCCAGTGACTTTTCGCTGCGCCCGGTGGCTAGGTTGACTCCGCACTCGTCGCACCAGCCGGGCGTCTGCCCGGCATGGATCTGGGCATAGCCGTTGTCGAGCAAGGTGCTGGCCAGTAGGAAGCGCTGATACTGGCGATAGTCGAGTACGTAAGCGCCCCACGCGGTGGCCCCGCTGAAGGGCTTGGCGGCGAACTCGTCGTAGTAGGTCATAGCGTTGACGTAGCTGGCTGTATTGGCGCCGGTGCCCGCGCTGTCCATCCAGCCGATGTATTGCCTCATGTGAAAATCCCAGTAGCGGCCGGCTGGGGGGCCGGTGGGGCAACTCGATAGCGCTGATGCGCCGCAGTCGTTGAGGTAGGCTACATCAGAGGGCCAGCTAAAGTCCTGGGCGATATCGACATGGGTGGCCATGGCGGGCGTGTCGTCAAAGCCGGTGGGATTGGGTTGCCAGCCGCCGTCCACCATAGTGGCCAGTGAGGTGTCGGCGACGATGTTGTCGAAAGCCTCGTTCCATCCTTCGTACTGCGCCGCGTTGACGCCGGCCCGGCCCATGCCGCTCTGCAGGAAGTCGGTAACCTTGTCTTCGTCAATATCCCATTGCGCGCCCTGGTAGCTGTGCGGCACGCCGGCCGCTTCCAGGATCACGCCATCCCAACAGGCGACGCCTCCACAGGTTGCGTCTGCGAAGGCCGCGCTGTCTACGTGGTCGGCCCACCAGGATGAGAGGCTGTTGGTGATAGGGAAGGACGGCTGCAGCGCGCTCCAGTTCAGCACGAGTTGATTGCTTGTTGATCCTGTGGTGCCCCAACTGATGGGGTTTTCGTCCTCGTCCAGCATGTACCAGGACGACGCCGGCGACGCGCCGTCGGCCGTGTCGTAGGCGGTCCATAGGCTTTTGACGTTGGGGTTACAGGTGGGGTTGAGGACGTTGGGGTCAACGAAGCCATAGGTGTGGTAAGCGCCGAATAGCTTGATATTGGGGTTGCGCTGGCGCAGGTAAGTGTGTGTGTCCAGGGTGACGCAGCTGTTGGCGTACCAGTTGTGGCGGTCGGCGATCAGCTCCACTAGGTCGAAGTATTGCAAAGCATTGAGCATGGTGACATTGGCGTCCGTGGTGGCGTAGTTGCCGTTGGACGCTTTCAACCTGGGAAACTGATGCTCCGGATAGGGGCCGGCCTCCCAGCCTTCTGCGCCGTCCAGTGTGCTGCAGGCAATGCCTTCACCGATGCCTCGGCTAGGCAGCTCGGGCGTAAAACGCTGCGTTTTAGGCGTGATGGGCAAAGGTAGGGCCGGCGCAGGCGGGAAGCAAGCGGTCAGCAGGGCCAGCAGGAGCAGCAGGCTGGCGCTGCGGGTTAGGGCGGGTGTTTTCATGGCAAGGTTTCGCCGCTGGGCGGGAAGACGCTAGGGGTGTCGGGCGTGCCGTGGATCACGGCCGTAATGATCCCGTTGGTGGTCTTGACCATCGAGTCGCCGATGGGGTGCCAGCGGTCTTGGATCGGGTTGACGCGCTTGACGCCGGTGATGCTGCCGTTCAGGATGTTGAGCGTGACAGGCACGCCGGCGCGGTTGGTTGTGTAGGAGGAGGTTGGCAGCTCAGCGGCGCGTTCCTGGCTGACAGTTCCGATCAGGCGGGCAACCAGGTCGTAGTCATCGACGGGCTGGTGGGGCGCGGTGGCCACGGTCAGCGCAGTGAGGTGTAGGCCGGCGCGCGTGATGCGCTGCTCGATCTCCAGCGCGTAGAGCGTGGTGTCGATGTTGATGGCGTGGTAGCTGCCGGCCCATTGGTGATAGGTGACGCGCAGGGTTTGACCCGGCCAGACGATGTAAGCGCCGGGGGCGACTTCGAGGCGGTAGGCGTTGTGTAGTTGGCTTTGGCGCTGCAGGGCCTGCTTGATGCGTTGCAGCAGCATGTTGGCGGCGTGCTCAATCTGGGTCGGGCTGGCGTCGGCGGGGGCGATGTCGGGGAAATCTTCGCGGCGGTCGATGCGGCCATAGAGCGCGGTGGCGAGTGTGTTCTCCAGATATAGGCCGGCCGGGTCGATGATCCAGCCGTCAGGCAGGTCTCTGGCTGTGGCGCTGGCCATGGTGAGCCGGCCGCGGCCCGTGCCTCCGCCGTAACCGTAGAGCCGGGTGGCCAGGTCGTAGCTGTCGGTGACCTTTTCCAGGGTGGTGATGGCCATCACGTCGGCGCTGGGGTGGTCGGCCTGCGCCGCGCGCAGGGCGCTGTCGTGGTGTGTGCTGCCCAGCCACCAGACGCGGCGCGCGCTGGCTGAGCGGGTGAAGTGCTCGCCGGTTTGCCGGGTCAGCACTACGAGCGCCGCTAGCACGCTTTCGCCCTGGAAGCGCATGTAGACGGGCTCGGCGGTCATGTATTCGCCGGCCGGGTCCAGCGTCCAGCCGTCAGGGGCTAGGGCCATGATGCGCTGCAGGCCATCGGTGACGGGCTCGGTGACGGTGACAGAGGCGGCGGTGACAGTGAACGGGGTCAGGTCAGCGACCTGGTCGAACAGGCGCAGGGTGTAGTAGCCGTTGTGCTTGGACCAGCCGGGCGGCGGGTCAAATTCGATGGTCGTTTGGCCGGCGACGCCGAAAGGGTAGATGAACTCGGTTTCTGGATCCGGGCCGGGTGCGGCTGAGTTGTTGACCAGACTGCCTAAGGTTTCCCAGGTGGGTTTGTCTGGATTGCGGGCGTTGTAGTACTGGATCTGGAAGGTGTCGGTTAGGGTGGTGTTGAGCACACTCAGCGTGAGCGTGGCTTTGTTGAAGGCGCGCGGGTGCGAGATGTAGAGAAAGGTCTCGCGGTCGGTGTCGCTGACGTAGGGCTGGAGATCGACGCTGGCAGGCAGAGTCAGATTGCTGCCCGACGTATAGGTCTGGTAGCGCAGCACGGCCGGGTCTTTCAGGCTTGTCGTGCTGTACTCAACGGCCTGGAATAGCTCCAGATCGCCGACAGTGCGATTGGCCAGCTCGCGCAAGAGATCGTCGCCGCTGACGCGCAGCGCGCCGCCTCCCCCTACGACTTCGATCTTGTCGATGATGCCCGCGCCGTGCTCCGTGATTCTCTCGCCGTCTGCGCCCCAGCAGCGCACGACGCGCTTAGGGGCCAGCAGCGCGGCGCGCGGGTCGCTGGCGGGCACGGTGAAGCTGAACACGCCGGCCGCGTCCAGTCGTTGCGTCGATCGCCATTCGATTGCGCTGACAATCGGCCCATCCCCCAGGCGCACGCCGGCCGCGTCCTCGACGTCGATCCACAGCTGCATCATGGCGTGTAGGTTCCTAGGTTGATCCAGGTGACAGTCAGTGTGCCGGAAAGCTCGATGGTGACGGCGCTGCTAGAGAACTTGTCCAGGACTCCAGCGTTGACGTATAGCGCCACGGCTGAGCTGGTGCCGTCAAGTTGGGCGCTGGCCGCCATGGCTGCTTGCCAGGCGCCTGCCCCGTTGGGCACCTCGGTGCTGGCAATGATGTTGGCCTCGGTGCTGGTCAGCTCGTCGTCGTCGCTGGCGGCGGCGGTGCCGATGGCCATGTTGACAACCGCGCCGGCGTTGTCGGCCTTGACGATGGCGGTCACGCCGTCGATCACCGCGCCCAGCATGAGGATGCGCCCGGCCGGGAAGGTGTAGATCAGCGCGCCGTCGCCGTGGTCTGCGCCGTCTGGCAGCGTAATCAGGTCGTCGCCGGTCAGGGCCAGCGTGATCACGGTCTGGCGGACCACGCCGACGGAGTTCTCTTCAACCGTGACGACGCTTTCCCCTGCGCCGGAGCCGGGCAACGCGTAGACTCCACCGATGGCGCTGATCGCCGCGTCGAGCTGCTCCATGGGGCTGTTGAAAGTGGAGGCGTTGGCGGCTGCGCCGGCAGCAATTGGGGTGTGGTAGTTCTTGGTCATGCTAGATCCATCCGTCGCTGTAAGAAAGCGTGAAGCGCGCGCTGTTGCTGGCGTTGCCGCTGTAGGTTAGGGTGACAGTGTTGTTGCCAGGCGCGAGGCGCAGCCAGTCGGCAACCACGTGGCCGGCGTTGAGGGTGAATTGCTTGTAGTCGTTGGCGCCGTCGTTGGTGACCGCGCGGCTGGCGCAGTCGATCACGAGGGTTTTGTTGGCGGCGACTGTGCCGCCGTAAGTCCAGTCACAGGAACCGCAAACAAGGCGCAGGTTGCTGATGGTGGTCGCGCCTGCGGTGACAGTCAGCACGGCATCGCGTACGGTTCGGTTGCCGCTGTTGGCGGCGGTCATAGTGAGCGGGCTAGAGGTGGGCACCCAGACATTCCAGCCTTCGGCGGGCAACAGGTGCGCGCCGCTGTCCAGCAGCGTGCCGCTGTCGAGAAACCAGTTTGCGCCGCGTCCCGTGCCGGCCCAGCCGGGGCGCAGGACGTCGAAGGTGAGCGTGACAGGCTGGTAGTAGACATGCTCGGCCTGGCGCGCCATGCGGACCCGAGCCAGGCGCGCCCATGTCCAGCGGGTCGAGCCATCAGGCAGGCTGGCCCACAGGCGGGCGCGCGTGCCGGCCAAGGCGCGGATCGCGTCGCGCTCGGTCTGGACGGCGGTAGGGGTGGCTGCGATGATTTCGTAGCTGACGGTGTAGGTCGTGGGCGCTTCGGGCGTGACGTCCGCGCCGTAGTGGTCGTACCCCTGGCCGTCGATCAATACGACCTGGTTGCCGGCCAGACTGCCGGTGTCGAACTGGTCTTGCTTGCTGGCCAGCGGCAGGGAGTACAGGCCGAATTGTGTCAGTCTCATGCCAGGCCTAGCCTTCGCGCTGCGGCCAGGACGCCGCTCTGGGCGGCCGCGGCAACGGCTTGGGGATTGCTATCAGGGGTGGATATGTTGATCGTGATGTTGAAGACGGGCGCTGGCTCTTCCGGCGCGAGGACCCTTTGGGTCGGAGCAGCGGGCGTAGTAGGGAGATCGTCGCCGAAGCGGGGAAAGACTGGGAGGGCGTCAGCCCGACGACCGTCACTTTCCGGAGCGAGGACCCTTTGGGTCGGAGCAG
>Ga0209573_1001603_pt1 | contig 33750 bp, 28 predicted proteins | sample TNRBio252014_DNA_FD_185870 | JGI IMG/M metagenome (GOLD analysis project Ga0209573, IMG submission 185870) | Wastewater treatment Type I Accumulibacter community from EBPR Bioreactor in Madison, WI, USA - TNR Reactor_6/25/2014_ DNA (SPAdes)... | ecosystem: Engineered > Bioreactor > EBPR >...
AGTAACGATCCAGCGACATCCGTCCGATCCGCGATTCCATTGATCGCAGTGTCAGACCAAAGCCTCCCAGTGACAGACCCACGGAAATCCACACACACAATGCGCCCGTCATGCCAATGGTCGTCACAATCTCCAGACCTGACAGCACCAGCGACGAATGGCTGAGAAACAAATAGCAGAAGAACCGCCTGGCATCGTTCTGTATGGTGGCCATGCCGGCTGCGTACACGGCCGTCACCAGCGACAGCACGGCAATGCTCTGCATCGCCCACGACGGAGCCACGGGAAACACCAAATGCATGACCGCATAGGCGCCAGTCATCGGAGCCACAAACAACAGCGCGGTTCCCAGAGTGGCATGCTGAAACAGATCGGCCATCCAGGGATGCACCGGACAGGCTCCGGCACGAATCAGCACGGCCAGCGTCAGCAGCGCGGAAGACAGCAGCGACGCCGTTGGCTTTTCCCCGGAAAAATCCACCAGACTCCAGCCAGTCACCAGCAGACTGATGAACAGGCCCATGTGAATCAGAAAACCTCGAGTCGGCGCGCTGCGACGCTTCAGTTCGATCCATGGCGGAATAATGGACAGGCCCAGCAGCAGAATAATAATCCAGGGCTGATGGCAGCTGAGTGTCGCCAGCACGATTGCTTCAGAAACCAAAGTCAGCCCGAACGAGAATCGTCCCAGCTTCGTCCGCAGTGTCGACAGCATCGTCATCACATACAGCAGTGCTGTCAGCGGGAGCAGCGGAGCACTCAGTTCATCGATCACGAAAATGTCACGATGAAACATCCACTGAATCACATCCCAGTGGTCATGCGCTTCAAAGGCTCCGACCGTGGCGAAGTCCAGCCATTCACCAACCGTCATCAGCAGGGCGATCAGACCGCAGGTGACGGCGACTTTCTGGGCACGCACGGGATCTCCGATCAGCCCACAGACCATGGCTCCCAGCAGCGGGATCAGAATGGAACATTCCAGCCAGGGAAAATGCAGTTCCGGAATCACAGCAGCCAGTGTCATGGGTACCTCACAGTCACTGCAGAACTGCTCAGCCGTCGGCGACATTTGCAGCAACTGATTTCAATCTCAGATGGGTCCACTCTCATGTGGCGTCGACTCCGTTTCCGCCGTTCAGTTCCGCTTCACCGTCAGGCCGACCGTTCAGAAAATCCATCCAGCGGCATTCCATCCGATTCGACCACGCAAACACCCACACGAACGGTCGCACCACGTATTCATCCAGTACCGAATCCAGATTGCCACGTTCGAATGCGAAACGGTACAAGCGTGAGCGCCACGTGGGCGAAACACGACCTGCTGAGCGAACCGTCGGCAGACTTTCTCCAAGCGCATTGATCATGGAGTTGTAGTCCCGCAGCAGCGATGGAGCTCGTATCAGCTGCAGCGTTCTCAGACTGGCATGCCCAATGATGTGGATCAGCGGGATGTATCGCAGGCCAAAGCCAATCTCCACGACGATAATGCTGACCTGAATCAGCGACGAAAATGCCAGGCTGTTTTTGATGTCGGTCTGCACGCGGGCGGTCAGCGTGGCAAACACCATAGTCACCAGCCCCAGCGACACCACCAGAATCCGCAGTGTCAATGATTCATCCAGCAACGGACTGACTCGCAGCAGCAGAAACGCGCCCAGATGGACGGAAAGGGCTCCGTAGAAAACCGCACTGGACGGAGTCGGCCCCTCCATCGCTCGCGGCAGCCATCCGGAAAATGGAACCAGCGCCGACTTTCCGGCAACGGCAATCAGCAGCAGACAACCCACCAGCAGCGCATTACCTTCGCCGATGACCGCTTTGCCGTCCGGCCATGATACTTCCGTCTCAGCACTGCTCTGCGAAATCGTCTGACCGGCGATTCCTTCAAAGTCGCCCGACCCCGACAAATGGTGAAGCGTCAGCGCGGCCACCAGAAACGCGGCATCGGCAACTCGATACACCGTCCATACTCGCAGCCCGTTGGCCACGGGCGCAGGACGATGATGAAAGAATGCGACCAGCAGGGCCGAAGACAATCCGACCAGTTCCCAGCCCACGAACAGAGTTTCAATCGTCCCGGCCACAGACGACAAAATCATGCCCAGCTGAAAGAACGACAGAAACACAAAGAACCGCTGAAACCCCGCTTCGCGATGCAGATAGCGACTGGCAAACGCCCCGATCACTCCGCACAGCACGAACGTCATGATCACAAACGGAACGCTCAACCGATCAAAAACGAACTTCAACGTGAAATGAAAATGCCCCGCGACTTCATCGTCTGCGTCATCGTCCGGTTCGTCTTCAGCGTTTGTCGGAGCCTGGTTCGTCCGGAGATCGTCTTCCTCTGCGGGCTTACCTTCCTCATCCTTGTCTTCCAAGGCCTCAATGTGTTCGACGTCTGCGGCAGGAATCCGAACCCAGTCCCCGATCTCGACCGGAACATTGCGTTCGTTCGTGAACAGCATCACCACCAGGATAAACAGTGCGCTGATCAGTCCGCACACAGTCGACGCTTCGGTCAGGTGTGTCATCGCGCGTTCGGACAGCGGCACACGGAACAGCATTGCCAGGCCGAATAAGGCGAGCAACAGCAGCGGCGCGACCACCACAAGGATTCCTGCAGTCTGCAGCATATTACCGATTTCCTGTTTCGTGGGTGGCCCGGATCAGGGCAAAGGGCCGGTGATCCCGCTCACCCCGATACCAGTCGAAGGACGATTCCGCCTTCGCCAGTTGTCTCATCGATGGCTCATAATCCACAAACCGACCATTCAGAAATCGCTGAATCCGACTGGTCTCGGGATCAAGCACCGCCAGGTGAGCCCACCCGTTGCGGCAGATCCTGGCAACCGCGGGATTTTCATCCATGACCTGCAACATGGCTTCGGGACTTGTTTCCACCACGAACAGTAACCGGACGGGTTCGTGAATATCCACACCCTGCCACGGCAATCCGGGCCGCAGATCACTGGCTGTCCCGTCCATTACTCCCAACAGCGAGGTGACATTATGAGGCAGCTTTGTTCCGGCGCCCCAGCCGCCGGTATCAATGGCGGAAAGCGTGTACAGCAGATTGATACCTTCGCAAACCGGGATCACGGCGCCCAGAATTCTGGCAAGTATCATGTTCTGAGCAGTGTCCTGCGATTTGTCGTAGGACATCAGAAACGAGCGGCGATCCAGATACAGTCCGCGAACTCGACTCCGCCGCCCGACGAAACAAATCGCATTGGTGCAGTTTCCGTACTCCGGCCGCGTCTGCGCCAGATCTTCAGATCGCTCCTGAACGTGCAACAACGCTTCCGGTCCTGACAGATCCAGGTCGGCTGATTCAAAACGTCGACACCGTTCATGCGCATTTCGTTCGGCCACGCGACTGAAGATGTCCCGCGCCAGGCGGAGCGAACGCACGTGGGTCGTTGGCAGCAGTTCCAGATCGTAAAATGTGATTTCTTCAGTCGCTGTATTATGCAGCCCGCCGACGAAGTAAGTCTCTTCCGGTATCTCCAGACTCCGCGCCTTCAGCTGCCGACGCACTCGGACGTCGTTCAGCATAGCCGCCAGAGCTCTGGCATTGGGCCCACCGGGACTGCCCGAACAGGCTCCGCAGTGATAGGCGGATTCGTGGGGATTGTTCAGGCAACTGGAACCGTGTCCCAGGAAGATCACCATCCGCGCGAAGCCGGACGTCAGTCCGATATCCCGCAGCGATCGTTCGGCCATGCCCACCATTTCGGTGAGTGTGAATCCGATACCTTCTTCGGTCGGACCGGCCGTTGTGCCTTCTTCACGTTCCAGACGCAGCCGAGTGATTGCAGGGGGCGCAACAAATCTGCGAGCCGTGCGGTGCATTCGCGCCATCACGCGAGGAAACAGAATTCGTCCCAGCAGCGGCGCTGTTGCCAGCGGCCCCAGTACGGCACTCAGCACCGCACCGCTCAGCGAACTGCGCGTCCCCGCATCAAAGCGATGCGACGCAGTTCCCAGCAACCGTCGAGCGGCTGCGCGCTGACGATGAGAATCTTCCAGTGCGTAAACGACATCTTCCACAATCCAGTTTTTAGGCTTGATGACGACCGGACACAGCGCAGTGAAATGGGCTTCCCCCGCGCCGCGGTAGTACATGGGCACACTGAAGAAGCCAGCATTTGCGAAGGTCTCGACATCCGGAGCCACTTCTTCCAGATGACGGCGAAAGGATTCCTCCCGAGCATCGATGCACGTAATGACCTGCAACTGCGGCAAGGCAGGTCTGACCAGTGGCCCTGCCGCCCTTAGACTGATGGCATCCAGCGCGTGATTGGCCAGTTGCCTTTCAAAGGCGGCCTGAAAAATTCGACGTCGATCGAAGTCCGGGAAACTGTCGATGTCATCGATCAGTTCGCGCCATTCGGCATCTGTCAGACCAGCCAGAGTTCTGGGGGACCAGCCCTGCAGCTGAGCCAGTTGCAGAATCTGATAGGCTCGCTGATCCTTCTCGACTCGACGATCGGATTGCCGCAGCTTCCCGGCCAGAACATTTCGCAGATCTTTCAGCGGAATGCTCCGTCCCAGAGCGTCCCGCGCCTCGCTCGCAAGCGCCAGACGATCCAGAATCAGTCGCACGGCCAGAAACTCAGTCAATGTGCCAGGCGGCGAAGCACGAAACACTCGGTCAGGCCGACTTTCCGTCTGCCAGATCATGCCGGCCCACCCTCGCAGCGCCAGGAGTGTGCTCTGCAGAAACTCGCGCCGTTCTTGAGGTTCAATGCCCAGATCGAGCAGTGATTCGGCAATGCTCTGCAGCGGCGACACGGCTCCGTTCTGAATTCGCTGCAGTTCGTCATCCAGGGGCTTCAGCCACCATCGGCTTCCCACAGCCTCTGTCAGAAACAGCGCACTGAAGGAGGCCAGAAATCCAAACTCGCGATTGGGCAAAGTCCAGTGGGCATATCCCTGATCCAGAAATGCAGCACAGAATCGCACCAGAATCTTGTGCACCATCAGATCCGGATCATGACGAGTCGCCGCGACCAGCAGATCTCGATGTCGAATCGAACTGGTTTCCTCAGGCGATCGGATCGCTGTCGATTCCATTCTGGCCTGAGCCAGATTCCACAGCAGTCGCAGACAGATTTCTTCCCACTGCGATGCGGACCATGAACCCATTCCATGTTTTCCGAATGGCTTCAGAGTATCGACGACGACCGACCGGAACGACGAATCAAATGATCCATCCGCCGCTGCAGGCGCCTGTTCCAGCTCACGGATCCATTGCTGTGTCTCGGCCAGCAATCGTTCGCGGATTTCCGGAGACACTTCCGGGCGAAAACGACTCAGTGCATCGGATTCGGCAATCAACCACCGCAGCTCGGGCTCAGTGCCTGGATTCAGGGTATGCAGCAGGATGCTGAGACGCAGGTCCAGCCGGCGCACTAATCCACCGACCCGGTATTCAATTTCGTCGCCGCACTCTTCGGTCAGAACTTCTGCCAGTTCCCGACCTGTAATTCGCCCGCGAGCCAGTTCCTGCCGATATCGAGTCTCTGGCAGAAAGGGCTCGCAGCCAAACATGGTGGCCGCCTGACGCATGGCTTCGTGAAAGGGCTGATCCTCCAAGCCGTCCAGAGGATTCAGAAAGGCAAACGCGGTGATCGGTCCCTGCAGCGGCAGCAGTCCTGCGATGCTGTGAATCTCCGATTCCAGCAAGGCCAGATCTGAATCCACCGCGGATGGCGATGAGATACTGGACACAGATTTCTTTCAGAAAAGATATGTGCCGTGAGCACTGGACGACGAACGCAGGGATCAATCGCGTTCAATGACAAGCAATTCTGCTGCCGGTGTCCTGACAATTCCTGCTGGCGATCCATGCAGCGTGATAGCGAGCAATCAGGACAAAGAGAAAACGCACCTGACGGACCGGAACATCATGCGAGCACACGGCACCAGCGATTCACGGTGTCACTCCGAATTGCTGATGCCAACAGCAAACTGCAATCGCACTAATGAGGTCTGACCGCCCTCAACTCAATGGAACCTGACGGCTCGTTGCCAGAAATCTGCTCACGTTGTTCGCTATCCACAAACATGCGCGCACCGTGCTCTCATGAAACAAAGCAGGACCCTGACGGGCTAATCCGCACACAATCGCACTGATGCGGTTATGACCATCCGCGTTCATTGCGCGGTGGCGGTCGACAACCAATGGGGTCAACCGTGTTCGATGAACAGTGCAAACCGTGACCCAAAACGAGATTGTCATCGACGAGCGAAAACGGTGCAAAACCAGCGACCGGAGCATCAACGCTCGCCTGGTCCTCCAGCTCGCCCTCACAGGATGCTTTCAGCTCCTGTGTGTCTTCGCATCCCACGGTATATCGGCGTTCGCACGAGGCAGTTTCATCCGAGACAGGTGGCTGAACAGGCACCAGCAAACCAAACATCACAAGGATGAAGCGCAAACGCTGCATAGCCGCAAGTCTCGCATATCACTCAACTAAGTCAAGAGAAACAGGATGGTGGTATCCAGTTCTCAGGACCAGGTGATCCAGTCATCCGTCGTTTCCAAAGCGGAATGTCATGAGAGGCTGCCTTGTCGGATTTCCGCTCGTTACGGTCGAACGGGGCGCTATGCAGGAGTGAGGCATCCTCCAGCGCTTGCAGTGCGTTTCCCGACCTTCGACACTCACTCCAGGGATGAATCCTGATGTCAGACGTGGAATACTGAGTGAAGCAGTGCTGGTATGACGAAACGACGATTGATCGGAACTGACGAAGCCGGATACGGGCCAAACCTCGGCCCACTCGTCGTCGCCGGAACGCTCTGGGAAGTTCCGGACGACCTGAACCCGATGGACCTCTGGGAATCGCTTCAGTCCGTATTGACCTGCGCGCCGGAGCGAAACGATCGACGACTGCATGTCGCCGATTCCAAGGCGGTCTATTCGGCCAATCGATCCCTCGAGGATCTTGAAGTTCCGGTGCTCGCTTTCCTCGGCAGCCTGGGGTGTGCAGCAGAGACTCTGGATTCGCTGGGCGAGCAACTTGCCGGTGCTGCGTTTCGAGATGCATATCAAGCTGAAGTCTGGAATGCTGCTCCGGGATTGTCTCTGCCTGCTGCCAGCAGTGCTGAACACATTCAGGAATGGCAGCACGAACTCCATAAAGAAATGCAGGCCGCTGAAGTCCGACTGCTGGCCGTACGTACGGCCATTGTGTTTCCTCGTCAGTTTAACACTCTTGTGGATACAGCCGGCTCTAAAGGTGCAGTGCTTTCGGAAACCACACTCCGACTGGTCGCCGAATTGATGGCCGTCGGTCCAACCGATCAGGCCACGCTGGTCGTCTGCGATAAGCATGGCGGGCGCAATCGATACGATGAAATAATCGCCAGTCAGTTCGATGACGAGTTCGTCTTTCGCCTGGAAGAATCGCGTGAGATGTCACGATACCGGATGGGCCGGACGGAGTTCTGTTTTCGCACAAAGGCCGAAGAACTGCTGCCTGTTGCCCTGTCATCCATGATCGCCAAATATCTTCGCGAAGTCCTGATGCGACAGTTCAATCTTTATTGGGGTCAACGCATTCCAGGCCTCAGGCCGACTCAGGGTTATCCGGTGGATGCCCGACGTTTCCGCGATGAGATTTCCGAATCGTTCGCGCTGCTGGGAATCAGTGAAGCCGATCTGTGGCGCAACCGCTGAACAGCGTCAGGGCTTCGCCTGACGCCGGTAAGGATCCAGACCAGCAGAATGAAGCCGCGCTCTGCAGCGGAAGCTGTGAGAATTCCGAACGCGGTCCCCCCGGAACTCCGATTTCTCACGAATTCGGCTACTCAAATGACACGCTTCTTATTCAGAACCGGCAGGAACCTGCACCGCGAACGAGATCCGATTGAGATTCAGGCTCTGACACAGATCGTAAACGGTAATAAATTCCTGCACCTGCACATCGTCATCAATCTGCAGAATGACGCGCGAATCGGGATCGGCGTCCGCCAGTCGTTGTAGTCGTTGCCGCAGTTCATCGATTCCCGTCAATGCCTGGCGATCAAGCATGACCTGCGGTTCAGGATCGCCCGGCTGAAGCTGAATCTGAATATCGGGATGTTCCCAGCGATCCGGCTGCTCAGGCCGGGGCTCCGCACTGATATCCGTCGAGTTGCCCTCCAGATCGGCAGGAAGAACCTGATCCACGGTCCCGCCGACAGACGCGCAGATGAAAAACACCAGCAGCAGAAACACGACATCAATCATCGGTGTCATCGTGTCGCTGTCGTGCGACATCAGTGAACTCGGGCGTTTCGGTATTCGCATGCTGGTGGCTCAATTGCTGAGTCGAATTAAGGATGCCTTACTGCTCCGAAGTCGCGATTTTAGAGTCGCACTCGATTTTATGCGTGCACCATGCTTGCATGTTTCAGCAGCGAACAACGTGAGCGGACGATCTTCAACGAGCCGTCAGGCTCCTTTGGGATGAGGGCTGTCAGCCCTCATCCGGACGAATCACAGCAAAACGAATCCTGCGAATGTTGCTTTGAGCACATTTTTCGATGAGCTGACGAATTTCGGAAAACCGGGCCTCGCGGTCTGATCGGATTCGCACTTCGGGCGATCCAGCGGTCTTGCCGGCATCGGACGGGACCGCAAGTTCTTCAATGCGACGCAGTACATCGTCCTGCGGCTGAATCTGTCCGCCCACTGACCACTGCCCATCCTTCTCAACTGTGACAGCCAGCCTTTCCTGCGTGGCACTGTCATCTACCGATCCCAGCCCCGCGGTCGGCAACGCCACCTTTCGTGACTGTTCGCTGCGAATAAAATAGCTGGCAACCAGAAAGAAGATAATCAGCAGAAACACCACGTCGATCATCGGCGTGATGTTAAATCGGAACTGCGATTTTCCGGACGCCGAATCCGGCAGTCTCATGACATCCTCCTGTTGAGGCTGAAAGCCTCCAACCCATTCGATCTACAAGGGATCTCTCTGCGAAGCAGAACCGGAAGGGCGATTTCCGCCGGGCCGAAGCAGTCCTGCGTTTCCATTCCCCAGTCCGAATCGCAGTTGCATGTACGAAGATCGATGACGAGTGAATTCCTGAAACTTTCTCAGCAGTTGCTGTTCGGCACTATCGATCACAGCGGCCTGAGCGATCAGTTCCAGCCGGACTCGGGCATCCTTGACGGGCATTGTCATCAGTGATCGCTGAATCGACTTATCCTCGATCGCAGCAAAGGCGTCGATCATTTGACTGCTCGTCACAGGAAATTCCTTCTGCAGGTCTTCTCCCAGCGCGACAGTGACCTGGTCCAGAATTCGAAACAGATGCATGAAATTCCAGGTGGCCCCCCAGGCTGTACCCTTGAAGCGATCCGACGCACTGACGAAACGCTGCTTCCAGTCTTCGTCACTGATCGTCTCCAGCAGCGCCTGACGGAAAGTCTGGCCACGCCGTTCGATTTCACCGCGGGGCTGCGGAGAACTCCGAAAATCCTCAAACGCCTGCAGAGTCAGCCGCAGTGCCTTGTGTCGCACTCGTTTCAAAGCCTGCAGATCACGACTTAGTTCTTCGCTGCGTTCGGCTTCCGGATACACCTTCGACAGACATTGAAAGATCTCGTCGAAGTTCATGGTCAGCGGAGGCATTCGTACGGAATCCGGTCCCTCAAACTGAACCACCACTTCGCGCTGATCGGCCAGTCGGCGAGACCATTTCTGAGTCACGAAATCCAGTTGCCGGGATTCATCCATCCGCCGGAACTCGTCATACTCACTTTGCGACAGTGACTTCCACCACTCGAGGTAGTCGTCGGCCACTTTCTGAAGTTCCTCAGAACCCTGCATCATCTCTGAGAGCTGTCGCAGCCGCTCCTGTTCGGAGGCCGGCAGAGACTGAAACAACGTGTAATTGCTCCGGACAAGTCGCTGCGTCTCCGGGGGAAGCGCCTGAAACTCTCGCAGTCGCTCTTTCTGAGACTTTCGATCTTCGGTCGTGATTCCGGCGGTGGCGATGGCCAGACCGGCACCCACCAGCAGACACAAGGCAGCCAGGAGCTGGCTCTGGAATGATTTGATCATTTCCGAGGCTCCTTCAGTGGATCAGGCGTCACCGCCGCGGCCACCTTCCTGAGAAACTCGGCGCTGCGAACGGAATTCAATGTTTCCAGATCCCGATACAGAGGCAATTCCCGCAGGATCCTTGAGTCCGCAGTGTCGGTTCCCCGACTCTGGGTGCGGGCAAATTTCAGGCCACCGAAACAGGCAATAAATCCCAGCGCTGTCCAGAGAATGACTTTCAGATAAGGGAATGTTCGCAGAGCGGTCGCGACTGACCACGGCGAAGTGGAAGTCGCCGTAGCAGGGATCGCCATGGCACTGATGGACGCCAGCGTCCGCTGAGTGAATTCACCACTGGCGGGAGCATCACCCAGAGTGTCCAGCAGTTGCCAGGTCCGATCCAGTGACTCGGCATAGCGCCGCAGAGGAGCATCGACCGCAAACTGACGTTCCAGTCGCGCGCTCTGTTCGGGTTCCAGTTCGCCGTCCAGGTACGCAACGAGTTCCGTCAGACGAGGATCATGTGATTCCTCGTCAGCTGCGTCTCGTTCTGACCCGTCATTGGCAGACATGGATGATTGACCTGCGACACTTACTTACGGACTAACTTCCGGATTATGGACTAACTTCCGGACCAACTGACCACTCAGACAAATCGTTCAAGCGCTTCCTTCAGTTTCCCTCGAGCCCGGGACAACAGCGACTTGACGGCCACAACGCCCAGGCCCATCACTTCGCCGATCTCCTCGTAACTCATCTCTTCAAACTTATGCAGAACGACCACGGTTTTCTGACGTTCGCTCAGTTCCTCAATCGCGCTGCGGACGATGTCACGCATTTCACGGGAATCAATCTGCCTCGTCGGCATAAGTGCCGATTTTTCTGCGAGAATCTGCTCTTCCGGACACAAATTGTGCGCATCGCTGCCGGCGGCCAGTGGAATTTCTCGCCGGCGAGCCGCGCCGCGTTTCTGGTTGCTGGCCAGATTGTGCGCAATTCGGAACAGCCACGTCGAAAATCGGGCGGTTGGTTCGTAGCGTTCTCGCGAACGATAGACTCGGAGAAATGTCTCCTGAGCCAGATCTTCCGCTGCCGTACGATCGTGCACCAGATGGAAGAAAAAGCCCACCAGGCGATCCTGATAGCGCGTGACAAGCTGCTCAAATGCGGATTGATCTCCAGCGGCTGCCTTCAGCATCAACTGTACGTCTGGATCTGAGAGGTACTGATTCTGAAGGGACTGAGAGACCAAACGCTGACTCCGCTGCTCATAAGGATGGTGAGAAACAGCGTTCCCGAAGCCATCATTTCGATCTGCCTGCCGGCCAAATCACTGTATTCCCGTCTGACTGACTCAGGCAAGCCTTCGTCAGAACGGATTGAATCACATTCCCGAAATCACCGGCCGCCGGAATGCGGAACGCAACCGACGTGACGTGTGCTGGTCACCTCATTCAGAGGTTCGCCCATCGACCAAGATCTGGTCCGGAATTCGAGGCAGAATCAAAAAAATGATGATTCCGTGCGTTGAGGTCACACTTTCGGCTCCCAGCCGGGTTCATACTCACGTGACCACAACTTCATGGCTTCGTCATTGCTCAGGATCCGGCCATTGGCAGGATCACACTTCAGCGAATCTCCCGTGCGATGAGCGATGTTGCCCAGATGACACAGCAGAGTTGATTTGTGACCTTCTTCGATTTCTGAATGCAGCAGACCCGAATCATTGGCACGGACCGCCGCGACAAAGTTTTCGATGTGCGCCTTCAGACCATCTGAACCATTGACGGTCTCAGTCTCCTTACCTTTCTCGTCGAACAGCTTGTAGCCCCATTCACTCAGCCGCAGCGTTCCTTTTTCCCCATGGAATGTTGCACCAAAGCCGGTGCCGTCCATGCCGTAACGATTGCAGCTCAGGCATTCCCAGACGATCTGCTTTTCGCCGGGGAATTCAAACGACACCACATGTGTGTCGGCGGTCTGCTGGTCATCGTCAAAGACCCAGCGACCTCCTGACGAGACAACTCGCGTTGGATAATCCACCTGCAGTCCCCAGCGGGACAGGTCGATGGAATGAATTCCGTTGTTGCCCAGTTCTCCGTTGCCGTAGTGCCAGACCCAATGCCAGTTGTAATGCAGACGATTGGAGGTGAACGGCTGACGCGGCGCTGGCCCCTGCCACAGGTCGTAATCAATGTGCGGAGGAACTTCGGCCGGTGTGCCAGTTCCGATGGGACCTCGAGTCGCTGCGTACCAGCTGCGGCTGTAATAAACACGCCCAATCCGACCACTGTGCAGAAGCTGCATTGCTTCCGTGATCTTATCCCCGCTGCGACGCTGATTCCCCATCTGCACGCATCGCTTGTATTTTCTCGCCGCTTCAATCAACAGCTCGCCTTCCCGAGCATTGTGGCTGCATGGCTTCTCCACGTACACATGCTTTCCGGCCACACATGCCAAGATGCTGGCCGGGGCGTGCCAGTGATTGGGGGCAGCGCACACCAACGCATCCACTTCAGCATCGTCCAGGATGCGGCGAAAGTCCTGCACTCCTTTGACTTCGTATGACACTTTCTTTGCCAGAGATTCCTGAAAGGCGTTCAGGCGATTTTGGTCGGTGTCACAGACATATCGCACTTCCACATCCGGGAGCGAAGCAAAGACGTTGGCCAGGGCAGAACCGCGGCTGACCCCCATAACTCCGATGACCACTTTTTCTGCAGGCGACGGAGCTGCCGACGCGCTGGCCACAGTCGTTGCGGCAGCGGCTGCTGCAGTCGCCGACAAAAAGACGCGGCGAGAAGATCCTTCGGAAGACAAAGTCATGAGCAGAACTCCTGTGGCGGGAAAGAAGGGCGGAGGATTCGAAGATCCGTTTATTGATGTTGTTCGAATGTTACTTGTTTTGTTTTTTTCCGATGGATGCCGATTTTTTTGCGCCTTGACCAGTTTTGCCTTTAACTCCTGCAGACACACGTCGAGCTGTTTTCGCCGCTGACGCTTGTTTCTTCGCGACAGCAGGAGTTGTTCCATTTGAAGCCGACTTTCGGGCGACCGCGGGCTTCTTTGCACCACGTTTGCGGGCGGCCTGTTCTTCACGAATACGCCTGTGGAATTCCATGTAGGATTTTGCTGGCGAACGTCGCAGCGTTTCCGCAATCACTTCCAGCGCCAGGTCGTCCAGCTTCCGAAAACGAATGCAGCACTTCCCCATATCCAGCTTTTTGCCCGTCTTCTTCCATTCTTTGGCAAACCAGGATTCGTCCACGGAACCCGTATACAGGGTCATAATGTAAAGCGACATGTGATTCTTCTGTGACGCCAGCCCCGCAAACGGCAGCGGCTGTCGGGGATCACAGTGGTAACCTTCCGGAAAAATCCGGTGCGGCACGAAGTATCCGATCATCCCGTACTGCATGCCTTCTTCAAAGTCTGCATCCAGGTTCTCCAGAATGACTTTGCGCACCGCATTCAGGACCTGACGCCGATCTTCCGGCAGCTCCTTCAGGTACTCAGCAACCGTTGTGGCTTTGCTCTGCATGGCCTGGCTTTCCAGCGCATCGTCTGCGGAATCCCCGTTGTGACAAGAACAACATGTTACCAGGGATCCGAAGCAACATCGAGTCGTCGCAACGGCAGGATGCCGCAGAAAAGTCTGGTTCCTCGACGTCGGTTCACATCAGCCAGTGCGGAAGCCTATCATGGCGGGTCTCTCGTTGTTCCAGGCCGCCCTGCCTTGCGGATCCTGCTTTCAATTTCTGCCCGCACTTTGACGGAGCCTTTCAAATGCTCTGGATACCTCGCACCATTTGCCGCACCACACTTGTTCGAGTCTTTGTCGGTCTGCTGCTGATCGGATCCGGCAACACGTTGCCAGCACAGGCCGTCAACTCGGCCAATTCGACAACCACTCAGATCGACAAATCCATTTCGCTGGGCTCACGCCGCGAGCTGCTGCTGGATTCACACCTTGTGGAATCGCTGTCGAATGCTCAGTTGAAACTGCACGTGCCGGAGGCTCGCGATGTGGCATTAGTCTGCGACTCGCCCTGGGAAGGAAACACGTCTGCGTATTTCATTCTCTTTGAAGACGAAGGACTCTTTCGGGCCTATTACCGCGGCAGCCATGTGCTCGATGGAACTCAAACCGCTACGCACCCGGAATTCACCTGCTATGCCGAAAGCAAGGACGGCATCACATTCACGAAGCCTGATCTGGGTCTGTTTGAATTTGAGGGTTCAAAGCACAACAACATCATCCTGACTTCCACCGAAGCCACTCATAACTTTGCCCCGTTTCGGGATTCCAATCCGGCTGCCACGCCGAATTCCCGCTACAAGGCTCTGGCCCTGACCGTTGTGAAGAAGAATGGAAAAAATCAGTCGGGGCTGCAGGCGTGGCAGTCGCCCGATGCCATTCACTGGTCCCTGATGCGGGACGAACCAGTGATTTCGAATGGAGCTTTTGATTCTCAGAATCTGGCTTTCTTTGATCCGCAGATCGGTGCTTATCGCGCTTACTGGCGATACTTCTCGGATGGCGATCGAGTACGTGCCATTCGAACGGCCACTTCAAAAGACTTGCTGAACTGGGAGAACGAACATGATCTGGTCTACGAAGACAGTCCCTCCGAGCACCTCTACACCAACGCCATTCAGCCACTCCCTGATGCGCCGCATCTGCTGATTGGTTTTCCCACTCGATTTCAGCCGAAGACCGAACAGGTCGAACCGGTGTTTATGAGCAGTCGCAATGGCGTGACGTTTCGCCGCTGGTCTCAGGCACTGATTCCCATCACTGCTCCAAAGGATCGCGATGGCAATCGCAGCAATTACATGGCTGCCGGGATGATCACCCTGCCATCGGAACCCGGGCTGGTGTCCGTGTACGCGAAGGAGGCGTACTACAAGGGCCCAGGCAGCCGGATTCGCCGTTTTGTGTTTCGCAGGGACGGTTTTGTGTCGGTCCATGCCGAGCAGTCCGGCGGCCTGATCACGAAGCCAGTCACGTTCACCGGAGATCATCTGCATCTGAACGTCCGCAGCCAGGGAATCAGCCGAGCGGAACTGCAGGACGCAAAAGGAACCCCGCTGCCCGGCTTCACTCTGAACGACTGCCAGCCGATTCAGGGTGATTCGATCGATCATGTTGTGACCTGGTCGGGAGGCTCTCTGAAACCACTCAATGGCCAGCCCGTGCGGCTGCGAGTCGAACTGGATCAAGCCGATCTGTTTGCACTTCAGTTTCGGGACAAATAGCCGTGCGAGCATTGCGGAGAACAACAGGGGCAGGTTTCAGCGTCAGATGACCAGGCGTCACGTCACCGGCAATCTGTATGATCCACGCAGGGGCGATCAGGCAATCCGCATCCGGCCCCTGCAACTCGACAGCAAACCCTGCGATCCCGAACGCACCAATTATTTTTCGATCTATTTCATCGAATCCGGCTCAGGGACATTCTGGGCCGACGCTGCCTGTTTTGAGTTTCGTCCTGAATCGCTGCTGTTCTTCGTTCCGTATCAGCACGTCCGCTTCGTCCCGGATGGCCCGGTCCACGGCGAGGTCATTCAGTTCCATGCCAACTTTCTGTGCGTGGAAACATTCCATGCTGAAGTCGGTTGCAGCGGCATCCTGTTCAACGACCCCTACGGCATCCCCGTGGTCTTGCTGGATGAGAGCACAGAACCTGAAGTAACCAGCCTGATCGAGCGCATTCGGAACGAGCAGAGCGAGGGCGACCTGGCGTTTGGCGAGGTCATGCTCGCGTATCTGAAGGTGCTGTTGATCCTGGCGGCACGTATCAAGTCACCCAGGCCCGGTGGCTGCGTGCCCGGTGCGAACGACCTTCGACATCCCGTTCTGGTCCAGCTGCGAGAATTGATCGAGCAGAACTATTGCACTCTGCATTCTCCTGCCGAGTACGCAAGGCGACTGCATATGACGGCAAAGTCGCTCGGCCGAATTGTCCGAGAACACCTGGGAACCACGCCGAGCGATCTGATTCGTAACCGCATCCTGATTCACGCCAAGTGGCAACTGCTTCATACGCTGAAGCCGGTGAAGGAGATTTCCGGCGAGCTGGGCTTCCGTGACGAGCTGTATTTCAGCCGCCTGTTCAAAAAGGCAACCGGCTTATCTCCTACGTTTTTTCGTGAGTTCGAGACGGAAATTCGTGGCGGGAGCAATCTGTCCATGTTTTCGGCCTCTGCGCCCATTCTGAGTCCTGCCGAAGCTTCCGATACTTGAGTCATGGCGGTGAGAGAACAAACGACTCACCGCTCCTGGCTCTTACCGGAGATACCGTCATGGGTATGTTGAAGCTGTTGGAACTGGCGTCTCGAATGGACAAAGTGGGCGTGACTCTGACCAGGACGGGACTGATCGTCGTGCTGCTCTGGATTGGTGGACTGAAGGCGTTTCGGTATGAGGCGGATGGAATCGTGCCGTTCGTCGCCAACAGCCCCTTCATGAGCTTCTTTTACTCCGATGGGGAGAACTACAAGGCTCACAAGAATCCGGAAGGCGCACAGGTGCCGGAGAATCGAACCTGGCACGAAGCGAACGGGACCTACGAATTCGCCTACGGCCTTGGATCAGTCATCGTCCTGTACGGCCTGCTGCTCTGTCTGCATCCGTGGCTGCCGCAGGCCGCAGCAGTCGGCAGCTTTCTGGTCTTTGTCATGTCGTTCGTGACACTGTCGTTTCTCATTACGACGCCGGAATGCTGGGTTCCCGCGCTCGGCGATGCTCGGCATGGATTTCCTTACCTGAGTGGAGCCGGACGGCTGGTCATCAAGGATGCCATTATGATGGGTGCAGCGCTGGTAACGATGGCCGATTCAGCAAAGGCCTGCCTGCAACAACAAGCGTCTTCCGTTCAGCAGTCGAAAGGCACAGTGACAGAGGAGCGGCGACTTGTGGCGAGTGCGGGATAGAAAGTGAAAACAGGAACGACGATGACATCAGACGCAATGTCACGTCCGCTCGACCATCAGGTCCGCATCGGCCACGTCCACCTGAAGGTGATCGCTCGCCCTATTTCGTGATCGAAGAGGCCACTCCCCACTCCGGACCAAAGACGAATTCGTTCAGCGGCTTTCGCGTTCTGGGTGAAAGGTCACGGTCTCGGCATTTTTCATGCAACGTGCCGGGATCAGCGGCGTAGCCAATCGCCAGGCCCGTCACCACCTGAATTCCTTCCGGGATGTGGTAAAGGCCACGGGCCATTTCAGGCAGGATTCCAGCCATCTGATGGACGACCAGCCCACGGGCGGTCGCTTCCACCGTCAGATTGGCGCTGGCAAGACCGAGATCGTGGATGGCGGATCCATTTGGCTTGCCGTTGTGAGTAAACCGAAGGCGCGTACAACCCAGAGCCAGCACCGGAGCCCCCGCCGCCCACCCCAGGTTCCCCTCGACCAGGCAGGAGAGCAGACGATTGAAGGCGTTCGGGTCAGTCTTCGTCGCCACGACATACGCCCACGGCTGTTCGTTGTAGGACGACGCTGCCCAGCGTGCCGCCTCGAATAACGAGCGGAGGTCGTCATCCGACACCGCCCGATCGGCGAATGTGTATGGACTCCAGCGCTGGGCAATCAATTCATGGATCGGGTGGTCGGGACGTGCTTGCTTTTGAGTGTTCATTTCTGGCCTTTCACTTTGGTCGTACCCCGGGGCCCGGTTACCCCGCATGTTACCTCAGTGGTCCCGAATTCAGCGAGTCTCGGCAAAAAGGGAACAAAGTTGAAATATCCGGATGTCACAAAGCATCTCTGACACACTCATACCAGCCTGCAAATGAGTGCCAACAGACGAGTGCAACGGGCCTTCGTCATCGAAGTATCGGATCGGCGAAGACAGCTACGTGATTCACGACAGCTGTCCTCAATGGTCGCGGGGAACAGGGCCAGGCGAATTGCCGGCGACAGGAGAATCTCACTATGCATTTTTTGAAATCCGTGTTGTGTCTTGCGATGGCTGCCACCATCGTCAGTTCTGCAGTTGCCGATGAGACAAAAGGGAAAAAGAAGGGCAATCGCAACAGGCAGCCTTCACCCACCCAGCGCCTGCTCGGGGAAATTGAGCTGACAGAGGCTCAGAAGGAACAGGTGAAGGCGATCGACAAGGAATTCGCGGCGAAATTCACCGAGCTTTTGAAGGCTCGCGAAGCCATTCTGACGCCCGAACAGATCAAGGCCGAACGTGAAGCCACAAAAGAAGCGAAGTCTTCCGGCAAGAAAGGGCCGGAAGCCCGTAAAGCCATTGAAGCCGCGGCTAAGCTGACCGACGAACAGAAATCGAAGCTCAAAGAACACCAGGCGGCGATGACCGAACTGAACGGGAAAATTGTCGAGGCACTGAAGAAGGTGCTTACTCCCGAACAGCAGGAGAAGCTGCCAAAACCTCGCGGCGGCAAGGGCGAAAAAGGAAAGGGCAAAAAGAAGGGTTGAGAATCGTGCGGAAATGCGCCGATTCGCATTTCCTCCCTCAACAACGCACATCAGCCGCGGCATCATTCCGCGGCTGTTTTCGTTTTCAGCCAGCAGATCTCCACCCTTGTCAGGACTTTTTGCGGAAGAATTCTTCTCCCTGTCGGTGATATTCATAGGCCAGCTGCATGATGTTGAAGGCCGTCAGTTCTGCCATCAGTCGAGTGATTCTGGCATGAGTTTCATCATCGATGGCTGGCTCAATTTCCTTCATCAGCTCAATTAAACGGGCCTGCTGATCGCTGATCTCCTGTTCGTTCACAACGCCGTCTGCGAACGCTCGGGAAAATGATGTCAGTCGCTTCGCATAGCCATCGATTCGCAGTTCATTGGTATCCGGGTCCACCCAGCTTTTTCGAGTCATCATTGAATGTTCCTGAAGATTCCCGAACAGCGACGGCACCGAACTGACATGTTTCCACAATGTGTGTCGCGATTCTCTGATGTTTCTTCCACAACGCCCGAACACGAAAAACGAACGCACGGGGTGGCAGCTGGTCCCGGAACCTTCGTTTCGCATATGCACGGCGTTCTTTCCATCCCCGAAGTGTGAGGATTATGCAGGACTTCGTCCAGGTCAGCGGGCAAATTGCCTGTAGCAGTGCTGCCCGACGGATCGATGTGTTTGCCGTGTGTTCCGTACAGGCCTGTCCGAGACGGCGGAATCACGATTCCAGACAATTGAACGCCACCAGCAGGACTCCGGATTCTTACGGGCTGTTTGTCCCCAGCCCTTCTGCCTGGAACGTAGTTTGACGAAGCGATCATGTTGCGTGATGAGCGACTTCGTCCTTTCGGCTTTGAAGACGTTGATGATAAGCGCTGATCAGTTCCTTGCGGCGCAGCATCCCCAGCATCAGGGACTCATCGCCCGATTGGACCACTGGCAGCTCGTCCACATTCAACAGCGTAAACTTCTTGAGAGCCGAGTTCAGGTCTTCATCGGGTGTGACCTTAACGAAGGGTGATGTCATGATGTCGCAGGCATCGGCCAGTTCCCAGATGGTTTCGTCGTATATGAAGCGACGAACATCGTCATCAGAAAAAATCCCCACGATCTGGCCTTTCTGATTTACGACGGGAAAGTAATGCTGCTGAGTCCGACTGAGCAGCTGAAGGACTTCTCTAAGCCGTGTCGGTTCTTCAACACACTCCACTTTCTGGCCCTTGCGATACACGTCCTCGACTCGAATGCCCTCAAGCACATCCACCAGGAAATCGCCTCGATGAGCCGGTGAATCCAGACGAGAAGGAACTTGTTTGCGATAGAGCTGAACGCGATGACACATGACGAAGCACAGTGTGGACACCCACATTGCCGGAAGCAGCAGTTGATAGCTGCCGGTCATTTCACACACCATGATGATTGTCGAAATCGGGGCGTTGGCACATCCGGCAAAGAAGCCCGCCATCCCAACCACTCCAAACGCCCCCGGGTTGACGAGCGATGGCCAGGCCATGTCACACAGTTTTCCCGTGGCAAGACCCGTGCAGCCCCCAATCACCATGGATGGACCGAACACTCCGCCGGAGCCGCCCGAGCCAATCGTCAGCGATGTCGTCAGGATTTTGCAGAATGCCACGAGCAACAGGACGGTCGTTGTCACTTCCAAAGGCCGGGCCAGGCCCTTCTGCAGAGTTCCGTAGCCTGTGGAAAGCACTGCCAGGAGCTGCGCATTGCTGTCACAAGCAAGAAAAAGCGCGATCGCCAGAACTCCAGCGAGGAATGCCCCGAATGCGGGCCGGACATGCTTTGGTCCCGGCAGCTTTTGAAACAAATCGTGAATTCCGTAAAACGTCGAAACGTAAACGCGCGCCATTAGTGACAATGCAATAGCCAGAAACGTATAGGGGGCGAGTTCCAGCAGCGACTCGGTCGAATATTCAGAAAGTCCGCCAAAGATGTGCGCAAAGCACAAATCCTTTGGCAGGAACAGGCCATACAGGGAATACGCAACGATAGATGCAATTGCCGTCGGGACAATCACATCGGACTCAAGATCGGCATCTCGATAGAGTATTTCTCCGGCAAACAACGCCCCCGCCAGGGGTGCTCGGAAAATCGCGCCCACCCCGGCTCCCATGCCCGTCGCCAGCAGGATTCGGCGGTCCCGAGCTGACAGATTGAGGCGCTGACCAATGAATGAGCCAAAGGCCGCTCCAATCTGAGCAATGGGGCCTTCACGACCCCCGGATCCCGCAGTCCCCAGAGTAATTGCCTGACGCAATCGTCTTCACGATCGCCACATGAAAGGGAATATTGCCGCGACGATTGTGAAACGCATCACTTGCTCCATCCGTTCCGTGTCCTTCCGCTTCAGGAGCGATCGTATAAACCAGAACACCCGATGCCAGCCCGCCCAGCGTCATGACAACCAGCAGCGATGGAATGGACAGGTCCCGATCCGGCCGGGCAAACATCGCACGCTCACCATCTCCTTCTCCGGGCACCAGCCCGGTATATTCCGTAAGGACGAAGCGGGAAACACATTGCCCAGCCGTCTGAAAAACAATGGCCCCGCATCCCGCTGCCGCGCCAACAACAAGCGAAAGAAAAAACCATGTCCCGGTTGTACCACGACGGAGCTTATTTGCCGCCGTCTGCAAAAATCCCGTCTGCATGACAATGTCAGATACTTTCTGCCTGATGCACGATTCCCCCCAATGACGGAGCGAAGGAATTCACAGGTCTGCGTTCGGACCACATTTGAGATAACCGTCCTGAAATTTTACGGCATGCCGTGGTTCGACACATCCCAATTTGGGACATCAAGGCCACGTTCACCCGAAATCCGCATGTGATGTAAGAACCTCCAACAAAACCTCCGTGGCCGCGTTGTGTCGAGAGTGGTCGAGATGCAAGGAAGAGTCACGAGACGACAAATGTCGTCGAGAAGCGATGACGCCGCAGATCGGCCGCTGTCGACGCAACCCTACGGGACGCTTCTGGTTGCGTCTCATGCGGCGGGGTTCAGACTCGCTGGGTCTGTTCAGCAGAGGGCAGTTCATCACGCACACGACGTCGCTGCCCGGCACACAGATTCTGTGCAGGATCTTCCGATCAGAATTTTGCGGCCCCGACTTTGCCGCGATTGTGAATCTAACCTTCCGTGTCTCGTTCTGAACGTCTGAGAGCGTCGACATCCGTCTGAAGAAAATGCTGCTCCATTTCTGAGTCGGTCTCCCCGCTCGGTGTGTCGCCACGATCGCTTTTGACATTCTTCCCTTCGGATTCCATCGACTTCGGGATTCGGGCGCGCCCTCCAGCGTCGAAGGACGTCTTGAGCATCCTGAGAAAGTCCTCACTGTCGATCCATCCGGCATTCTTTCGGGACGCTGCCGCCTGCAGTCGGTGGTCGCTGGATACAACCACCACTTGTCGCGGACTGCTGTGAACACTCAGCAGGTGTTCGATTTCTGCATCAGCATCGCGACCGGCGGTCGAAAACCGTACGGGACATTCTCCAGGCACAGCAGTCCCGGTGGCCTCCGATCCGGAATCTTTCGAATCGAACACCGTCACACTGTCTGCAAGCACTTTGGAATCCAGTGATTCCCGCAGCAACTGCTGCAGACGCGACCGCGCTCGCTGAAACTCTCCCGGGCCATAACGACGACGAGCCAGACCCGCCGCATGCAGCAGGTTATAGCCGTCGATCAGCAGGAAAGTTCTGGCCATTCGAGCCTTACTCGATTTCAAACGCCGACGGTGCACGCAGGTTTTCCGCAGCGAACAACGTGAGCGAATTTCTTTCAACGAGCCGTCAGGCTCATTTGGGTTGAGGGCTTTCAGCCCTCGTCGGATTCAGGCCGCAACCAAAGGTCGCTCAAGAGCCAGCAGGATCTGTTTCTGATCCAGACCACCTCCGTAACCCACCAGTTTGCCGTTGCTGCCGATGACTCGATGACACGGCACAATGATGGCAATGGGGTTCTTTCCATTGGCCAGCCCGACCGCACGACTGGCGGCAGGATTGCCAATGGCTCGAGCAACATCGCCATACGACACTGTCTCGCCAAATGGGATTCGACAAAGTTCGTCCCAGACTCGCTTCTGAAACTCCGTTCCGTCGGCGTTGAGTGGCAGATCGAAGTCTCTCAGCCGGCCTTTGAAATAGGCCTTCAATTGCCTTAGGGCTTCGCCCAGCTTTCGCTCTCCAGGTTCCCAGTCCTCCGCCGGTTGAACCTCAGACGAACTGAATTGAGTCTTCAGAAAGGACACATGCTTCAATCCGGATTCATCACCTGCCACCATAAGTCGTCCGACCGGCGTGTCATTCAGGAAAGCAAAGAACATGACGTGGTCCTCCCGGCTGTATCAACAATTCCCTGGCAGCATGGCACGAGTCTTCGCGCCGTGCGTGTTCCTGTTGTTCCTCAATTCCTTCGGATGCGGATCATCTCAGGAGAAGGCGGCTTCGCCAATCCAGAAGCCGTCTGAGCTTCGCGTCGTGGTCACCAGCCAGCCACTTCTCGAATTGACTCAGACCATTGCCGGTGATCACGCGAAAATTGAACGAGTCTTTCCCAATGGCAGAACTCCCCGACTCTGGCGCCCGCTGCGTCGGGACGGACAGGCGCTGCAGTCTGCTTCACTGATTCTGTTCAGCGGCGCGGGCTATGAACCGTGGAAGGATCGATTGTCACTGCCGGGGTCTCGCATTTCGGATACCTCGTCCGGCTTCACCGATCAACTGATCACTGTTCCGGATGCCGTCACTCATCGACATGGGCCGGAAGGCGAGCACAGTCATCCAGGGCTGATCTGGGCTACCTGGCTGGATCCCGATCTGCTGGCCGCGCAAGTCACCAGTTGCCGATCAGCGATGTCTCGTCTGCTGCCGGACAAGGAATCGGACTTTGCCACCGCCGCCGTAAAACTGAATGCTCGAATTACAGACCTTTCAAAACGACTCGAGGAATTGAAGGCCCGAGTGCCGTCGACCGAGTGTCGTCTGCTGAGTGACGGGCCACAGTATCTTTACCTCACTCGTCGACTGGGATGCCAACTGACATACCTTCACTGGGACGACGATCCGGAACTGGCGGATCACGAACGCAGCGAACTGGAAAAAGTGATCCAGGACCACAGCAACGCCCGTCTTTTCCTTCTGTCAACCCGGGCGTCCGATGCTCACGAAGACTTGATTCGGAAGTCAGGACTGGAACCGGTCCGCATTGATCTGTGCGAAACGGCCGACAACGACCACAGTGTGCTGGATCGTCTGGAAGCCAATCTCGATCGACTGAACACGGCAATGACTGTCCTTGAACCGACTCCGTGAATTATGGTCTTGCTGACGATGCAGACACCCATGTTTGACTCTGTGAATGCAACGGCCCTCGGGTAGCTGCGCTGGCACTATCGCACGAGCCCGGCACCGACAGATCACACGCGGCAAACCGCGACTATCCCTTCTTCACTGGAGGAGCAGTCAGTGGATCTTCGGGCCAACTGTGTTTGGGATAACGTCGCTTCAATTCTTTGCGAACATCCGGGTAGGTATTGACCCAGAAACTCGCGAGGTCCTCGGTCACCTGCTGCGGTCTCATGTTGGGGGCCAGCAGGTGCAACAAAACAGGAACTCGGCCACCCGCGATTCGTGGAGTTTCCTTCATGCCGAAGATCTCCTGAATTCGAACGGGCAGAATCGGAGGTCGGCCCTCTTCATAAACCAGCGAAATGCGACTGCCGGTGGGGACGGTGATCCGTTCGGGCGCTTCACGTTCGATGGTCTGCTGCAATGCATAATCCAGTCGACTCTGCAGAGTCGACAACCACGGAGCGGAGTTCAGTTCAGCGAACGATCGCCGACCCTGACACAACTCGTGCAGCAGGTCCAACAGCATTGCCTCGTCACATTCCGGCAGCGGCAGATCAGGACGCCATCCTCTCAGGCAGCGAATCCGAGTGAGATACCCGTGAAAGTCATCACCATCCGGTGGCATCACAGACTTCAGTTGCGGCGCGGCCGCCTTGAACAGGACTTCTGCCGCGGCGGCCTTGTCTTCAATTGCCGCCGGGGTTTCCTCAAGAATCAGATCATCAAAGGCCACTCGACGCCGCGCCACCACTTGTTTCTGCGTCGGATGAAAGAACAGTTCCTCTCCAGTTCTCAGCAATGCTTCGGGCAGCCAGCTCCGCTCAACTTCTGAGGCCTGACGGACCAGAGCATCCGTGCCGCGACCGTCGATGTCCACACATACGAACAACGGAGCTTTCTGCACGGCGGAACGAGGCCCCAGTCGCACTCCACGACCACCCACCATCAGGCCCTTGTCGCCGGTCGAATCCCTTCGCCGCGCTACCCGGTCCGGATAACCTGCCACAATCGCTCGCAGCATGGCCTCATCCGAACTGATCTGTGACGGCCGACCATGCCCCAGTTCTTCGCTCGCCAGATCGTTCAGCTGTCTGGCCACCTGCGTAATGGTTCGCACAGCATTACGATTGATCTCACCACACGACGACACAGATCGACCTGTCTGCAGATAATCTTCCACGGCAGCCAGCCGATCCAGCACATCGGAACGCGAGATCTGCCCGCTGACCGTTCTGATTGGCATCGCCTTGCCACTGCGATCCGCCGAAGGGCCACGCAGAAAGGGGTCGCGTTCGGACAACAGCGCAGCCATTAAAGTCGCTCGTTCTCCGTGCCCCAGGCAGTGCGCTTCCACCAGCAGCCTTGCAAGTCGAGGAGGCACCGGAAATCGTCCCAGCAGCCGTCCCAGTGGTGTGATGGCGTTTCCCTCAATCGCGCCCAGCAACTGCAGCAGCTTTTCTGCATGATCGATGGATGCGGCAGGAGGCGCTTCGAACCAGGGAAACTCGCGCACGTCACTTTCGCCCCACGCGTACAGTCTCAGGATCGCCGCCGACAGGTCCACTCGATGCAATTCGGCCGACTCGAAATCCGGACGACGCCGCTGAGCCGATTCGTCCCACAGTCGCAGACAGAATCCCGGCTGAGTTCGTCCGGCACGCCCGGCTCGCTGATCAGTCGATGCTTTGGAAACCGGGACCAGTTCCAGGCGATCCAGACCGGCATCCGCGTCAAACTGCATTTGTCGAGCAAACCCGGTATCGACGACTGCCGTGATGCCTTCGATGGTCACCGATGTTTCTGCGACGTTTGTGGACAACACCACCTTCCGCTGCTCGCATGGTGACAGCACTCGATCCTGGTCGTCCGCTGACATGTCTCCGTACAGCGGCATCACTGCCAGATTGTGGCGACGCGAAAGAGCTTCCATGTCGCTGCGAGTCCTGAGGATTTCGCCAACACCCGGCAGGAACACCAGCACATCGCCGTCCGTTTGAGTCAGTACTACTTCGATACCGCGCACGGCCAGTTCCGGAATCGACTGCCGTTCCAGGGGCCGCTGGTAGCTGATGCGAACCGGATACTGTCGCCCTTCACTTTCCACAACCGGACAGTCTCCCAGAAACTGCGCAATGCTCCGCGAATCCAGTGTCGCGGACATCACCACAATTCGCAGGTCCGGCCGCACGGTCTGCTGAACCCGGCGGACCATCGCGAGTGCCAGGTCGCTGTCGAGCCGTCGTTCATGGAACTCGTCGAAAATCACGACTGACGAGTCTTCCAGAAACGGATCGTCCTGCAGTCGTCGCAGCAGGACTCCTTCGGTGACGACCAGAATGCGAGTCTGCCGGCTGACAGATTCTTCAAAGCGCACCCGATAACCGGCCGTCTGACCAACTCGTTCGCCCAGCTCAATCGCAATCCGCCGCGCTGCGGTTCGAGCGGCAATTCGTCGAGGCTCCAGCATCACGACCTGACCCTGTTCGGCAAATCCAGCCGTCAGCAGGGCAGGGGGAACGCGAGTTGTCTTTCCAGCCCCGGCCGCAGCTCGCAAAACCGCACAGGACGAAGTCCTGAGCGCCTGCATCAGTTCCGGGATGATGGCATCAACAGGAAGAGGTGCAGGCATTCTGGCGAGGTGTGCTGTTGAAAAGGACGGGCATTCGATGGCGAACCGAGTGGTAACAAATGATGCACGCCGTGGTACTCGGAATTCTACTTCCCGTCAGGCTTTTCCGAACGTCGAGCCAGGGATTCCAACTGTTCTGTCAGCACCTTGTCGATCATCGGAGCCACTTTGTCGAGACCGGGCGAATAGGGACCTGTCAGATGATAAATCATCACCAATTTGCTGCCCTCGGCCGACTTTTCCAGATCGATGGTCATCGTGCCCTGCAGAGCAAACTCCTGCAGCGGCCCCAGCACTCCCGTCATTCGAAGTTTTTTGCCTGGCGCGCAGTAGATGACAGCCATGTGACGCACGAAGCCGTCGTCAGGAAGTTTTTCATCAAAGCCTCCGCCCTGAGTCAGGTTCAGAGACAGATTCGTCGCATCTCCGGACCATGTGTGATCGGCACCCCACCATTCCGAAATGCGACTCAGTTGAGCCCAAACGACGTCCGGAGTCGCTTTTGATGTCCGCTCAATCCGAATGGTAATCGCATCAGGTGCCGATGCAGTAACGTCCGCCAATCCCGCATCCGCACTCAGCAGCCATGTTCCGGAAATCAGACTGATCCACAGGGCAAACGTTCGGTACGACATTGTCATGGACGCATTTCCAGAAACAGACTTCGACCAACACCTGTGAGTCGAACCCGTAACTCCAAAGCCGTGAGCCGCATGGCGATAAACCAATTGCCGTCATTTTGCGATTCAAAGTGGACGTCACTCTCTGAGTGACGCGGCTCGCCAACGCCGAGCATTCTTCTGCGTCACTCAGAGAGTGACGTCCACTATGAAGACACAAAAGCGAACGGGCACACCATCCCCGTCACCAGATGGTATGCCCGTTGGTTTCCTGATTGCCGATCACACAAACGGAGTTTTCCCGGGAATGGCCACAGGGGCCACCGGGTGATCGGCCCACTCGTAGGCTTTCGGACTCAGATCTTCCTTCGAGTTCAGCACGGCGTCCCAGGTCAGCTTCTGACCAGTGTAGGCCGCCATACGTCCGGCGATTGCCAGCAGCGTGCTTTTGCACATGTAGTCGCCATTGTTGATCGGCTTGCCTGATCGAATGCTGGCGAACAACTCGTCATGTTCAATCTGGTACATGTCGCCGCCAGGTCCGTCGAACTTCCAGATCACTTTGCCGGACAGATCTTTGATCTCATGAGCCATCACGTCGACGACACCTTTGGATCCAAAGATGTAGTCTTCGACTTCATTTTCACAGTTCTGCCAGTGGCGGCAGCGGGCAAACGCCTTCACACCGTTTTCCCACTGATAGACCACATCGAAGTGATCGTAGATGTTGCCGTATTTGGCATCGGTACGAACCTGGCGACCACCAGAGCCGCTGATCGTGGCAGGCGCCACATCGTTCATCGCCCACATCATCTTGTCCAGGCTGTGGATGTGCTGTTCGACATTGAAGTCGCCGGACAGCCATGTGTAGTAGTACCAGTTGCGCAGCTGGTACTCCATTTCGCTCTTGCACTGATCCCGCTCACGACGCGGATCCCAGACACCGCCCGTCATGTAGCTGCACTGCATCGCTACGATATCGCCAATCGCTCCGCTGCGAATCTGTTCAAACGTGGCTCGCTTGCCATGGTGATATCGCCAGCAAAGTCCGGAGACCAGCGAAAGTCCCTTCTCCGCGGCCTTCGCGGATGACTCCATCACCGAGCGAACTCCGGGAGCATCCACCGCAACCGGCTTTTCGCAGAAGACATGCTTACCGGCATCCACGCTGGCTCGCAGGTGCTCCGGACGGAAATGCGGAGTCGCAGCCAGCAGAACCACATCCGACTTTTCAATGACGCTTTTGTAACCGTCAAATCCCGCGAAACAATCATCGTCCGTGGCAGTGACTCGAGCTGGCTGGCCTTCCTTGTTGAACATGCGGCTGAGCTGACGACGGCCTCGATCGACCGCATCTTCAAACACATCGGCCAGGGCAACCAGCTCTGTGGCGGCGTCAGCGCTCAAAGCCTGCTGCGCTGCTCCGGTGCCTCGACCACCTACTCCCACCAGACCCACTTTCAGCAGATCACTGCCACCCGCATACAGTCCGGCATTCACCGGGGCAGGGACTGCTGCAATCGCCGCGGCACCAACCGCCGCAGTGGCAAGAAACGAACGTCGAGAACTGTCAGACGTGTTTGGGGAACTGTTCATGGCAGGGTGTCCTGGTTCCGAAGCTTGAGCGGCGGGAATAAGAAACAGCGAATCATCAGCGGAACACATCACGGCTTGAATTCAAGACCCATGGCCCTGACTTCATACCGGCAATTCCACTTCGTTTCGCACTCAATAGAAGATTCTGGAGGGTGCAGATTCTGCCGAAGAGAGTGACCGGAAGTGGCCTCCAGGTCAAGCTCACACCGGAATGCGAACAGGTTTTTGATGCCGCCCAGAATCTCGATCCCACTTTCTCAGACAAAACCGCTTTCCGGCAGGCTCGAATTGAGACAACAAGTTCGTGATGTCTCTCTTGAAAACCCGCGGCATGAATCCCGCGGCCCACACGCCCGGTTCCGTCAGCCAATTTTGTTCCGGAGGACCTTTCTGTCGTCCCGTTCAGCGGACGACCACTGCCAATCCTGTCTGGTTCCCTTCGCTCTTCCTGTCTGAATTCTTTGAAGGAGAACACCGATGTCGCAATGTCGCGTTCCGTGGCTTGTTCGACTGCTCTACACGCACAATCCTTTCTACCTGATCAGCGCGTGCCTGTTTACGTATGGTCTGAAACTGCTGTTTCGAGTGGGTGATTCGGCCGTTCTGTTTCAGCAGGGAACGGTGGGATACATGCAGCCTGTCGGCCTGATGGGCAGTCTGCTGGCCGTCACGCTGCTGATGGCCACAACGGCCGTGCTGATTGTGCGGCTGGGTCACGTCTGAGAAGACGCACGATCGTTGGTGCTGATTGTCCTGCTCATGCTGCTGGCCATTTCCGTCAGCTTCGATGAATTGCTGATGACCGCTTCGGAACTGGACGACGGTCTGCTGCGCACACTGACTATGATGCTGGCCGGAGTGCTGGCGGCGATTGGCATTACCGAAACTCTGATTCGTGGTCTGCGAGTGCGATTTGCCTGGTCATGGCGTAGTCCACTGTACCTGCTGCTGGCATTGTTCTTTCTCTGGCCCGTGCTGCTGCTGCGAGAAATCATGCCATGGTCCGAGCAAACCATTCGCTGGCTGATTGCCGGATTTCCTACCGTGGCTGGACTGATTGCATTGCTGCTGATCCCCGGAATCCGACAGGGCTCAACGTCTGTCCGAGACAATGGAACGCCCTGGAGATGGCCCTGGATTCCCTGGACGCCGTTTGTGTTTGTCGCACTGGCCGTCTGCTTCCGATCTTACTCACTGACGATTTCCTTTGACGCACCGAAGCTGGAACATGCATTCTGGGATACGGTATTCGGGATGTATCAACTGGTTCCCTTCTTCGCGGTGATCCTCGTCCTGCTGATCGAAATTGGCGTCACCGAACGTCGCGACAGCTTCGCCACCTCCGTACTGATGATCTCCCCGACGCTGATGCTGCTGGCGGCTCCCTGGGGAGTTCCCTGGAAGAGCATGCCGGCCTACGAAAGTTTCGCACTGACGGTTTCCGCGACACTGGGTTCACCAGTATTCCTGGCGATGCTGCTGGTGCTGGCCATCTCGTTCCTCGCATGGTTCCGTCGTGTCCGTCTGAGTGAAGGCATGGTTTATACGATGCTGCTGGTCGCAATGATCGTCGGCCCAAACGCCTGGCGATGGCCCGGCGCGGGATTGATGTTTGACGGACTGCACACCTGGCCCGTCTGTGTTGCGGCCGGACTGAAGATCGTGCTGGGAATCCGACGACACCGACCCACAGAAATCCTGATTGGTGGTCTGCTGTGTGCCGCATTGCCGCTGGTCGTCCGTCTGCCGAGCTACCTGGTGCCGTGGCGAGTTTTTCTGGCTCTGCACCTGTCCCTGATTATTGTGCTGCTGGCCGGCCTATGGCTTCCACAAGTCAATCGTTCGTTGCAGAAGTTCAACGCCGTGCAACTGACCGGAACAATGCTGATCGGCATGCTTCTGCTGCTGCAGAATGGAATGTCCGGATCGAATATCCTGGTCTACGCGGCCGGAATGACAATCAGTGCCGTGGGCTGCTTTCAACTGACCGGAGAGCGATGGTACCTGGCAGCGGCGGCAATTCACTGCCTGACCGGAGCTGGTGCAGGCAGCGTGGCATCGTCCTGGATGCTCGCAACAACTCGAATGGAATCCGGACTGCGACTCGTCATTCTGGGAGCCATCAGCTTCGCCGCAGCCGTCCTGATCAGCACCCTGAAATCCGGATCCGGACGCTGGTTGCGAATTCACTGTCTGCTGTGGAAACGAAATACTCTGCACTGGCTGAATCAATGATCCGCCAACGTTTAACCCGTGGCCGACAAGCCAGGCCGATTGAGCCTTTCCGCTGACGGCCTGGCCTGTCGGCCACGGGTTAAACCAAGGCATTCCTCAAATCTTACACTTATGTTTGCTGTAGCGAACAACGTGAGCGCCGTTCTGGCAACGGCCGGCAGGCCAACCGGGTCGAGGGGTCTCACCCCTCGTCAGGCCATCCAGATGAAGCTGACAGCCAGGGCCAGAAAGACCAGGCCCGCCAGGCGATCAAGCTGTACGGCGATCGTCGGTTTGGAATTCAGCAAACCACCAATGCGTCCTGAAAAATAGCCGATGGCTGCAAACGTCACGACGGCTACTCCGGTAAACAGCAGACCGAAAAACGCCATGTGCAGCTCGGGCTGATTTGCGTCTTTGTCCACAAACCCAGGCAGGAACGACAGAAAGAAAATACCGACCTTGGGATTGATCGAGTTCGCCAGCAGGCCTTTGCCGAAATGCTGCCAGCCCGACTGCTCCTGCCCGGAATACTCCTTCACGCCACCGCCCCGGCTACGCAGCGCGCTGATGCCCAGCCAGACCAGATAAGCGGCACCGCAGTATTTCAGAACCGTAAACGCCATCGGCGACGCTCGAACGGCCGCAGACACACCAATGACAGCAAACAGTGTGTGCAGCAGGCAGCCGGTTCCACACCCGACTCCAAAGCCCACCGCTGATCGCCAGCCGCGAGCCAGCCCGATACTGATTGTGCCCAGGATATCGGGACCCGGACTGATCGTCAGCAGAAACGCAGCACTCAGAAACAACAGAATGGTTTCGCTGGCAGGCATTGAGTCGTACTGAATTTGAGTCGCGCACGTTGCGCGCCTGTTTCCACAGCGAACAACGTGAGCGGACGGTTGTCAACGAGCCGTCAGGCTCCTTTGGGTTGAGGGCTGTCAGCCCTCATTCAGGATTGCTTCAGAAGTCAGTTCGAGTCCGCACAGTGCCATCAGCCGAGGTAATTTCGATCCAGTCGATCTCAATCGGCAAGTCCGGGTCACCCTGACGCGGCAGGTAAATCCGAACGACGCCAAAGGGACCGTCAGCCGGAATCTTTACTGTAATGTCCTGCCAGTCGCTGCTCTCAGCAATTCGGTACAACGCGAGTTTTGCTGCGCCCTGTGGTCCATCGGGCAGCCAGTCCACATGACCACTTCCGGGCTGCGCTTTGATGCGGAACGATACAGTACCTGAGCCCCGATGCTTTGCCGCGGCAAACCCCAGAAAGCTGGCTCCCTTCATTTCAGAGATTCGCAGACTGCCAGCCGCCACGGACGCTTCACAGGATCGCGGCTTCCAGCCCTTCAAAGCGGGATTTTCGTCATTCTTCGCAGACGTCTTGCTGCCTGGTGCAGTCCCGGGTGCAGCCTTCTTCTTTGGCTGCTGATGACCTTCCATTTCCGGTCGATATCGAGCCGGGTCGAACGCCGGATTGGGAACGGGCAGGACCGCATTGGTCTTCATCAAAAATGCGGTCAGTTGATCGTTCAGCCGACTCACAATCTCAGGATGACGATCAGCCACATTTGTGGTCTCCCCCAAATCATCCTTCAGATGAAACAGCAGATTACGATGGGCTCCACCATCACCACCATGAAAGACGCGAATCAGCTTCCAGTCCGCTTCGGTGATCGAGGCCGAAGGAGGCAGCCAGTCGGGGACTCCGGGACTGTGAGGAAAATATTTGACGACGGCATCATGCGTCATCGGCTGACCTTTCAGCGCCGGAAGAATGCTGATGCCATCAAACTGCTGACCGGGAGCCGGTGACAGATTCAGTCCTTCCAACAGCGTCGGGAAATAATCTTCACTCTGCACAATCGCATCGGAACGAGTACCAGCAGCGACAACTCCCGGCCAGACAACAACGCCGGGAACTCGGACACCGCCTTCATACATCGACGCCTTGCCGCCTCGCAGTGGTCGATTGCTGGTCGGCACCTCACCATCGACTTCGCTGTACATGTTACCGCCGTTGTCGGACGTAAAGATGATGATGGTGTTGTCGGTCAGCTTCAGACGATCCAGTGAGTCCAGCAGTGTGCCAACGGCATCGTCCATACTTTCGACCATGGCGGCATATGTGGGGCATCGCTGCTGATCATTCGGGTTTACTCGTCCCCGATGCTTTTCGATCAGGTCTTTCTTCGCATCAAAGGGAGCATGCACGCTGAACATCCAGTAGTTCAGAAAGAATGGTCGATCCTGATGGACTTCCATCCAGCGACTGGCTTCCTGCGCCATCCGGTCTTCAATGTGCTGATTCGGTGTGTCAGGATCCGGATCAAAGTCGGCAAACTTCCACGGCACCACATAACTTCCCGCAGGACCCGGCCCGGGATGATGCGGCAGGTCGACGTCAAAACCCTGCTGCAGCGGCGAATACGGCTCAGCCCCCAGATGCCACTTTCCGAAATGGCCTGTTGCGTAACCTGCCTCTTTCAGGCTTTCCGCCAGCGTGCGGTATTCGGTCTTCAGCCTGGTGACCGTTCTGGGCTGCACGGCCTTCTGATCCGGCGCAGCCGATTTGCCGACCGTTGCTTCCAGTACCACCTCAGGCAGGTGACAACTGGGAGTTGTGATGCCAATCCGCGCCGGACTCAGCCCCGTCAGGATGGCCGATCGAGTCGGCGAACACAGCGGACTGGCCGAATACGCCCGAGTCAGCGTGATGCCTCGACTTGCCAGTCGCTGAAGGTTTGGCGTCTGATGAAACTGAGTGTGGCCGTACAGAGTGGTATCCGCCCAGCCCAGATCGTCGGCCAGAATGAATATCACATTCGAC
>Ga0209573_1001604_pt1 | contig 33742 bp, 32 predicted proteins | sample TNRBio252014_DNA_FD_185870 | JGI IMG/M metagenome (GOLD analysis project Ga0209573, IMG submission 185870) | Wastewater treatment Type I Accumulibacter community from EBPR Bioreactor in Madison, WI, USA - TNR Reactor_6/25/2014_ DNA (SPAdes)... | ecosystem: Engineered > Bioreactor > EBPR >...
CGTGACACGAACTTGCCATTGCAGCCCGTGGCGATGATCAGAGTCTTGCCGACTTTGACTGGCTCCGGCACCGCGTCGTGCGTGTGGCCCGAGAGGATGACATCGATCCCGGAGACGACACGCGCCATCTTGCGATCGACGTCGAAGCCGTTGTGCGACAGCAGCACGACGAGGCCGGCTCCCGCGGCGCGAACCGTCTCGACTTCCTTCTGCAGCTCGGCATCGCGCAGTCCGAACGTCCATTTTGGGATCATCCAGCGCGGATTGGCGATTGGCGTGAATGGGAACGCCTGGCCGATGACGGCGATCTTGACGCCGCCACGCTCGAACATGGCATGCGCCGGGAAAACGCGATCTTCGAACTCGCTGTCGCGCACGTTCTGGGCGAGGAACGGGAAGCCGAGCTTTTCGACGAGTTCCTTGACGCGGGCCTCGCCGAGCGTGAACTCCCAATGGCCCGTCATGGCGTCGGGCTTCAGCATCGACATGACATCCGCCATGTCCTGGCCCTTCGTCTGCAGCGACGTCCAGCTATTGGTCCAGGTGTCGCCGCCGTCGAGCAGCAGCGTGCGGCCTTCCCGCTCGGCCCGGATCGCCTTGACGATGCGCGCGATGCGGTCGAGGCCACCCATGCGCCCGTAGGTCTTGGCCAGCGCCGCAAAATCGACATGGGTGAGCGCATGCGCCATCGCCGAACCGCGCTCGATCTTGTAGGCGTCGAGCAGGCTCTCGCCCGTGATGTGCGGCACGAGGCCTTTTGATTCACCCACGCCGATGTTGATCGACGGCTCGCGGAAATAACTCGGCATCAGCTGGCCGTGAATGTCCGTCAGGTGGATCAGCGTGACGTTGCCGAGCGGCTGGAAGCGCAGCAGGTCCGCTTCGCCGAGCCGTCCCTGCGCGACGGCGCGATTGAGGCCGCTGCCGGCCGCGAGACTCGCTGCCGTTGCCGCAGTCATGAAATCGCGCCGCGTGACCATGTGGCCTCCTGGGTCTGGCATCTGCGATGCCATGCGGACATGGCTTTCCCGTCAGGGCGCAATGCGGGCGCATGACCCTGTCGGGGCTGCGGGACAGCCGCAGCACCAGGTTCAATTCAAGAAGTCAGCGTGCGGCGGCTTTCAGCCGACCGTCACCTTCTGCTCGGCCTTGTAGACACTGCCGTCGTCGTCAGTCCACGTGAACTCGAACGTGCCGGTCTCGGGCACGCGCACGAAGAAGGCCTGATAGGGATTGGCCGAGATGGCCGGGTGCCAGTCTACGCGCATGATCTCGCGGCCGTTGAAGGCGACCTTGAACTCTTTGATGATCTTGCGCGGGATGGGCTGGCCGCTGGCGTCCTTGCGCTGGCCGCTTTCCATTTCGTGCGAAATGAGCGTCTTGACCTCGATGACCTCGTTGGCCTTGGCGGTCGATGGCATGCGGATGCGAGGTGTGGGCTTCGGATTCGACATCTGAGAAACCTCGAAAGCAGAGGAATGGGTTGGGCGAAGGCGAAAGCAGGGCGAACGATCAGCCGCCGCAACCGCCGATCGTGACCTTCACCTCGCGGCGCTCCATGAAGAGCTGCCCATTCGACATCTCGGCCACGGCCACGATGTCCTGCGTCTTGGCCAGCCGGATGCGGATCGACGCGGCGGCCTTGGGTGAAAGCGGTGTGAAATGGAAACCGGCGATGCCGACGGACGGATTGCCTTCAGCAAAGAGGTGGACGGCCTTGACGTAGTCCTTGTCCGTCATCGGGCTCTCAACCTCGAAGTTGAGCGGCACGACGAGTCCGTTTTCAGCGATCGACGGCAGGTCGAGCTTGATCTTGCCGGGGCCAGGCTTGCGATCGCCGAACAGCTTCTTGATCTCTTCCGCCACCTTCTCCGGCGTGGCGAGGCTGGCGCTCGGTCCGACGACCATGGCCGCGGCGCCTGCCGCAGTGAGGCCGAAGATATCGCGCCGGGAAGGGGCCTTGCGGGCAAGCTTCATCCCTGTCTCCTGTGGAAGGCTGACATTCTAACGGTCAGCGTTGGTAACCGACGAAAGTCGTCTCTCCAATACATATGAAAAACGAAATATGTCAATATGAGCTTGCGACAATCTATAGCCAAAGACTAGAGTCGCAACGGTCGCAATGAAAATTGACGCCAAGCAGCGACGAATGCTGCATCGCAAAAAGACGATGGGATGGAAACGGGAGGAAGCTGTGAAAAGAAAATGGAGAAGCCTGGTCGGCAGTCTGGCGCTTTCAGCACTGGTACTGTCGGTCGCCGCCGGGAATGCCGCCGCGCAGCAACCGGATGCTGAAAAAGAGATCGAACGTTATCGCGCCATGATCAGCGACCCGTTCTCCAATCCGGCGTTTCTCAACGTCGATCGCGGCGAGATTCTTTGGAAAACGGCGCGCGGCACGAAGAACGCGAGCCTCGAGCAATGCGATCTGGGCGAAGGGCCCGGCAAGCTCGAGGGCGCCTTCGCCAAGCTGCCGCGCTATTTCAAGGATGCCGACCGCGTCATGGACCTCGAGCAGCGGCTGCACTGGTGCATGCAGAACCTGCAGGGCCTCGACACGGCGGACGTCGTCAAGCGCCGCTTCGGCGGGCCGGGGCGGACGTCCGACATGGAAGACCTCGTCGCCTTCATCGCCAACAAGTCGAGCGGCATGAAGTTCGCGGTGAAACTGGAGCACGCGAAGGAGAAGGAGTCCTACGCTGTCGGCGAGGCGATGTTCTTCCGCCGCGGCGGCCAGTGGGATTTCTCCTGTGCCACGTGCCACGCGGAGGACAACAAGCGCATTCGGCTGCAGGGCCTGCCGAACCTCGCCAAGCCTGGCAAGCAGGTGCAGGACACGATGGGCTCTTGGCCGACCTATCGCGTGTCGCAGAGCCAGTTGCGCACGATGCAGCATCGCCTCTGGGATTGCTATCGCCAGATGCGATGGCCGCAGCCCGACTATCTCGCCGACGGCCTGACTGCGCTGACGATGTACCTCAACAAGAACGCCGAAGGCGCGACCATCACGGTCCCGTCGATCAAGCGCTGACCCAGGGAGCACAAGCCATGACACGCAAGTTTATCGCCGTGCTTTCGGCAGGTGTTCTCGCCGCCACGATCGGCTCCGCGCTGGCGCAGCAAGCCGCCAAGGTGGATCCAGCCGTCGTCGACACCTACATCAAGGGCACGTTCAGCAAGGCTCCGGCGGACTGGCAGGCGCGGATCGTCCCGGACGACACGCAGCGCATCTGCTCTGACATCCGCGATCCCTCTATTCCCGCGGACGTGGCCAAAAAGATCATGGACGCCGCGACGGCCAGCATCGTCTATCCGGACGACGGCAAGGTCATCGGCGACTGGAAGAAGGGCCAACAGCTCGCGCAGCGCGGCACCGGCGGCCAATTTTCGGACCAGCCCGGCCGCCCAATCGGTGGCAACTGCTATGCCTGCCATCAGCTCTCTCCGGGCGAGGTCAGCTTCGGCACGCTCGGGCCCTCGCTGACGGCCTATGGCCGCAATCGCAAGTACAAGCCCGAGGATGCCAAGGCCGCCTACGCCAAGATCTACAATGCCCAGGCGGTGCAGGCGTGCTCGAACATGCCGCGGTTCGGGCACAACAAGTTCCTGTCGATCGAGCAGATCAAGGATCTGACGGCCTACCTGTTCGATCCGGAAAGCCCGGTCAACAAGTAGCTGAAACCAGGTTGATGCAATGGCAATGCCGACGCCGAAGCGCATAGGGATTGGAACGCTCGCAACGGTTGGGATGCTCGTCATCTCGGCCGCGGCGTCGCTCCCTCGCGCTTCGGCGGCGGAGCTCCTGATGTTCGAGGAAGCCGGTTGTCCCTGGTGCAAGCGGTGGCACGCCGAGGTCGGTCCCGGCTATCCCAAGTCGACGGAAGGCCAGCGTGCGCCACTGCGGCGGATCATGCTCGAGGGGCCGAAGCCTGCCGGCATCGTGCTTGCCTCGCCCGTGTCGTTCTCGCCAACCTTCGTGCTGGTCGAGAATGGCCGCGAGATCGGGAGGATCACTGGCTATCCCGGCGCCGACTTCTTCTGGGGGCTTCTGGCCGAGTTGATCCAGAAGCTCGATCGCTCGGGTAGCCTGTCGCAATCGTCGCTGCAAATCGCCAAGGTGGAGCTGCGCCCATGAACAAGAGCATGGCTGAAGAGCTCGAGCAGGTTCTCGATCGCGGCGAGGAAATGTCGCCCGAGCTGCACAGCCTCATGCAGAAGGCGCGCAAGGCCAGCGACTTTCTCAAGGCCATCGCGCATGAGAACAGGCTCGTGATCCTGTGCCTATTGTCGGAGCGGGAGCGGTCGGTGACGGAACTGGAAGGCTTGCTGGCCCTCAGTCAGGCGACCGTGTCGCAACAGCTTGCCCGCTTGCGCCATGAAGGTCTCGTCGAGACCCGGCGGGACGGGCGCGTCGTCTACTACAGCCTCGCCGACGAAACGACGAAGCGCTTCATCAAGGCGATCTACGAGAAGTTCTGCCGCTGATCCTCGTGGCGTCGCGCGCGATTGTCGCTAGCGGCACTTCCTCGGCAAGGAGAGCGTGGTGCCCATCGATTGGGTCATTATCGGCGGCTTTGTCTGTGGCGCCTTGGCGGGAGGGGCTTCCCGCTACGGCCGCTTGTGCACGATGAGCGCCATCGAGGATGCACTTGCCGGCCGGGACTATCGCGGCGCCAAGGCTTGGGGGCTGGCGGCGGGCGTGGCCGTGGCGTTGACGCAGATCTTGAGCAGCCTGGGATGGGTCGATCTCGAGGGCTCGGTCTATTCGGGCTCAACGGTGCACATTCTCGGAGCCCTGCTGGGTGGCCTGCTGTTCGGCATCGGCATGACGCTGGTCGGCACCTGTGCATTTGGGCTGCTGGTGCGATCGGGAAGCGGCGATCTCCGGGCCGCAATGGCCGCCGCTGCCGTCGGCGTTGTCGCCATGTCGGCGACGGCTGGCGCCGTGGCGCGCCTGCGGCAGCCGCTGCTCGGATTTGGCGTCATCGATCTTCAGTCTTGGACGATGCCGTCTATCGGGGATCTGTCGTCCGGAAGCTGGCGGGCCGTGGCGGCGGCGATGGTGTTCGGCGCGTGCGCCGCTCTGGCACTTGGTGCTTTGCTCGACGAGCGCATGCGCCGCCGCCCGCGCTTGCTGCTCGCTGCCGTCGGCATGGGAACCGCCGTTGCTCTGGGCTGGGTCGTCACGTCGTCCGCGGTCGCGAACCTGGCGCTCGACCGCCCGCAAAGCCTGTCCTTTGTGGCTCCGGTCGGTCGCGCCCTGCTGCAATTCATGATGGAACCGTTTCGCGACCTGGGCTTCGGTGTCGCAACCGCGCTCGGCGTTGTCGTGGCGTCCACTGCGGTGGCGCTCTGGCGTCGGGAGCTGCGCTGGGAAGCCTTCGACGATCCCGTCGAGATGCGCCGGCATCTTGTTGGCGCTGCTTTCATGGGTCTCGGCGGCGTGCTGGCACAGGGCTGCACCATCGGCCAAGGCATGAGCGCCTTGAGCACGCTCGCGCTCTCGGCCCCGCTGTTCATCGTCGCCGTCCTCGCCGGCGCCAAGATCGGCCTCGTTCACCTGATCGAGGGCCGGTCCCTGTGGCGACTCGGCCGCTGAGAGGCGGCGTACGCGGCGCAATTGCGGCTCGCCACGCCCCGGCATAAAGTGCGCGCCACGATCACCTCATTCAGGTACCTGGAGCCCGTTCCCCGCATGTCCCCCACGTCCGCCAAGACGCCTCGCATGCCGATGATTCCTGCTGACAAGCTCACCGAGGACCAGCGCAAGGTCGTCGCGGCCGTGACCGCCGGGCCGCGTGGTGCCGTATTCGGTCCGTTCGTGCCATTGCTACGCAGCCCGGAGTTCATGGATCGCCTGCAGCGAACCGGCGAGTACCTGCGCTACAACAGCGCCTTTGAGCCTCGCCTGTCGGAGCTGGCCATCCTGGTCACGGCGCGTCACTGGTCGCAGAATTTCGAGTGGCATGCGCATCGGCCGATCGCCGAGAAGGCCGGCCTGCGCCTGTCGATCATCGAGGCCGTCGCCGAGGGCCGACGCCCGGCCGCGATGGCGATGGACGAAGCTGTGATCTGGGATTTCCTGGACGAGCTCATTCGCACTAAGACCGTGACGCAGACCACCTATGATCGCGCCAAGGCGATGTTCGGCGAGCGCGGCATCATCGATCTCGTCGGCATCCACGGCTATTACAGCTTGCTGGCCATGGTCCTCAATGTCACCAGCGCTCCGCTGCCCGAGGGCGCCAAGCCAGGCCTCAATCCGCTTCCCTGAATGCCAACGTCCTTGCGACGCCTTCCTGCGAGCCGATCCGCTCGCTCGTCCCGCTCAACCCGCTCCAACACCCAAGAGGTGACAATGACGACCCGCCGCCACATGCTCAAAGGCTCCGTCGCCGCTGGTGCGGCCGCGACGCTGCCGCTTTTCTCTTCGACCGCGTCCTTCGCCCAGGACGCACCCAAGGCCTTGCAGATCTTTGTCCCGGCCGCACCGGGCGGCGGCTGGGATTCGACCGCTCGCGCGATGGAATTCGCAATGAAGACCGACGGCATCGTCAAGGACTTCAAGTTCGAGCACGCGCCGGGCGCTGGCGGCGCCGTCGGCCTGCCGAAGTTCCTGTCGACCAAGAAGGGCCAGCCCGATGCGCTCATGATCGGCGGCATGGTCATGGTCGGCGCGCTGATCGCCAACAAGTCGCCGGTCTCGATGAAGGATCTGACGCCGGTCGCCCGCCTCACGGGTGAGGCCGAGGTCCTCGTCGTGCCGGCCGCAAGCCCTCTGAAGACGATCAAGGATTGGGCGGATGCTTTCAAGGCCGATCCAGGCAAGATGTCCGTCGCCGGCGGCTCGGCTGGCGGCACGGATCACATTCTCATTGGCATGATCGCGCGCGCCCTCGGCAAGGAGCCGAAGGCTGTCAGCTATGTTGCCTTTGCCGGCGGCGGCCCGGCGACGGCAGCCATCCTCGGCAATCAGGTGGCCTGCGGCGTTTCCGGTTGGGGCGAGTTCGCCGAGCACATCAAGGCGGGCAAGATGCGCGCACTCGCCATCTCCTCGGATAAGCGGCTGGCCGGCTTCGACGTGCCGACGCTGAAGGAGAGCGGCATCGACGTCGAGCTGTTCAACTGGCGCGGCGTGTTCGGCGCGCCGGGGATCACGCCACCGCAACAACAGGCCTTGGTGGGTGTCATCGAGAAGATGGTGCAGGGACCATCGTGGAAAGCCGAGTTGGCCAAGCGTGACTGGACCAGCATTCCGCTGTTCGGCGCCGATTACGGCAAGTACCTCGATGCCGAGATCACGCGCATCACGGGCATCCTGAAGGACCTCGGCCTCGCGACCTGATCGGCGGGCGGCTCAGGCTGACCGCCTGAGTCGCACCAGCATCGGCGCGACCAGGGCCAGCACGCCCAGCGCCAGCAACGATGCCGAGAGCGGGCGTGTCAGGAAAACGGTCATGTCGCCTTGGCTGATCGTCATCGCCTGACGGAAATTCTGCTCCGCCAGCGGTCCGAGGATCATGCCGATGATGACCGGCGCGGTTGGGAAATCGAAGCGGCGCATCAGCAGGCCCATGCCGCCGATCAGGTAGAGCAGGATCAAGTCGACGTAGGACTGGCTGATGCCGTAGGTGCCGATGGTGGCGAACATCAGGATGCCGCCGTAGAGCAGCGGCTGTGGGATCTTGAGCATCCGCACCCAGAGCGCGATCAGCGGCAGGTTCAGCACCAGCAGCATGACGTTGCCGATGTAGAGCGAGGCGATAAGTCCCCACACCAGCGACGCCTGTTGCTGCAACAGCAGCGGCCCCGGTGTGATCTGGTAGCTTTGGAACGCAGACAGCATGATCGCCGCCGTCGCCGACGTCGGCAGACCCAGCGCCAGCATCGGCACCAGAACGCCGGCGGCTGAAGCGTTGTTGGCGGCCTCGGGCCCCGCGACGCCTTCGATGGCGCCCTTGCCGAACTCCTCGGGCTTCGGCGATAGCTTCTTCTCGATGTAGTACGACAGGAACGTCGGAATCTCGGCGCCGCCGGCCGGCATGGCGCCGATGGGAAAACCGAGCGCCGAGCCCCTGAGCCACGGCTTCCAGGATCGCGCCCAGTCCTCGCGGCTCATCATGATGCTGTCCTTGACCTCGAGCACCTCGGGCGGGGCGTCGGACTTCTTTTGCGCCGCGAGATAGAGGGTTTCGCCGACCGCGAACAACCCGACGGCCACGACGATGACGTTGATGCCATCCGAAAGCTCGGTGATGCCGAACCAGAAGCGTGGTTGTCCGGTCTGCAGGTCGATGCCGATCAGGCCGAGGAAGATGCCGACGGCAAGCGACGTCAGGCCGCGCACGGCGGAATTGCCGAGCACCGCCGATACCGTCACGAACGCGAGCAGCATCAGCGAGAAATAATCGGCCGGGCCGAAGCGCAAGGCCAGGTTGACGACGGGCTCGGCGAGAAACGTGATGCCGATGGTGCCGATGGTTCCGGCGACGAACGAGCCGATGGCGGCTGTGGCGAGCGCCGCGCCGGCACGGCCGCGCTTTGCCATCTGGTTGCCTTCCATCGCTGTCACGATGGTCGCGCTTTCGCCGGGCGTGTTTAGCAGGATCGAAGTCGTCGAGCCGCCGTACATGGCGCCGTAGTAGATTCCCGCAAACAGAATCAGCGCCGCCGTGGCGTCGACCTTGTAGGTGAGAGGCAGCAGCAGCGCGATTGTCAAGGCGGGCCCGATGCCGGGCAGGACGCCGACGGCCGTGCCGACGAAGACGCCGATGAAGCACCACATCAGGTTGGTCGGTGTGAGCGCGACGGCGAAGCCTTGCGCCAGATAGCCAAGCGTCTCGCTCATAGGAATCTCTCGATCAGGCCGCTGCCGATCTTGTAACCGAGGATGCGGTCGAACCCGACATAGGCGACGACGGCGAGCATGAGCGCGATGGCGGCATCGCGCAGCGGCTGCCGGCTGCCGAAGGCCCGCGCCGTGCATACGAACAGGATCGTGCCGGCGATGATGAAGCCGGCATTCGAGATCAGGACGACGTTGAGGAGCAGGCCACCGCAAAGCCAGCCAAGCGACGGCCAGTCGGTATCCGCGGACGCTTCATGCTCCCACCCGCCGAGAAGGCCCTCGATGGTCAGCAGCACGCCCATGAAGGCCAGCAGTCCCGTCGCGACCCAGGGGAACACTTTAGGTCCGACCTTGGCGTAGACGGCATGCTCGGGAATGAGCGTCGTCTGCCATGCCACGACCGCGGCCAGCACGAGAATGCCGAGGCCGATGACGGTTTCCTGCCAGGCGAAGCCTGACCGAGTGCTGTTCTGCATGATCTCCCCCGCCGCCTCAAAGTGACGCTAGTGCATCAGAGCCCCATTCTCAATGCAGGTCTGCGCCCCGGCGCCTGTCCGTTGCTGTGGTTCGAGAGCGTTCGGAAAGCCGTTATTGTTTCTGGCCGCCGAGGCCGGCGCCATCGACGACAGGCTTCCATTTCTTGTGATCGTCGGCTATCTGTTGTGCCAGTTGCTCCGGAGTCGAAGCCGTAATCAGGAAGCCGAGGGCTTCCAGGCGAGACGCGATGGCCGGGTCACGCAACGCCGCCGTGATCTCGCGATTATAGAGCGCGACGACATCCCGAGGCATGCCCTTCGGGCCGAAATAGCCGATCCAGCCGTTGGGCTCGTTGGCTTTGACCCCGAGCTCCGAGAACGTCGGCACGTCGGCGAGTTGCGGCGAGCGGCGCGTGCCCGTCACGGCGATGATGCGAACGACACCGCCGCGGTGTTGCTCGATGAAGTCCGCGACGCCAGCCCAGCCGATGGCGAGATCCCCTTGCACCAGCGCCGCGAGGATTGGCTGTCCGCCGCGGTAAGGGATCGCCTGCAGCTTGATGCTGGTTGCCTTGCCAAGCTCGATGCCGAACAGATGCGGCAGTCCGCCGATCGCCGGAACGCCGGAATTCGCCTTGTCCGGGTTTGCCTTGAGCCAGGCGATCGTGGCGGCGAAGTCCTTCGCCTTGGTCAATGTGCCGGTCGCCAGCGCCACCTGGAAATCGACGGCCTTGCTGATCGGCGTGAAGTCGGCGATGGCGTCATAGGAGAGGTCGGTGAACACCAGCGGCGCCGTCGACATCTGCGCGATGTTGGCGAGTGCCAGCGCCGAGCCATCGGGCGGCAGGGGCTTTAGTGTCTCGACTGCGATGCGACCGCCGGCGCCAGCCTTGTTCTCGACGATCACGGGCCGCCCGAGGCGCTCCCGCAGCCGGTCCGCGACGAGCCGGGCGAGGATGTCCGATTGCCCGCCCGCGGCGAAGCCCGCATAGATTTTCACGGGTCCCTGGAACTTCAGCTCTTGCTGGGCGAATGAGGACGTTGGCCCGGCCGCCATACCGCAAAGTGCCAGGAGAAAGCCGCACAGCCGCAGCGGAAATTTCATTGTTGTCTCGTTGCGTTTGGGAAAGTGGCCGGACGAAAGTAGGAACCAAATCCTAGATTATGCGCCGATGGCTGACAATGGATGATTGCGCGACGGACCCGATCGATGCCGGCCAGGGTAAATGAAGTGTTGCGCTACACCGTTGGACCGCCTTCGAGACCGAAGCGGGCCTTGATGCGCCGGAACAGCCGGTCGCGCACCGTCCGGTACGCGTCGAGCGTCTGCTCGCGATTGCCTTGCCCCTGCATCAGCGTGGCGTCGAACGTCGGCCAATACTCGCAATCGACGGCCATCGTCCGCGTCAGCTCGAGAGCTTGATGGTGCGCTTCGGGTGACAGCGAGACGATGAGATCGAACGACGTGTCGCCGAGATCGTCGATGGTGTGCGGCGTGTGCTTCGAGACGTCGATGCCGATCTCGTCCATGACCACGACCATGAACGGGTCGAGCTCTCCGGCCTTGATCCCCGCGGATTGCACGTAGCAGCGGTGTCCGGCCAGATGGCGCAGGATCGCCGCCGCCATCGGCGAGCGGACGACGTTCATGGTGCATGCAAACAGCACCGCACCCGGCAGCTCGTTCAGCCCCGCTGCCATCGACCGTCACCCCTTCCAGTGCAGCGCGCAGATGAGGGTGAAGAGTCGGCGGGCCGTGTCGTGGTCGATGGTGATCTTGCCCTGCAGCCGCTCGATCAGCAGCCGGCTGCCTTCGTCGTGCAGCGCGCGGCGGCCCATGTCGATGGCCTGGATCTTCGAGGGTGGCGCCGTGCGGATCGCGTCGTAGTAGCTGCTGCAGACGAGGAAATAGTCCTTGATGATCTTGCGCAGCGGCGTCAGCGACAGCATGTACGCGACCTCGCCCTGCGTCTGTTCGCTGCCGACCGTGAACGCCAGCCGATCCTGCGCCAAGCCCAGCGTCAAGGTGTAGGGACCGTCGTCTCTGCCATCGACAACGAAGCTGTTGGCGTCCAAGAGATCGTAGATCGCCACCTCGCGCTCGTGCTCGATGTTGGCATTCGACCGCCCGATTGATGAGCTGTCGAGATGTACGGCAGTCAGCCGGGATCGCGGCAACGCGGGCTCCGTCGACGCGCCGTCGGACGGCTTGGCGTCGTCGGTCATGATGCGCCGTTCCTTCCCAGGCGTATGGCAACCGACTGACGGTGCGCCTCGAGACCTTCTGCGCGCGCCAGCTCCATGGCCGCCGGGCCGAGCGCTTCCAGTGCCGACTTGTCGAGCCGCAGGATGGAGGTGCGCTTCATATAGTCGAGAACGCCGAGACCGGACGAGAAGCGGGCACTGCGCGCGGTCGGCAGGACATGGTTGGAGCCGCCGACATAGTCGCCGATCACTTCCGGCGTCAGTGCACCGAGAAAGATGGCGCCGGCGTTGCGGATGCGGCCGGCGAGCGCATCGGGATCGCTGACCGCGATCTCCAGGTGCTCCGCCGCGATGCGATCCGCGAGGGCGGGAGCCTCGTCGAGCGACGACAGCAAAATGACCGCACCGTACATTTGCCAGCTCTCGCCGGCGATATTGCCGCGAGGCAAGCGTGCGAGCTGGCGCGCGACGGCGGCCGGCACGGATGCGGCCAGTTCCGGATCGTCGGTCATGAGGATCGATTGCGCGGCCGTGTCGTGCTCGGCCTGTGCCAGCAGATCGGCGGCGAGCCACTCCGGATCGTTGTCGCGATCGGCAATGATCAGCACCTCGGAAGGCCCTGCGATGGAATCGATGCCGACCGTGCCGAACACTTGCCGCTTCGCCGCTGCCACGTAGGCGTTGCCCGGCCCGACGATCTTGGCGACGGGTGCGATGGTCTGGCTGCCGTACGCAAGGGCGGCGACCGCCTGCGCGCCGCCGATCTGATAGATCTCGGACACGCCTACCAGATGCGCTGCCACAAGCACCAGCGGGTTGAGCGCGCCACGTGGCGACGGCACCACCATGGCGATGCGCGGCACGCCGGCGACCTTGGCCGGAATGGCATTCATGAGCACCGAGCTCGGATAGGATGCGGTGCCACCGGGCACGTAGAGGCCGACGGATTCGACCGCTGTCCAGCGGTGCCCGAGCTCGGCGCCGACGGCGTCTGTGTATCGATCATCCCCAGGCAATTGCCGGCGGTGATGCGCTTCGATGCGGTCGCGGGCGAGCGTCAATGCGGACATCGTCGCCGGATCGGCCGCGGCCACGGCGGCGTCGATCCGCGCCTGGTCGATCCGGAGCCGGTCCGGCGTCAGCTCCAGGCCGTCGAACTGGGCTGTCAACCGGACGATGGCGGCATCACCGTGACTGCGGACATCCGCGATGATGCCGCGGACCGCCCGGTCGACATCCTCCGAAACCTCGCGCTTCTGGCGGAGAAACGTGTCGAATTTGCTCTCGAAATCCCGATCGGTCGTACGCAGCAGACTTGGCATCGGTCAACGGCGGCTGATCCGCCGCCCTCCTCGATCAGTTTTGCCCTGACTTGGCCGTGCCACGCTCGGCCGTCCGAGGCTCGGTATCGTCATCGGGATGTTCGGGACGCAATTTGGCATGCCATCTCGGCCCGAGATCCCGAAGCTCGGCCTCGACGCACTCGACCTCGAGCCGCACCGCGCCACCGCCTGCGAAGGTCAACATGATGCTGCCAGCCGGATCTTCGGGCTTGGCCTGAGCATATTGTATGGCGAGCAGCGACAGGACCGCACCCGGCGCCTGAAGGTCTATGCCCAGATGGCTGGCGCCAAGCACTCGTTCGAAGCGCAGTGCGGTTTGCCGCCTTTGCCGGGCCTTGCCTTGCGTCGAGACGAGTTCGGCCCAATCGAACCGCCGCAGCAGAACGACGAACCGCTTCGCCCGGGGCTGAAAGGTCATGTCGCCGATCTTCAGCACAGCGTCCTGTACGTGTGCTGATACGACGGCCAGATCTTCCTCGTCGAAGGCGATCAGCTTGAGCGTGTTCATGGCCTGTTCGTTGGTTGCGAGAGCGAGCCTTGGCGTGCGGCGATGGCTCTGATGTGTCATAACTGCGCCGCACAAGGGGTGCAATACGAGTCGCCGGGGCGGCAGGGGGCCGGCCAAGCTGCACCTCCGCGTCCACCCTGCCGCGCTGGACGCCCCACCTCCCGCATTTTACGATGAACGCATGACGTTTTGGCACACGATTTCCTCGGCCGCCGCTTCCGTTCCCGGCATCGACTCGCTCATGGCGCTCATGCAGCGGCAGTGCGGCTTGGATGCCGAGCCGGGCACCAGTCCCTCCCCTGCGGCGACGGTCAAATTTACGATGGCCATCATCGCGCTCTCGGCCAAGCTCGCGAAATCCGACGGTGCCGTGACCCGCGACGAGGTCGAGATGTTCCGGAGGATCATGGACGTTCCGCCGGGCGAGGAAGCAAATGTTCGGCGTCTGTTCGAGCTGGCCAAGCAGGACGTCGCCGGTTACGAAGCCTATGCAGAGCAGATCGGCCGCCTGCTCGCCAACGACGGCGCGCTGACCCGCGATGTGCTCGATGGGCTATTCGCGATTGCCGCCGCCGACGGCGTCCTGCACGAGCGGGAGGACGACTACCTGAAACGGGTCGCCGCCCATCTCGGCTATACCGACGCGACGTACGCCCACGTCCGCAGCCTCTATTTTATCGCGCCTATGGGGCCCTATGAGATTCTGGGGTTGGCGCCCGCGGTTTCCGATGCCGACGTCAAGGCTCGCCATCGGCAGTTGATCCGGGAGCACCACCCCGATCGGTTGCAGGGGATGGGTTGTGCGCAGGAGCACGTCGCGCGCGCCGAGCGCAAGCTCGCACACATCAATGCCGCCTTCGATCTGATCGCTGCGGAGCGTGGGCTTTGATCGACACCGCCGACTCCATGTGTGTCGACGAGATCCGGTCGTCCGCGAATTTCGGGCCGCGGCGCCCGGGCGTGCGGCCCGAAATTCTGCTGCTCCATTACACGGGCATGAAGTCCGCGGCCCGGGCCATCGACTGGCTGTGCCGGCCCGAAAGTCGCGTGTCGTCCCACTACGTCATCGACGAGCACGGTCGCGTGACGCAGCTTGTCGCCGAAGTCGAAAGAGCCTGGCATGCGGGCGTCGCCATCTGGCACGGCGAGACGGACATCAACTCGCTTTCGATCGGTATCGAGATCCACAATCCCGGCCATGACGACGGCTATCCCGATTTCCCAGACGCACAGATGGGGCGGCTGGAAGCCTTGTGCCGTGACATCGTCCAACGCTGGCAGATCGCGCCGGAGCGGGTCTTGGCTCACTCGGATGTCGCCCCGCGGCGCAAGATCGATCCCGGCGAGAAATTCGATTGGGCACGATTGCATGCGGCAGGTGTCGGCCACTGGATCGACCCAGCCCCCTTGGACTGCCGCGACGAGGGCTTTCAGCCCGGAGCAGCGGCACAAGAAGTTATCGAAGCCCAGCAACAGCTTGCGCGTTTCGGTTACGGAGTGCCTCTGACCGGCGTACTTGACGAGGAGACGGTCATAGTTCTAACCGCTTTCCAGCGTCATTTCCGACCGGCGCGGTGTGACGGCCGGCTGGATCGATCGACCCTCGATACGCTGCAGCGGCTGACGAAGTCTCTTCAGCCGGCGGTGTGAGGCGCGTCGCAGGTCTGCGGGCTGTGGCTGTCATGCCTCGGCACCCCGCGCCGACGCGCCCTTGGATAAAAGGAAGCTTCGCTTGACGATCGATCAATCGCTAAAGTCGAAGCGGGATAAAAGATCTTGACCGGGTGGGATATGCGCGGACTCCGGGGTATTGCGTGTTTGTTGCTGTCGGCGGCACTGACTGCGAATGCGGCTGTGGCCGGCCCAGCACTTCTGTTCGAGCCGAAGACGGGGAAGGTGCTCTACGCCGAGGACCCCGACACGCTTTGGCATCCCGCCTCGCTGACCAAGATCATGACGGCCTATCTGACCCTCGACGCCTTCAAGTCCGGTCGCCTCCAGCCGGACCAGAAGCTGGTCGTCAGCGAGAAGGCGGTCTTGCAGGATCCGAGCAAGATCGGTCTGCCCGTCAACGCGGTCATTACCGCGGATCTGGCTCTGCAGGCCGTGGTCGTCAAATCGGCAAATGATGCGACGGTCATCCTGGCCGAGGCCATCGCCGGCTCGGAGGAAGACTTCGTCAAGCTGATGAACGATACGGCCAGGCGCCTCGGCATGAGGAAGACGGTCTTCGTCAACACCAATGGGCTGCCGGCTCCGGAGCAAGTGACGACGGCGCGGGATCTGGCCCGCCTGGCGGTGGCACTGCTACGTGATTTTCCCGACCAGAACCATCTCTGGGCCCAGACCGAGGTTCGCATCGGTCGCAAGCTGCTGCGCACGCACAATGGCCTGCTGCGCAACTTTGAAGGTGCGGACGGCATCAAGACCGGATTCATCTGCGACGCCGGCTACAACGTCGTTGCCAGCGCGACGCGCGATGGCCGCCGGTTGGTTGCCGTCGTGCTCGGCGAGACGTCAGGTCGCGAGCGCAGCGTGCGCGCCGCCAGCATGCTCGAGCATGGCTTTATGACGTACGACTGGAAGCAGATCTTCAAAACCACAACGCTCGATACGTTGCCGGTGCCCGACGACGCCAAGGGCGTTTCAAGCATGCGGCAGGCCGTGCACAATTGGGCCTGCAATGGCCGTCGTGTAGCGGGACGTCCCGCCAGGCGAGGCAAGCCGGCCGTGGCAGCCAAGCGGGTGAAGAACAAGGCGGCGGCACCGGCCGTCGCTGCACCCGCGGCGCAGTCGCCCACCGCAGCTCCGGCTGCAATTCCGGCCGTTCCGAAGAAGAAGTCGGCGGCCAAAGCTGATCCGAAGCCGCAATAGCTGGCGGCGATCGGGGCCGCTTTTGATTCTCCGTCGCAGCAGTGCTATTCGGCCGGTCCCGCCGACGGGGTCGGCGAGGCTGCTTGGCTGCCGACCGGCATCGGAGGCACCGGAGGCGGATCCTCTGACGCCCTCGGTGCACCACGACCCTGCAGTTTCCGGCGCCGGTTCCAGTCCGCGATCGACTCGAACATCAGGTAGATCGCCGGCGTGATGTAAAGCGTCAGCAACTGCGACATGGCAAGGCCGCCAACCACCACCAGGCCAAGCGGTTGACGCAGCTCGGCACCGGCACCGAGGCCGAGCGCGATCGGTAATGTTCCGAACAGGGCCGCCATCGTCGTCATCATGATCGGCCGGAAGCGCAGCAGGCAGGCCTCGCGGATGGCGTCGAATGGCGTCGCGCCCTGGGCACGTCGCTCAATGGCGAAATCGACCATCATGATCGCATTCTTCTTCACGATGCCAATCAGCAGCACGATGCCGATCATGGCGATGACGGAGAGCTCCACATCTGTGAACCACAGGATCAGCAAGGCGCCGAGGCTCGCGGACGGCAGCCCGGACAGGATCGTGATCGGGTGGATGAAGCTCTCGTAGAGAATGCCCAGCAAGATGTAGATGGTGACGATGGCGGCGAGGATCAGGATCGGCTGGCCGCGGAAGCTGTCCTGGAAGACCTGGGCGGTTCCAGCGAACTTGCCTCGAACCGTACCTGGCAGACCCGCCTGGCGCTCCGCGACCGCCATCGCCACGACCGCGTCGCCGAGCGTGAATCCGGGTGCGAGATTGAACGTGATCGTAACCGCCGGAAGCTGGCTCTGGCGCGCGACGGACACGGGGCCCGGTCCAAGCGTCACGGTGGCCAGCGCGTCGAGGCGTACGAGCTGGCCCGACGACGAGCGGATGGTGACTTTCGACAACGCCGTGGGGTCGAGTACCTTGGCCTTGTCGGCCTCGAGGATCACCGCGTAGTCGTTGGCTGCCGTGAAGACGGTCGCGATCTTGCGCGTGCCGAACGCGGAGTAGAGCGTCGAGCGGACGGCCTCCATCGAGACGCCGAAGCGAGCCAGCGCCTCACGGTCGACGGTCAGCTGGATCTGCCTGGCGCCAAGCGTCAGGTCGCTCGTCACATCCGCGAACCCGGGTGTGCTCTTGACCACGTCGAGCAGGCGCCCGGCACCCTCGTAGAGTTCGGCCTGGCTGACGCTGGTCAGCGTGTACTGGTACGCCGACGCGCCGCCGCGACTGCCAATGCGCAGGTTCTGTAGCGCTTGCGGGAATGTCCGGATGCCGGTCACGGCGGCAGTGCGCTGGCGCAGGCGGGTCTGTACGTCGCCTATGGTGGCCTTGCCGGCCCGTTGCGACCGCGGCTTGAGCTGGACGAAGATCGTGCCGCGGTTGAGCGTGGGGTTGAATCCACCGGCGGCGATGTTCGAGTTGACGTAGAGGACGTCAGGGTCGGCGCGCACGATCTCGGCCACCAGCCGCTGCCGTTCGAGCATAGCAGGGAAAGAGATGTCGGGACCTGCCTCGGTGCGCACGATGATGATGCTTGTGTCCTCGGTCGGCAAGAAGCCCTTCTTGACCACGCCGAAAGCCCAGATCGTCGCGACCAGCGTGCCGAGTGTAACGAGCAGCATGAGGCCACGCGCCTTGAGCGACCAGTCGAGAGACACCTGATAGGCCTTCGCCATCGCGTCGTAGGCGCGCTCGAAAATCCGCGACAGCAGCGGCGGCTTTCGCTCGGCATGGCCGTGCTCGTTTCGCAGCATGCGGGCGCAAAGCATCGGCGTCAGCGTTAGCGAGATGAAGCCCGAAAGGAGGATAGCAAGGCTGATCGTGACGGCGAACGAGTTGAAGAAGCGTCCGACGACGCCGCCCATGAACAGGATGGGAATGAACACGGCGACCAGCGACACGGTGATGGACAGCACCGTGAACCCGATCTCCCTGGCGCCCTTGATGGCAGCCTGGAACGGCTCCATGCCCTCCTCGACGTGGCGCATGATGTTCTCGAGCACGACGATGGCGTCGTCGACGACGAAGCCCAGCGCCAGCGTCAGGGCCAGCAGCGTCACGTTGTCGAGTGAGAAGCCGAACAGCGCCATGCCCGCGAACGTACCCACGATGGACAGCGGCAGCGCGATGGCCGGAATGATGGTGGCGCGCCACGTACGCAGGAACGCCAAGATCACCAGCACGACCAGCGCAGCCGTTCCGATCAACGTCAATTGCACGTCATGAACGGAGTCGCGGATCGACTCCGAACGGTCGGACAGCACGTTCAATTCGATCGTCGGCGGCATTTCCGCCCTGAACTGCGGCAATAGCTTTTTCACCGCATCCGTAACGGCGACGGTGTTGGCGTCGGGCTGGCGCTGAATCGACACGATGATCGAGCGCACCCCGTTGAATTCCGCGCGCGCCTCCTCGTTCTCGACGGAGTCGTCGACGCGCGCCACGTCCATCAGGCGCACAGGCGCCCCGTTGCGCCAGGCGACGACGACCGGGCGGAAATAGGCGGCGGTCGGCTCCGCGCCCTTGGCTTCGAGAATGTAGATCTGCCGCTCGGTCCGGATGCTGCCGAGCGGGCCGACGCCCGCGATGGTAGTGACGGCCTGGCGCAACTCCTCGATCGAGATGCCGCGCGCCGCAAGGGCGTCGAGGTCGTAGCGGATCCGCACGGCACGTTTTTGCGCGCCGTTGATGTTGACCTGCGCCACGCCGGGGAGCGTCGACAACCGGGGACTCATCACCTTGTCGGCGAATTCGTTGATCTCCTGCGACTGCGCCGTGGCCGACGTCAGCGCCAGGAAGATGACCGGCGTGTCGGCCGGGTTGACCTTGCGGAAGCTCGGCGGCGCCGAGATGTCGGCCGGCAATCGCGCCGTCGCCACCGAGATCGCCGACTGCACGTCGAGCGCGGCGGCGTCGATATCACGGTTGAGGTCGAACTCGAGCGTGATCGACGTCGATCCTTCCGTCGACGACGACGTGATCATCGTGATGCCTGCGATCGTCGCGAACTGGCGCTCGAGCGGCGCCGCGACGGACACGGCCATGGTGTCGGGGCTGGCGCCCGGAAGCTGGGCCGAGACCTGGATCGTCGGCACGTCGATGCGGGGGATGGCCGCGATGGGAAGCTGCCGGTAGCCGAAAAAGCCGCCGAGCAGCAGCGACGCCATCAGCAGCGTCGTCATGACAGGTCGCCGGATGCAGAGCTCGGAGAGGTTCATGGTGGGCGGTCTCGGATGGCGATCGCGGCTCTCGGACGTTTGGTCTTGGCGCTTCCCGCGTCGGGATCAGCTCCGCTTCTCGGCGTTGCCTTTGCCCCTCTCGTTCTTCTTCATTCCGGGCGGGCCTTTTGGCGCGGAGGGATCGCGGATGACGACTGTTCCGTTCGGTGCCAGCCGGACATGGCCATCAGTGACGACGATCTCGCCGGATTTCACGCCGTCCGTGAGATAGGCCGTCTGCCCGACGATCCGGTCGAGCACCACGCTGCGCGGAGCGACGCGGTTGTCGCCGATGACGACCCAGACGATCATGCCCTGTTGGGACGGCAGCACGGCGCTGGCCGGTACCGACAGCATGTTGCGCCGAACCTCAACGTTGAGCGCGACCTCGACCGCTTGTCCGGGCCACAGCGCTTCATCGTCGTTGGGAACCAGCACTTTCGCCGCCAGCGTTCCCGTCTGCTTGTCCACCTGGTTGTCGACGAATACGAGTTGGCCCTGCCGGATGGTCGGCTTGGTTCCAGCCACGATGACATCGGCCATCGCGCCCTCCTTGAGCGCCCGGCGCAGCGCGTCGAGATGCGCCTGAGGCAGCGCGAACGTCACCGAGATCGGTCGGATCTGGTTGATCACCACCAGCGGTGCGGTGTCGGCAGCTCGGATGTTTGATCCGGGATTGATCTGCGTCGCGCCGGTACGCCCGTCGAGCGGCGAGCGAATGACGAGGTAGTCGAGCAGCGTGCGCTGCGCTTCGAGCGCCGCCCGACCGGCCGCGATGGCTGCCTTCAGCGCTTCGACCGAGGCCTTGGCCGTATCCATGGCTGCTTCACTGGCGATGCGCTTCTTCACGAGGATGTTGCGGCGTTCGAGCGTGGCCTCTGCGTCGGCGAGATTGGCCTGGTCGCGCTTGATGTTCGCTTCCGCCTGCCGGATCTGGGCCAGGATCAGCCGGTCGTCGAGACGGAACAGGATCTGGTCCTTCTTGACCAGGTCGCCTTCCTTGAACAGCACCTCGGCGATCTGTCCGTCGACCCGCGACTTGATGGCCACCGTCGCCTGCGCTTCGACGGTTCCCGGGCCGGACAGGATGACGGCCATGTCGCCGATCACGACGGGAGCAGCGGTCACGGGAGCGGGCGGGGCTCCGGTGCGGCCTTTGCCTTTCGCGTTCGGAGCTTGAGCGACTGTCTCGACCGGCATCAGGCTGTCGATCGCCTGTCGGGCCGGAGGCAGGATATCGAGGACCATCCGGCTCGCCGGGAACGCCCAGAAGATGCCGAGCGCGATCACCGAGACCGCGACCAACCATGTCACCAGGCGCTGCATCGTGTCGTCTCTCCAAGCCCGATTACTGTGTAAGGACGATTGATCAACGGGAGCCCGGCCACCTGTCCGGGCGCAGACGCCGAGCCTCGGCAAACGGGGAACAAGCTATCACGTCCTGGATAACCGGGCATAACTTTGGCTGGTTTCACGGTTCAAGGATGGACACCGGCTCCTCGGCGCGCCTGCAGGCCGGCGTTGGTGAATGTTCAACGCAGCCGCAGCCGGATTCCGTCGCCCCGGAACAAAACGGGGGATTGTCTGGGCCAGAAGCCCGACCGGACTTTGCAACCGCCACACTAGCCGAACGCCTGCGGACCGTGGCATCTTCCCCGGCGATCTCAAGGCGCGTCGGCAAGGCGCGTTCACCATCTGGGAAGGAAACCGATCATGCTCGAAGCCTATATCTACGCTGGCGCCCGCACACCCTTCGGCCGACAGGATGGTGCCCTGTCCCGGGTCCGTCCTGACGACATGCTCGGCGACGTCATCAAGTCCGTGGTCGCGAAGTCGGGCTTCGCGCCGGAATCGATCGACGACGTCAATATCGGCTGCGTTAGCCAGGCCGGCGAGGACAGCCGCAACGTCGGCCGCCATGCCATGCTGCGCGCCGGCCTGCCGATCGAGATCCCGGCCAATACCATCAATCGCCTGTGCGGCTCGGGCATGAACGCCCTCATCACGGCGGCCCACGCTATCACCTGCGGCGAAGCCGACGTCGTCGTCACCGGCGGCGTCGAGAGCATGACGCGCGCCCCGTTCGTCGTCAGCCGCACCGCCGGCGCCTTTCCGAAGGCAATGGAGTCCTATGTCGCGTCGCTCGGCGCCCGCTTCCCAAATCCGAGGATCGAGGGCGAGTTCGGCGCCGACACCATGCCGCAAACCGCCGACAATCTGGCCCGCGAGTTCCAGTTGACGCGCGAAGCCTGCGATCAGTTCGCCATCACCTCGCAGCAACGGTTCGCCGCCGCGCAGAAGGCGGGCTTCTTCAAGGACGAGATCCTGCCCGTGGCAGTGCCGGCGGCGAAGAAGGGCCAGCCCGACACCATGGTCGATGTCGACGAGCATCCGCGCCCCGAGACCACGCTGGAAGGCCTTGCCAAACTGCGGGCACTCTACAAGGACGGCGTCACTACCGCCGGCAACGCCTCCGGCATCAACGATGGTGCCGCCGCGCTGATCGTCGCCAGCCGTGATGCCGGCGACAAGGCAGGCGTCAAGCCGCGGGCTCGCATCATTTCGACCGCCGTGGCCGGTGTCGCGCCGCGCATCATGGGCTTCGGTCCGGTCCCGGCGGCGCAGAAGGCGCTCGAGCGCGCCGGCCTCGAGCTGAAGGATATGGACATCATCGAGATCAACGAGGCCTTCGCCGCTCAGGTGCTCGCCTGCCTGAAGGGCCTCAACCTGTCGCCTGACGACAAGCGCGTGAACCCGAACGGCGGCGCCATCGCTGTCGGCCATCCGCTCGGTGCCTCCGGTTCGCGGATCGCCTTGACCGCCGTCCGCCAGCTTGAGCGCACCGGCGGCAAGCGCGCGCTCGTCTCGATGTGCATCGGCGTCGGCCAGGGCATCGCCATGGTCATCGAGCGCGCCTGATCGGGCCGTTCTCGTCAGATCGGAACCGGCATTTCAGAGAGGGTCGGCGCGAGCCGGCCCTCAGTGCTGTCTGGGATCGGCGAGCCGGCCTTCGAGCGCGCTCGCGGCAACCGTCAGCGGCGACCCGAGAAAGATCTTCGCGTCCCGATTGCCCATGCGGCCGATGAAGTTGCGGCTCGAGGTGGCGACGCAGACCTCGTCCTCCGCCAGCACACCCTGATGAATGCCGGCACAGGCACCGCAACCCGGTGTCGTCACCGTGCAGCCCGCTTCGACGAGCGTTTCGACTACGCCTTCGCGCAGCGCCTTCTGGTACACCCGCCGCGACGCCGGCGTCACGATCATGCGTACGCCGCTGGCGATGCGCTTGCCGCGCAACAGGTCCGCCGCCTGCTTCAGGTCCTCGAACCGGCCGTTGGTGCAGGTGCCGAGGAACGCCTGGTTGATGCGCGGCCGCTCGAGACTGCTGATCGCGTGCACGTTGTCGGCGCGGCTCGGCGCCGACACCATTGGCTCGAGCCGCCCGACATCGACCTTCACCTCGCGCACGTAAGTCGCATCCGCATCGGGCTGCACCACCGGCCCGGGATCGAGGCCCAGGTCGCGGTAGTGCGCCAAGGTGACGGCATCGGCAGGCACGGTGGCGAATTTGCCGCCCATTTCGACGCCCATGTTGCAAAGCGTCATGCGGTCGGGAATGCCGAGGTTGGCCAGCGCGTCGCCGTGATACTCGACCGCGGCATAGGTTCCACCACGCGCAGTCAGCTCCTGCAGCGCCTTGAGGACGATGTCCTTGGGCGTGACGCCGTGCGTCAACCGGCCGGTCAGCGTCACGCGGATGGAAGACGGTACGCGGAACCACAGCTCGCCAAAGGCCCACAGATAGGCCATTTCCGCACAACCGATGCCCGAGCCGATGGCACCGATGGCACCGATCGTCGTCGTATGGCTGTCGGTGTTCACGACCATCTGCCCGGGCTTCACGAGGCCCGTCTCGATTGCGACCTGGTGCGAGATGCCCTCGCCGACGTCATACAGCCGGGGAATACCGAAGCGCTCGACCAGCTTGCGGCCCAGCCGATGAATATGCGCGTGCAACGGCGTGTCGGCGGGCGAATAGTGATCGTAGAAGATCGCGATCTTTTCCGGCGCGATCAGCTTTTCGACACCGTTCTCGCGGAGGTAGCGGTCGACCAGCCCGATGCCGTCGTCCAGACTGAATGTCCAATCAGGCGACAGCTCGAGAAAGTCGCCCGCGGCGACGGAGCGGCCGGCGATACGCGAGAGGATTTTTTCAGTGAGTGTCTGTCCCATGAACGTGAACTCCTCAAGCTGCCGTGCGCTTGGCACGCCGGGCCCAGAGCCCGCCGGCCGTCAGGATCTCGAGCAAGGCCGGCGGCAGCGGCTCGAACCGATAGGACGTGCCGCCGGTTGAGCCGATGCCGGCCGCGAGATCGACGTCGACGGCCGCTCCGTCGGCAATCGCCGCCGCCAGCTCCGGACTTTCCACCACGGGCAGGCCGATGTTGATGGCATTGCGGAAGAAGATGCGCGCATAGGACTTCGCCACGACGAACCGGACGCCGTGCCCGATCATCGATGTGACAGCGTGCTCGCGGCTCGATCCGCAGCCGAGGTTCCAACCGGCCGCCAGCACGGTGCTGCGGTCGAGCCGCTCCTTGAATTCTGCACCGAGCGGCTCGAACAGATGCTTGGCCTGCTGCTTGCGATCAAGCACCGCCAGATAGCGCGCGGGAAATATGACATCCGTGTCGACGTCGTCGCCGACCACGATCGCTTGACCGTCGAGCCTCATCGCAATGCCTCGCTGCTGGCGCCGTCTACCGCGTCACGCTAGCATCGGCCGATCGACATGCAAGTCCCCAACCATCTCCAAAAAAGCCGGCTCGTCATGCACCCGACGCTCGCGACGCACCGATTGAAGCTGGTTCCGGTTGCTGCCGATGACGCCGGCTTCGTCGCATCGATGTTGGCGATGCTCGCGGCCGAACCGGGCGAGGTCTGGCGACAGCCGATCGAGGCCGTGATGCAAGATCATCGCGATACCATGAGCATGACGGCCCTCTGGCGGATCGTGACGGCGGAGGATGCAACCGCCGGAGTGATCGGATTGTCGATGCCTCGGATCGCGGTCGGTCAACTGCGGGCCATTGGCTGGCGCAGCCTGGAGATGACCGTAACCATGGCGCCGCGCCATCGGCGGCGGGGCTTGGCGTCCGAAGCCATCGACGCACTCGTCCACCATGCGCTGTCGGATGGCGTCACTTTCGCGGTCCTCGCCGCGGTGGCCGCCAGCAATGAGGCAGGCCATGCGCTCGTTCGGCGCAGCCGGTTCGAGGAGCTCGGACGCGTCGCCGGTAGCGTCGAGCCGATCGTGGTCTACGAGCGCGCGGGTTGACGGGCCTCGCCGGCTCTGTCATCGGCAGTCGAATAGGCATTGCCCGACAGTCACTCTCTGAGCGAAAGGAACGGCGGATGTCGTGCCGCAAGCCGGAACCGGACGTGTCAACGGCGATGCAGCCCCGCGCGCCGCTGCCGACGCCGTCCGAGGCCCGCAATGGCGCGCGCGTGCGTGCCGCCAATGTGGCGCCCGCTGGATTGCATCGGCCAAGTACGCGGCACATCGCGCCGAACATGCGCAGCCCCGAGTACGTGCAGATGTCGACGGCGGCTGCCATCACGCTCGGCGTGCTTCCCGGGCGTATGCATCGCTGTGCATGCACGCGATGCCTCAATCTGCTGCTCACCTATCCCGAGGGCTGTCGCGCCAATTGCGCCTACTGCGGCCTCGCACGTCACCGCGAGGCGGCACGCGACTACGCCGATCGAAATTTCATACGTGTCGACTGGCCAGCGTTGCCGCTCGCCGAGATCATCGACAAGGTGGCCTCGGCCGGAGCGGCCACCCCGTTTCACCGCATGTGCATCTCGATGATTACGCATCCGAGATCCGACGCCGATACCGTAACGGTGCTCCGCCATTGGACCAGCCGCATCGACCCGGCGACTGTCCCGGTCTCGATCCTCTCGAATCCGACGACGATGACGCGCACCGACGTCGCGCACATGAAGGATCTCGGCGCCGACATCTTCACGGTCGCGCTCGACGCCGTCACACCCGCGATCTTCGAGCGTACGCGCGGCAAGGGCGTGCAGTCGCCGCACACCTGGGCGAAATACTGGGAGATCCTTGACGACGCGCGCGACATTTTCGGACATGGCCGTTTCGGCGCGCACGTCATCATCGGCATGGGCGAGAGCGAGGCCGAGGCCCTGGCGCTGATCCAGCAGCTCGTCGACAGGGGTGGCCACAGTCACCTGTTCGCGTTCTATCCCGAGCGCGGCTCGTTGATGGATCATCTGCCGGGGGTGCCGCGCGATCAGTGGCGGCGCGTGCAGCTCGCGCGCTATCTGATCGACTACGGCGGCGTGCGCGTCGACAAGATGCGCTTCGATGCGTCCGGGCGCGTCTGCGATTTTGGCGTCCCATCCAGCGAGCTCGACGCCATCATCGAGTCCGGGATCGCCTTCCGCACATCCGGCTGCCCCGGCAAGTTCCGCGACGACATCTCCGCCTGCGACCGGCCCTACGGCGACAGCCCGCCGTCCGATATCGCCAGCTATCCCTTCCAGCCGGATGCCGCGCATCTGCGCCGTATCAGGCACCAGCTTGGCAAAGAGAAGCCGGGCGCAGCTTATGTCCCGGGCGAGGAGCTGGACGAATGAGCGAGCTTTCCAAGCCGCGCTTCCGGGTCATCGACACAGGCGTGCGCGACGGCCGGCGTCACATCGCCTTCGACGCCGCGCTGATCGAGCTGCACAAGGCAGGCCGTTCGCCCGACACCGTGCGCTTCCTGCGCTTTCCGCCGACCGTGCTCGTCGGCCGCCACCAGGATATCGCCAAGGATGTCCGCCTCGACGTCTGTCGTGCTCAGGGCATCGGCCTTGCGCGACGGATGACCGGGGGCGGCGCCATCTATCTCGACCAGGGACAGTCGGGGTGGGAGATCGTTCTCTCGCGCCGCCGCCTCCCCATGGACTCGCTCGAGGCTTACGGACATGCCATATCCGAAGCCGTGGCGGCCGGTCTCGAGCACGCCTTCGGATTACCGGCCCGGTTTCGCGCCCCGACCGACATCGTTGTCGAGGATCGCAAGCTGTGCGGCACCGGCGGATATTTCGACGGCGACACGCTGGTCTATCAGGGCACCGTGCTGATCGATGTCGATCCCGCACGTATCGCAAGCGTGCTGAATTTTCCGCCGCCCGCGGCCGGTGTAGCATCGTCGCCGCCACCTAGCCTGACCACGCTGAAGGCCGAGCTCGGCAACCGCGCTCCGGACGTCGCGGCCGTACAACGTGCCGTGCTCGACGGCCTCGCGGCAAGGCTCGGCATCGCTCTCGATCCTGGCGGGCCGAGCATCGAGGAGGAGCGGTTGGCCACCGAGCTGCACGACACCGAGATCGGCACGGACGCCTATGTCTTCGGCTGATCCGTTGGCGGGTCTTTTCCTCCTGCCGATCGCCTGCTACGGCTGACCCCGAAACACCCCATCCAGCGCGGAGCCCTTGATGTCCGAGACCATCCCGCAACATCTGTCCCCCGTCATGCACATCGAGGACGCATGGGTCGACTACAACGGGCACCTCAACCAAGCCTACTATGGCGTCCTGTTCGACCGCGCCATCGACGACGCGCTGATGCCCGCCGGACTCGGACCCGACTACATCAAGGAGCGCAATTGCTCTTACATGACGGTCGAGAGCCACACCTGCTTCATTCGCGAGCTGATGCAGACCGATCCCGTTCGCGTCGCCTCTCGCGTGCTCGACGTCGACGACAAGCGCCTGCACCTCTTCTGCGAGCTTCGCCACGCCGGCGACGGCTGGGTGGCGGCGACGGCCGAGTACATGTTCCTGCACATCGACATGTCCATCCGTCGCACCGCGCCGTGGCCAGCCGATATGCGGGCACGCCTGGATGCCATGAAGGCAGTCGACCCGACCCCATGGCCGGAGCGCGCCGGCCGTCGCATCGGCATCGTGCGCAAGGGCTGATCGCCGGGAAACGGACGCCGCTCAGGCGGCCACCTGCTCGGCCCTCAGCGTCTCGGCGCGATAGCTGAGCGCCTCCGCCACATGCGCGCGCCCGACGACGGCCGCGCCCTCGATATCCGCGATCGTCCGCGCCACTTTCAAAGTGCGGTGGAAGCCGCGCGCCGTCAGCCCCAGCGTATCGGCCGCCCGCCGCAGTAACGCCATGCCGTCCGCGTCCGGCGTCGCCACCTCGTCGAGCAAGCGCCCCGAGCAATCGGCGTTGGTGCGAATGCGGCGTCCGATGGCCGCGGCAGGTACTGCCTGGTAGCGCAGTCGCTGCCGTTCGCGCGCCTGTTCGACGCGCGTCCGGACCTCGGCACTGCCTTCCGCGGGCGCCGGCAGCACGAGATCGGCCGCCGATACCTGCGGCACCTCGATCTGGATGTCGATGCGGTCGAGAAACGGACCCGAAAGCCGCGCCTGATAATCGACGGCGCAGCGCGGACCCCGTTTGCAGGCCTGACCCGCCGTGCCGCCCCCGCACTTGCAGGGGTTCATGGCGGCCACGAGCTGGAAGCGCGACGGATAGGCGATGCGGTGGTTGGCGCGCGCGATCACCGTCTCGCCGGTTTCGAGCGGCTGCCGCAAGGCATCCAGCACGTTGGCCTGGAACTCGGGCAACTCGTCCAGGAACAGCACGCCGAGATGCGCCAGCGACACCTCGCCGGGTCGCGGCCGTGTCCCGCCGCCTACGAGGGCCGCCATGCTCGCCGAGTGATGCGGCGCCCGGAATGGCCGATGCCGGGCCACGCGTCCGTCGGCCAGCTCGCCGGCAAGGCTCATCACCATCGACACCTCGAGCATCTCCGACGGCTCGAGCGGCGGCAGGATGGACGGCAGCCGCGCCGCCAGCATGGACTTGCCGGAGCCCGGCGGTCCGACCATCAGCAGGTTGTGTCCGCCGGCCGCTGCCACTTCCAGCGCCCGTTTGGCGCTCTCCTGGCCTTTGACGTCCCTGAGATCGGCAAGTGCCAATGGCGCCTCGCTGGTGTTGGGCACCGGCCGCGGCAGCGTCTGTACGCCCTTGAAGTGGTTGACCAGGGATAGCAGGTGTGGCGCCGCCAGCACCTCCATGTCTTCGGCAGCCCACGCCGCTTCCGCGCCCGACGCTTCGGGGCAGATCAACCCCTTGTTGATGGCATTGGCCCCGATCGCCGCCGGCAGGCCGCCCGGAACGGCGCGAATGGAGCCGTCGAGCGCCAATTCGCCAATGGCGGCGAAACCGGCGATCGCATCCGGTGCGATGGCGCCCATGGCTGCCATCAATGCCAGCGTGATCGGCAGGTCGAAATGGCTGCCTTCCTTCGGCAGGTCCGCAGGCGCCAGATTGACGGTCACGCGCTTGAACGGAAATCCGAGCCCGGTCGCATGCATGGCATTGCGCACCCGCTCGCGGCTTTCGGCGACGGCCTTGTCCGGCAACCCCACGATCGAGAAGACGTGGCGACCGCCGCTGATCCGCACCTCGACCTCGACGGGTCGCGCCTCGATGCCGACGAACGCCAGGGTGGAAATGCGACCGTACATGGTTGTCCCCGTCAATGTCCCGGCACGCCCAGTGGGTCTACGGCCGATCGGACTACGGACGAGCGTTAACCGTTCAACTGGCACATGTCAAGAACACACCGGGAACAACGAGGCGTTCTCGGCCTGACTGCAGCGCTTCGCGAAGGCAACCGTCAACAGCAATTGCCTCGAATTTTTCGAACAATTGTCGGTGCGCGGACGACGTGATCCCAACCTCTCTATGAGAGCTTGAGCCTCGGATAGGTGGTGATCCCAGTGGGTGAGACGAGGGATTGCTGAGGGCAAAAAGTGATCGGGAGGGAGCCGCGAGGCTCGAACGGGGGAAATGTTGTCGTTGCGGTCGTCGCTTATTGTCATTTTCGTTTTGCTAGGTGTCGCGCCACTCGGCCTATTCTGGCTTTGGCCACAGTCGAGCGCGCTTCAAAAGGAATTCGACGACGTCAAGGATCGGCACCTCGTGATCGCCAGGAACCTGGCGCACGGCCTGCAGCGCTTCCATCGCGATGCCACGTCGACGTTCGACTTTGCGGCCGACACTTTGCTTGCGGGTGCCGCGCTGCCGGACACGCGGTCGGTGCTGGCGAATCTGCGCTTTCGCAGCATTTGTCAGGTCGAAGTCGCCACGGGCCGGCTCCTGCGCGGCGTGCGCGGATTGGGACAGTGTCAGGAGCAGCTGGCGGCCGCGACGCAGGAGATGCTCGGCACCATGAAGGAAGGCGGCCGCACGGTGCTGTCGCCTGTTCATGCCGACGCCAACGGTGAGCCGGTCATCGCCTGGATGCGACGCTCCGGCAAGGTGGCCGTCGTCGGTACGATCGACACGCGGTATTTCGTGGAAAGCGGGCGCTCGATCGCCTTCGGCCGCAATGGCCACACCACCATCGTCGATCAGACCGGCCGCGTCCTGGCCCATCCAATTACGGAGTGGGAGAGCGAAATGCATGACCTTTCGCAGCTCGAAGTCGTGCGGGAGTTGCTGGACGGGCGCGCCGGCATAAAGACGTACTATTCCCACACCTTCAAAGACGAGGTGATCGCGGCCTATGTGACGGTCGAAGGCGCGGGCTGGGGCATCATGATTTCGCAGCCGCTGGCCGAGTTGAAGGACGCAATCAATCGCTTCCAGCGGTCGGCCTTGTCCATCTTCGCCATGTGTCTCTTGCTCGCCGCTCTCGTTGCATGTCGTGCTGCATTCACGCTTCTCGATCCCGTTGCACGCGTGATTGATGGCGCTTCAGCCATGGCGCGCGGTTCGACGGATGTTCGCTTGCCGCTGCCGGGGCGCTTGGCTCCGCGCGAGCTGACGGACCTCACGTCGACCTTCAATGCCTTGGCCGAGAATGTGGCCAGTGCCCGCCGCGGAGAGGCCCGTGCCCGCGAGGCGGCGGAGCGAGCCAACCAGTCGAAAACGGATTTCTTGCGCACGGTCACGCATGAGCTGCGCAACCCGCTCAACGCCATTGTCGGCTTTTCCGATCTCTTGGCGACCGGCAAGCTGGGCCCGCCGGGTTCGGCCGCGAGCCAGGCCTGCCTCGAGGACATCCGCACCGGCGCGCGGATGATGATGTCGCTGACGAACGACCTGCTCGACCTCGCGCGGATCGAAGCCAATCAATATCCGATCGACGATGAACTGCTCGATCTCGCGGAGATCGGCGGCCGCGCTGCGCGATTCTCGCAGCCGATGGCGAAGACCCGCGGCGCCGAGGTCGTGGTCGAGATTGACCGGGACTTGCCGGCTGTGCGCGGCGACGAGCGGGCGCTGTTCCAGTGCGTTCTCAACCTCGTCTCCAACGCCGTGAAGTACGGCCGCGACGGTGGACGCGTCGTCGTCTCGGCCGATCTGCTGCAGACAGGCGGCGTGCGCATCTCGGTGACCGACGATGGCCCGGGCATCGCGGCCGAGGATATCGATCGCGTGCAACAGCCGTTCGAGCGCGTCTCGAACCGCGCCAACCGTGACGTCACCGGCACCGGCCTCGGACTGCCGATCGTGCGCAAACTCGTCGAGTTGCACGGTGGCCGCTTCGCTCTGCAAAGCCAGCTCGGCGCGGGCACGACGGCCATCATCGAGCTGCCGGCGAGCAGGGTCGTCAGCGAGACGGCATCGATACTCGACGCCGCGGAGTAACCTCCTTCGGCAGCTGGTCGGTGTTGCCGCCGCAGATGACGGCGGCGACACGTTCACCTTTCGCCGGCTGATAGGACCCGCACGTGAGCGCGGCCAGCGCCGTTGCGCCACCCGGTTCCGCGACGATGCGAAGCCGCTCCCAGAGCAGCCACTGCGCCGCGCGGATGGCGTCGTCGTCGACCAGCGCAACCCGCTCCACCCACCGTCGCGCCAGCGGGAACATGAGGCCGCCGACCTGCCGCGGCGCGAGCGAATCCGCCGCGATGCTTCCCTGCGGTGCGTCGACCGGTTGCCCCGCCGCCAGCGCCATGTGCAAGGTGGGCGCCCCGTCCGGCTCGACGCCGATCACCCGGACCCGCCCCTGGAACCAAGCCGCTATGCCGCCGATAAGGCCGCCGCCGCCGACGGCGACCAGCAGCGTGTCGATGCCCGGCGCCTGCATCTCCAGTTCGCGACCGAGCGTGCCTTGGCCGATGATCGTGCCGGGCTGGTCGTAAGCGTGGATCTGCCGCGCACCGCTGGTCGCCGCATAGGCCTCGCAGCGTGCCAGCGCCTCGGCGTACCGCTCGCCTTCGACGACCAGATCCGCGCCATAGCTCCGGATCCGCGCCGTCTTGGCCGGGCTTGAAATCGAGGGCACGAAGATCCGCGCCTTGTGTCCGAGCCGCTGCGCCGCATAGGCGACCGCCGCTCCATGATTGCCGCCCGATGCCGCCGCCACGCCCGCCGCCGGCACGTCGCCCGTCGTCAGGCTGGCGAACGCGCCACGCGGCTTGAACGAGCCCGTATGCTGCAGCAATTCCAGCTTCAGTGTCACCGGGCATCCCTCGAGGCCGAGGTCCGAGGCATCCACCTCGACGACCGGCGTGCGGCGAACGAAGCAGTGTATTCGAGACGCCGCGTCCTCAATCGCTTTGATCGAGATCATGTCGGCCATTTTAGCAGTTCTCCATCACGCTATCGTCCGATCTCACCCTTTGCCATTCTGGCGCTGCAGATGCTAGCCTTGCCACGGCGCTGCCAACGATCAGCGCCGAGGAAACGACATCGAGGAGCAAAGGCCAATGAGGTTCGCAAAATGGGTGGTCGCTGGTGCGACCACCGCCATGCTGGCGCTGCTGAGCGCACCGGCATCGGCGCAAACGCCGCAGAAGCTGCGCTTCCAGGCGAGTTTTCCGTCGTCGAGTTTGAACTACAGCTGCTTCAAGGATTGGGCCGATAAGGTGAAGGCCATGTCCGGCGGCCGTCTCGATATCGAGGTGGCGCCGGCCGGCCAGATCGTGCCGGCGTTTGAGGTTCTCGACGCCACGCACAAGCAGGTTATCGACGGCGCCCACTCGGCGGCCGCCTATTGGGTGGGCAAGAACCGCGCCGCAGCGCTGTTCGGTCCCTCGCCAGGTGGTCCGCTCGGTTTCGACGTCCAGGACTTCATGGGCTGGCTTTATGATGGCGGCGGCATCGAACTTTACCGCGAGCTGTATCAGGTCGTCCTCCAGCGCAACGTCGAGCCGTTCCCGCTCTGCTGGATCGGCAGCCAGGTGCTCGGCTGGTTCAAGGAGCCGGTCAAGACGTGGGCCGACTTCAAGGGCAAGAAGTGCCGTCAGACGGGCCTCACCGCCGAGGTGTTCCAGCGTGCCGGCATGACGCCGGTCAACATGCCGGGCGGCGAGATCCTGCCGGCCGCCGAGCGTGGCGCCATCGAATGTGCCGAGTGGGCGTTGCCGGCCGAGGACATGAAAATCGGCTTCCACACGGTCTGGAAGCATTACCACATGCCGTCGACCCACGAGCCGGCAACGGTTCTCGAGCTGATGATCAACGGCGACACCTGGAAGAAGCTGCCGCCCGACCTGAAGCAGATCGTCAATGTCTCCGTCTGGGAGTCGACGTTCCGCCAGCAGGTGCTGATGAACAAGTTGAACGCCGAGGCGATCAAGGAATTGCGCTCGAAGCACGGCGTCACCATCCACAAGACGTCCGACGAGATTCTGAAGAAGATTCTCGAGACGTGGGACATCATCGCGGCCGAGGAGTCGGCGAAGAATCCGTTCTTCAAGAAGGTCTACGACAGCCAGCGCGCCTACTCCTCGCTGGTCGTCCCGGCGCGGCGCGACATGTACCCCGACTACAACTTCACGGTGGAGCACTACTACCCGGCGAAGAAGTAAAATTGCCTCGGCGGTTCTCCATTTGACTGGCGGCGGGGGTCCATCGGACCCCCGTTTGCTTTCGGGTCGTCGCCGGAGATCATTCAAATCGCGGGCGAAGTAGCCTACATTACACTTTAAACCCGCTTGCCCTCGCCAGACCGAGAGTGATCATGACCGAGCCAACCAAGTCCCCGCACGCCCGCGACGGCATCGACGTCCTGAAATCGGCCCGCGACTGGCTGGCGCGCGACGGCAAGGTCGCCGTTGCGACCGTTGTCGACACCTGGGGCTCGGCACCGGTTCCGGTCGGCGGCCAGATGGTGATCGGCGCCGACGGTCATTTCCTGGGTTCGGTGTCCGGCGGCTGCATCGAGGGCGAGGTGATCGTCGAGGCCGAGGAGATC
>Ga0209573_1001605_pt1 | contig 33730 bp, 27 predicted proteins | sample TNRBio252014_DNA_FD_185870 | JGI IMG/M metagenome (GOLD analysis project Ga0209573, IMG submission 185870) | Wastewater treatment Type I Accumulibacter community from EBPR Bioreactor in Madison, WI, USA - TNR Reactor_6/25/2014_ DNA (SPAdes)... | ecosystem: Engineered > Bioreactor > EBPR >...
CCATTCCAAACTATTGCTATTCCATGGATTTTGAACTGCTTTGGGTCCTTTAACCGCGTTGTAAATAAAATTATACATGAAAATCAATTGACCGATAAAAGCAATAATGGCAAAAACACTCATCATGGCATTCATATCTACAAAAACATCAAACATCGGATAGGCCGAGTTGGTGTAATACCGTCTGGGTACACCAGCCAATCCCAAAATATGCATAGGGAAAAATACGCCATACGCCGAAATGATGGTAATGAAAAAGTGTATATAACCCAATGGGGTATTCATCATTCTACCAAACAACTTAGGAAACCAGTGGTAAACACCGGCAAACATCCCAAAAATAGCCGATAACCCCATTACAATATGGAAATGTCCCACTACAAAATAAGTATCGTGAACGTTGATGTCCAAAGTAGAATCACCTAAAATCAATCCGGTAACGCCACCCGTGATAAACGTAGAAATCAACCCGATACTGAACAACATAGCCGGTGAAAAAACAATATTTCCTTTCCACAAAGTCGTCAAGTAATTAAATACTTTGATGGCCGATGGAATGGCAATCAATAGGGTTGTCAAAGTAAATACGGCACCCAAAAACGGATTCATTCCGGTTACAAACATGTGGTGACCCCACACGATAAAAGACAAACCGGCAATGGCCAACATAGAATAAATCATGACTTTGTAACCAAATATGGGTTTGCGTGACATCGTAGAAACAATTTCCGAAGTAATCCCCAAGGAAGGTAATAATACGATATATACTTCGGGATGTCCCAGAAACCAAAACAAGTGTTGGAATAACACCGGACTACCACCAAAATGCTCCAAAGCTTGTCCGCCTATATAAATATCCGACAAATAAAAACTCGTCCCAAAACTACGGTCAAAAACCAACAATAATGCCGCCGACAATAAAACCGGAAAGGATAATACCCCGATAACCGCTGTGATTAAAAAGGACCAAATCGTCAATGGCAATCGCGTCATGCTCATGCCTTTGGTACGCAAGTTAATAATGGTAACGATATAATTTAAACTTCCCAAAAGAGAAGAAGCAATAAACAAGGTCATGGCAATCAACCACAGTGTCATCCCCAATCCCGAACCAGGAATGGCTTGAGGTAAAGCACTCAAGGGCGGATAAATCGTCCAACCGGCAGATGCTGCACCACCTTCTACTCCTAGCGAAATCAACATGATAACCGATGCGCCTAAATAAATCCAGTAAGACAACATATTGATAAAACCTGAGGCCATATCTCTGGCTCCGATTTGCAAGGGAATCAATAAGTTGCTAAAAGTTCCGCTCAAACCGGCAGTCAAGAGGAAAAATACCATCAAGGTACCGTGCATGGTTACCAATGACAAATACTTATCGGGAGCCATAACCCCATCGGAAGCCCAAGAACCCAATAACATATTGTAGATGTCAAATTTTTCATTGGGCCAACCCAATTGCAAACGGAACAAAACCGACATGACCAATGCCACAAATCCCATGATAAAACCGGTTATCAGAAATTGCTTGGCGATCATCTTGTGATCGGTCGAAAAAACGTACTTTGAAATAAAACTTTGATGATGTTCGTGACTCATTTTTGAAAAGTATTGAGATAATTAGAGATGAGTTATAAGTATGTTCTTATTGGAAAGTTTTTTGATCGGCCAGCCATTTTTCATATTCCTCTGGCGAGTCAACTATAATTTTCATTTGCATATTGTAATGAGCCGTACCACATATTTTATTACACAACAGATAATAATCAAATTCGGCATTTTTAACATTTTGACGCATTTCATTGGTGGTAATAGTAGGCACAAAATTGAATTGGGTTTTCAAACCGGGAACACAGTTCATCTGTGCTCTAAAATGAGGCATATAAGCACTGTGAATCACATCCTGAGACCTGAATACAAATTGAACCGGCTTGCCAACGGGAATATGAAACTCGTTTTTAACAATTTTGTCGTCTTTACCCGAAACGTCTGTAGAATCCAATCCTAGTGAATTGGCTCCTTTAATCAGTTGGAAATTAGCTCTTCCCAATTGCTTGTCGGTACCGGCATATCGAGCAGTCCAATCAAATTGTTTGGCATATAACTCCACAATTACCGCTTGATCTTTGTCGGTCAAGGGTTTCATGATGCTGTTCCAATTGTACAAACCTTCGTAGATTAACACCGCTAAAACAAGAGTGGGAATAGCCGTCCAAATGATTTCCAATTTGGTATTATGGGTTACATAAGCAGCCTTTTTATGACGACGATGGTAATATTTGAGAACGAAATAAAACAGTACAATATGGGTCAACACAAATACTGCAAAAATAATGGTCATCGTTATTTTCATCAATTTGTCGTACTCGGCTCCGTGTTCGGAAGCTGCAATAGGCAACAAACCTTTTCCCCATTTGACAATTTGCCAAACGACAAAAAAGAAATACAAAATCCCGAAGATAAAAACCAATTGAGCTTGATTTTTGTTGATTTTGTGAAAAATCTTATAATCTCCCGAAGTAGGTAAATATTTACCCGTTAAAAAGGTAAAAAGCAGAAATAGACCGATAAAAAGTAAAGAGTAAACTACTAACATAAAAATTACATTATTTTAGATAATGAGCTATGATTAATAAAATTTGTACCAAGGGTAAATAATAAAAGGAACCAAACATCAATTTCCTAGCAGCCGACATTTCGAGGGTTTGCCACAATTGGTAAGATTGATAAATGAAGTTAAGCGTAACCAAAAGCATCAATACACTGATCGTCCCATTTGTTATTCCTAAATAATAAGAGATATAAACCAAAGGCAATAATCCCAATGCCGAGACTAAAGTAATTGTAGCACTACTTTGAGATCTCCCCGATTTAAAAGGTAATAGATAAAATCCGGCTTTGTTATATTCATCATTTAATACCCAAGCCAAAGCCCAAAAGTGAGGCAATTGCCAAACCAATTGAATGGAAAAAAGCACCCATGCCGTAGCATCAATGGTACCGGTTACAGCCGTATAGCCAATCAAAGGTGGAGCAGCTCCGGCTATGGCACCTACCCACACCGATACACTTCCCTTGCGTTTCAAAGGCGTATAAACAAATGCATACAACAATAGTGAAAACCCACCTATCAAAGCCGAGAGCGCATTGATATAAGTTCCCAATAATACTACTCCTAAAAGGCTCATCAGGGTCACGGAAAATACAGCCTGTCTTACACTCAATCGACCTTGTGCAATAGGTCGGTTTTGAGTACGAGTCATCAATTTATCCAAATCTCTTTCGATGATTTGATTGATCCCATTGGCAGCACCGGTAATTAAAAATCCACTGACCATTAAAATCAAAAAAGAAATCCATTGAAAGTGGGTAGTGGTTGCCATCAAAAATCCAACGCCTGTGGAAAATACAACCATCATGGTCAATCGAAATTTGACCAATTGACTAAAATCTTTTATCAAAGAGCTTTGATTGATTTGGGTCGGAACAATAACAGAAATTTGAGGCATTAAGGTGACGATTTATTTATTTGGTGACAAATGTAACAAAATATTTAAATTACCTGATTTTTATCATTATTTTTTGCGTTATTTTTTTATATGCAGCGATATATTTAATAAACCATCTCAAAATATTCACTATAAAAATTGACTATTATCACACATTCTTCAATACTTTATAAATATATTTGCCAATCTTTAAAATTATATTCAAATGTCAAAAATTACACTTGGGCTATTTGCTTTTTTTACCCTTACTTTAAGTTTTAGCCAATCCAAAATTCAGATACCATTAAACGGTACAGATCAGATTGTTTCCAAAAACATGTCAAATGATGGATTTATTTTACAACTAGGCATGTCCACATTGGAACTCAAAAACCAAAACACCCCAATAGGTGATTTTGTTTCGCTTACTCAAAATCAATTGAACAACATTTACAAAGAAGGAATGCCTAATGTTCCAGTCTTAACCCGATTGATTGAAGTACCTCAAAATGCAGAAGTCACTTTTAGTGTATTGAATTATACGGAACAAATCATTCGATTATCAGATTATGGAATACTAAACCCCATTATTCCGGCAACCAGATCTCAATCAAAAAGTGAATCCTCTATTTCATTTGCAAAAGATGATGCCATCTATCAAACCAATGCATATTTCAACACGGATATAGCTCGATATTATGAATCTGGACAAATGCGAGCAACTCGATTGGGTCGTTTGGAGATTAATCCAATTCAATACAATCCGGTTGAAAACACCTTGAGAGTATTAAACAATCTGGAAATCGAAGTCCGCTTTGTCAATTCAGACCATACAGCTACGAAAGCTATTAAAACTAAATATGAAGACTTATTCAATTTTAGTTCAAATGCAACCATTTTGAATCAATTGAATTATGGAACTCGCGAACTCATTTCTCAAGCGCCTACTCATTTGGTTATTGTTTCCGATCGTATGTTTCAAGCCCAATTGAATCCTTTCATCGCTTGGAAAGTTAAAAAAGGATTCAAAGTTACAGTAGGTTATACAGATGTTATTGGCACAACAACTTCTGCTATTAAAACATATTTGCAAAACATTTATCAAGGGGCAACACCCATGAGTTTTGTACTTTTTGTAGGTGACGTAGCCCAAGTTCCTGCCTGGCAAGCTACCGGACACGTTACCGATTTGAGATATTGTGAATATACCGGTGACAACTTACCTGAAGTGTATTACGGTCGTTTTTCCGCACAATCAACAGCCCAATTACAACCTCAAATTGATAAAACCTTAATGTACGAACAGTACACTATGCCGAATCCTGCTTATCTCTCTGACGTTTTATTAGTAGCCGGAGATGATTCTTCGCACGAAATGACATGGGGTAATGGACAGTTGTGGTATGGTCAAAATTATTATTTTACAGCTGCAAATAACACCAATACAACTACCTATTTACAACCATTGGATAATGCAGCCATTCATACTCAAATCATCAATAGAGTTAATGCCGGTCTCGGTTATTCCAACTACACTGCTCATTGTGGATCAGATGGTTGGTCTTCTCCAAGTTTTTCTGTTTCAGATGTCAACGGTTTGACAAATAATGGAAAATACGGTCTTCTAGTTGGCAATTGTTGTCAATCTGTAAAATTTGAAGAAAGCACCTGCTTTGGTGAGGCTATTTTGAGAAAAGCAAATGGAGGCTCAATAGGTTACATCGGCGGGTCAGATTATTCCTATTGGGATGAAGATTATTGGTGGGGTGTAGGTTTAACTAGCAGCATTGTTGCTCAACCTACTTACGCAGGTAGCGGTAGAGGTGCTTATGATGGTTATTGGCATCAACTAGCCAATGAAGTGAACAATACTTCCACATGGTTTACTACTCAATCACAAATGGTTGTAAGCGGAAACATTGCAGTTGAAGCTTCTTCTTCTTCTTTAAAACAATATTATTGGGAAATCTACCACTTGATGGGTGACCCCACTATTACCCCATTTATCGGTACTCCACAAGCCATGACGGTGACTCCAAGTCCTTCCGCATTAATGATAGGCATGACAAGTTTACAGGTTACTGCTGCTCCCTACTCTTATGTAGCTCTTTCACAAAATGGGGTATTGATAGCTGCCGGATTGGCCAATGCATCGGGTGTTGTCACTTTGACTTTCAATAGCACTAGTTTAGCTGTAGGCACTGCTGATTTGGTAGTAACCGCCCAAAATAGAGTCCCATATATAGGAACCTTAACTATTTCACCTGCCAATGAACCATACGTTACTTTACAAACCTATGCTACTACGGTTACTCCTGATTTCAATCAAAACGTAGGCTTAAATGTTACTTTAGAAAATGTGGCAGCTTCGGGAAGTGGATTTAATGCCAATGGAGTTAACGCCACTGTTTCAACAACGGATGCATATGTTACCCTTGCTGATAATACTCAAGCTTATGGTCAAATTATAGCCGGAACATCCCAATTGCAAAACAATGCTTTTGCTTTTACCGTAGCCAACAATGTTCCTGACCAACACGTAGCTACCTTCAATGTAGTCATTACCGATAATGCCGGGCACACTTGGAATGCTGTGATGAATGTTACGCTTAATGCTCCTGCTTTTACCATTTTGAATTTGACCATCGATGATGCAGCAGGCAACAACGATGGCATACTCGATCCGGGAGAAACAGCCGATATTGTCATCCAAACGACCCAATCAGGACATGCTGCGGTATCAAACGTATTGGGAAATATTACTTCCACAAGTACCGATTTAATATTGAATTCCGTAACCACATCACCAGTAATCATGGCTATTGGTGCTACCCAAAGTTTTACTTTCAATGTTACCGCTAGCGCCACAACACCTCAAGGTACTGCTGCTAACATACATTATACAGTGACCGGAGGAACAGCCAATCAATATACCAATGCCAAAGATTTCCAAATTATTATTGGATTTGTACCATCATATTGTGCTGCAGGTGCTACCACTACAACAGACGAATTTATTCAACAAGTACAGTTCAATACGATCAATAATTCAAGTACTCAAGGTCCTGATTATACAGATTATACTTCCATTTCCACAACAATTTACAAAGGAAGTTCCTATCCTATTACCATTACCAATGGAGAAAATTGGTCTGGAGATCAAATGGGTTGTTGGATAGACTGGAATTACGATGGTGATTTTGATGATGCCAATGAAACTTTCTCAATTACTTATACCAATCCAAATGGAACTGGAACTATAGTTGTACCCAATGATGCGCATATTGGTCCTACGCGTATGAGATTAAGAGTGGCATATACCGGAGAATATGGTAGCTGTAACGACACTTCTTATGGCGAAGTAGAAGACTACACCGTCAATGTTCAAGCTGCTTTAGGTATTGAAGATTCGTTTGAAAACACAATCGGGTTGTATCCCAATCCCAATCAAGGTTCATTTACCGTATATCTCAATGACAAACAAAATAATGATGCCGTTTCAATCGAAGTATTCAACTCTTTAGGGCAAGTGGTTTATCAAGCCCAATCCAATTTGGCAAAAATGAATATCAGTTTAGATCAAGCACAAGGAGTTTATTTTGTCAAAGTTGCTTCAGGTAGCAAATCTGCTGTTAAGAAAATTATTATCAATCCATAGTTTTCAAAAAAATAATAAATTAAAAAGCAGCTCAGTGTAGCTGCTTTTTTTATGGGGCTTGATTATACCCTTCTTCAAGTAATACTTTAAGCATCTTCTTATCCACATCAGCCCATTTTTTAATATACAAACAACCTTTACCTATATTAAATTTTCCTAATTTTTCCAATGTAGATTCATATTGAGATACATCACAAGACAAATAAAGGGTCGAGGCTTGTTTGCGGGGTGAAAAACCAATTTTCATCCAATCTCCTTGAATGCCACCTTTGCTTTGGTAATGATAGGAAGCAAATCCAACCCTACTAGTTCCCACATTTTGGGTTCTTCACCCGAGATTTCTTGCGTCTTGACAAATTGTATAAATTTTGATCTAAAAGGTTGAAATGATCCATAGCTAAATATACTCGTGCTATCTTTAAGTCCTAAGTCTTACAGTCTTACAATCAAAATTCTTGTAGATTGTAAAATTTTAATCACATTCAAACTATTAAATTTCAATGTAAAGAAAGATATTCCTTTCTCAATGCTCTCCTCATAACCTTTCCGGATGCTGTACGTGGCAATAAAGCAATTTCCACCACATCCGAAACTTTGAAAAGTGGATTGATTTTGTATTTGACTATTTCGGAAACTTCCCGAAAAGCGTCAACAAAATTTTCAGAAGTAATGGACACAAAATACACAACCAAAACTTCTGGGCCTCCACCATTTTGTGGAACTGATATAGCTGCCGATTCCTTTACAAAAGGTAAAGTGTTGATCACTTCCTCTATCTGTATGCTACTCACTTTAATACCTCCTAAATTCATGGCGTCATCAACTCTTCCTTGGGCTTTAAAATAACCGTTTTCCAACTGCTCTATTTGATCTCCATGTCGCCTCAATACTTTTCCTTCATACGTCGGTATGCCTTGGTAGTATTCCTGATGATGATCTTTATTGAGTAAAGTATTCGACAGCCCCATACTGGGAGGTATGATAAACACTTCTCCCAACGTACTGACTTGATTGTTTTCATCCAAAAGTACAAAATCTGAACCTAAAGCTTTGGTGGAAAATGTTGAGGGTATATTATTCTGAACCAATGTGCTGCATAAATAACCACCTCCAATTTCAGTTCCTCCGCAATATTCAATAATGGGTTTATTTCCGGCCAATTGCATCAAATAAACATACTCTTCCGAGTTAGAAGCTTCACCAGTCGAACTGAAACATTTGATGGCACTCCAATCCAATCCTTCCATGCATTGTGTCAATTTCCATTGTTTGACAATTGATGGGACAACTCCCAGCATATTGACACGGGCATTTTGTACAAACAATCCAAATGCTTTACCTAACGGAGCTCCTCCGTACAAACCAATAGTTGCTTTATTGATCAAAGTTGCAAAAACCAACCACGGGCCCATCATCCAACCTAAATTGGTAGGCCAAGCCACCACATCTCCTTCTTGAATATCCTGATGGAAAAAGCCATCGCTAGCACATTTCAGTGGTGTTGTATGTGTCCAAGGTATGGCTTTGGGTGTAGCAGTTGTTCCCGATGAAAATAAAATAGTGGTTAAATCATCTGGTTGACATACAACTGAGGTAAAAGAATCTTCATTGGCTAAAAAATCACCCCACAAAACATCTTGATTTCTCAACAATAAAGCATCCTGACTAATCAACACAATTTTTCCTGAAAATACTGAACTTACTTTTTCGAATAAAGGTAATTTTTTTCCATTTCTCAATATATAATCCTGAGTAAAGACCATTTTAGGTTGGGTAATCTCCAACCTGATGGCAATTTCTTCGGGGGAAAAACTATCTGCTATGGTTACAACTGTTAAACCGGCTTTGATAGCTGCTAAATACAAGGCAACAGCTTCCACATGCATGGGTAAATCTATGGCAATTCGATCGCCTTTTTGAAGATGGTTTTGCTGTAAACCATGGGCAATGCGGTTGACTAATTTTTCCAACTGTCCATAAGTCCATTTTTCTATTTGGGCATCTTCATTTTGAAAAACAAGAGCCAAAGCCTCCGGTTTGCTTTTAAAACAAGCATCCACTATATTAAATTGCGCCCCTTTAAACCAAAGTGGTTGGGTAACACCTTGGGATAAATCTAAAATTTGGGAAGGTTTTTGAATAAATGGAATTTCTAAAGTATGGGTTACAAATTCCCAAAATGCAGCTCTCCTATCAACAGACCATTGCCAAAAAGTTTCATAGGTATCAAATCCCAATATTTGCATCGATTGATATAAATTGGTTCTTTCAATCTCTTTAGGATTGGGTTTCCATATGAAACGAGTTGGCTCCATTGCTAAAACTCTATAGCTCCCTGATCCGGATAATTGGGGTCACCTACATCCATTGTATTGGACACCTTGCTGCAATCCATTTCTATATTGAGCACAGCAGGTCTTGGAAAATCATCTTTGCTGACTTTTAGGGTTGGATCGGCGTAACATTTTTTCATAAACAGCGCCCAAATCGGTAAAGCCATGGTCGCTCCCTGACCTTTATCAATATTTCTAAAATGTATAGAACGGTCTTCTCCTCCTACCCATACGCCTGCAATTAAATTGGGTACAATACCTACAAACCATCCATCAGATTGATTTTGTGTCGTTCCGGTTTTACCGGCTATAGGATTGGTAAAATTATAAGGATGTCCTGTGATCAAACTACCACCAGAAGTCCAATTTCCTCTCAATCGCGCTCCAGTTCCCGATTCGGTTACTCCTTTCATCATCTCCATTAATACGTATGAGGATTCCTCGCTGACTACTTCACTCGATTCTGGTACAAATTCTTCCAATACCACTCCGTTTTTATCTTGAATGCGTAAAACAACGATAGGCTCTACATGCTGACCCTTGTTGGCAAAACTTCCCATGGCACTAATCAATTCGTATAAACTCAGCTCTACTGATCCCAAACAAATGGATGGGACGTGTGGAATCTCAGATTTTACACCGGCTCTATTGGCGAGTTCGGCTACAGTGGTAGGAGTAACTTCATCTATCAAACGGGCAGAAATAACATTGACTGAGTTGGCTAAAGCACTTTTCAAAGTATAGGTTCCTCCATAATTTCCATCTGAGTTGTCGGGGGACCAATCTTGTGGCAAACCGTATTTTCCGGCAGGAATGGTATATCTCGAATTGGGATAAACATTACACGGAGACAACTGCATTTGATTGATGGCTGTGATATACACAAATGGTTTAAAAGTTGAACCTACTTGACGCTTTTGCTTTTCGACCGCATCATACATAAAATGTCTGTAATCTACCCCACCTACCCAAGCTTTAACCAAACCGGTTTGAGGCTCAATAGCCACAAAACCTGTTCTGAGAAAATGTTTGTAATAGAAAATGGAATCTCGAGGGGTCATGATGGTATCGATTTCTCCTTTCCACGAAAACACACTCATTTCAGTTTTTTTATCAAAGGAGGCGATGATTTCCTTTTCAGTAATCCCGGCATCCTTCATTTTTCGCCAACGGTCGGATACCCGCATGGCTCTGTTGATGGTTTTTTCAATTTCTTCGGTAGTCAAACTTCTAAAAGGAGCTGTTTTATTGGTTTTTTGTTCTTTGAAAAAAGCCTCTTGTAAGTTGGCCATATGCGCACTGACTGCTTCTTCTGCATATTCTTGCATACGAGAATCAATAGAAACATATATTTTCAAACCATCGGTGTATAAATCGTATTTAGAACCATCAGCTTTGGGATTTTGATCAATCCATTTTTGCATGTATTCTCGCAAATATTCTCTGAAATAAGGAGCCAAACCTTCTTTATGACTTTCTCGATGCACATTCAAACCCAAATCCATTTTTTCAAACGATTCCATTTCGGCTTTGGAAATTTTATCATTGCGATACATCTGTCCCAATACTGTATTTCTACGGTCTTTTACCAATTCTATTCTCTTCTTTTTCAAAGGATTGTATAAGGCAGAGTTTTGCAACATACCCACCAACATAGCCGATTCTTGAATTTGTAATTCATTGGGTTCCTTGCCAAAATAAATACGAGATGCCGAACGAATCCCAACTGCCTGATTGAGAAAATCATATTGATTGAGATACATCGCGATAATCTCATCTTTAGAATAACGTTTTTCAAGTCTAATAGCAATGATAATTTCTTTTACTTTTTGAAACAATCGGGTGACTTTGTTGGAGTTCATCCTTTTGGTAAACATCATCTTAGCCAATTGCTGCGTAATCGTACTAGCTCCACCATCACTTCCCAATTTGAGAACTGCTCTCATAGTACCTCTAAAATCGATGCCTGAATGTTTGTAAAAACGCTCGTCTTCGGTAGAAACCAAAGCATCAATTAAGTTTTTAGGTAATTCGGTGTAATGAACTGGAGTCCTATTTTCAACAGCAAATGTTCCTATGATTCTATCATCACTCCCTATGATTTCAGTAGCGAGATTATTATCGGGATTTTCCAATCTTTCAAATGAAGGCATTTTTCCAAAAGCTCCTATTCCGGCTAAAATAAACAGCAGGATGATAAAACCTGTCCCATAAAGTGCCAACTTCCAAAACCAGATGATGTATTTCTTAAATTCTGTGGATGCTTGATCAAAATGTGACCATTTTTGAAAAGTTCGAATCATAATTGTACAATATTGAAAAATTAGAAACTTATTTGGATGCAAAAATAGTATTTTTCAAGGTTGAAAAAACCTTATAAAAAGTTAAGAATTAGTAAACTATATGAATTGATTTAGAATATTTTATCGGGCAATTTCAACACTGATACCCACATCAGATACGCCGACTAACGGATCGATGGCTTCAATTTCATTGCGTTTGCGCATGGCTTGTTTGACTTCAAACAGGTAATTACCCGGTTTTGCAAACCTGATTTTCTCTTTGTAAAACAATTTGTTTTCTTTTAAATCTGAAAAACCACTTCCCAAAAAATTCCCTTTGGCATCAGTCATTTCATATTCCAAGGTGTCGGTCACCTGTTTGTGATCGGGAAAAGACATTCTCGCAATCAAATAAAGATTGCTATAAGCGTAATCTTTAGTATTTCTCAAATTGATGTAGAGATTGTAAAATGAAACGGTATCCTTGATCGGAATTTCAATGGCAACCACTTGGCCGTTATGCCATTGTGCATGCTCCAAAGCTTTATATTGATTGAAAACCACGTCTTGCCTACAAGATTGCAAAACGCCAATAAAAAAAATCAAAAGTCCTATCTTAAGTATTGGCTTCATTATTCGACTGGTTGGGTTTATGCTTCTTTTTAAAACGGTTGTTTTTCTTTGGTTTGGAGCTTCCTTCTTTGGTTACCGATTGATTTGTCGAATCAGTTTGAACTCTTGGGGTCGTTTGATCTGATTTTTTAACCAATATTTTTGGCGAACTATTTCCTTGTTCCTTAGGTAATCTGGGTTGATTATCATTGGGATTTGAACCATTTCTCCCCTGATTTTGAACAGGTGTTCCTTGTGGATTTCGATTGGGATTGTTTTTGTTCTTTTTCTTGTTTTTTTTGTTTTTGGGTCTGTCAAATCTTGTCAAACTTTCCTCTCCAACTACATTTTCAAATCCCGAACCAACCACCGCTTCAACGATTTCAAATTCAGAAAGGGATTTGGCTTTTTTACCATTCTTATTTAAAGAAACTATTTCATTTACCTGATGCACATTCAAACTATACCATTTGAAATCCTCATTGTTATTATAAGCATACCATAAGGTTTCTTTAAAGATGTCCATTTTGATGAAATAAGCTGTTCCTTTTTCGGTTTCTAAAGGCACTTCTGTATTGGGGAAATCCTTTAAAGCATCCATATAAGAATCCAATTCATAGTTCAAGCAACACTTTAGTCTACCACACTGCCCTTGCAGTTTCTGTGGGCTCAAAGAAAGTTGTTGATATCGGGCGGCATTGGTATTGACCTTTCTAAAATCAGTGAGCCAAGTAGAACAACACAATTCTCTACCACATGAACCGATTCCACCCAATCGAGCGGCTTCATGCCTATAATCGACTTGTTTCATTTCAATTCGAATAGAGAATTTGCTAGCCAAATCTTTAATCAATTGTCTAAAATCAATCCGCGTTTCGGCTGTATAATAAAAAACTGCTTTCTTACCATCGCCTTGATACTCCACATCAGAAAGTTTCATCTGCAATTTTAACTTCTCGATAATGATTCGGGCTTCCTTTTGGGTTTCGGCTTCTTTGTTACGGGCAGCTTGCCATATATCAATATCACTTTGAGATGCCTTGCGGTATATCTTTTTTACTTCTTCACTATCAGGTGCGATTTTGCGCTTTTGCATCTGCACTTTAACCAATTCACCTGAAAGCGATACAGAACCTATATCATGACCGGGATTACCTTCTACAGCTACGGCTTCTCCCATGCATAAATTGAGATTGTTGATGTTGCGAAAATACTCTTTACGCCCATTTTTAAATCTTACTTCGTAAATTTCAAAAGGGGTCTGATGTGTGGGCAATTTCATGTTACCCAACCAATCAAAAACGCTTTTTTTATCACAACTCAAAGTGCCACAACTACCATGGTTTTGGCAACCTCCCGGCAAAGTTTTAATATCTGAATCTGTATTACAATTGGTACAACCCATCTTTTAAGTTAAAAGTTAAAAGTTAAAAGTTAAAAGTCTCATTCATTCATTTTCCGGTCAAAAGACTGTTTAATCCTAACTTAGATTATTTTATAGGCTAATTACAAATATTCTAGAACGCAACTAGCAGTTTTCAAAAGTAATGAATTTAAATCAAGTAGTAAAATTATCAAATGATTTTCACTTGTATGATTTTGGAAGGACAACTTTCTTGCGCTTTTTGATTGGCTTCAAAAAAGGATTCATCGTGCAACTTAACCGTGTGAAATCCTTTTCGGTCACGGGCATTGAGTAAAACTGCTTTCCCATCTTTCTTAGACATGCGAAATTGTTCGGGTGCAACTTCTTGACAGAAATTACATCCAATACATTTTCCTCTTTGTAATGAGATGATTAACATTAATTTATTAAACTTTTAATTTAATTCAATATCGTAATTCAAATGTTCACTTTGCAAAGCCTTCATTTGAGATTTTGACTTCAAAATAGGGCTAAATATTTGTTTTCCCCAGCCGATTCTTTTAGAATAAGCATTAAAACTTTCGGTTCGCCAATTAAAATCGGGATGCCAAAAAGCGGTTGGAGAAATATAGCAATAGGTATATTGAAAAATTACACTTTCATTATTATTTCTATTTTGAAGCTTATCTATATGATCGGTGGCAATCAGTGCAATATTTCTTTTCTTGGATTGTGCTCTAAACTCATTTAAAACTTCCATATAAATTGGCACAATTTGGTCCAATTTAAAATTCTGATAGGCTGTTTCACCCAATTTGCGAATGGGTCTCAATTGGATTATATCTATAGAATAGTCATTAAATACTTGGAAGAAATCTTTTAATTCTATGAAATTATCTTCATTGAAAGTATAATTGATTCTCAGGGTGAGATCGGGGTATGTTTGCTTGAGTTCGGTGATGATTTGAAGAGAATTCATAAACTTTTTATAATCACCTTTACCCATAAAAAACGCATAAGATTCCTTATGTACACCGTGTAAAGAGACAATTATCTCATTCAATCCATTTTGAATCCATTGTTCCAATGTCTCCTTGTCCAACAAATTGGCATTGGTTGTCAATGAAATATGAGGCACTTGATACTGTTTGGCAAGTGCAAATACAACATCCAGATGTTTGTACAAAGTCGGTTCTGTTCCACAACCCACTTGAAGTTTTAAGGCTCTTGGTAAAATCCTATGAGCCCATAGCTCCAAATCTTTTGGGTCAAAAATCCCTTTGAGTTTTTGAACATACTGTTCATCTGTAAAATAACACATTTTACATTTCAGATTACAAGCATTGACCGGATCAAAATTCACAGACAAATATCGCTTATTAAAAGTGTGTAACAACCACAACCCAAAGAATTTAAGTTGGTGATTCTTAATCAAACTGTTTAACTTTAACAAGAGATATGTTCTAGGCTTTTTGATATGCTAAATTTTAAAAATGGATTGAGCAAAGTTTGACACAGAAACGCTTATTCTCCACAATGATGAGCCTGCGTTTGAATGTTTTGAACCGATAAAACAGGAGACGCTTCGGGAGCTTCAGCAATTACTGATTCTTTATCGGCATACTCGGTTTTGACAATCTTATACAATTTATCTGATAAACGTATTCTAAAAGGCAATGGAAATGTGACCGTATCTCCTTTGGTAGCCGATTCGCTTTTGACGTCATTGACAAACATTTCGGTTACCAACATTTCCTGAGCACCGGTTGAAGGTCCGGTTACCAAAATGGTATCTCCAATATTAATATCAAAAGCCTGAATTAAAAACTCCCCAATTTTGGCTTTTGGAAAATAATGTTTGCCAATTCCAATAAATACTTTCTTTTGCGTAGCCTGACTTCCAGGCGTCTTGCTCCATTCACCCAACTTTTTACCAAGATAATAACCTCCCCAAAAACCTCTGTTATACACTTTTTCCAATTCTGTCATCCAAACATCAACTTTTTCAGATGAGTAGCTTCCATCGGCCACAGAATCAATCGCTTCTCTGTATGCTTTAATGGTTTTGGCTACATATTCTGGCGCACGACCGCGTCCTTCAATCTTTAACACACTTACTCCGGCATCAACCAACTCATCAAGGAAATCTATAGTACACAAATCTTTAGGTGACATGATGTATTCATTGTCTATTTCGAGTTCTACACCACTTTCTTTATCAATTACAGTATAGGGTTTACGACAATTTTGTTTGCAAGCTCCACGATTGGCACTGGAATTAAAAGTGTGTAAACTCATGTAACATTTACCCGAAACAGCCATACACAAAGCACCATGACCAAATACTTCAATTTCAACCAAATTTCCGGAAGGACCTTTAACTTCTTGTTTTTTGACCTGTTCGGCAATTTTTTTAATTTGTCCCAAACTCAATTCTCTACTCAATACAACGGTATCGGCAAATAATGCATAGAATTTTAAGGTTTCAATATTGGTAATATTAATTTGGGTGGAAATATGTACTTCCATACCAATGCTGCGCGCATAGGAAATTACCGCTTGATCCATCACAATCACAGCAGTTATTCCGGCTTTTTTAGCTCGATCCAGCAGCTTTTTGATGATGCTTAAATCATGGTCGTAAATGATGGTGTTAAGTGTGAGATAGGTGCGAACATTTTTAGCTTTACAACGTTTGGCAATTTCGGGTAGATCATCAAGCGTAAAATTGATAGAAGCTTGCGCCCGCATATTGAGTTGTTCCACTCCAAAATATACAGAATCTGCTCCATTGTCTAAAGCAGCTTGTAAGGATTCAAAACTTCCGGCAGGTGCCATGAGTTCTATTTTTCCGGTAGTAGTCATATTAGTAGTTTTTGTAGAGACAAGGCATGCCTTGTCTTTATCGTTTATTTTTAGGGTGCAAAGATAGGAAAGTTAGGAGTTTCCCGTTAGTTATCAGCATAGAAGTTGGGAAAAAATATGATAATTACATTTTGAGGATTTTTTTTAAGAAGTAAAATGATTGAAGTAATTATCCCTTACAAAAACCAAACCCCGAAAAATATTATACTTTACGGGGTTTTAAATCTGTTTAAAAACTCTTTTACTGTTTCCCTTTCACAATCTCCGCTTTAATCTTTCCTTCCAATTCTTCTGCCAATTCAGGATTATCCTGCAATATTTTCTTTACGCCATCGCGTCCTTGACCCAATTTGGTTTCGCCATAACTAAACCAAGAACCGCTTTTGTTGATGATGTTATATTCGACTCCTAAATCGATAATTTCTCCAATTTTGGAAATTCCTTCGCCGTAAAGCACATCAAATTCGGCGATTTTAAATGGTGGTGCCACTTTGTTTTTTACTACTTTCACCTTCGTTCTGTTTCCCATCGAAGTATCTCCATCTTTTATTTGTGTTCCCTTGCGGATATCCAAACGAATGGAAGCATAAAACTTCAGCGCATTTCCTCCTGTTGTAGTTTCGGGATTTCCAAACATGACCCCAATTTTCTCACGCAATTGATTGATGAAAATAACGGTACAATTGGTTTTGTGAATAGCGCCTGTTAATTTTCTAAGCGCTTGTGACATCAAACGCGCATGTAGTCCCATTTTGCTATCACCCATTTCTCCTTCAATTTCACTTTTGGGAGTCAAAGCCGCAACCGAGTCAATAATGACCAAGTCAATAGCACCCGAACGTATCAAATTGTCTGCAATTTCCAAAGCTTGTTCACCGTGATCGGGTTGGGAAATAATCAAATTATCAATATCTACTCCCAAGTTTTGTGCGTAGGTACGATCAAATGCATGTTCGGCGTCTATAAAAGCGGCTATCCCACCTTGCTTCTGTACTTCTGCCATGGCGTGAAGTGTCAGCGTAGTTTTACCGGATGATTCTGGTCCAAAAATTTCTATTACTCTTCCTCTCGGATATCCACCAACTCCCAAAGCCACATCAAGGCCTAAAGAACCGGTAGGAATGGATTCTATTTCATCAATGGCTTGATCCCCCATTTTCATGACGGTTCCTTTACCATACGTTTTGTCTAATTTGTCTAATGTAAGTTGAAGGGCTTTCAGTTTGGCTGTTTTTTCGGCATCTGTTGACATATCTCAGTTAATGTTTAAGTTAATTAAATTTGTTTTAAATATTCATAGCTTTATCAATCTTCCAAGTGTTTGGAGATGATTTCTTGGATTTATTGGGTCAATTTCAATTTTTTTACAAATATAGAAATATTATTTTTATGCGTAAATAATTATACTTTTTTATTGGTTTTTTAAATCAAATTTTTTGAATTTATTCTCATTTGATATTGAAAATTAATACCTTAAAACCTGTAAACTCCAACTTATTACAATAAATATTTCATTCCATTTTCAAACTCAAATCCAACCATCGCTCTTCCTTTTGGTTGATTTGAGCAATAATCTCTTCCAATTTCTTACCCATGACATACATTTGATTTTCCGGAATGCGAGCTTCAACAAAATCAGATTCAATTTTGTTTTTTTCTGTGTTTAATTTTGCAATATCCTTTTCAATTTGCTCAAATTCTTTCTTTTCATGATAACTCAACTTGCTTCTTTTAGCATTTCCTTCATCAGAAGCTTTTGCAAAGGATGCTATTTCTGATTTATCTTCTCTTTTTTGTTCTTCTGCAAACGTTTCAAAATCTCTGTAATCGCTGTAATTTCCAGGGAAATCCTTTACAACGCCATCTTTCAACACAAATAAATGGTCCACTATTTTATCCATAAAATACCGATCATGTGATACTACCACCAAAGTTCCTGGATAATCCAATAAGAAATCTTCTAAGACGTTTAAAGTTATGATATCCAAATCATTCGTAGGTTCGTCTAAAATTAAAAAATTGGGATTTTGAATCAATACGGTGCATAAAAACAACCGCTTCAATTCTCCTCCACTCAATTTTTCTACAAAATCATATTGTTGCTTGCGGTCGAATAAAAATTTTTCTAGCAAACTTCCTGCTGATAAAGTTCTTCCTTTTGTCAATGGAATATATTCTCCAAATTCCCGGATGACTTCCAATACCTTTTGTCCCGGTTTGATTACAATTCCTTCCTGCGTATAATAACCCAATTTGACTGTATCACCAATGATTATTTTCCCTGAATCAGGTTTCAAACTTCCGGTGATAAGATTCAGCAGCGTACTTTTACCACTTCCATTATTACCAATAATTCCAACTCTTTCTTCTCGTTGAAACACATATTCAAAACCTTTCAAAACGGTGTTTGCCCCAAATGATTTGGATACTTTGTGCAACTCAACTACTTTACTTCCCAATCTTTCCATATTGATTTCCAGTTGCACCTGATGATCTTTTCTGCGGCTTTTGGCTACTTCTTCTGTTTTATAAAAAGCATCAATTCTGGATTTGGATTTGGTCGTTCGCGCTTGTGGCATTCTACGCATCCAATCCAATTCTTTTACATATAAGTTTTTGGCTTTATCAACTGTAGCTTGTTCTATAGCTAATCTCGCTTCTTTTTTTTCTAAAAAATACGAATAATTACCCGTGTAACGATAAATAATTCCTTCGTCCAATTCAACAATTTCATTACACACACGCTCCAAAAAATATCGGTCATGGGTAACCATAAATAAAGTGAGTTTGGTTTTTTGTAAGTAGGCTTCCAACCATTCAATCATTTCCAAATCCAAATGATTGGTAGGTTCATCTAATATCAATAAATCGGGATTCATCAATAAACAAATAGCCAAACCCAATCTTTTTTGTTGTCCTCCCGATAATTCACTCACCTTTTGATGGAGGTTTTCCAATTTTAACTTGTATAAAATTTGCTTATACTGAGTTTCAAAATCCCATGCATGATGCAATTCCATTTCATCAAAAGCCTTCTGATAGCGCTCAGAATCTTCAGGATGTTCCAAAGCGTGTTCATATGCTTCAATAATCTTTAAAATGGGATTGTCTGTTTTGAAAATACTTTCTTCGACGGTTAAATCTAAAGGCAAATCCATTTTTTGGGATAAATAAGCCACTTTAAGACCTTTTCTAAAAACCACCTGTCCGATATCGGCACTATCTTTTCCCGCAATAATGTTGAGTAAAGTAGTTTTTCCGGTTCCATTTTTAGCGACAAATGCAATTTTTTGGTCCTTATTGATTCCAAAAGAGATATCATGAAGAATTACACGTTCTCCAAATGATTTATGTACGTTTTCAATAGATACTAAGTTCATGTCGCAAAACTATTTTTAAAATTTCAATTGACAAACATTAATACACTAAATAAAACTGGAAAATAAATTTCATGCTTAAAGAGACAAGGCATGCCTTGTCTCTACGACTACGATAACCCAAGCAGTCCCAAACATAACCTAAATTCAGTTTCACTTTATCAATATCGAATTTGACATACATAATTGGTCATATTTGATGTGATTATTGTAATTTCGCAACTTTGGTATGCAGAAATGCTGTTTTTAACGTTATACATTCAAATCATATCTTTTATAATGAATAAATTTCTAACGATAATTTTAACCTTGGTCGGATGGGTTTCATTTGCTCAAACCCATAATCAAACTATTGTAGTGCAAATGCAACCGGCTACTTACAAACAAGTTGCATTGTATGCTTCCGAAGGAGCACAGCAAAAATATATTACCCATGGGCAATCCGAAACCGGCATTTTCCAATTGAGCATTCCTACCGATGCACCACATGCTGCTTATCGAATGGTTTACAATCAGGAAACTATGGATTATATAGATTTTCTATATCTCGGCAAATCTTTTGAGATTCAATTTAATCCCACAAACCCCAATGAATTACCCGTATTTATAAATTCTGAAGAGAATACACATTATTTTAAACAACTTTTTACAATCAATAGCATTCAACAAAAAATGGACTCCATTCAAGTTGAAATATTCAAAACAGACAATTCTCAAACTTTGAGTGCTCTTCAAAATCAATACGCCATCCAACAAAATGAATTAATCAAATGGGTGAGTTTGATTGAAAAAACCGAAACAAATCCGCTTATCAAAGATATCCTGAAAGCGCACGAAAGAGTATTGCCTCAAGCGCCTATCCAAGATCCATTAGCCTATTTGAATTTTATAAAATTACATTTTTTTGATCATATTGATTTCAACAATTCAAACATGGTACATTCTTCTCTCCTTTTGGACAAAGTAATGGATTATATATTTTATCTCACGGTTGCCGAAACACCCGAATCTCAAAATACATTGTACATTGAAGCAATTCAAGAAGTAATGCAAAAAATTCAAAATGAGACTATTAAACCTGGGTTTATTCAAGCATTGATTCAGTCATTTTTACAAGATGAAAATGCAGAGGTAATAGATGTTTTATTTGAAAAATATTACAATCTACTACCTGCAGATCAACAAAACACCAATTGGAAAAACGGAATCCAGAATCAATTAAAAACTGCCATTGGAAGAACCGCTCCAGACTTTGAGTTTATATTTAATAAAAATGTTTCAAGTTTATATAAATTAAGTGGTTATAAATACTATGTAATTGTATTTTGGAGCACTACTTGTTCTCATTGTTTGAAAGAAATACCCATGTTTTACGATTACATCAAAGACCGTCCTGATACCAAAGTCATTGCCATAGGCATGGAAACCTATGACAGTAAACCCAATTGGGAATCGGAAGTATATGACTATGCTGCATTTATCAATGTCATGGGATTGGGTAAATGGGAAAATCCAATCGCAAGAAGTTATAATGTACATGCTACGCCCAATTATTTCATTTTAGATGCTTCTAAAAAAATCATTTTCAAACCTTATGATTTTGAAGAAGCCGAGGAGGTTTTTGACAACTTAAAATAAAGGTTAAATCAATGAGTAAAAAACAAAACCGATACGACAAAGCTTATATGAGAATGGCGCAGGAATGGTCCAAATTATCTCATTGTACCAGAAAGCAAGTTGGGGCTTTGATTGTCAAAGATCGGATGATTATTTCTGACGGATTCAATGGTACGCCATCAGGTTTTGAAAATCCTTGTGAAGATGATTCGGGTTATACCAAATGGTATGTATTACACGCGGAAGCCAATGCTATTTTAAAAGTAGCTGGTTCGACACAATCTGTCAAGGATGCAACACTTTACCTCACTTTATCACCCTGTAAAGAATGCAGCAAACTCATACATCAATCGGGGATTAAGCGAGTGGTTTACTTAGACGCATATAGTGATACTTCCGGGTTGGAATTTTTAAAAAAAGCTGGCGTAGAAATTAACAAATTGGAAGATGTCTAAAAACAATTCATATACCGTTCTATACATTGGAATGGCTGTAGCCGTTGGCGTACTCATAGGTAGTTTCTTTAATTTCAAAGGAAAACCTGTGAATCCTTTCAACGAATCCTCACAAGAAGCCAAAATCAAAAGATTGATTAACTATATTCAATATGACTATGTGGATGCGGTTGATACCGATTCCATTTTGGATTTGACTATAGATGAAATCTTGAAAAACCTTGATCCTCATTCGGTATATATTCCCAAAAGTGAATTGGCAAGTGTGCAGGAAACTATGAATGGAAACTTTACCGGTATTGGTATTCAATTTAGAATGATTCGAGATACTGTGACTGTTGTAAGTGTCATTAAAGGTGGGCCGAGTGATCAAGCCGGGATTAAAGCAGGCGATCGAATTCTCATGGCAGATCAAGACACTTTGTATGGAAAAAAATACACCAGTGATAAGGTCATGACGCATTTAAAAAGCACCAAACCTGATGCTATTCAATTGGTAATTTATAGGAAAACAGATCGTAAAACCTTGACGTTTAACTTCAATAGAGGAACTGTAAATCTATTAAGTGTTCCGGTTTATTATATGATAGACAAACAAACCGGTTTTATTAAAATTGAGGTTTTTGCCCGTACAACTTATAAGGAATTTCACAAAGCGCTATTGGAACTTAAAAAACAAGGCATGCAAACCTTGATTTTGGATTTGAGAAATAATACCGGTGGTTTTATGGATATTGCCAATGATATTATGGACGATTTTCTATCTGATGGAAAACTCATGGTATTTACCAAAAGTAAATCTGGTAAAATTGATAAGAGCTATGCTACTTCAAAAGGTGATTTTGAAAATGGAAAGATCTATATTTTAATTAACGAAGAATCTGCTTCTGCTAGTGAAATTGTTGCAGGTAGTATTCAAGATAATGATAGAGGCACTATTGTAGGAAGACGTTCATTTGGGAAAGGATTGGTGCAACAAGAAATGGATCTTGGGGATGGGTCGGTAGTGCGTTTGACTACAGCGCGTTATTACACCCCAACCGGCAGATCGATCCAAAAACCTTATGACCATGGCAATGAAGATTATTTCTACGATAGTGAAGTGAGAGCTACTAATGGTGAATTACTGTATAAAGATAGCATTCCGGTAGTGGATAGTTTGAAGTACAAGACGCCTATGGGAAAAATTGTTTATGGTGGCGGCGGTATTATTCCTGATGTTTTTGTTCCGATAGATACCACTTTCTTTTATCACGGATTTATAATTGCCGACATCAATGAATTGGTTTTCGAACACGTAGACGCCCATAGAAAAACTTATGCCGGAATGTCTTTCGAACAATTCGACAAAACTTTTGATGCTCAAATACTCATCAACCAATACGTTCAAAACAAAGAAACCAAATTTCATAAAAAAGACGCGTCTTTTGACCGTATGAAGTGGTATTTGAAAGCATTGGTAGCAAGAGAAATTTATGGAGATTTAGGATTCTATAAAGTTTATCAAAAAAATGATAATATGATTTTGAAAATCCTAGAATTAGAAAAAAATTAGTTTGACATTCATGAAAATTTATTTTGCATCCGACCAACATTTTGGAGCGCCCGATACGATAAAAAGTAAAGTGCGGGAACAGAAATTTGTGTCATGGTTGGATGAAATTAAAAAAGATGCAACTCAATTATTTCTATTAGGTGATTTATTTGACTTTTGGTTTGAATACAAAAAAGTAGTGCCCAAAGGCTTTGTAAGGGTTTTAGGTAAATTAGCCGAATTAAAAGACCATGGGGTTGAAATTCACTTTTTTATAGGAAATCACGATTTGTGGATGCGGGATTACTTTGAAACGGAATTAGGGATTTCAGTTTATCGCAGTCCTCAAACGTTTATCTTACATGAGAAAAAATTTTTAATCGGACATGGTGATGGATTAGGCCCTGGTGATTTTGGTTATAAAATCATGAACACCGTCTTTAAAAACCCTATTTCCAAATGGTTATATCGATGGTTACATCCAGATATCGGCATGCGATTAGGGCAATACTTTTCAATGGAAAACCGACTCATTTCAGGAGAAGATGATGTAAAGTTTCTAGGAGCCGATCGAGAATTGTTGATTCTCTATTGCAAAGAAATTCAAAAAACAAATCCTCATGATTTCTATATCTTCGGTCACCGACACTTGCCTATGGAAATAGAAATTTCAGAAACCAGTACTTACATCAATACCGGAGATTGGATTTCCTATTATACATTTGCCGTTTTTGATGGTGAAAAATTAACCCTTAAAAATCTAATAGAGTAATGATCATCTCTACTTTTGTTAGTTTCAAATTATATTATAACTCCTCAATTTATAATTATCCATAACCAGTCACAATAGGAAAAGCCTACTCAATAACCTGCCTCGCCATAGGCGGGCCCATCAACCAATCTCACCCAATGCTAAATAAAAAAACCATCACCCTTTTGACCATTGCCATACCTTTAGTGGTCATAGCGCTATTCAGAGTAAAAATCGACGGGATAAATCTTTCATTCCTGCCACATATTTACGCTCCAATCAATGCTTTAACAGCTTTGATTTTACCAATTGCAATCTTTCAAATCAAAAAAGGCAACCGAAAAACCCATGAAAAACTCATGAAAACCGCTTTATTGCTTTCCATTAGCTTTTTGGTGATGTATGTATTGTATCACGCGACTACAGAAGAAACAAAATTTGGTGGAACCGGACTTATCAAAGTAGTTTATATTTCCATACTCGTATCGCACATCATTTTGTCCGTATTTATTGTTCCATTGGTACTCAACACCTATTATAGAGCCGTTAGCGAACAGTTTCCCGCACACAAAAAATGGGGAAAAATAACCTTTTACTTATGGGAATACGTCGCCATCACGGGAGTAATTGTATACTTTATGATTCGACCTTATTACGCATAAATTTAAGGGATGAGTTCATCTCCTCTCAATTCTCTGAATCGTTTACGGGCAGGAACGAGGTAAATACTGGACGGTTGCTCCAATACAATTTTTTCGTAGTAAGTCTTGGCTTTTTCATAATCCAATAATTTCTCATCATAGATAACGGCCAACTCATATAAGGTATCATCAATCAAAATATCATCCTGATTCAATTGCAGAATCAATTCAAAGTTTTGAATGGCTTCTGTATATTTTCCCAATTTTTCATACAATAAGGCTTGCTTAAACAGGGCTTCATCTTCTATGGGATGTCCTTTGTGATTGAGCAAAACATGAGATAGCGTATCTATGGCTTGTTGCGTTTTATTTTGGTAAGCCAACAAATCGGCTACGGCATAACTTTTCAGAGCGGTTTGAACACTGTCTTGAGCAATGTTATCACTGATGAGTAAACTCAAATCAATGGCATCATTGGCAATCAACTTAGTCGTACCCTTTTTTAAAACCTTCAGTTGGGTATTGGCCCATTCAAAATCTCCTTTGAAATAAGAAGTTTGGGCAACTTTATAACGAGCCGTCTGAGCCAAGGGATGGTTTTGAAGTTCGTTTTGAACTTGCGTATAAGCAATCAAAGCTTGATTATATTGTCCCGTAAAAACGAGTATATCGGCCATTTGGGTTTTAATCTCCGATTTTTTAAATCTATCAAGATTGAGTTCCAAAGCGGCATCTAATAGGTCTATCGCTTCCTGAGGCCGATTTTGATGAAAAGTTAAAAATTGAGCATAAGAAGTTTGAATAGCTATCGTATTACTGCCTTTACCAAAATCTTTAAAGAAGGTTTGGTAAGATGTCTCAAGGATTTGGTAATCTGTTGCACTGCTTTTCTGACTTTCCAATAAATAATAATGCGCTTCAATCTTGTGATCCACATCGGTCTCCTGACTGATGACGTAATTGAAAGCATCTTGTGTTGTACTGTAATCATGGTCATCAAATGCAATCTTACCCACATCAATTATCCCATCCAAACTCAGTGGATTTCTCTTATGCAAGGCTTTCTCTTGAACTAAAGCTTTGCTATAATCTTTTTGTTGTAAATACAACCAAGATAAGGTTTTATACCATTCATTTCGAGGTTCGGTTTGGATGCGTTTTACCAATAACTTTCTCAAAAGCACATTATTATTACCTTGATCATCTTCTGTTAAAAACTTACCCATAAACCGTTGCGTACTTTGAATATCGGCATTTTGTTTGCTCATCATATCCAAATACGTCTCAAACATCAACTGTATATCTCCTTTTTCGCCGTAAATTGTTGCGATTTGATTGTAATAATTGGCCGTTGGAAAAGCAGCCATCATGGCTTGATAACATTGCAGAGCATACTCCAATTTCTGATGATCCTGAAAACTTTTAGCAATTTGATAACCATTGTTGGGTTTGGATAGTACGTAATTTAAAGCCTTGTCATAGTATACTTTAGCTTCTTCCAATTGATCTTGTACTTCATAGTTATATCCCAATTCAACATGCAGATATTCCAAGGGATTTTCTCCATTCCTTTGACTCATTAATTCCATTTGTTTGAGAATGGTTTGTTCAACTTGTTCGTACTTTTGCAAAGATTGTTGGCACTGAATCAATTTGTCTAGTAGAAATAGGTTACTAGGTTGCTTTTCCCATAAACTTTGATACAAATTCTCTGCTTTTTCAAATTCTCCTTTATCAAAATATTCTTGAGCCAATACTTCATTTTGAGCAATAGTAGGAAACACTGATGCAAAAATCAGCACAATGAAAATAATATAGTTACGGGTGTGAAACATAGGACAAACCTCTACAAAAAAACGGACTTAAACAAATATTATTGGATTTTTAAAACATCTCTAAAAACAAAAAACACATTTTAACGCGTAAAATGTGTTTTGGAAACTGTTCGTACGTTCGTATTTATTTTACTTTCAAAATAAAGTATTGTTTTTTACCTCTTTGTAAAAGCACATAGCTTTCGGCAATCAAATCTTTATGCGTAATCTTATAGCCTTCTGAAACTTTATTTTTATTAACTGAAATTGAATTTTCTGCCAAAGCACGTCTCACTTCTCCATTGGATTTTAAAAACCCTGTTTTTTCGTTGAATGCCAGAACTATATCCAATCCTTCTTGTAAATCGTTAGAAGAGATATCGGCCTGTGGAACGCCTTCAAAAACGTCCAAAAAAGTTTGTTCGTCCAAATCCAATAAATCTTCAGTAGTAGATTTGCCAAATAAGACTTCCGATGCTTTTACTGCATTTTCATATGCTTCAGTACCATGAACCAAAACCGTTACTTCTTGTCCGATTCGGCGTTGCAAAATACGTAAATGAGGTTGTTCCTGGTGTTGAGAAATCAACGTTTCAACTGTATTTTGATCTAGAAATGTGAAAATCTTGATGTATTTTTCAGCATCTTGATCACTAGTATTGAGCCAATATTGATAAAATTTGTAAGGGGAAGTTCGTGATGCATCCAACCACACATTACCACCTTCTGTTTTACCAAATTTAGTACCATCAGCTTTGGTAACCAAGGGTACGGTAAGCGCATAGGCTTTGCCTTGTGCTTTTCTGCGAACCAGTTCTGTCCCGGTTGTGATATTACCCCATTGGTCGGAGCCACCCATTTGAATTTTACAATTAAAGTTTTCATAGAGATACAAAAAATCATATCCTTGAAATAGTTGATAAGTAAATTCGGTAAAACTCATCCCTTCCTTGGCATCTTCACCCAATCTCTTTTTGACAGAATCCTTAGCCATCATGTAATTTACCGTGATGTGTTTGCCAATATCCCTGACAAAATCAATCAGAGTAAAAGATTTCATCCAATCGTAATTATTGACCAAAACTGCGGCATTGGCGTGTGCGCCATTGAAATCGAGAAATCGAGCCAACTGTGCTTTTACACCAGCTACATTCTTATTCAAAGTCTCTTCGTCCAATAGATTGCGTTCTTGAGACTTACCTGATGGATCGCCAACCATGCCGGTAGCGCCACCTACCAAAGCAATAGGTTTATGTCCCGAACGTTGAAAATGCATCAACACTAGAATTTGAACCAAACTTCCTATATGTAAGGAATCTGCTGTAGGATCAAAACCGATGTATCCGGCTGTACTATTTTCATTTAAATAAGCTTCGGTTTCGGGAATCATATCGTGAATCAATCCTCTCCATCGCAATTCTTCTACAAAATTTGTCATGTTTAAATATTTTTGGCAAATATAAGGTTTGAAAACAGAAAACTAAAATTTATAAAACAACTGTTTCAACCGTTCATTCATTTGTTTGAATATTAAATTTTCACTTTTTTAACATCCGATACGTTCCATTTTCCTTTAATAATTCCTTTTTCAAGGGTCATTATACCCGGATTGGCTCTGATCATGGTTTTGAGTGTTGTACCATCACCCCATAGCATTTCAAAATTCAAAGCATACTTCTCTTTCAAAAACTGAAAATCTTCCATACTGGAAGCTGAAAGGGCAAATACTTGATATCCATTTTGTATGGCTTTGTCGGTCAAAATCTTGATGTCTTTAAAACTTTCTAAGTTGCTTTCGGCTAGATTTACAGAAATGATCAACATGACTTTTTCCGATTGCAAAATGGTATCGGTCAAATCATCGGTTTCGTTTTCAAATACAAAATCATGGATAGGTGGTATTTCAACTCCTTCTTGAAAAGCCATACCTTCGGGAATACTAGCCCCAACTTTATAGGGTGTAAAATCGATAATTGGTAAGTGCATCAATACGTAATAGCTAATGAAAAGCCCTACAATTAGGGCTATAAACGAACCCCAAATAGCAACCCATTTGTGAAATAATGGGGTGATGTTTTTGACACTAATCCATAAAAATGCGATGAGAACAATTAAAACCACATTCTTGTAAAAAGTTTCCCAAGTTCCCAATTTGACAGCTTCGCCAAAACAACCACAATCAGTCACCTTATTGTAATAAGCCGAATACCAAGTTAAAAACAAAAAGACCAACATCAAAATCGTAATGCCTACCAAAGTTAATTTGGGTTTATAACCCAACAACAACATAAAGCCCAAAAGCCATTCTGCCAAAATAAGTAAAACAGCCAATGCCAACGTATAAGGTATCAAGGATGGAATATTTAAAACATCGGGAGAAAGGTATTCCTTCATTTTGATATCTGAACCGATGGGATCTACCATCTTGACAAAACCTGAAAAAATAAACGTAGCAGCAACCAGAAAACGAATTATATGAGTTACAATTTTCATAAAAAATAAGTTTATAAATTGAGTTTTTTAAACTGTTTTGGATTCCTCAATCTGAATCAAAGCAAAAACCGCATAATTTACAATGTCTTGATAATTGGCATCAACTCCTTCTGAAACCAATGTCTTTCCTTTATTGTCTTCAATTTGTTTGACTCTCAACAATTTTTGTAAAATCAAATCGGTAAGGGAACTGACCCGCATGTCGCGCCAAGCTTCTCCATAATCATGGTTTTTATTTTCCATGAGTTCTTTTGTTGCTGACACAGCATGATCAAATAAAGCAGTAGCTTCGTTCGTGTTGAGATCGGGTTGATCGGCTACTCCTTTTTCCAATTGAATTAATGCCATAATAGAGTAATTGATGATACCGATAAATTCTGGCACCTCATCTTCATCTATTTTGCGGACACTTTGCTCCTGCATCATTCTGATGCGTTGGGCTTTGATAAAGATTTGATCGGTGAGTGAAGGAATTCTCAAGATGCGCCAAGCGCTTCCGTAATCAGTCATTTTTTTAATAAAAAGACTACGGCATTGGCCTATTATTTTGTCAAACTGAAGTGAAGTTTTTTGCATAAATATCTACTCTAACGGGTGTAAAGGTCGATAAAAATGCTTGTTTGACAAAAAAATACTGTAATTACTGATTGTTTTTTTTCAAGGTTTCAATTAAAACCTGATCCACAAATGCATCGATATTGACTTTGGGATTGCCATACATCATTTCACGCTCGTATTCTTTCAAAATGCTTTCAACCAACTGAGCTTCGTCTACCGGTTTGGCTTTTTTGGGGGTTACCGAACTGATGAAAAGAATCAGAATCAATCCAACTCCTGTAAATAAAAAAGATAATTTGATGGCTCGTGACATAATATTTAGTTTTTATGTCACAAATTTCCGATGAATCTATTTCTATATATACAGGAAAAAACCTGAATTTACACCCGTATTTTCACTGAATTTTTAGGATGGAAAAACCTATTCTTTAGTAAATTATTTCAAATATAAAAGGTGGGCTCAAAAACCGGTTATCAACCCATTTTTAAAACCCACCTTAAATAAAAATATATTGCGTTTGTTATAAAAAGCCCAAAGCCAGCTTCGCTTCCTCACTCATCAAATCCTGATGCCAAGGTGGATCAAATGTAAGTTCCAAAACCACTTCCTCAATTCCGTCTATAGCTCTAACTTTATCTTCCACTTCTTGAGGCAAAGATTCGGCTACGGGACAATTGGGTGTAGTAAGCGTCATGACAATCTTGACCGTTTTATTTTCATTTTTCACAAAAACATCATAAATCAAACCCAACTCATATATATCTACCGGAATTTCGGGATCGTATATGGTTTTTAAAGTTTCTATGATTCTTGTAGTTAGTATTTCCTGACTGACGATATCCATCTTATAATGATTCTAAATAAGGGCAAAGATAAATGAAATTTTGCTTTTCGATTTTCTATTCTCCATAAATTTTTCAAAAAAAAGCAAACCTATTTTTGAAATGCCAATGCATACAATTTAATTTGCTTGACCATGGACAATAGACCATTGGCACGGGTAGGAGATAAATGCTCTTTCAACCCGATTTGATCAATAAAATCGGTATTGGCATCTAATATCGCTTGTGGTGTTTGATTGGAAAAAACCCGCAACAACAAAGCGACGACTCCTTTGGTCAAAATGGCATCACTATCGGCTGAGTAAATAAGTTTATCATCTTTTTGCTCAGCAAAAATCCAAACTTTCGATTGACATCCGCTGATGAGATTATCTTCTGTTTTGTTTGCTTCAGCTATAATCGGCAAATTTTTTCCCAATTCGATAAGGTGTTCGTATTTCTGCATCCAATCATCTAGAAATTCAAACTCTTCAATGATTTCTTGTTGTATATCTTGTATTTGCATTTGATAAATGTGAAAAACATGTATGTTGAAAACCACATGTCAATTGTTATAAACTTTAAACCTGTAACTTTAAACCTGAAACTTTAATCATTTTCTTACCTTTGCAAATTAAACCAATAATTACCGCATGAGCAAACTTTTAATAGTAGGAACTGTAGCTTTTGATGCTATTGAAACTCCATTTGGAAAAACAGATAAAATTATCGGTGGTGCAGGCACCTATATTGCGTTGGCTGCATCGCAATTTGATATAGAAAGTGCTATCGTTTCGGTAGTGGGTGGAGATTTTCCGAAAGATTATTTAGCCTATTTAAATGAAAAAAATATCAATACCGATGGAATTGAAATCATTGAACATGGAAAAACCTTCTTCTGGGCAGGAAAATATCACAATGATTTGAATACCAGAGACACCTTAACAACCGAGTTGAATGTCCTAGCCGATTTCAATCCCAAAGTACCGCAATCTTTTACAACTCCCGATTTTTTAATGCTAGGAAATTTGCATCCGACAGTACAAATGTCGGTCATCAATCAAATTCCGGTTAAACCAAAATTAGTGGTTTTGGATACCATGAATTTTTGGATGAATAATGCTTGGGATGAATTGATGCAAGTCATTGAAAAAGTGGATGTCATAACTATTAATGACGAAGAAGCACGCCAGTTGAGCGGAGAATATTCGCTAGTTAAAGCAGCACATAAAATTCACGCCATGGGGCCAGAGTTTGTAGTGATTAAAAAAGGTGAACACGGCGCTTTATTATTCCACAATGGAACTGCATTTTTTGCTCCAGCCTTACCTTTGGAAGAAGTGTTTGACCCTACTGGGGCTGGTGATACATTTGCCGGTGGATTTATTGGATATTTAACCGGAACACATGACGTGTCTTTTGAAAACATGAAACGAGCGGTAATTGTAGGGTCCAATCTAGCTTCATTTTGCGTTGAAAAATTTGGAACACAACGCATGGAAACATTGACTCGGGAAGAAATTCAAATAAGATTACAGCAATTTAAAGAGCTAACACAATTTGATATTGAATTGGATTAATAATAACAATTAGTCGATTCATTACTGAATTAAATTGTAACATTTGTTACATTTAACAGCTTTAAACAATACTTTATTTGCGTTTTTCGTAAAAACCTTTATCAATATCAATATTTATTTGTTCATTTGCCAAAAATTACTTCCTTCATTTGTTCTAGCATTTTTTAAACCCAAAAAAATAAAAAATGTCATATTTTAACGATTCAAATTCATTGTCAGAAAAAATGATGATGGATAAACTTATGGATAATCTCCAAGTTACCTCCTATAGCGAAAAAGAAAAGATGGAACAAAATGGTTTATTAAATCAAACGGTAAATCTTAAAAAACCTTTTCCCATGGATAAAGAGATCAATTTGGATCCTACGAAGACCATTATGTCTAAAACCGATGCACGGGGTATCATTGAATATGCAAATGAATATTTTATGGAAATATCCGGTTATGAGGAATTTGAATTAATGGGTCAAGCCCACAACATCATTCGCCATCCCGATATGCCTAAAACCATTTTCAAATTGATGTGGGACAGCATTCAAAATGGTCAAAACATTCATGCTTTTGTTAAAAATTTGGCCAAAGACGGTCGATATTATTGGGTTTTAACCAATTTCGAAATCAAAAAAGACACAGAAGGCAACATCATATCCTACTATGCACGAAGAAAAGCTGCTCCTAGAAATGCTATTTATGAAATCGATAGGCTGTATTATATTTTGAAATCAATAGAAAATAAACAAGATATGCAGACAGCACTCAATTATTTCAATGGTATGCTTGAAGAAAAAAAAATGAATTACAACCAGTTTATTTTAAGTATTCTTGAGGTTAACCAACAACAACTTTCTGAATATTTTTCTGATCAAAAATATGTTCCTAAAGTTTCTGAAGAAAAGAAAAAAGGCGTTTTAGGACGATTGTTTTCGTAATAATTTATCATATTAAAGGAATAAAAGACCATGCTTGAAATTCCTATGGTAACATATAAACATTCATGGAGTATCAAATATTAATCTCTTCCCCTCTAGTTTATTCAAATTTTTTAATGAATAATTTAGAATCTACCAACCCTACCAACCACCCCATTTTCCTAGACCCCAATCGTATCATCATGTCAAAAACCGACCTCAATGGGGTTATTGAATTTGCCAATGATTATTTTGTCGAAATAAGTGGTTACAGTCGAGCCGAATTAATGGGACAACCCCACAACATCATTCGACATCCTGAAATGCCCAAAGTTATCTTTAAGTTGCTTTGGGATCATATTCAAAACGGGAAAAGCATCTATGCTTTCGTAAAGAATTTGACTAAAAATGGGCAAACTTATTGGGTTATTGCCAAAGTTGACCCCAAAATAGACGCCAATGGAAACACTATTTCTTATGTATCCAATCGAAGAGGAATACCTGCCGAAATAGCATTAAAAGTTGAGGAATACTATAAAATATTGTTAGAAATTGAAACCAGTAATTCGGTAA
>Ga0209573_1001606_pt1 | contig 33711 bp, 30 predicted proteins | sample TNRBio252014_DNA_FD_185870 | JGI IMG/M metagenome (GOLD analysis project Ga0209573, IMG submission 185870) | Wastewater treatment Type I Accumulibacter community from EBPR Bioreactor in Madison, WI, USA - TNR Reactor_6/25/2014_ DNA (SPAdes)... | ecosystem: Engineered > Bioreactor > EBPR >...
GCGGCCGCGGCGAGCGTTCTGGCCGTGGGCCTTGAGCACGCGTGCCATGCTCGGAGATGTCATCCGCATCTTCGCGGCTCGCAAGGCGACGGACAAAGAGGCCCGGTACTACCGAGGTGAATGACATGAAGGCCGAGTACGACTTGTCCCGGATGAAGTCCCGTCGGAGCCCGTACGCATCGAAGCTCAAGAAGTCTGTGACCATGCGCCTCTCGGAAGACGTGGTTCAGTACTTCAAGGGCATGGCCGCCGAAGCCGGAGTTCCCTATCAGAGCCTCATCAATCTCTACCTCAGAGATTGTCTTGCTCAGAACCGCAGGGTCGAGATCAGGTGGCCGAGCGTTGCCTAAGTGGTCGTTCAGCCGAAGCGCCAACGGCAGGCCACCAGGCCCAAGCCGCAGGTACGCGGTACATTGTCTGCGGCCCAGGCCCGGCGGCCTGCCGTCGTCGCCTGATTGACTCTGCGTTAGGCATCGGAATCAACAACATCGAGCGCACTTCGCCATGTTCGACCACGTTGCGCTGAGCGTCAGCGACTACGCCAAGAGCAAGGCGTTCTTTCTCAAGGCGCTCGCCCCTCTCGGAGTTGCAAGCGTTTTCGAGGGACCGCTTGGCATCGAACTCTGCCGCCCGAACAGCATTTCCTCTTTGTGCATACGACGCACACCTGAACAGGCCACCTACCCACCCCTTCATCTGGCGTTCACCGCCGAGACTCGGGAGCAGGTTCACGAGTTCTATCGTCTGGCCCTCGAAGCCGGTGGCACAGACAACGGCGCTCCAGGTGTCAGGCCCCAGTACAGCGGGAGCTACTACGCCGCTTTCGTCATTGCACCCGACGGTCACAACGTCGAGGCCGTCTGCCACCAACCCGACGAGGTCGGGAAGTCGGTTACCTGACTCCCCCCCTCACAGATCCGTACGTGCGGAACTACCGCATACGGCTGCATCCGCTCGCCGGGATGCACATCGTTCCAATCGTTCTTGCACACGTGGGGTCTGGCAGGTCGTTCAGCCGGACCCGCAAGGGCATGGCACCTGGGCCGCGCGGCCGCCTTGGGGATCGACCTGTCGCGCGAGTCGGTGCCCGACGCCACAACGCAGCTCGGCCATCCGACACGCAGAGTCCACGTCATCGTTTTCCCTGGACTGCCGGCGGCACGACGCCGGCCGCAGCCAGCTGGTCGACGGCGCGCTGCGCGGCGCCCGAGGTCTTGCGCCAGACCATGGACACCGGCGTGGTGCCCGTGCCCAGCGGCGCCGGCAGGATGGCGGTCGAGTGGCTGTTCTGCAACGCCGCCGAACTGGCGCAACAGGTCAGCAAGTCGGTCTGCGCCACTACCGACAGGCTGTAGAAGAACGAGGGCGATTCGGCCACCGGCACGGGCGGCTCGAGGCCCTGGCCCATGAACGCTTCCATCAGGGCCACCCGGGTCGTCGATTCCAGCCCCGGCAGGATCCATGGCCACTGCAGCAGCTCGGCCAGCGCCACGCTGCGACGGCCGGACAGCGGGTGCTTGCGTGCCGCCACCACCGACAGCCGGCTGTCGTACAGCGCGCGCTGCGCCAGGCCCTCGACGGCGGCCGCACCAGCGGCCTGCGCTGGCAGTCGGCCCAGCAGCAGGTCGATCTCACCCTGCAGCAGACGCTGCAACAGCTGCGCGGCACTGGCGTCCACGATCTGCAGCCGCCAGGCCGGGGAGCCGGCGACCAGGGCACCCACCAGCGCCGGCAGCACGGTGGTGGTGGTGTGCGGAAAGGCGCCCACGCGCAACAGCGGCGTCCGCGGTCCCCGCAGCATCGTGCCCATCGCGTCGACTTCGCCCAGCACCGCGCGGCAGCGCGGCAGCAAGGCCAGGCCTTCGTCGGTAGGCGCCATGCCGCGGCCCTGTCGGCGGAACAGCTTGCAGCCGACCAGGCCTTCGATTTCCTTGAGCAGCATGCTGGCCGCCGGGGGCGTCAACGACAGCTGTTCGGCTGTCGCCGCCAGCGTGCCCGTCGAGGCCAGCCGGCACAGGAACCTCATCTGCCGGATGCGCAGCTGGTCGAGTCGAGGGGAGTTCATGGGGGAGCTCATGCAAGGGTCGCGCTGAGGGTCTTCCAAACATTCAGCATCTGCTGATGATTGTTCACCAAACATTGATTCCTGCCTGAAGTCTGGCTCCTACAGTCGCGTACCGCCATCCGCCTGCAACGCCCATGCCCCCCACCCGAACTGCGAAAGCACGACGACAGTGGCTGTACGACCTGCTCGGCGCGATCCTGCTCGCCGCGTCAGTCGCCCCTGCGATTGCGCAGGCGCAGGAGTGGCCCGCCAGGCCCGTGACCCTGGTGGTCCCGTTCCCGCCCGGTGGCTCCAACGACGTTGCCGCACGCGTGGTGGCCGAGCATGCGCGCAAACGCCTGGGCCAGAGCGTTGTCGTCGACAACAAGCCTGGCGCCAACGGCGCGCTCGGCGTCGACACCGTGCTTCGCGCCCCCAGGGACCACCACAGCTTCCTGGTGGCCTCGGACTCGGTGTCGCTGCTGCCGCTGTTCAGGCCGCTCGCCTGGGACCTGGCCAGGACGTTCACGCCGGTGTCGGTACTGGCGTACCAGCCCATCGTGGTCGTCACTGGCGTCTCCACCGGGCTCAAGTCGATCAAGGACTTGCAGGAGCGTGCGCGCGGCAAGCCTGACCAGGTGTCCTATGCCAGTTCGGGCCAGGGCTCCATCCAGCACCTGCTCGGCGAGCTGTTCGCGCAGAACCTGGGCATCAACCTGCTGCACGTGCCGTACAAGGGCGGCGGGCAGGCCGTCACCGACGTGATCGCCGGCCAGGTCAACGTGGCCGTGCTGGGTGCGGCCGCCGTGCTGCCCCATGTCAAGTCGGGCAAGCTGATCGCGCTGGCGGTCAGCACGCGCCAGCGCTCGCCGATGCTGCCCGACACGCCCACGCTGGCCGAGAGCGGTGCCGGTGACATCGACGTGCCGCAGTGGTCGGCGCTGTTCGCGCTGGAGGGCACGCCGGCGTCGGTGATGGCGCCGCTGCGCCGCAGCGTCGAGGAGAGCCTGGCCGACCCGGCCGTCAAGCAGCAGTTCCTGAAGTTCGCGATGGAGCCAGTGGCCGTGACACCCGAGGCCTTCCAGCAGCGCATGCTGCAGGACCGCGAACGCTGGGCCCGGCTGATCAAGGACCGCAAGATCTCGCTGGACTGAGTCGCCCCCGGTGCGCCGCCCACAACCCCACATCCTGCTGATCCTGGCCGACAACCTCGGCTGGGGCGAGCTCGGCTGCTACGGCGGCGGCGCCCTGCGCGGCGCGCCCACGCCACGCATCGACGCGCTGGCCGAAGAGGGCCTGAGGTGCCTGAACTTCAACGTCGAGAGCGACTGCGTGCCGACCCGCTCGGCGCTGATGACCGGGCGCCACCCGATCCGCACCGGCGCGCTGCAGTCGGTGCCCGCCGGGCTGCCGCAGGGCATCCACCCCTGGGAGCGTACGCTGGCCCAGGTGCTTGGGGACGCCGGCTACGCGACCGGCATGTTCGGCAAGTGGCACCTCGGCGACCGTGAAGGCCGCTACCCGCACCAGCGCGGCTTCGACGAGTGGTATGGCATTCCGCGCACCACCAACGAGACGATGTTCACCGCGTCGCCGGGCTTTGATGCCACGGTGGTCGACGTGCCGCAGGTCATGGCCGGACAGGTCGGCGAGCCGACGCGCCAGCTGGCCGACTACGACCTGGCCAAGCGGCGGCTGATCGACAGCGAGCTGACCGCGCGCGCGATCGACTTCATGCAACGGCACGCCGCCGGTGCACGCCCGATGTTCGTCTACGTGCCGCTCACGCACCTGCACTTCCCGACCCTGCCGCACCCCGACTTCGCCGGCCGCAGCGGCGTCGGCGACTTCGCCGACTCGATGATCGAGATGGACCACCGCGTCGGCCAGCTGCTCGACGCCGTGGACGCGCTGGGCCTGCACGAGGACACGCTGGTCCTGTTCGCCAGCGACAACGGCCCGGAGTTCCGCCGCCCCTGGCGCGGCACCGCCGGGCCCTGGACGGGCACCTACCACACGGCGATGGAAGGCGGCCTGCGTGTGCCGCTCATCGTGCGCTGGCCGGGCCGGGTGACGCCCGGCCGCGTCGCCGACGACATCGTGCACGTGACCGACCTCTACGCCACGCTGGCCGCCGCCGGCGGCGGCTCGCTGCCGCAGGACCGGCCGATCGACGGCGTCGACCTGCTGCCCTGGTGGACCGGGGCCCGCGAGCACTCCGGTCGCGAGGGCTTCCTCTTCTACATCAAGCAGGAGCTGCGGGCCGCCAAGTGGCGCCACTGGAAGCTGCACTTCGTCTACGAGGACGAACCCAACCAGGGGCCGCACCACCTCGAGACGCCGTGGCTGTTCAATTTGAAGCGCGACCCCAAGGAAGAGACCGACGCCGCGATGGACGACGGCTGGGTGCGCGGCCCGATCCGGCGCATGGTGCTGGCCTTCGAGCAGTCGTTGCGCGAGCACCCGCCGATCGCTCCGGGCGCTGCTGACGAATTCGACCCCGGTGCGCGCCCGCGCCGGTCGGCGGACTGAGCATCCCCTTCCCTTCTCGACACCCCTGGCACCCCTGGAGAACCCCATGCCCATGCCCTCGCCCCTCTCGTCGATCGCCTTTGCCATGCTGGCGCTGGCCAGCGCCGCCTGCGCGGCGCAGAGCGTGACGATCTACGGCCGGCTCGCGCTTACTGTCAACCAGATCGAGACCGGCAACAGCGCCAAGCTGAGCGAGTTGCGTGACAACGCGTCGCGGCTCGGCTTCCGCGGTGTCGAGGACCTGGGGGGAGGACTGCAGGCCTCGTTCGGCCTGGAGATGGGGTTCAGCGCCGACACCGGCTTGCTGACCAACCCGAACTACCGCAACAGCTACGTGGCGCTGCGCGGCGGTTGGGGCACGGTGGCGCTGGGCCGGCTGGATTCGGCCAACCCGACCGGCTCGCCGCTGTATTCGCAGATCATCGCCCTGACCCACTTCGCACCCAACGACGCCGGCGCCACGGCGACCAGCACCTCGATGCAGAACGCGCGCAACCGCACGTCCAACAGCATCGGCTACGCCAGCCCTTCCTGGTCGGGCGTCTCGATGCGGGCGCGCTACTACCTTCGTGGTGCCGGCACCGCCGCCGAGGCGGAGGACGCACTGCGCTCGCTGGACCTGGGGCTGGACTACGCGAAGGGCAACCTCAAGCTGGCGGCCGGATACGCCAAGGACTCGCGCCGCGGCGGCCTGGCGGCCAACGAGTTCGACGACAAATGGCAGGCCGGCGTGAACTACAAGCTGATGCCGGCCATGGACGTCTACCTGCTGGCCGGCGTGGACCGCTTCAACAACAGCGCCAACCGGCGCCGCGACGTGCAGTACGCCGTCGTCGGCAGCAGCTACACCCAGGGGCCGCACAAGCTGGTGTTCAACCTGATGGAGCGCGCCGTCCAGACCTCGCTGAGCGGCGAGCGCAAGCGCGTGCAGCTGAGCTACCAGTACTTCCTGTCACGGCGCACCGACCTGCAGGCCTTCTTCGACAACGACGGCATCGACTCCAGCCGCAGCAACGTGCGCGTACGCGCCATCGGCATGGGCATCCGGCACAACTTCTGAATTGGCGCACCCCGATGCAAGCCTTGTCCCTGCGCCGGCGTCACGCCGGTCTGGCGCTCGCGCTGGGAGCGTTGTCAGCCCTGGCGCAGGCGCAGTTCGATCCGTCCAAGGTGGTGGCCGAGCCGGAAGCCATCGCGCGTCAGTTCACCGCGCCTGAACAGGCCTTCACGACGCCGGGCTTCGCACCCGGCCGGCTGGACCTGACGACACACGCCGAGGTGTTCGGCTTCCTCGACGCGCTGGCCGCCCGTTCGGACCGCATCGTGGTCGACACCGTGGGTCGGTCCCAGCAGGGCCGGGCAATGGCGCTGGCCGTGCTGAGCGGGCCGCGCGGCGTCGACGCCCGGCTGCCGACGGTGCTGCTGCTGGCCCAGCAGCACGGCAACGAGCCCGCCGGCGGCGAGGCGGCCCTGGTGCTGGCGCAGAGCCTGGCCACCGACCGCAGCAGCTGGCTCGATCGTGTCAACGTGCTGATCATGCCGCGCGCCAACCCCGACGCGGCCGAGCGCTTCATGCGCGAGACGGCCAACCGCATCGACCTCAACCGCGACCACCTGCTGCTGCGCACACCCGAGTCCCAGGCCATCGCACGGGTCGTGCAGCGCTACGCGCCACAGGTCGTCCTGGACCTGCACGAGTTCACCGTCGCCGGCCGCTGGGTCGGCAAGTTCGGCGCCGTGATGCGTGCCGACGCGCTGCTGCAGGCGGCCACGGTCGGCAACCTGAGCCCGGCGGTGCAGCAGGCTCAGGGCCGCTACCTGGCGCTGGCGCGCCACGCGCTCGAGGCGGCCGGCCACCGAGTCGACGACTACCACACCGCATCGGCCGACCCCAAGGACCAGACGGTCTCGATGGGCGGTGTCAACGTCGACACGGGTCGCAACGTCGGCGGCTTGCGCAACGCCATCAGCGTGCTGCTGGAGACCCGCGGCATAGGCCTGGGCAGGGCCCATCTGGCGCGCCGCGTGCAGTCGCACGTGGTGGCGTCGCTGGCCCTCATCGAGGCGGCGGCGAACGACGGCGACGCGTTGCTGCGCCTGCAGCAGGCGGCCGGCCGGTCGGCCTCCGAGCAGGCCTGCAGCGGCACGATGGCGGTGGCGGTGCGCCAGACCGAACAGCAGCGGCGGCTCAGCTTCCTCGACGCCAGGTCCGGTGAGCCGCGCGAGGTGGAAGTGCCATGGCGCTCTTCGCTGCAACTGAGCGTGGAGCGGGAGCGGGCGCGGCCTTGCGGCTACCTGATCGGCGGCGGCGAGCAGTTGGCCGTGCAGCGGCTGCGTGCGCTGGGCGTCGAGGTGCAGACCCTGGGCCCGACCCCGGCACCGTCGCCCTGGACCCTGGAAGACTACGTGCTGGAAAGCGAGGCCAGCGGCCAGCGGCAGGATGCACGCGGCGCGATCTCCGACGGCGCGGGCGGCATCCGCCAGTTGCGCGTCAGCACCCGGCCCGTGCAGGCCGTGCCGCCGGCGGGCAGCCTCTTCGTCAGCCTGAACCAGCCACTGGCCGCGCTGGTCAGCGCGGCGCTGGAGCCCGACTCGCAGAACATCTTCGCCGCCAACCGCCTGCTGGGCATCGCGCCTGACCAACTGCGCCGCGTGGTGGGGCCGCCGCCCGCGGGGGCGGTCAGGCAGTGACCCGGGTCTCGTATTGGCGTCCACCCACCAGACCTCACCAGAGCCCATGAAGATGCACCTTCATCCACGCTTTCGGCTGCCACTGCTCGCCGCCCCGCCGCTGCTGCTCGCGGCCTGCGCCAGCCCGCCCCCGGCCGCGCCCGAGGCGGCACCCCAGGCCCACGTCTGCCCCAAGGGGGTGCCGGAGGGCGCGCGTTGCCTGCGCGGGGTGGACTCGGCTTCGGCGCACTACCTGATCGTGATGCCGGCCCGCTGGAGCGGCGTGCTGGTGGTGCACGCCCACGGCGGCCCGACGCTCGGCCCACCTCAGACCAAGCGCAACGATGAGGACATCGCGCGCTGGGCGATCACCGTGCGCGAAGGCCATGCCTGGGCGGGCTCGGTGTTTCGCCAGGGCGGCTTTGCCGTCACCACCGCGGCCGAGGACACCGATCGCGTACGCCGCATCTTCGTGCAGCATGTGGCCAAACCGCGCCGCACGCTGCTGCATGGGCAGTCCTGGGGCGGCATGGTGGCCACCCGGGCGGCCGAGATGTTCCCGGCCTCCTGGGAGGGCATCCTGCTGACCAGCGCGGTGGTGGCGGGCCCGGCGACCTATGACTTCCGCGTCGATCTGCGCGCCCTCTACCAGTCCCTGTGCCAGAACCATCCGCGGCCCGACGAAGCGGCCTACCCGCTGCCCATCGGTTTGCCGGCCGACAGCAAGCTCACCCCCGCCGATGTCGCCGCCCGGGTCAACGAGTGCCTGGGCACGGCCACGCCAGTGGCGCAGCGAACGCCGGAGCAGGCACGCAAGCTCAAGACCATCGCCGACGTGTTGAAGATCCCTGAGCGCTCGGTCGCCGGGCACGTCAACTACGCGACCTTCACCCTCCGCGACATCACGCAGAAGAACGGCGGCGCGAGCCCGTTCGGCAACGAGCGCGTGCGCTACGCCGGATCGGCCGACGATGCCGGCTTGAACGCCCGTGTGCCCCGCTTCAGGGTGGATCCCGCCGCCGCGGCACGATTCGCCGCCGACACGGACCACCGCGGGCGTTTTGCCGTCCCGGTGCTCACGGCGCATGGCATCGGCGACTCGACGGTGTTCGTCGAAGGCGGCGACACGCTGCGCCAGCGCATGGTGGCCGCGGGCCATGGGGCGCGGCTGGTGAAGACCTTCGTCGACTCGGCCGAGCACAGCTACTGGGGCGACGCCTACTACCCGCCGCTGTTCGAAGCGCTGCTCAACTGGGTCGACAAGGGCGACAAGCCCACACCCGCCGGCATCGCCGAACGCTGCCGGCAACTGCGCCCGGCACAGCCGGGGGATTGCCGCTTCCTGCCCGACTACGCCGTCAAGCCGCTGGCCAGCCGCATCTACCCGCGATAGGCGTCGGCCTGCAGGCAGCCCGGTCGCGCCGCGGGCGCGGACCGGCTGGCGACCTCAGGCGCGCGCACCCTCGGTGCGGAAGCCCGATACCGACTGCCGCAGGGTGTCGGCCTGCTGGCGCAGCGATTCTGCCGCCGCCGCACTCTGCTCGACCAGCGCCGCGTTGCGCTGCGTGGCCTCGTCCATCTGGGCCACCGCCTGGCTGACCTGGGCAACGCCCGAGTTCTGCTGTTGCGCGGCTGCACTGACCTCGCCGATCAGGTCGCTGACGCGACGGATGGCGAGCACCACCTCCTGCATGGTGGAGGCGGCCTCGTCGCCCTGACGGCTGCCCTGCTCGACACGCTCGACGCTGTCGGCGATCAGGGTCCGGACCTGGCGCGCCGCCTCGGCGCTGCGCTGGGCGAGCGCGCGCACTTCACCGGCCACGACGGCGAAGCCGCGCCCCTGGTCGCCGGCCCGGGCCGCTTCCACCGCGGCGTTCAGGGCCAGGATGTTGGTCTGGAAGGCGATGCCATCGATGGTGCCGATGATCTCGGCGATGCGCTGCGAGCTCTGGTGGATGCGCGCCATGGTGGCGGCCAGGTCGCCGACCGTGGAGCCGCCGCGGCCGGCCACCTCGCTGGCCTGGGTGGCCAGCTGGCTGGCCTGGCGCGCGCTCTCGGCGCTGTGACCGATGGTGACGCGCAACTGCTCCATCGACGCGGCCGTCTGCTGCAAGGCCGAGGCCTGCGACTCGGTGCGCGACGACAGGTCCTGGTTGCCCTGAGCGATCTCGCTGCTGGCCACCGCCACCTGCCCGGCGTTGTCGCGCACGCCGCCGACCAGCCGGGCCAGCGACCGCTGCATGTCGTGCATGGCCCTGAGCACGCTGGTGCCGTCGCCGGGGCGCAAGGGCAAGGCCTGCGCCAGGTCGCCGCGGGCGACCGCCGCGGCCGCCTCGCGCAGCGCATCGGGCTCGCTGCCCAGGCTGCGCGTCAACCACACTCCGGTGTGCACGGCCACACCGATGGCCGCCGCGAACAGGGCCAGCGCCGCCGCCACGGTCAGCAGCATGTCCCGGCGCGCCACGTCGATGCGCTCGCCCAGCGAGGCTTCGAGGCGTTCGCCCAGCCGGCCCATTTCGACATACATCGCGTCGATGATGCCCGTCATGTCGGCATAGAAGGTCGCGCTCGGGTGGTTCAGCGCAGCCGCCTCCACCACATGCCTGCGCGCATACTGCACGCCACGCACGCCCACCGCCGAAAGCTCCTGCATCGCCTTGGCCAGGCCCGCATCGGCAGCGCCATGCGCGGCCGAGCGCTCGAGGCCGAAGCCGACGCTGGCGACCTGCGCCTCCAGCGTGTTGGCCAGTGTCGAGTAGGCGGCGCGGGCCTCTGGCGTGACCTTGTCCGGGTTGGACAGCAGGTTGGCTCCACGCGCCCGCATCTGGCCCAGGGTCTCGATCGCGCGCGGGGCCCCCTGCAAGGCGGCCACGATCAGGTAGTAGTCCGCGGCCACCGGGTCGAAGACCAGCCCCCAGTGGTCGAGCACCAGGTCCAGGCCTTTCAGGAAGCCGGCGATCACCACCGCGTGCCGCGCCGACGAGGCCCCGCCGTCGAGCCCCTTGCGGGACACCTCGGCCTGCAGCGCCTCCCAGGCGGCGCGGCTGTCGCGCCAGTGCCGCGCCAGCGCACTGCCGGCGTCGACCCCTTTCCGGCCGAGCTCGGATTCGAACGCTGCCAAGGCACTGCCGACATCGTCGGCCCGGGCCTTTCGCGCTCCCGCCTGCGACTCGTCGCCGCCCAGCCAGACGGCCGATAGGCCGCGGTGCTGCTGGGTCAGCTGGACCACGCGCAACAGGGCCCGCGCCGGCGCCAGGCCTTCGCGCTCCAGCCCATGGCTGCGGGCGCTGTTCCAGGCCTGCCACGAGTAGGCCAGCGCCGGCACGAGAATGGCGATGCCACACAGGACGACCAGCAGCACGAAGCGCTGGGTCATGCCGAGACGAAGGTAGCGGGCCATGCGGGGCACTCCGACAAACACTGCCGCGCCCTGTGCGCGACACGACAGGAGTGTGTGCCGCGGCCGCGCCCTGCCACGGCCGGATGTGCGCCACCGAAAGGATTCAATTCGCGCCGCCGCCGCCGGCGCGCCTGGCGGCACGGCCCGCGCTCAGGCCGGCGGCGCAGGCCCTTCGTCGGCAAAGCTCAGCTCGACGCGCGCGCCGTCCGGGTCGACGAGAAAGATCTGCCAGGTGCGGCCGTCCGCCAGCCGCCGGGTCTCGAAGGCCTGGCCGAACTCGCGCAGGCGCTGCTCGAAGGCGCGCAGGCCGCTGGCATCGAGCGCGAAGTGGTCGATCGGGCCGACCAGGGCGGCGCTGCCCGAAGTGGCTGCGGCGGTCGGCGAAGGCACGTGGCCGGCCTCCATCGGCAGCACGTGCAGCACCGCCGCGTCACCCAGGTAGAACCAGCGTCCGGGCTCGGTGATCGGCGGCCGCGGCCCGCGGCGCAGGCCCAGCACCGTGCAGTAGAAGTGTTCGGTGCGGTCGAAGTCGGCACTGCGCACGGTGACATGGCCCAGGCCGCGCAGACCGTGGCCGCCTGCACCGGCAGGCTTGCCCGGTGCGGGGGTGCGAACGATGGGGGTTCCGCGCTTCATGTCGATCTCCTCGTGGGTGCCGGCCCGCGACGACCCGGGCCGGACCACCGGGCCCGGGGGGCCTCGCGGCGTGTCACGCCCCGCCGGCATGCCAGGGTACCCGCAACGCCTGCAGCGTCGCGAACATGCGTTGGCCTGCCGCCACCCGCCCGCGATCGATGCCGGGCAGCAAGCGCTTCATGCTTGCCCTCCGTCGACAAGGGCCGGCCGCGGTTGTGCTGCACGATGCGCTCGGCTTCATCGGGCTGCGAAGCATGCCTCAGCCCTGCCCCTTCAGCAGCCCCCAGCCCATCAGCAGCCCGAAGAACAGCGGCTGGTGCAGCATGTAGACCGTCAGGGGCCAGCGGCCCAGCGTCAGCAGCGGCCGCCAGGCCGCCGACAGCGGCACCGCCAGCCAGGCCGGCCGGGCCCGCTGCAGCCACTGGCCGGCGGCCAGGCCCCAGAGCATGACGCCCAGCCAGGGCAGCACCGGCACATAGTCCTCGGTGACGGGCTTGCGCGTGACCAGGCCGGTCCAGTTGCCCCAGGGCCCGTCGAGCGCCGGCAGCTGGACCAGGCGCGGCAGCAGGATCGCCAGCGCACCGGCCAGCCACAGGCCGCCGCGCAGCGGTGCGGCCAGGCGGGCGGCCAGCAGCATCACGGCCATGCCGTGCAGCACGCCAAAGTGGATCCAGCTGCGCGGGAAGACCAGCGCCGAGCCCATGCTGACCAGCAGCGCGCAGCCGGCGACCTGGCCCCAGCGGCGCCAGAAGCGCGGCCAGCCCTGGCCGGCGGCCAGCGAAAGCGACTGCCCGAGGCCGGCGCAGAACAGGAACAGGCTGACGATGGTGGTGCGCTGCAAGACCCAGAGCAGGTCGTGGTTGAAGTGCTGGCGCGGCTGCAGCAGCCCGAAATGGTTGAGGTCGAAGGCCAGGTGGTAGGCCATCATCCAGACGATGGCCAGGCCGCGCAGGGCGTCGAGGCGGTCGTGGCGGGGGGTGGCGGTCTGGGTCACGATCGGGGTCACGATGGGGGGCGCGGGCGCGGCGTGGAGGGATTCTGTGCCCGGCGGGACCGCGTGAGTCCGCCCGCGGCCGCCGCCGCGCTTCAGTCGTCGAACAGCGCCGGCAGCGTCGTGGCCGCCGTGCCTTCGATGCGCAGCGTCGCCTGGTCGTCGATCTCGCTCGCCTGCGGGTTGAGGATCAGCACCTGGGCGCCGCGTCGCCGCGCACGCCCGGCCAGGCCGGCCGCCGGCCAGACCGCGCCCGAGGTGCCGACCACCAGCAGCAGGCTGCAGCGGTCGACGGCATCCTGCGCACGCGCCATCGCGCCCGGCGGCAGCGCCTCGCCGAACCAGACCACGCCGGGGCGCACCAGGTTGCCGCAGCGCTGGCAGCGTGGCGGCGTGCCCGGCACGGCCGCCGCGGGCTCGCAGGCCCGCTCCTGCGGGCAGTCGTCCAGCCAGCGGTCGAGCAGGATGTCGCCATGCAGTCGCAAGGCGTCGGGGTTGCCGGCGCGCTGGTGCAGGTCGTCGACGTTCTGCGTCACCACCGTCAGCACGCCCGGGTGGCGCGACGCGAAGTCGCCCAGCGCCCGGTGGCCGGCATGGGGTTGCGCCTCGCGCACACCCTGCCGTCGCTCGGCGTACCAGTTCCAGACCAGGTCCGGCTGCTCGCGAAACCCCGCGGCACTGGCCAGTTGCACCGGGTCGAAGCGCGACCACAGGCCGCTGAGCGCGTCGCGGAAGGTCGGGATGCCGCTCTCGGCGCTCATGCCGGCGCCGCTGAGCACCACGATGCCCGCCGCGCGCGAACGCGCGCCGCGCACCATGCGCCGCCCGAGGGCGAGCGCCGCCTCGCTGGCCATGCCGGCTGGACCTGGGGCCGCTACTGGCCGAAGGCGCCGCCCGTCTCGGCCTGGCGCACGACGATGGCGGCCGGTTCGAAGCGCCGGCCGTGGCGGGCGGCCAGCTCGCGTGCCCGCTCGACGAACGCGCGCGCGCCCATCGAGTCGATGAAGCGCAGCGCCCCGCCGTGGAAGGGCGCGAAGCCCCAGCCGAAGATGGAGCCGATGTTGCCGTCGGCGCTCGAGCGCAGCACGCCTTCCTCGACGCAGCGCGCCGCCTCGTTGGCCTGCGCGAACATCAGGCGGTCGATCAGCTCCGCCTGTGGCGGCTGCGTGGCCGCCGGCGGGAACAGCGCCGTCAGCTCGGGCCACAGCCGCTTGCCTTCGTCGTCGTAGTCGTAGAAGCCGCGCCCGGCCTTGCGGCCGATGCGGCCGACCTCGCACAGTTGCCGGATCACCGCCATGCCGGGGTGTTCGGCATAGGTCCGGCCCTCGGCGGCCAGGTCCTTGCGGGTCTGCTCGGCGACGTGCAGGCCGAGTGAAAGGCTGACCTCGTCCTGCAGCGCCAGCGGCGGCATCGGCATGCCGGCCTGCTGCCCGGCGACCTCGATGCTGCGCGGGTGCACGCCTTCCTTGAGCATCGTGATGCCTTCCATCACGTAGGTCGCGAACACGCGGCTGGTGTAGAAGCCGCGGCTGTCGTTGACCACGATGGGCGTCTTGCCGATCTGCAGCACGTAGTCGAAGGCGCGCGCCAGCGTCTGGTCGCTGGTCTTGCGGCCGACGATGATCTCGACCAGCGGCATCTTGTCGACCGGGCTGAAGAAGTGCAGGCCGATGAAGTTCGCCGGCCGGCTGCTGGCCTCGGCCAGGCCCGTGATGGGCAGCGTGCTGGTGTTGGACGCCAGCACCTTGTCGGCGCCCAGCACGGCCTCGGTCTTGCGGGTCACCTCGGCCTTGACCGCGCGGTCCTCGAACACGGCCTCGATCACCAGCTCGCAGCCGGCCAGGTCCTCGTAGGCGGTGGTCGGCGTGATGCGCGCAAGAAGCGCGTCGCGCTTGTCTGCCGTGCTGCGGCCCTTCTTCTCCGCCTTGTCCAGCAGCCCCTGCGAATGGGCCTTGCCCTTGGCGGCGGCCTCCGGCGTGGTGTCCAGCAGCACGACGTCGATGCCCGCCTTGGCCGACACGTAGGCGATTCCGGCGCCCATCATGCCGGCCCCCAGCAGGCCGACCTTGCCGACCTTGGCGCGCTCGACCCCGGCCGGCCGCGAGGCACCCTTCTTGATGGCGTTGAGCTGGAACCACAGCGTGTGGATCATGTTGCGCGCCTCGCGGCTCATCACGCAGGCGGCGAAGTAGCGGCTCTCGACCACGCAGGCGCTGTCGAAGTCGAGCAGGCCGCCTTCGAACAGGCAGCTCATGATGTGCTGCACCGCCGGGTAGTTGCCCCAGGTCCTGGCCGACGCGATCGACGGCGCGATGGCCAGCACCTGCACCACGCCGGGGCTGCGGCTGTCGCCGCCCGGGATCTTGAACTTGGGGCGGTCCCAGGGCTGCGCGGCCTTGGGGTTGGCGTCTATCCAGGCGCGCGCCTTGGCCATCAGCTCGTCGCGGTCGCGCGCGGTGTCGGCCAGCAGGCCCATGCCCAGTGCCTTGCCGACGGCGATGTCGCCGCCTTCGCCGCAGATCTGCATCGCCTGCTGCAGGCCCACCAGCCGCAGCAGCCGCTGCGTGCCGCCACCCCCGGGCAGCAGGCCCAGCTTGACCTCGGGCTGGCCGAGCTTGAGGCGCGGGTCGTCGACGGCGATCCGCGCGTGGCAGGCCAGCGCGACCTCGAAACCACCGCCCAGCGCATGCCCGTTGATCGCGGCGACCACCGGCTTGCCCTGCGTCTCGATGGCGCGCAGCACCTTCTTCAGCGCCATCGAGCCTTCGAAGGGCTGCTCGGGCCGCGTCCACTGCACCAGGCCGTCGAGGTCCGCTCCGGCGCAGAAGTCGGCCTTGCCGCCGGTCAGGACCAGGCCGCGGACAGCCGGGTCGGCCAGCCGCGCCGGCAGCGTGGCCAGGCCTTCGACCAGCGCGCCGGCCAGCACGTTCATGGGCCGGCCGGGCAGGTCCATGGTGGCGACGAGGATGCCGTCCCCGCCGAGCTCGAGCTTGACTGCGTCGTTCATGTTCACACCCGTTCCACGATGGTCGCGATGCCCATGCCGCCGCCCACGCACAGCGTCGCCAGGCCGGTGGCCAGGTCGCGGCGCTCGAGTTCGTCGAGCACGGTGCCCAGCAGGATGCAGCCGGTCGCGCCCAGCGGGTGGCCCATCGCGATGGCGCCGCCGTTGACGTTGACACGATCCATGTCCACGCCGAGGTCGCGAGCGGTCTTCATCGGCACCGCGGCGAACGCCTCGTTGATTTCCCACAGGTCGATGTCGGCGGCGGCCATGCCGGCCCTGGCCAGCGCCTTGCGGCAGGCCGGCGTCGGCCCGGTGAGCATGATCGTGGGCTCGCTGCCGATCACCGCCGCGCTGCGGATGCGCGCGCGCGGCTTGAGGCCGGCCTTGCGGCCGGCCTGCTCGTTGCCGACCAGCATCAGCGCCGCGCCGTCGACGATGCCGCTGCTGTTGCCGGCATGGTGCACATGGTCGATGCGCTCCACCGTGGTGTAGCGCCGCAGCGCGGTGCCGTCGAAGCCCATCTGGCCCATCATCGCAAAGCTGGGCTCGAGCCTGGACAGGGCCTCCAGGGTGGTGCCCGGGCGGATGGTCTCGTCCTCGGCCAGCATGGTCAGGCCGGCAATGTCCCTGACCGGCACGACGGAGCGCGCGAAGCGGCCCTCGCTGCGCGCCGCCGCCGCCCGCTGGTGCGAGCGCAGCGCGAAGGCGTCGACATCGCCGCGGCCGAAGCCCTCCAGCGTGGCCGACAGGTCGGCGCCTATGCCCTGCGGCACGAAGCCGGTCTTGTGGTTGACGCGCGGGTCCATCACCCAGGCGCCACCGTCGCTGCCCATGGCCCAGCGGCTCATGCTCTCGACACCGCCGGCCACCACCAGGTCCTCCCAGCCGCTCTTGACCTTGGCGGCGGCCAGGTTGACCGACTCCAGCCCCGACGCGCAGAAGCGGCTCTGCGTCACGCCGGCCACCGTCTGCGCCCACTCGGCGTCCAGCACCGCGGTGCGCGCGATGTCGGCGCCCTGCTCGCCGACCGGCGTCACGCAGCCGAGCACCACGTCGTCGACCAGCGCGGTGTCGAGCCGGCAACGCTGCTGCAGCGCCTGCAGCAGCGTGCGCAGCAGCCACACCGGCGTCGCCTGGTGCAGGCTGCCGTCCTTCTTGCCCTTGCCGCGCGGCGTGCGGCAATGGTCGTAGATGTAGGCGTCGCTCATCCGGGACTCCTTCACTTGATCAGGAAAGCCAGCAGCCTGTCGGCGAACTTGCCGTACGGCGGCGCCATGTACTTCAGCGGCGAGAAGCGGGCCTGGCGGAACACCGGCCGCATCTTGGAAAAGGTCTCGAAGCCCTCGCGCCCGTGATAGCAGCCCATGCCCGAGGGCCCGACGCCGCCGAAGGGCAGGTCGTGCTGGCCGACATGCATCAGCGCGTCGTTGACCGAGACGCCGCCGGACATCACCTGCGCCAGCAACTGCTCGATCAGCTGCGCATCCTGGCTGAAGGGGTAGAAGGCGAGCGGCCGGTCGCCGGCGTTGATGGCCGAGACCGCCTCGTCGACGCGCTTGTAGCCGACAAGCGGCAGGATGGGCCCGAAGATCTCCCGCTTCATCAGTGCGCAGTCGGCCGGCGCGTCGAGCACCACATGCGGCGCGATCTTGCGCCGGGCGGCGTCGAAGGCCGGACCGGGCAGCAGCGGGATGACCTGCGCGCCGCGGGATCGGGCCTCGTCCAGCGCCGAGAGCAGCCGCTCGAAGGCACGGGCATCGATGATGGAGGTGTAGTCCACCGAGTCGAGCGAAGGGTAGCGCTGCGGCACGATGGCCTGCGCCAGGCGCACGAACTCGGCCACCTTGGCTTCGGGCAGCCAGGCATGGTCGACCGTGGTGCAGATCTGCCCGGCATTGAGCAGCTTGACGAACAGGATGCGCTCGGCCGCCGTCTGCAGCGGGAAGTCGGGGCAGACCAGGGCCGGCGACTTGCCGCCCAGCTCCAGCGTCACCGGGCACAGGTTCTGCGCCGCCGCCGCCATCACCGCGCGCCCGGTGGCGCCGGAGCCGGTGAACAGCAGGTGGTCGAAGGGCAGCCGGGAGAACTCCACGCCGACGCCGCCGGTCTCGTCGAAGACCTGCAGCTTCTCGGGCGGGAAGTACGACGGCAGCTTCTCCATCAAGAGCGCCGTGAAGCGGCGCGAGTTCTCGCTCATCTTGACCATCGCGCGGTTGCCGGCGGCGAAGATGTAGGTCAGCGGGACCACGCTCAGGTTGAGCGGGAAGTTCCAGGGCACGATGGCGCCGACCACGCCCAGCGGCTGCGGCACGACCTGGTTCCTGGCCAGCGGGAAAGACTTCGAGTCGACATGCCGGCGCTGCACCTTCATCCACCTGGGCAGCTGCGTCAGCACATGGCGGATGCCGTCGACCGCCGGTGCCACCTCGCACAGTAGCGTCTCGTGCGTGGAGCGGTGGCCGTAGTCGGCGCTGATGGCCGCGCACAGCGCGTCCTTGTGGTCCCTGACCAGCGCCTGCAGCGCGCGCAGGTCGTTGCGCCGCTCGTCCAGGCTGGGCACGGGGTGCGCGTGGTAGGCCTTGCGCTGCAGGGCCAGCGCGGCCTGCAGCTTCTCCGACAGGGGCAGGTCGTTGGCGTTCATCCGGGGCTCCTTCGCAGCCGTGGACCGGCGTCGGCCGCCGCTTCACATGAAGCGTGACGCCAGCTCCTTCATGATCTCGTTGGTGCCGCCGTAGATGCGCTGCACGCGCGCGTCGACGAACAGCTCGGCGATCGGGTATTCCATCATGTATCCGTAACCACCGAACAGCTGCAGGCATTCGTCCATCACGCGGCCCTGCTGCTCGCTGACCCAGGACTTGGCCAGGGCCGCGCGTGCGGCGTCGAGCTCGCCGGCCAGGTGCGCCACCATGCAGGCGTCGACGAAGGCGCGCGCCGCCAGCACCGTGGCCTGCACCTCAGCCAGCTTGAAGCGCGTGTTCTGGAAGTCCCAGATGGCGCGCCCGAAGGCACGGCGCTCCTTGACGTAGCGCAGCGTCTCCTCGAGCGCGCGCTCCATCGCGGCGACACCCTGCAGCGCGATGATCAGCCGCTCCTGCGGCAGCTGCGCCATCAGCTGGAAGAAGCCCTGCCCCTCGACGCCGCCCAGCAGGTTGGCCGCCGGCACGCGCACGCCGTCGAAGAACAGCTCGGAGGTGTCCTGCGCCTTCAGCCCCACCTTGTCCAGCCTGCGGCCGCGGCGGAAGCCCTGCGCGCCGTCGGTCTCCACCAGCAGCAGGCTGACCCCCTTGGCCGCCGCCTCGCGGTCGGTCTTGGCCACCACCAGCACCAGGTTGGCATGCTGGCCGTTAGTGATGAAGGTCTTGGCGCCGTCGATGAGGTAGTCGTCGCCGTCACGCCGCGCGCTGGTGCGCACGGCCTGCAGGTCCGACCCGGTGCCGGGCTCGGTCATGGCGATCGCCGACACCAGCTCGGCACGCGCCATGCGCGGCAGGAAGCGCTGCTTCTGCTGCTCGGTGCCGCAGTGCAGCAGGTAGGGCGCCACGATGGCCGAGTGCAGGCCGCCGCCGAAGCCGCTCAGGTTGGCGCGCGCCACCTCCTGGATCACCACCGCGTCGTGCGCGAAGCTGCCGCCGGCGCCGCCGTAGGCCTCGGGCATGGACAGGCACAGCAGCCCCTGGGCCGCCGCCTCCGTCCAGGTCTCGCGCGGCATCAGGCCGGCCTCGCGCCAGGCCGCCGCCTGTGGCACCCAGCGCTCGGTCAGGAAACGCCGCACGCTGGATTCGAGCATGCGGTGGTCCTCGCCCATCCAGGGCGAGGGAAAGTTCGGCAGGCTCACCTGGACCCTCCGGCCATGCGCTCGCGTACCGCCTGGTTGATGACGCGCAGCTCGGCCAGCGTGGCGTCGATGTGGGCGCGCTTGAGCTCGAGCTCGCGGATCGCGTCGTCGGTGCGCTCCAGGACGTACTTCAGCTGCCTTGCCCGCCCTTCGCCATGCGGGCCGTACAGGTCCAGGTAGTGCCGGATCTCCTCGAGCGAGGCACCGATCGCCTTGGACCGCAGGATCAGCGCCAGCCGCGCGCGGTCGCGCCGCGTGTAGACGCGCGCGCCGTTGACCCGCCGCGGCGCCAGCAGGCCCTTGTCCTCGTAGAAGCGGATGGTGCGCAGCGTGATGCCGAACTCGCTGCACAGCTCGGCGATGCCGAACAGCTCGCCGGCGTCGTCGGTCAGGTGCGAGGCGACGGCCTGCTGCGCGGCGTCGCGGCCGGCGGCCGGGCGGGAGGCCGCGGCGCGCCGGGCCAGACCGGGCGAGGGGCTGCTCACACCACCCGCTGCAGCTTCATCGCCACCGCCATGTCGCCGCTGACCTTGAACCTGCCCATCATGAAGCCGGTGGCCGGTTCGAGTTCGCCGCTCAGCAGCGCGTTCAGGTTGTCCAGCGTGATGGCCACCGTGCAGTCGGTGTCGCGGTCCTGGTTGTCGACGGTGTTGGGCATAGAACGGCCGTCGATGACGACGACGCCGTCGGCGCCGCAGTCGAACTTCAGCGTGGCGTTCAGGCCGCTGGATTCGCCGACCTTGGCGCGCAGGGTCTCGGTACAGGCTTGCAGGTCCATCGTCGGCTCTCGTCTTTCGGCTTGCGTGTCGTGACTTCGGGTCTGCCGGAGGCAGCGGGCCCGGCGCCCGTTCCAGCGCATGTTAGGGGGCTGGCATGCCGCGAGCCTAAGGGCATTCCCCTAAATGTCATACCGTTGACGTTAACGTCACCCTGTGGCCTGATCCGTCCCCGGCCCTTGCGCCCAGCCTTGCGCCCAGCCTTGCGCCCAGCCTTGCGCCCACCTTTGCGCCCATCCTTGCGCCCACCCACCCGCGACCCCGCCATGCCCGATCCCGCCGAACCGAGTGCGCGCTACCGCAGCGCCTTCCGCCCCGGCCTGTTCGAAGGCCGGCTGTGCTGGGTCACCGGCGGCGGCAGCGGCATCGGCCGCTGCGTCGCGCACGAGCTGGCCGCGCTGGGTGCGCGCGTGCTGGTCAGCGGCCGCACCGCCGCCAGGCTGCAGGCGGTGGCGGCCGAGATCACCGCCGACGGCGGGCAGTGCCTGACCGCGGCCTTCGACATCCGCGACGAAGACGCGGTCAAGGCGCAGGTCGCCGAGGTCGTGGCCCGCCACGGCCCGGTGCACGGCCTGGTCAACAACGCGGGCGGGCAGTTCCCCTCGCCCATGGCGGCGATCAGCAAGAAGGGCTTCGACGCGGTGGTCGCCAACAACCTGACCGGCGGCTTCCTGATGATGCGCGAGCTCTACAACCAGAGCATGGAACGCCACGGCGGGGCCATCGTCAACATGACGGCCGACTTCCGCAACGGCATGCCCGGCATGGCGCACAGCGGCGCGGCACGCGCCGGCATGAGCAACCTGACGATGACCGCCGCCTACGAGTGGGCGCAAGCGGGCGTGCGCGTCAATGCGGTGGCACCGGGCTGGATCGCCTCCAGCGGCATGGACACCTACGGCGGGGCGATGAGGGCGCTGATCCCGCGCCTGCAGCAGCATGTGCCGCTGGGTCGGCTGGGCCTGGAGGCCGAGGTCAGCGCCGCCATCGTCTTCCTGCTCTCGCCGGCGGCGGCCTTCATCACCGGCGTGACGGTGCAGATCGACGGCGCCGCCTCGCTGGGCCACGAGGTCTTCCCGCTGTCCAGGCCTTCGCGTCAGGAGGCCTTCGACGGCTTCCATCGGGCCGTCACCCCCGAGGTGCTGCGCTGATGCCGGCCCTGCGCTCGCGCCTGGACACGCGCTCGGCGGCCTTCCAGGCCAACGCAAGGCGCATGCACGAGCGGCTGGCCGAGGTGCAGGCGCTGCAGGCGCGGGTGGTGGCGGAATCGGCGTCCAAGGCGGAACGCTTCGCGGCCCGCGGGCAGCTGCTGCCCCGCGAGCGCGTGGCTCGCCTGCTGGACCGCGGCACGCCCTTCCTCGAGCTGAGCCCGCTCGCCGGCCTGGGCATGCACGACGACGACGGCAGGAAGAGCGTGCAGGGCGGCGGCAGCATCGTGGGCATAGGCATCGTCGCCGGCAAGCGCGTGCTGGTGTCGGCCAGCGACAGTGCCGTCAAGGGCGGCACAGTGGCCCCCATGGGGCTGAAGAAGGCCCTGCGCGCGCAGGCACTGGCGCTGGAGAACAAGCTGCCGCTTGTCGCGCTGGTCGAGTCCGGTGGCGCCAACCTGATGTACCAGGCGGAGATCTTCGTCGACGGCGGCCGCACCTTCGCCAACCAGGCGCGGCTGTCGGCCGCCGGCGTGCCGCAGCTGGCGGTGGTGCATGGCGCCTCGACCGCCGGCGGTGCCTACCTGCCCGGGCTGTCCGACTACGTGGTGCTGGTGCGCGGCCGCTCGTCGATCTACCTGGCCGGCCCGCCGCTGGTCAAGGCGGCGATCGGCGAGGACGCGGGCGAGGAGGAACTCGGCGGCGCCGAACTGCATGCGCAGGTGACCGGCCTGGGCGAGTACCTGGCCGAGGACGACGCGCATGCGATCGCGCTCGCGCGCGAGCTGATGGACGCGCTGCGCTGGGACCTCGTGCCCGAGCGCGCCGCGGCCGCCGAGCCGCTGCACGATCGCGAGGAGCTGATGGGCGTGGTGCCCGCCGACGAGCGTGAACCCTACGACGTGCGCGAAGTCGTGGCGCGGCTGGTCGACGGCTCGGACTTCCTCGAGTTCAAGGCGCCGCTGGCCGCCGACACCGTCTGCGGCCATGCCCGGCTGCTGGGCCACCGCATCGGCCTGATCGGCAACAACGGCCCCATCCAGCCCGCCGGCAGCACCAAGGCGGCGCAGTTCATGCAGCTGTGCGACCAGTCGGGAACGCCGCTGGTGTTCCTGCAGAACACCACCGGCTACATGGTCGGCAAGGCGGCCGAGCAGGCCGGCGCCATCAAGCATGGCAGCAAGATGATCCAGGCGGTGGCCAACGCGCGGGTGCCCAAGTTCACCATCGTGCTCGGCGGCAGTTTCGGTGCCGGCAACTACGGCATGTGCGGGCGTGGCTTCGACCCGCGCTTCATCTTCGCCTGGCCGACCGCGCGCACCGCGGTGATGGGCGGCGCCCAGGCGGCGATGGTGATGGACATCGTCAACCGCAACAAGCTGCAGAGGATGGGCCAGTTGCCCGACGACCAGGCGCTGGCGGCGATGAGCGATGCGCTGCGCCGCCGGCTGGACGCCGAGAGCCAGGCGCTGTTCGGCAGCGCGCGGCTGTGGGACGACGGCATCATCGATCCGCGCGACACACGCCGGGTGCTGGGCCTGTGCCTGGACCTGGCCGCCGAAGCGCAGGCGCGCACGCTGCACCCCAACACCTTCGGCATCGCCCGACTGTGACCCCCCGACCTCCGAGGCCCGCGCCATGAAGTTCACCGCCGAACACCGCCAGATCGAAGACACCGTGCTGCGCTTCTGCCGCCAGGAGCTCAACCCGCACATCCCGGACTGGGAACGCGCGCACCAGTTCCCCAGCCACGAGGTGTTCAAGAAGCTCGGCCAACTGGGTCTGCTGGGCCTGAAGTACCCCGAGCAGTTCGGCGGCGCGGGGCTGGACTTCAGCTACAGCATGGTGATGGCCGAGGCGCTGGGCGAATGCAACTGCGGCGGCGTGCCGATGGCCATCGGCGTGCAGACCGACATGGCGACGCCGGCGCTGGCCCGCTTCGGCAGCGACGAGCTGCGCCGCGAATACCTGGCGCCGACGATTGCCGGCGACCAGGTGGCCTGCCTGGGCGTCAGCGAGCCCGGCGGCGGCAGCGACGTGGCGGCCGTCAGGACCACGGCACGCAGGGACGGCGGGGACTACGTCGTCAACGGCACCAAGATGTGGATCACCAACGGCCTGAAGGCCGACTGGTGCTGCCTGCTGGCCAACACCAGCGAAGGCCCGGCGCACAAGAACAAGAGCCTGATCGTCGTGCCCATGGACGCCGCCGGGATCAGCCGGCAGAAGATCCACAAGATCGGCATGAACAGCTCCGACACCGCGCAGCTGTTCTTCGACAACGTGCGCGTGCCGCAGAGGAACCTGATCGGCCAGGAAGGCCTGGGCTTCACCTTCCAGATGCTGCAGTTCCAGGAGGAGCGGCTGTGGGGCGCGGCCTCGTCGCTGCGCTCCATGGACCGCCTGATCGACCAGACCATCGAGTACACGCGCCAGCGCCAGGCCTTCGGCAGGAGCATCCTCGACAACCAGGTCGTGCACTTCCGCCTGGCCGAGCTGCGCACCGAGGTCGAGGCCCTGCGCGCACTGACCTACCGCGCGGTCGAGCTGTATGTCGGCGGCAAGGATGTCACCAGGCTCGCCAGCATGGCCAAGCTCAAGTGCGGCCGCCTGGTGCGCGAGGTCGCCGACAGCTGCCTGCAGTACTGGGGCGGCATGGGCTTCACCTTCGACAACCCGATCTCGCAGGCCTACCGCGATTCGCGGCTGGTCTCGATCGGCGGCGGCGCCGACGAGGTCATGCTGGGCATCATCTGCAAGCTCGAGGGCACGCTGCCCGGGAAGGCCGGCTGATGTCGGCCCTGCCGCTGCAGCTGCACCGCCAGGGACCGGTGCTGACGCTGACGCTGAACCGCCCCGAGGTGCGCAATGCGATGTCGCTGGCCATGGTGCAGGCGCTGCGCGAGGCGCTGGCCGCCGCCGAGTCCGACGGCACGACGCGCATCGTCGTGCTGCGCGGCGCCGGCGGCCACTTCTGCGCCGGCGGCGACATCCGCGACATGGCGGCGGCGCGCCAGCGCCTGGCCGAGGACCCCGATGCGATGGCGCGCGTCAACGCCGCCTTCGGCGAGCTGTGCGTGGCCTTCTCGCAGACCGGGCTGGCGCTCGTCTCGGTGCTGCAGGGCACGGTGATGGGCGGTGGCTTCGGCCTGGCCTGCGTGTGCGACCTCACGCTGGCCGACGACACCGTGGTCTTCCGCCTGCCCGAGACCGGGCTCGGCCTGCTGCCGGCGCAGGTCGGGCCGTTCCTGGTCGAGCGCATCGGCCTGGCCGAGGCGCGCCGGCTGGCTGTCACCGGGGCCCGCGTCGACTCCCGGGAGGCCCTGCGCCTGCGCCTGGTGCACGAGGTGCATGCCGATGCCCAGGCGCTGGACGCCGCGCTGGCGCAGGCGCTGGCCGGCATCCTGCGCTGCGCGCCGGCGGCGGTGGCCGCCACCAAGGCCTTGCTGGCGCGCGCCCGTCTGCACAGCGCCGCCTCGCTGGTGGCGCCGGCCGCCGAAGCCTTCTCGGCCGCGGTGCTCGGCCCCGAAGGGCAGGAAGGCACACTGGCCTTCGTGCAGAAGCGGCCACCGGCCTGGGTGCCCGCGGCGTGAGCTTCGACCGCATCCTGGTCGCCAACCGCGGAGAGATCGCCTGCCGCATCCTGCGCACGGCGCACCGCCTGGGCTACGCCACGGTCGCCGTCTGCAGCCAGGCCGACGCGACGGCGCCGCATGTCGGGCTGGCCGACCAGGCCGTGCACCTCGGCGCGGCGGCGCCAGCCAGCGCCTACCTGGACATCGCGGCACTGGTCGATGCCGCCCTGTGCACCGGTGCGCAGGCCGTGCACCCGGGCTACGGGTTCCTGTCCGAGCGCGCCGAGTTCGCCGAGGCCTGCGCGGCCGCCGGCCTGACCTTCATCGGCCCGCCGCCGGAGGCTATCCGTGCCATGGGCGACAAGGCGGCCGCCAAGCGCCGCATGCTCGCCGCCGGCGTGCCCTGCGCACCCGGCTACCTGGGCGAGGACCAGAGCGCCGGGCGCCTGGTGGCCGAGGCGCAGGCACTGGGCCTGCCGCTGCTGGTCAAGGCGGTGGCCGGCGGTGGCGGCCGCGGCATGCGGCTGGTGCGCGACTTCGCCGAGCTGCCGCAGGCGCTGGAAGCTGCGCGGCGCGAGGCCGGGAGCGCCTTCGGCGACGGCACGCTGATGCTCGAGCGCCTGATCGAAGGCGGCCGCCACATCGAGGTGCAGGTGTTCGCCGACGCCCACGGGCGCGCCATACACCTCGGCGAGCGCGACTGCACGGCGCAGCGGCGGCGGCAGAAGGTCGTCGAGGAAGCGCCTTCGCCCCTGGTCGACCCGGCCATGCGCGAAGCGATGGGCCGCGACGCGGTGGCCGCGGCCCTGGCGGTCGGCTATGTCGGCGCCGGCACGGTCGAGTTCATCGTCGACGCCGCCGGCCGCCACCACTTCCTCGAGATGAACACCCGGCTGCAGGTCGAGCACCCGGTCACCGAGTGCGTGACCGGGCTGGATCTGGTCGAGTGGCAGCTGCGCATCGCCGCCGGCGAGCCGCTGCCGCTGCAGCAGCACGAGGTGCGGCTGCAAGGCCACGCGATCGAGCTGCGGCTGTACGCCGAAGACCCCTACGACGGCTGGTCGCCGCAGACCGGGCGCATCCTCGGCTGGGCCCCTGAACGCGCCGGCGTGCGCGTGGACCACGGCATCGCCAGCGGCGGCGAGGTCCCGCCCTGGTACGACGGCATGGTGGCCAAGTTCATCGCCCATGGTCGCGACCGCGACGACGCCATCCGCCGGCTGTGCCGCGCGCTCGGCCAGTCGCCGCTGTTCGGCCCGATCAACAACGCCCGCTTCCTGCGTGACCTGCTGCAGCACCCGGCCTTCCGCGAAGCCCGCATGAGCACCAGCCTGCTCGACGAGTGGGCCGCCGCCGGCGCGCCGCTGCTGCAGCGCCCGGTGCCGCCCGACGAGGCCTGGACGCTGGCCGCCGCGCTGCTGGCCGGTGCGCCCGGCGGTCGGCCGGCCAGCGTCGCGAAATGGCAGCTGACGCTGGCCTGCCAGGGCCGGACGCGCACCCTGGCGGCACCGCCGGAGGGCATCGAGCTGCTGTCCTGGCAGGGCGACGAGGTGCGCTGGCAGGCCCGGGGCCTGCAGCGCCGCGCCTTTGCCGTGCGCGACGGCGCCGGCCTGCAGCTGGCCCTGGACGCCGCCGTCTATCGCTTCGCCGAAGCCAGCCCCTGGCCGGTGCACGAGCCGCTCGCCGACCCGCTGCGCGCCCTCGCGCCGGTGGCCGGCGTGGTCGCACGCGTGGCCGTGGCCGTCGGCGACTGCGTCGAGGCCGGCGCGCCGCTGGTCTGCGTCGAAGCCATGAAGATGGAGATGTGGCAGCTGGCCGGCTGCGCCGGTCGCGTCAAGGCGGTGGCCGTCGCGGCGCGCGAGCCGGTGGCCGCCGGCCGCCTGCTGGTCGAACTCGAGCCGTTGGAGCAAAGCCCTTGGACACCGCCATCCTGACCTGCGCGCTGACCGGCGTGCTGACCGACCCGCAACAGCACCCGGTGCCGGTGACGCCGGCGCAGATGGCCGCCGAGGCACGCGACGCCTTCAACGCCGGCGCCAGCATCATGCATGTGCACCTGCGCATGCAGGCAGCGGGCCAGGGCCACCTGCCGAGCTGGGACCCCGACGTCGCCGAGGCGGTGGTCGGCGCGATCCGCGCCGCCTGCCCGGGCGTCATCATCAACCTGACCACCGGCGTGGTCGGCAAGGACGTGTCGGGCCCGGTCGCCTGCCTGCGCCGGGTGCGGCCCGAGATCGCGGCCTGCAATGCCGGCAGCCTGAACTACCTGAAGATCAGGTCCGACGGCAGATGGGCCTGGCCGCCCATGGTGTTCGACAACCCGGTGGCCAAGGTGCAGCAGATGCTCGACGTGATGCGCGAGACCGGCACCCACCCCGAGTTCGAGTGCTTCGATGTCGGCATCGTGCGCTGCGTCGCGATGTACCTGCAGGCCGGCATGCTCGAGCCCGGCCGCGTCCCCGAGCTCAACTTCGTGATGGGCGTGGCCAGCGGCATGCCCTGCGACGCCGAGCTGCTGGCCCTGCTGCCGCGCTGGGCGCCGCCGGCGGCCGTCTGGCAGACCACGCTGATCGGCCGCCAGGAGGTCTGGCCGGTGCACCAGAAGACAGCCGAACTCGGCGGCATGCTGCGCAGCGGGCTCGAGGACACCTTCTACCTGCCCGACGGCCGCCGCGCCGCCGGCAACGGCCAACTCATCGAAGCCCTGGCCGCCTGCGCGCGCCGCGCCGGGCGCGAGGTCGCGACGCCGGCGCAGGCGCGGCAGCTGCTGGGTCTCGCGGTCCCTGATGGACGCGTGGGGACCGAGGGCGGCCCCGGGAACGCCTGAGCTCCTGGGGGGTCGCCATCTCAAGCAGATGCGGCTCTGCCACCTTGCTTGGCCCCCGCGGGGGGTGGGCTGGGCGCAGCCCGGCGCTGGGGGCACTCAGAAGTGCACGACCGAGCGGATCGACTTGCCCTCGTGCATCAGCGTGAAGGCGCTGTTGATGTCCTGCAGCCCCATCGTGTGGGTGACGAAAGGCCCGAGGCGGATGTCGCCGCGCATGGCCTCCTGCACCATGCCCGGCAGCTGCGAGCGGCCCTTGACACCACCGAAGGCCGTGCCCAGCCAGCGTCGCCCGGTGACCAGCTGGAAGGGGCGCGTGGAGATCTCCTGGCCGGCGCCGGCCACCCCGATGATGATCGACTGACCCCAGCCCCGGTGCGCGCACTCCAGCGCCGCGCGCATGACCTGGACGTTGCCTATGCACTCGAAGGAGTGGTCGACCCCCCAACCGGTCATGTCGACGACGACCTGCTGGACGGGCTTGTCGTGGTCCCGCGGGTTGACGCAGTCGGTGGCGCCGAACAGGCGGGCGAGGCCGAACTTGTCGGGGTTGGTGTCGATCGCGATGATGCGGCCTGCCCCCGCCTTCTGGGCCCCATGCACGACCGCCAGGCCGATGCCGCCGAGCCCGAACACCGCCACCGTGTCGCCTGGCTGCACCTTGGCCGTGTTCTTCACCGCACCCAGGCCGGTCGTCACGCCGCAGCCCAGCAGGCAGACCTGTTGCGGGTCGGCGTTCGGGTCTATCCTGGCCAGCGAGACCTCGGCGACCACCGTGTACTCGCTGAACGTCGAGCAGCCCATGTAGTGGTGGAGCGGCCGGCCCTGGTACGAGAAGCGCGTCGTGCCGTCCGGCATCACCCCCTTGCCCTGGGTCGCACGGACGGCAACGCACAGGTTGGTCTTGCCGCTCCTGCAGAACAGGCACTCACCGCACTCTGCCGTGTACAGCGGGATCACATGGTCGCCCGCGCGCACCGAGCTCACGCCTTCGCCCACCTGCACCACCACGCCGGCGCCCTCGTGGCCCAGCACCACCGGAAACAGGCCCTCGGGGTCGTCTCCACTGAGCGTGAAGGCATCGGTGTGGCAGACGCCGCTGTGCGTGATGCGCACCAGCACCTCGCCCTTGCGCGGCGGCTCGACGTCGATCTCGACGACCTGCAAGGGCTGGCCGGCGGCGAACGCGACAGCGGCACGGGACTTGACCATGGGGTGCTCTCCTTGGGGGGCTCGGAGGCCCGGGCAGGATGATCAGGGCGGATCCGGGCAGTGCACAGGGCGGGGGTGACAGGCTCGATCGCCGCGAGCTCGATTCTCCATCGCCCGGCTGTCGATCGGCCGCTGCGGTCAGGCCGGGCCCTGCAGGCAACCCGAGCCGCCGCCTTCAGCCCGCCAGCGACGCCGGCCGCGTCTCGCCGCCCGGCCGCGGTGGCAGGCCGATGTGGAAGCGGCTGCCGCCGCCGGCCATGTTCTCGGCGCGGATGGTGCCGCCGTGCGCGTCGACGATCTTGCGGCAGATCGCCAGCCCGAGGCCGGTACCGCCCTGGCCGGGCGCGGCCGGCCCTTGCACGAAGGCCTCGAAGATGCGGTCCAGGTCGGCCGGCGGGATACCCGGGCCGCGGTCGGTGACGCTCAGCTGCACGCCGCCGTCGTCGGCGACACGCGCGTCGATCACGATGCGCTCCCCCGGTGGCGAGAAGCGGATCGCATTGGCCAGCACGTTGCGCAGCACCTGGTGCATGCGCAACGGGTCGGCCTTGGCCAGCAGCGCTGCGGCCGGCAGGTGCGCCTCCACAAGCAGCCGCTTGGCCTGCGCCAGCGCATGCAGCTCCTGCTGCACCTCGCGCACCAGCGGTCGCAGGTCGGTGCGCTCGAGATGGATGGTGCCGACCGCGCTCTCGATCTTGGCCACGTCGAGCAGGTCGTCGACCAGGGCCAGCATGCGCTGGCCGGCGTGCAGGATGTCGACGAACAGGGCCGACTGCCGGTCGTCGCCGCGGGCGCGCGCGATGCCGATCTCGGCAAAGCCGTTGATCGCCTGCAGCGGCGTGCGCAGTTCGTGGCTGACGTTGGCGATGAACTCGCTCTTCGCCCGCGAGGCCTGCTCGGCCGTGTCGCGGGCCTCGCCCATGGCACGCTGCGCGTCGTGCAGCTCGGTCACGTCCATGAATGTGACCAGGATGTTGTGCCCGTCCCGGCGTTCGCGCGCCGGGATGCGCACCTTGGTGACCACGAGGTCGGCGCGCCGCCCGTCCGGCCGCCGGTAGGCGGCTTCATAGCGCACCGGCTCGCCGCTGGCCAGCACCTTGCGGTCCTGCGCGTCGTGCAGCTCGGCCTCCTGCAAGGCCAGCTGGTCGCGCGCACGGCGGCCGATCGCGTCGCTGCCGCGCCGTCCGGTGAAAGCCTCCCAGGCACGGTTGACGGCGACGTAGCGGCCCTCGTCGTCGAGCACCGAGGTCGGCAGCGGGTTCAGCTCGATCATGCGCGCGGTGAAGCCAAGCTCGCGCTCCAGCCGCCGCTGCGCCTCGCGGCTGGCCGTCACGTCGACCGCGCTGCCCGCGAAACCCGCCAGCCGATCGCCCACGCGCAGCGCCACCAGCGCGACGTCGACGATGCGGCCCGGCCCCGGGCCCAGCTTCAGCGTCACGGTGGCCTGGCGCAGCGCGCTGTCGGCCTCGGCGTCGAACAGCGCGCGTGCCGCCGGCTCGTCCTGCGGCTGCACCAGCGACGCGAAGGAGGCACCGACGATCTGCGGGTCTCCATGCGCGCGGATCTTGGCCCAGTGGTCGTTGGCAAAGCTGATCACGCCCTGTGCATCGGTGCGGAACAGCAGTTCCTGCACGCTGCGCACGATCACCGACAGCTCGCGCTCGCGCCGCTGCACCTCCGCGCGGTCGCGCCCGGCCTGGCGGCGCGCCGCGGCCTGCGCGCCTATGCTGAGTGCCACCACGACCACCGCCACCGCCACGGCGAGCAGCCCGCCGGCGGCGAACAGCAGGCGGCGGCGCGCGGACGCCAGCCAGGCAGCATGCACGTCGGCCTGCGCACGCTCGACCACGGCCACCAGCGGGCGGGCCCCGGACGCCCGGTAGGCCAGCACCTGCAGTCCTTCGCGAAGGCCCTGGCCGCGCTGGCCGCCCTGGTCGCGCTCGGCCAGCAGCGCCGAGAACGGTGGCCGGCCCTCGAGTCCGGCCGGGGCCGGGTCCAGCGTGGACGCCAGCAAGGTGCCGTCGTGCAAGGCCAGCACGGCCTGCGCATCGGCTTCGCCGACCAGGGAGCGCAGCGGCCCGGCCAGCGAGTCCGGATGCAGCACGCCGACCAGCAGCACCCGGGCGTCGTCCTGACCGACCCGCCGGAGCAGGGGCAGGAAGGACAGGCCCGGCGGCGAGCTCACGCCCTGCGGGCGCTCGCTGAGGTCAGCCAGCCCGCGACCGGGCAGCAGCGGGCCCAGCGCGTCGCGCCCGGCGCGCGGCCAGGGCCCCAGCCGCCCGAGGTCGATCCGCTGGTCCACTTCGGCCGCCACGCTGCTGGCCAGCACGCGGCCCTGCGCATCGACGATGGCAACCGAGCGCATCGCCGGCTGGCTGAGCAGCATCTGGGCCAGGGCTTGTGAGCGCATCAGTGCGGCGGCCGCCGCCGGGTCCGCCGCCGGGCCGATCTGGTCGGCCAGCCCGGCCAGTGCCTGGGCACCGGCCTCCACCGCGGCGGCCGCCGCCTGCACGACGACGCGCGCGTAAAGGGCATTGCGGTCCTGCTGCGCTTCGACGGCGCGCGAGCGGTCGTCGACGAAGTGCGCCACACCGAAGGCCGCCAGCAAGGCGACCAGGGCCAGCCCCGGCAGCAAGGCCTTCCAGGCGTCGCGCCAGGATAGCAGCGGCGCCGCCGCGGGGACCGGCAGGTTCATGCTCGCCCGTCAGCGGGCCACGATGGCCGACAGCCCATGGCGTCGCGCCGCGTCGAGCAGCCGACCGTCGCGCTGGATGCGGCGCACGAAGGTGTCGACCTGCTCGTACCAGGCCTCGTCACCCGGCTTGACCGCGTATCCGTAGGGCAGCGGGTGGAACGGCGTCGGCGGCGCCACCAGGTGGGCCCAGTCGGCGCTGTCGAGCAGCTTGCGGCTGTACGGGTAGTCGGTCATGAAGACGTCGATGCGGCCGGCGGCCAGCTCCCGCTCGCGCGTGGCCGGCGCCCGCACCACCGCCAGGCGCGCGTGGCGCAGCGACTGCCGCATCACCGGTTCCATGAAGGTGCCGGACTGCACACCGACCACGACACCCGGCTTGTCGATGTCCGACCACTCGCGCACCACCTTGCTGCCGCGCGTGGTGATGGCATAGATGTCGCTGCTCAGGTACGGCCGCGTGAAGCGCAGCTCCTGCAGGCGCTGCGGCAGCATGGCGACGGCAAACATCGCCACGTCGCAGCGATCGGCCCGCAAGTCCTCGACCAGCGTCGCGAACGACGAGTCCACATGTTCCAGCCCGAGCTTGAGGTCGGCCGCAAAGGCCGCCGACAGGTCGGCATCCAGGCCGCTGAGCTTGCCGCTGTGCGGGTGGCGGTAGGTGATGCCGTAGTAGTCGGGCCAGATGCAGACGCGCAAGGTGCCGCTCATGCGCACGCGGTCGAGCGTTTCGCCCGCCACGGCTGCGCCCACGCTCGCACACACCGCGATGGCCAGCAGGAACGCGCGCAGGGTTGCCAGAGATTCACGATTCATGACGTCATTTTTGCAGAAGCTATCGATTCAGTTTTTGATTTATTCGTTAATTATGCTATCTTTGAAACATGACCTCAGCGGACGACGTCGCCGACCCGATGAGCACACAGGAGGCCGCCGAGCGGCTGGGCCTGGCCGTGCGGTCGGTGCAACTGATGGTCGACCGCGGCGAGCTCACCGGCTGGCGTACGCCGGGGGGGCACAGGCGCATTGACAGGCGCTCGGTGGAGTCCTGGCGGCAAGGCCGGGCCGGCGTCGCACAGCCAGCGCGGGTACATGGCGAGCGGGTGCGCGCACTGCTGATCGAGGACTCGCACCACTTCCAGGCCCTGATCGGGCTGGTGCTGGAGCGCCACTGCCCCGAAGTCGAGCTGTCAACCGCCGACGACGGCATCGACGGCCTGGTCAAGGCCGCACAGCTGCAGCCCGACCTGCTGCTGGTCGACGTGATGCTGCCCGGCATCGACGGCGCCACGCTGGTGGCGCGGCTGCGCACACTGCCTGCGTTCGCCGGCACCGCACTGGTCATCGTGACCTCGCTCGGAGGCGAGGCGCTGCAGCCTTTCCGCCTGGCGCTCGATGGCCTGCCCGTGGTGCACAAGTCGCGGCTGGTCGACGAACTGCCCCGGGTCGTCGGGCAGGCGCTGGCGCAGCGGCATGGCGGCAGCCGGCCGCTGCGGCCGGAGGGCCCCTGATGCGGCTGCTGCTGGTGGAAGACGACCCGGCGATCCGGCGCTTCGTGAGCCTGGCGCTGGAGGACTTGGCGGTCGAGCTGCGGACGGCCGGCACGCTGGCCGAGGCACAAGCCGAAGTCGCCGCCCGGGCGCCCGAGCTGCTGCTCACCGACCTCACCCTGCCCGACGGCGACGGCCTGTCGCTGCTCGAGCGGGCGCGCCAGGAACCGCAGTGGCTGCGTGATGCGCTGCTGGTGGTCTTCAGCGCGCGCGTGTCGGCCGAATCGAGACGGCGGGCTCTCGCGCTCGGCGCCTGGCGCGTGCTGGACAAGCCGGTGCCCCTGCAGACCCTGGCGGACTGCGTTCGCGACGCGCAGGCCTTGTGGCGCCAGCGCGCACGCCCTGCGGCGGCAGCGACGGCGACAGCGGCAACCGCAGTGGCCGCGCCGGCGCCGGCCGCGGCGCCGGCCGGGCACGCTGAGGCCGGCGACGCCGCCGTGCAGGCGGCCATCGCGATGCATTTCGGGGGCCAGCGCGAGCTCTACGACGCCTTTGCCGCTGGCAGTGCCGGCCGCCTGCAGGCCGACCTGGCGGCTGGCCGCGACGCGCTGGCACGCGCCGAGTTTCAGGCGCTGTACCGCACGGCGCACAGTCTGCGCACGGTCATGCAGCTGCTGGGCGCCCCGGCCGCTGCCGCCGCGGCCCGTCACCTGGAGCTGGCCTGCGCCAGCCCCGGCGTCGCCGCACCCGTCGTCAGCGCCCTCTGGGCCGCGCTGGCCGACCAGCTCGGCGCCTGGCTGGCCCGGCCGGACCACCCCTCCTGAAGCGGCCCGGGACAGCGGCGCCGCCCATGCCGCCCCCCTCCCCCCAAGCAAG